>Ga0210400_10000013_pt1 | contig 372411 bp, 349 predicted proteins | sample IncBWH26MmetaG_FD_155456 | JGI IMG/M metagenome (GOLD analysis project Ga0210400, IMG submission 155456) | Forest soil microbial communities from Barre Woods Harvard Forest LTER site, Petersham, Massachusetts, United States - Inc-BW-H-26-M | ecosystem: Environmental > Terrestrial > Soil >... | reverse complement strand
GGAGGAGAGCGTATGGTCAGCGCGGAGTGCTCGCAGCATCTCGTTTCTTTCAATGACTTGTAGAGCCGTGGGTGCAATCGCGGTGGCGGTCCTCACACGAATATTCTGACTACCAAGGCACATTTCACCAAGAAATTCGCCTGGCCCGAGAATGGCGACAATTGCCTGCTTGTCAGTTTTGAAACCTGCGGAGAGTTTCACGCGGCCACTTTGAATGTACATAAGCGTCACGGCGAAATCGTCTTGAGCGAAAATAGTTTCTCCTGTTGCGAAGCTTTCCTTTCGTGTGACCACCCCGCCCAAATCGAACGAAATCTTGGGAAGGACCTCCAAACTGGACCTCATGCGTTGATTGAGCTTCCGATTCTGCCCGGATATGGCATGCCGCGTGGATTGGACCATTCGCGGCATCGCCATTTCATTCTTGGCATCGTTTAAGCTGGCTTTCTGGAACTCTTCTTGCCCAGTTTTCATGAGTTCCTCCCCTCCTCATGTTCCCATCGGAACAAGCTAAATCTGTCCAATTTGGCACATTGGGGACGAATTTGATTCCATCATCGCCTGGGGACAACCGCTGGGAAATCTCCTACCCAGCAGTAATAGGGGCGGGTTAAAGCCTGGTAAGTCTGGCATGGGGTTTTTAGGAGATTTCAGTTGTCCGGGATCGATTCGCCGTCTGTCCGCAACAAGCTCATCTGCACCGAACCGCAAATCAGTCACTCGGACGATAAACGAGCCAACACGAGGCTCCTAAATCGAGAACCTAATTTTCATTTCTTCTGTTTTGAACTTGTGTTGCTTTTGGCCTCAGGACTTTGCGTTGTCCAATCAGCGGGAGGAAAGGAGATGCGCCAAAATCGAGGGCAAGGCTCCATAAAGTCGACGCCTATCTGTCTCTTCTCTGCTTGATGAGGGCTGACAAAGACGACCCGACAAGCGATCTCTTCTCCGGTTCTCGAGTTGCGCAGAGTGAGCAATTGTCCGGTGGAGACCTTTAGACCCAGAAGGATCATTGCACCGTGCGCATTTACCGTGACAGTCCGCGTTTCTTCCGAGACTGACTTTTTGTCGGCTCCTTCCGCCAGAACCATCACAGAAACTTTTACTATGACACGCTGACTGCGGCGTTGAGCGTTTTGATCGCCACTGTTTGATGGGGGGAAACTGCCCATGCGGTCAAAGCTATCACCGTTGTCCGCGAACACTCCTTTAATATTAGTTGTCGCCGCCTTTACATCAATAAGGCTGTCCTTTTCGCGTACAGCTTGCCTATTGTTTATGGGCGAAGCAAAGTGGCCATCCCGCGTCAGCATATGCAACGAAGGAAAAGTTAGATATTAGGCGGCTACGTCAAATTGATCGACCATGGCGTAGAATTCTTCGCGCTTTTGAAGTGCGGTGAGAAGCGCGAGCGCTTTTCCGTAGGCTACTATCGCTCCGGTGAGCTTGTGAAACTCCGGAGAACCCTTAGCAGTCTCCCGTCTGCGTATTTGCGCCTCGGCTGAGAGTTCCAGTATTTGGTCTATGACCTTGTTCGCGAGACCTGCGCTAGGTTTCATCATGGCTGGCCTCCTTGCTATTAGATAAGAGTGCGAGGTTGCGGGATTCCGCAGGGGGATGCAAAAAGAACCGGTCTGAAAGACCGGCCACTACAATGCACCGGCAAGATGCCCGCGAAGGGAGTTAAAATGAAAATCCCCACCGTTCATCCCGCAAGAGCAGCGGGATGGGGCGGACGTGCAAAACCCGCAAGGATAGGGTACCTGGCGGGGTCGCGCACTCAGCCATTTCCCTGAGTCTGGATTGGGTGATCCACCCGATGGAAATTCCTCTGTGACAGGCTATGGTGCGACAAGAGAAGCCGACCGCCTCCGTGTGATGGGCCCTCCCAGGCAACCCGATCACACCTTTGCCCTGGCACGGAGGCGGGCCAGACCCGTGCATAGGGAGAGGTTATGAACGATGAAGTCCCGAAATATGTCACGCAGGCAAGGGTGTCTTTCCTGCTCGGCATACCAGAACCCGAACTCAACCGCATCTCGAAGGAATCAGGATTGGGCCACATAGAACGCGCCGAGAATGAGGAAAAAACGTATTTCACCTACGAAGAATTGCTGCGGATTTGCCTGCTTGCGGCGCTTCACATGGAGGGAGTCCACTAAAACGCTGAGACGGAAAGTGGTGAAGGCCACCTGAAGGCTCGCAGGCGGAGGTGCTACGGTGTTGCAGCAAACAACTTCTCCTTCAAGACGGCTCAAGCCGCGGATCGAGACACCCGGGGATGTCTGGGTCTACTGGCGGTGTAATGAACGTGATGAGACTGCGCGAGTTCGGGACCTGAGCCCGGCTGGCTTGTTCGTCGAAACAGATAAGCCAAGGGCCGTGGGTCTGACGGCCAAAGTCGATTTTCTTGTCCAGGAAGGACAGATCAGAGCCGACGCCGTTGTACGGCGTGTGGAGCCGGGTCGCGGAGTGGGCCTGAAATTCACGGCGGTCAGTGATGGAGATCGCCTGCACTTCATTGCATTGTTAAACAGGCTTCGCAGCTCGTCTCGATGATTTCCCACACAACCAGAAAATGGCGGGGGTGGGGGCTATTTTGCTAACCGAATTCCCGACGAGGGAATTTGTCCTGAGCGACCGAAGGGAGTCGATATCGATCGGTGCCTAGTACTGAGGTGATTGCCGGAGCCAAGAATGCAGTATCTTGCTACTTGGCGGGTGGGCCGGCGATGGCGTAAAAACGCTATGACGTCTAAGTGAAGGGAGAATTTCCAAGCGCCTACAAGTTCCAGCGAGCGAATCCCCGCGAGCTATGGACGGTTTTACTCCACCAACAGATCTTCGCCGGTTTCTTTTCGACGGCAGAATTGAGCGGCGGCTCTCGCTGCGGGTACCCGTGTACCTCGCTAGGGAGAACGAACCGCGCGCCACTGAACAAGTGTTCACGCGGAACGTCAGCCCGCACGGGGTCCGGCTGGTGACCAAGCAGAAGTGGTCACCTGGGACGGAACCTCTGATCACGCCGCGAACGGGTGAGTTCCCGCAGCCTGCGCAAGTGGTCTATTGCAAGACGCGGGAAAGAGGCGGCTTCTATGTAGGGCTAACTTTCACGGGCCGCTCGATCAAGTGGAATGAATTGCACGCCAGATAGAAACTCGAAGGCTCGTCCGCTTCGCGTCACCTTGCGGTGATGACCGGCCAGAAGGCCAAAAGCCCCAAGTGCAAAATCTGCACCCGGGGCATCCAGCCGTGTCCTGGCAAAAAAACCTTTATGGGATGGCCGGGTTATCCCTTTACCGGAATGATTACCGGCTTGGACAGCTTAAACGTGAGCTGGCTCTTAGCCGTCAGGAGCGTCACGTCCTTGTTGACCGGGGTCTGATCGGTGCTCTTGACGTTCTTCGTCGTGGCTGTATCGTCGACCTTGGCTTTCGATCCAGAGAGCGAGTTGGTTTCCAGATCGTACGACTGCCCGTGGACCACGACCGAAGCGAGCGTCACCTTGATCTCGTGCTTCTTGATCTTGACGACGCGACCGGTTACCTTCGCGCCCTTGGGAATCACGGTCTGGCCATCTATCTCGATTGGTGCGGTGAGCATGGCGGCAAACGTGTCGCCGACCTTGTTCTTGTCGGTGGCGAGCGTTTGGCCTACCGTCGCGCTGATCGCTGTGCCTTTAGGCACCGTGACCATCGTGGTCGGCTCCGGCGCCTTCTTCGCTACGACAGATTTCGCCGCGACAGGCTTTGCTGTAACGCCTTTCGCGGTGACAGGCTTGCCTGCGTTAGCCTTTTTCGCCTGAGCAGGAGCCTGGTGCGTGGCTCGATAATGGCCAAGGAACAAGAAGCCCCCAGTCAAAACGGCTGCCGCGGCCAAACCGAGCCAGAGATTCCGATGTGCTTGAAACTTGAGCATTTCACACCTCCAAAAGGGTACCCTGGCGGCGAATGGGATGAGGTGGCTGGTTTTATCCCTTCGCCAGATGAAGCTGCAAACTCGAAACGGGGGGTATCCCTTTTTTCCTTCTATAAATCGTACAGAACCCGGTGCAAGGAGTCCCTAGGCATTTGTGGCCGCGTTCCCTACCCGGCACCGGCCCAACGACCAGTAACCCAAGGGCAGGGTGCTTTGCCCACGCGGGCCTGGGTGTGGCAAGTAGGGCAAGTGGGGGTTCGCAGAGGGGTTGGCGCTGGTAGAATGCACGCATGAAAGCAGGGACGAAATGGGCCGCAGTAATAGTGATCGCCGGGATCGGGGTGACGGCGGTGGTGAAAGGACCGCGGTGGGCGCGTAAGGCGGAGGTCTGGCATTACGGATATATTCTGGACCGGCTGACGCCGGAGCAAACTATCGCGCTGTGCGGAAAACCTATTCTGGACGAGAGCGAAACCAAAGAGGGAACAGTCCGGCGGCGAATGATTGTGCGGAATTATTACGCGCTGGCGGTGGAGCTGGATTTCTCGGCCCCGGCGAATCAGGTGGAAAAGTGGAAGCTCACGGAAATTCAAGATCCGTCGGGTGAGATTAAGTACGAGAGCCGCGAGAGCCAAATCGGCGTTCTGCCGTGCCTGGACAAAAAGGAAAAATAGGCGACGCAAGAAGCAAGAGCATAGAGCAGAGATGGTTAGACGCCGTCTGAGTGAGTTCAGTCCTCCATAGCGAAGGAAGCTCGAAGGAGCGCGTGACGAGATCGGACTATAAGTAAATTTTACAACCCCGGGGGAGTTAGTTCGTGCTAGGACTAACTGTCTCTTTTTGCACATCTCCACAAAGCACAGATTCTGAGTCACTTAATTGCCGACCTGTTTGGCATCGCATTAGCATAATTTAACAGCGTCCAGCCGACTCGTTCCTTCCCGTCCCCGGGAAGCGGAGGCCGGAGCCTCCGCAGGCAGGGTTGGAGAATAGCAAGCACTCCAATTCCTGGTCAGACCCTACATCGCATCGAGGAAATGTTGCGTTGCCCTTGGTGTGGGTTGAGATATGACGAGGAATCTATGAGCCCGACCATCTTGCTGGTAGACGTTGTTTCTTCGGAACGCGAAAACTGGAAAGCATTTCTTCAGGAGCACAGCTACAAAGTATTTACAGCGCGGGACGCTGATACGGCGCTACGGCAGTGCCACTTGCTGCAACCCGATCTGGTCTTGCTGCACGATACGCTTCCGGAAATGGATGGTTTCGAACTTTGCCGCCATCTAAAGGAAAATCCTCTCAATCAGCTCATCCCGGTTGTGGTGATAAAGCGTTCGTCGGATTCCGCGGAGAATTCTCGTGGACGGAATGCCGGCGCAGCGGACTTTTGGGGAGCTTGCACCTCGCTAGCGGAAGGACTGCTCCGCATTGAGTCGTTATTGCGGCTTAAGAGCTACATGGACGAACAAGCGAAGTGCGTAGTGCTTTCCCTGGCGCACAGCATCGAAGCGAAAAGCCCTTTGATCCAGGGCCATTCGGACCGCATGGCGGAATATGCAGTTCAGTTTGGGGAGAGTCTCGGCCTCGAAGAACGAGAATTGCAGGACTTGCGGGTCGCCGGTTTGCTTCACGACATCGGCAAAGTGGCCGTCCCGGATAGCATCCTTCTGAAGCCGGGGCCGCTCAGCGCGAACGAAATGGAAGTCGTAAAGCAGCATCCGGTATTCGGCGAACAAATCTGCGCGCCACTGAAATCTCTGCGCCGAATTTTGCCGGCAATCCGGCACCATCATGAGCGCATGGACGGCAGCGGTTATCCCGATGGTCTGCGCGGACAACAAATTCCACTCCACGCGCGAATATTGCAGGTAGCGGACATCTACGACGCGCTGACGACCGCGCGTCCCTACAGGATTGCCCTTACCTCGGAGGAAGCGCTGGAAATCCTGCGTCAGGAAGCGCTGCACGGCTGGATTGATTTCTGCCTGGTGCGCGAATTCTTACGCATCCACCAATCCGAGCAGGAATTTCAGCTAAGAGGCAGATCCATGTTGGCGTCCTACTACGGCACAACCCCTTCGTCGAAGAATTCCACAGTTATCTGAACAATCTCTAAGTGCAGCTTATGATCACGCTCGTCTCAGAGCACCCGAGGTCAATCGGAAGGATTGAGCGAAGCCGTGGGTTGCTGGGCGGACACTGGGGAAGAGGCGCGGGTGACGTAAGAGGCGAGGAGGAAGCTGGAGAGGAGCAGAAGCCCGGCGAGGAAGTAGGGTGCGCCCGGGAAGTGGATGGGAATACTCGGCGAGATAGCGTTAGCAAGGACTTGGGTGAATAGGAGGGGGCCGAACATGCCGCTGATGGCGCGAATACTGTTGATGGCTCCTTGGAGCTTGCCTTGAGAAGTCGGGTCGACCCTGCGAGACATTAGCGACTGCACCGAGGGGCCAGCGATGCCCCAGAGTCCGAGGAATGGGATGGCGCAGAGAAACACCCAGCCGCGCGGCGCAAAGGCAAAACTCAAGAAGCCGAGCGTGCCGAAGGTCAAGCCGGACAGTACGCTGCGGCGCTCGCCGAAGCGACGGACGAAGGGACCGACAAGGACTCCGGAGACGATGCTGGTGCTGATGCCAACGACAGCGAGGGCGAGGCCGACATCGCGTTCGGTCCAGGCGTAGCGATATTGGGTATAGAGGACAAAGACAGAGGGTAAAGATTGTTGTGCGAGGTAGAAAAGCGTCATCACAGTGGCGAGCCCAAAGAGTTGGGGATGCGAGCGGAGGAGTGTGAGCGAGCCAAGTGGATTAGCCATATGCCAAGCCGATTTGGACCGGCGCTCCTTCGGAAGAGATTCGGGAAGGACAAAGAAACCGTAAAGGGCGTTGGCTAGACTGAGGCAGGCCGCAGCCCAGAAGGGAAAACGCAGATTGATGTTGCCGAGAAGTCCGCCGACGGCGGGGCCGATGATGAAACCCAAGCCGAAGGAGGCCGCGAGATAACCGAATTGTTTGGCGCGCTTTTCGGGAGGAGTGACGTCGGTGACGTAAGCGAAAGCGCTGGAAATGTTAGAAGCGGTGATGCCGGAGATGATGCGGCCAACGAGCAGCCATTTGAGAGAAGGGGCAAGGGCCATGAAGATGTAGTCGAGGCCGAGGCCAAAACAGGAAATGAGAATGATCGGGCGGCGACCGAAGCGGTCGGACCATGCACCGAGAATAGGGGAAAAAATAAACTGCATGAGGGCCCAGGCAAATCCGAAATAGCCGGTGATGGCAGCAGCGCGAGCGATATTGCCGCCTTCGAACTGGATGATGAGGTTGGGTAGAACGGGAGCGATGATGCCGAAGGCTAGGAAATCGAGCAGCACGGTGACGAGAATAAAAACGAAGGCAGCGCGACCGGGCTGGCGGCCCAGGGGTGGCGTGGCGGAATCGGGCATCGTGTGGAAAGACTCCTAGACTTCCAGGATCACGGGAAGGATGAGCGGGCGCTTTGAAGTGTGTTTGTTGATGTAGCGCTTGAGGTCCACGCGGATTTTTTCCTTGATGACGCCCCAATCACTTTTTTCCTCGGCGTTGGATTGCTCGACAGTTTTGAAAACGACTTCGCGGGCGCCGGCGATGAGCTCCTGGCCGTTGTCGCTCATCAAGCCACGCGTGACGATTTCGAAATGCGATTCCAGTTTGCCGGTGTGCTTGTCGATGGCGATGATGGGGACGACCACGCCGTCTTCGGAAAGATGCTTGCGGTCGCGGATGACGACTTCCTCGATTTCCTCGAGCGAACCGGAATCGACGCAAACACGGCCGGCCGTGACGGGGTCACGGCGGTGAACGCCGTCCTCGGTGAATTCGATTTGCTTTCCATCTTCGAGAAGAAGGATTTCGCCGCTGACGCAATTGAGCTGATGGGCCAGCGCGGCGTGACGGAAGAGATGCCGGTATTCGCCGTGGATGGGGATGAAATATTTCGGCTTGACGAGGTGCAGGAGAAGCTTTTGCTCTTCCTGGCTGGCGTGGCCGGAGACGTGGATAGTGCCAGCGGAATTATCGTAGTAGACAAGCGCGCGGCGGCGGAACATGTGGTCGAGCATGCGGAAGATGGCTTTCTCGTTGCCGGGAATGATGCGCGCGGAAAGAATCACGGTGTCATTTTCGTCGACGGAAACGAAGCGGTGATTATCGACGGCGATGCGCGAGAGCGAGGACATCGGCTCGGCCTGGCTGCCGCTGGCAAGAATTACGATGCGCCGGGGATCGAAGGTGCGAATGTCCTGCGGACGAACGACCATGCCGTCGGGAATGCGGAGGCAGTCGAGCGAGTGGGCGATTTCGACGTTGTCCACCATACTGCGGCCGACAAAGGCGACTTTGCGGCCGGTACGCCCGGCAATGTCTATAACCTGCTGAATGCGATGAATGGAAGAAGCAAAACACGAAAGAATCACGCGGCGAGGCGCGGAACGGCACAGCTCCTCGATACGCGGAACGATGGCGCGTTCGGACGGGGTAAAACCTGGGCGCTCGACGTTGGTGGAGTCGGAGAAAAGAGCGAGCACGCCGTCATTGCCGTAGCGTGCGAAGGTGTGGAGATCGAGGGGCGGGCCGTCCACGGGAGTCTGGTCAATTTTGAAGTCGCCAGTGTGGATGATGACGCCGACCGGAGTGCGAACCGCGAGGGCCACGCAGTCGATGGTGCTGTGGGTAACGGAAATGAATTCGATTTCGAAGGGGCCGATCTCGACGAGGCGACTGGGCAGAACTTCGCGGAGAGTCGTGGAATCGAGGAGGCCGGCTTCTCCGAGGCGTTTTTTGACGAGCGCGAGGGTAAATCGGGTTCCATAAACGGGAACGTTGAGATCGCGCAAGATGTATGGAAGTGCGCCGATGTGGTCTTCGTGACCATGGGTGAGGACGATAGCGCGAACGTGCGAGCGGTTTTGCTTTAGGTAGGTGGTGTCGGGGATGACGAGATCGACGCCGAGGAGTTCAGATTCGGGGAACATCATGCCGGCGTCGATGACGAGGATATCCTCGCCAAGGCGGAGCGCCATCATGTTCATGCCAAATTCGCCGAGACCTCCGAGGGGAATCGCGGTGAGGGAATGCGTGGACTTGCTCAAGGAAGCGTCAACTCCGAGACGCGAACAAGAATCGTATCACACCGGCCCAGTCAGCGAGGCGAAAGCAGGGGGGCGGGGAATCAGGCTAATTTTGAAATTGAAGAGAGATTTCTCCGCTCCGGGACGGCAAGAGCGGCCGTCCCTCCGGTCGAAATGACAAGTTTGCTTCCTGTCCCGAAGTAGCTTCGGGATTCAGGCTTAGCCGGGGAATCAGCGGGTGCCGCTGGAAAAAAGATGGGCGATGGAAACGAGAATGACCGCGCCGAGGGTGGCCGCCGCAAGCGAGTACCAAAATCCGCCGCCGAGAATTCCCAATTTCAGAAATACCCAGCCGCCGATGAAGGAGCCGACAATCCCGAGGACGATGTCCGTGAAGCATCCAAAGCCACGGCCGCGCGCAATTTTTCCCGCTAGCCACCCCGCGATCAGCCCAATGGTGATCCAAGCAACGAAGCCGTTGGGCAACGTAATCCACACACTGCGAATCTGTTTTTCGAGCTGGGTGGACTGGATGGAATAGAGATCGGCGAGCATAGAGTCTCCTTTTAAGGAATGCCATCTTACCCGAATCGCGAAACGGAACGTGAAGAATTACAGTTGCTCGCCGCTGTGCGCCTCGGGGCGTGGATCCTTAGCGGATGCTGGGCTGTTGCTGCGTCATGCAGTGGATCGTGCCGAGGCCGAGGACAAGATCGCGGCAGGCGATGCCCACGACTTCGCGGTCGGGAAAAAGTCCCGTGAGAGTGTTGAGGGCGACGCGATCGTTGGGGTCGTTGAAGGTCGGCACGAGCACGATTTTATTCGCGATATAAAAGTTGGCGTAGCTGGCGGGGAGGCGCTGGCCGTCGAAAAAAACCGGCGCGGGCATGGGCAGCGTTTCAATGCGAAAGGCGCGGCCATCGAGATCCTTCATGGACTTCAGCAGGGCGAGATTTTCGCGGAGCGGGGCGTGGTTGACGTCGGAGGGGTCCTGCTCGACGACGGCAACGATGGTGGTGGGATTTACAAAGCGAGCGAGATCGTCCACGTGGCCGTGAGTGTCGTCACCGGCGATACCGTGCCGGAGCCACAGGAGTTGCGTCGCGCCGAGGTACGCGCGAAACATATGCGCATAGTCGTCGCGCGTAAAACCGGGATTGCGCTCCTGCGTTTTGCTGAGGAGACATTCTTCTGTGGTCAGGAGCGTACCGCGGCCGTTGACGTCGATGCTGCCGCCCTCGAGAACGACGCGGCGGCCATTGTGCACCGGCTGCCAGACGCGACGTTTTAGTTTTTTGTTTGCGTGTGGGACAGCAAGGGCATCTTTTTTATGATTGGCGTACTTAGCCCAGCCATTGAATTGCCAGTGCGTGTAAGCGACTTCGCCGGAAGAGCTTTTCACGCAAATCGGGCCGGAATCGCGCATCCAGCCGCGGTCGGTGGGGACGCGGAGAAAATTGACATTTTCCAGAATCACGCCGGATTTCTTCAGCATGATGCGGACACGCGATTCCGATTCTCGGTTCTCCACCAACAGATAAACCTCTTCAGCGCGTGCCAGATGACGAACAATTTCCGCGAAGGCCCACGGGATGGGGCCGAACTTGCCGGGCCAGTCGGAAAGCTCGTGAGGCCACGAGAGCCAGGTGGCTTCGTGGTGGTCCCACTCGGCGGGCATCCAGAAACCTTGTTCGAAGGGAGTGCGCTCGGCTGGCGCGGGGGATTTGCGTTTCATTCGCCGAGCCAGCGGTTGAGGATGGGGGAATAGGCGTCGATGCGGCGGTCGCGAAGGAACGGCCAATTGCGACGAGTGTCTTCGCTCTTGGCGGGATCGCATTCGATCACCAGAATTTCTTCCTTGTCGTTCGAAGCTTCCGAAATAATTTGGCCAAAAGGATCGGCGACAAAGGAATTGCCCCAGAATTCGAGACCGGCGTCACCTGCGGCGGGGTCGCCTTCGAATCCCACGCGATTCACGACCGCGACGTAAACTCCATTGGCGATGGCGTGCGCGCGCTGGATGGTTTTCCAGGCGTCGAGCTGCGCGGCGCCGAACTGAGCTTTTTCATGGGGGTGCCAGCCGATGCTGGTGGGATAAAAAATGACCTGGGCGCCATTGAGGGCGGTGATTCGCGAGCCTTCGGGATACCACTGGTCCCAGCAAATCTGGACGCCGACGCGGCCGAAACCGGTATCGAAATTGGGGAAGCCGAGATCGCCGGGCGTGAAATAAAATTTTTCGTAGTAAAGAGGATCGTCGGGAATGTGCATTTTACGGTATTTGCCGAGAAAACGCCCGTCGCTATCGAGCACCGCGCAGGAATTGTGATAAACGCCGGGCGCGCGGCGTTCGAACAGAGAGACGACGAGGACGACATGCAGTTCCCTGGCGATTTTCGCAAGCGCATCCGTCGCGGGCCCGGGAACGGGTTCGGCAAGGTTGAAGAGTTCCGGATCCTCCTTGCGGCAAAAATACTCGCCGCGAAAAAGTTCGTGCAAGCAGATGATTTGCGCGCCGCGCGCGGCGGCTTCGCGAATTTTCTCGATGGCGCGCGCGAGATTTTCTTCCGCATTTTTCGTGCAGCGCATTTGCACAAGGCCAATGATAAATTTATTTCCCATCGAAATTAGTTTAACATGAGCGTCACGCGCGCTCGCGTTTTGCTCTTCCTTTACGGACGAGTTTGTACTATCAATTGCCCAAGAATTCAATCACGGGTGTGCGTCAAGAGCGCAGGCGCCGTTTGTTTGAAGTCAGGAGTTCATTTCGGGAAGTCGAGGAGACGCGATGGCCAAAAAGCCGAAGAAGACGGTCACCGGAAGGGTGCTGCACGATCCGGTGAGAGACAAACTCCGGCCGATGTTCCCTCTGGATTTGTCCAAATGCCGAACCATCGACGAACTCGTCCGCGCGATGGGGGATACGGCATTCACCGGACGGCAAATTGGCGATGCCGCCGAAGTGCTCGAAGCAATGGCGCGCGATAAGGAATGTTTTGTCGTCATGACCCTGTCGGGGGCGCTTACGGTCGGCAAAATGGGATTGGTGTTCTGCGATTTAATCGAATCGGGAGTCGTCAATGCAGTCGTGTCCACGGGAGCGCTCATGGCGCACGGCCTGGTAGAGGCGACGGGGCATTCGCATTTTCGTTACGACCCCAAAATGGATGATAAGGAGCTGTTCCATGCGGGTTACAACCGCGTTTACGATTCACTCGAGCCGGAAGTGAACCTCGATCATGTCGAAGATGTGATGGATGAAATCCTGACGACCTGGGACGCGGAGGAAACGGCGTGCAGCTGGAAGATTCACCGGCGGATCGGAGAGTTGCTACACAAGAAGATGCCGGGGCGGGGAATTTTGAAGTCGGCATACGAGCACAATGTTCCCGTTTTCGTGCCGGCGTTCACGGACTCAGAGCTCGGCATCGATTTCGCGCTGCACAAGATCGCCCGTCAGGAAGAGAAGCGCCCGGTTTTGCGCTTCGATCCCTTTGAAGACTTTGAGAAATTCGCGAACACCATGCTTTCGACAAAGCGCATGGGCATTTTCACCGTGGGAGGAGGCGTGCCGCGGAATTGGACGCAGCAATTCGGAGTGTACGCGGAACTTCTGGCGCGCCGCGGGTACAAGAAAATCCCGCTGAAGCGGTACAACTACGGAGTGCGCATCTGCCCGGAGCCGGTGAGCTGGGGCGGTTTGTCAGGGAGCACGTATACGGAGGCGGTCTCCTGGGGGAAATTCGTTCCGCCGGAAGAAGGCGGGCGCTTCGCGGAAGTTTTTGATGATGCGACCGTGGCGCTGCCGCTGATCGTCGGAGCGGTGCTCAACCGCATCGGATACTTCGAGAAAAATTCCTAAAGACAAAGGGTGAATACAGTGATTGGTCCAAAGTCCCTCAGAATCTGGTGGATCATTGGCAATGGCTTGGGAGCCTTAGCTTTGGGCGTGTGGTTATTTCATTTCAATGTTTGGTATCAATATGAAGGAAACCGACCGCAACACCCGGAACCTTCAATTGGTAGAGTGCTCGCACAAAACGACCACGGCCACGCGTTCTACCTGACAAAAGCAGAGGACACAAGGCTCACCAAGCTAAAGATAATTGCATTTAGCCTGTTCGTATGAGTTTTGAATCAGTCGTCTTCGCCGATGAGGATGGCGGCGCCGAGAACGGTTGTCCAGAGTCCGCGCTTGTCGCCGACCGCGGATTGCGTGACATTCATGGTGCGGACAATTTTGTTGGAGATGCGGTAGACCTCTTTTTTTTCGTCGAACGAAAGATCGGGATCAAACTCGACGTTCAGCGTCGTTGCCAGCATTTCCGCGGCAAGCTCTTCAGCGTACTCACCCGCGACTTCTTCGGTCTCGCCGAAGGAGTGGTGTTCGGACAGGTATCCGTACATGGATTTGTCGCTCGGCAACGCGAGGCCAATACTCGCGGCGATGAGGCGGTGAGCTTCCTTGGTGGAATTTTCGCTGATCACGGTGAACGCGACTTGTCCCGGCCGGATGTACTTGAGACCTTCGCTGCGCGAGATCAATTTGCAGTTCGGCGGAAAGATGGACGAGACACGAACGATGTTGCATGCCGCAATTCCTGCGTTGCGCAGCGCAAGCTCGAAACTGGAAAGCCTCTCGCGATGTTTGCCGACACCCTTGGTGAGGAAAATCTTCTTAGCGACGAACGACATAGTGCCGGTATGCGGTACCTCCGTTGGTGGTCTAACAGCGAAAAAATTTCCTGCTGTGGAAAACTAACAAGAAGGTATCCGGGTGTCAACGCAATTCACGGGGAATTTAGCGAGCGCAAGTCGCGGGATAATCGTGGTGAACGGAATCACAAATATAGACTGACGGTGAAGTCATTCGGCCGTGATGCGCTGCAGAAGGCGGCCAAGCGGTTTGCATAAGGCAAGCACGCTTCCCAGGTCGCTCGAAGTAAAATCCGGGCCTACTCCCTTGGCATTGGGCCCCTTGCGGCTGATTTGAATAATGCCGACCACTTTTCCTTCGGCCAGAATCGGCGCGCTGATGATTTTTTGAATGGCCTCGGCGGTTTCTCCGCTGACCCGCACGCCTTCAAACACGCTGGCATGCCGCGATTTCGCAAATGTGTTGTCGATTTTGGGCCGGCTCTCGCGGGCGGTACGGGCGGCAAGCGCGGAAGTGCTCGAAAGGGGAACGTGTCCGACATTGCGAAGGGCCTGCGGGACGAGAAAATACAAATGACGCCACTTTGTGGAGAGCCCGAGGATGGCGACTTCGTCGGGCCGAACTCCGACAAGTTTGGCGATACGCTCCGCGATGGAAGCCAGGGAAACTTGCGGCGGGGGAGAGGCTTCCGCTTCCAGCTCGCTGGCGAGACGTTCAAGCTCCGAAACTAAGTTCAGGTGCGTGCTCATCAGATTGCCTTGGGGTTTCGAAGAACTACCCGGCGAGAGGTCCGGCGGCGTATAACCCGACCAGGTACAATACATTATATAAAACGGCACGAGCGCCGCCGCAAGAGAGAATTTCTCCGAAGTTTCGTAATCGATGTATCTTTCGAAGGAGTAGAAGTTTTCGACTACCATTGCCTTGGCTTGCAGGAAATTCTCCAACTCCCTATACTGAATTGGCCGCGAATTTTCCGTGCCCGAAAGGGACCTGCGCGGCGGAGAGGGCATGTCCGCAACGGCAACCCCGCCTGATTCAAGTTACCTGCTTCGAAAGCTTCATTCTTTTAGTGGCCTGCTTCCCGTTGGCGCATTTCTCGCCGAACATTTGTGGTCGAACAGTTCGGCGCTGGTCAGCGCAGCGAAATATGATGAAACATCGCGCGATCTGCAAACCATTCCGTTTCGATTGATCGTCGAGTGGGGATTTATTTTCCTGCCGATGTTATTTCACGGCGGATTTGGAGTGTACATCTGGCTGCGAGGCAAGTCCAACGTTTCGGCATATCCTTGGGTTTCGAATTGGCTTTACACCGCGCAGCGCTACACCGGGCTGATTGCGTTCGTCTATATCGGCTGGCATCTCTATACGGAACGCTGGCTCACGCACGGCAAGTCCACCTACACGGACGTCGAGCAACTGCTGCGGAATCCTTATGCTTTGACATTTATGATTGTGGGCGTTGTGGCGTCATCGTTCCACCTCGGCGTGGGGATCTGGAATTTTCTTTGCAAATGGGGACTGGCCGCGACGGTGCAGGCACAGCGGGCGGCAGGAGGCCTGGGCGTTGTTGTCGGCGTGACTTTCAGCCTGGTGGGCGTTCTTACACTCCTTAGTTTTCGTTTGAATTGGCACCCCTTCGAGTTCTATTACAAATGAGACAGCCGAAAATCATCGTCGTGGGTGGAGGTCTGGCCGGATTGATGGCGACCATTCGCGTAGCGGAGGCCGGGGTTCCGGTGGATCTTTTTTCCATCGTTCCGGTAAAACGGTCGCACTCGGTCTGCGCGCAGGGCGGCATCAATGCCGCGAAAAATCAAAAGGGTGAAGGTGACACGACGGCGAAGCATTTTGACGACACGATCTACGGCGGAGATTTTCTTGCGAATCAAACGCTCGTGAAGCGCATGTGCGAAGCCGCGCCGGGGATCATCGATCTGCTCGACCGCATGGGCGTGATGTTCAATCGCACGCCGGAAGGATTGCTCGATTACCGACGGTTTGGCGGGACGCTCTATCACCGCACGGCTTTTGCAGGTGCTACGACCGGGCAGCAATTGCTCTACGCGCTCGACGAGCAGGTGCGGCGCCACGAGGCCGACGGCAAGGTAAAAAAATTCGAAGGGTCGACATTTTTGTCGGCGGTGATTGATGATGGCGGCGTTTGCCGCGGCATCACGGCCATGGACCTGCGCTCGATGGAAGTAAAAACATTTTCCGCCGATGCGGTTATTTTTTGCACGGGCGGAATTGGCACGATTTTCGGACGGTCCACAAATTCAGTCGTGTGCACGGGCTCGGCGCAGTCGGCTTTATTTCAGCAGGGCGTGGATTATGCGAACGGGGAATTCATCCAGGTTCATCCCACGGCGATCCCCGGCGAAGACAAGCTGCGGTTGATGAGCGAGTCGGCGCGCGGCGAAGGCGGCCGCGTGTGGGTGCCGAAGAAGCCGGGAGACAATCGTCCGGGAAGGAACATTCCGGAAAGCGAACGATTTTATTTTCTCGAAGAGTGGTATCCGAAATACGGCAACTTGGTGCCGCGGGATATTGCGACGCGGGCGATCCATCGCATCGTGTACCAGGAAAAGCTGGGGCTCGCGGGGCAGGCGGCGGTTTATCTTGACGTTACGGAGATTCCGCGAGAGACGCTCGACCGCAAGCTCGAAGGTATTTTGGAGATTTACGAAAAGTTTCTCGGCGTCGACCCTCGAGTCGAGCCCATGAGAGTTTTCCCGGGGATGCATTACACGATGGGCGGAATCTGGGTGAACGGGGAGGATCAGGCGACGAATGTTCCGGGGATTTATGCCGCGGGGGAATGCGAATACCAGTATCACGGTGCCAACCGGCTAGGGGCGAACTCGCTGGTCTCGTGCATTTTTGGCGGAGGGCTGGCAGGACCGGCCGCGGTGAAGTACGCACGGAACCTAGAAAAGGGAGCGGAAGCGGCTCCGGGCGGGATTTTTGATCGCGAGCGAAAGCGGCAGGAAGAGAAAAATCAAGCGCTACTTTCGACCGACGGCACGGAAAATCCTATGACCATCTGGCGGGAGCTTGGTGAAATTATGACCGAGCACGTGACTGTGACGCGCATCAACAGGAATTTGGAGCTCGCCGACGCCAAGCTGTTCGAACTGGGCGAGCGCTTCAAGAAAATAAATCTTAGCGACCGGAGCAAGTGGTCCAATCAAACGCTCAACTTCGCGCGCGAGCTGGGGAACATGCTTATCCTCGCGCGGGTCATCACGATTGGCGCGCTGCAACGCAACGAATCGCGCGGCGCGCATTACAAACCAGAATATCCAGAGCGCGATGACGCGAATTGGCTAAAGACCACGCGGGCCAAGTGGGTGAACGGCGAAATCAAGCTGACGTACGATCCGGTGGATATTTCGCAGATTCCTCCGCGGGCGAGGCGCTATGACGCGGTTAAGTAGTAAGAAGGACAGACTGAGCAAAATGCGTACCAGAACGAGGCAGTTTTCTGTTCCTATTGGACTGCTTCTGGTCATATTCGTGTTTCTGACCTTAACGCCATTCCTCATTGGTCAGACTTCAAGGAATATCACCGGTACCTACACAAACATGTCTTACATTGAGGATGCTGGTGACGTGGTAGGTTACGAAATCAAGATTGTATTTATCGGGGACGGCTTTCAAGGAGCGTTGCAGATCGCAGAGGGTGTACCGGGGAAACTCATCCTTGTCGAAGTTCAGTCCTCTGACACAAAGATCAGTTTTTCGATTCCGGATAGCAGCGGCCCCTATGCAGGCCAGTTCGTTGGAACAATCGAGGGATCTGTCTTGAAAGGTGAGTTTCGATTCAAGGATGGGGGATCTGATAAAGTTGAGCTAAAAAGAGGGAAAAGCTATTGGGATTAATCCGGTGAGGCCCACCGTAAATAGGTGAGGATTGCCCGACCTCTTCGAAAAGGTGCAGTGTAAGAGGATTTCATGGCGGAGAATGAAGAAGTCATTGTAAAGGTGAAGCGGCAGAACAGTCCGTCGGAGAAGCCGCGATGGGAAGAGTTTTCATTGAAGTGGCGCCCTTCGATGAATGTCATCATCTGTTTGCGCGACATCGCGGAAAATCCGGTCACGCGCGACGGCAAAAATACGACTCCGATTTCCTATGAATCGAACTGCCTCGAGGACGTTTGTGGCTCCTGCGCCATGCTGATCAATGGGAAAGCCCGCATGGCTTGTTCCGCGCTTGTGGATACGCTCGATCAACCCATTCGGCTCGAGCCGATGTCGAAGTTTCCGGTGGTGCGCGACCTAGCAGTGAACCGGCAATTCATGTTCGACAGCCTTAAGCGCGTGAAAGCATGGATTCCGATTGACGGCACTTACGACCTTGGAGAAGGTCCGCGGATGTCGTACGAGGTGCAGGAAAAAGCTTATCCGCTGTCGCGGTGCATTTCCTGCGGGAGCTGCCTGGAAGTTTGTCCGCAAGTGAACGAGCACAGCAAATTTATCGGTGCGGCGATCATCAGCCAGGTGCGCTTGTTTAACATGCATCCAACAGGTGCGATGCACGCCCGCGAGCGGCTGCTGGGTGTGATGGGCAACGGCGGCGTGGAAGATTGCGCCAACGCGCAGAATTGCGTCAAAGCGTGCCCCAAGGATATTCCCCTGACCGAGTCCATCGCGGAAGTGAACCGCCAGGCATGGAAACAAGCCCTGTTTGGCTGGCTCTTAGGGTAAACTCTCTGCGGAAATTACACTTTGGAGGAATCATGCGCCGTGCTGTTGCGCTTGTTTGCGTAAGTTTGTGTGTGAGTTTTGCTTTACTGAGGGTGCGCTCGACCGCTGCGGATGACATTGCCGAACGCGCTCACAAGCTGCACTTTTCGTCGATCGTCCTGGACACGCACGACGACACGACGCAGCGCTTTTTCTCGAAGGACTTCGACCTCGGGAAAAGAAATCCCGACGGGCACATCGACATTCCGCGCATGCGCGACGGCGGAATGAACGCCATTTTCTTTTCCATCTGGATCGACGGAAGAATCATGGGTCCGCCGGCGGTGCAAAAAGCGCTGGACCAGATCGACGCGGTGCATGAGAACGTCCGCAAGTATTCGAAGGACATGGTCTTTTGCCGCACAGCGGACGAAGTTCGCCGCGCGCGCGCGCAAGGCAAAATCGCTGCGCTGATTGGGGTCGAGGGCGGCCACATGATCGGCAATGACATTCGCGTGTTGCGAATGTTCGGAGACCTCGGTGCTCGCTACATGACGCTTTCGCATTTCTACAACGACGAGTGGGCGGACTCCTCGACCGATAAGCCGGTGCACAATGGCCTCACGGATTTCGGCAAGGACATCGTGCGCGAAATGAACCGGCAGGGAATTATGGTGGACATTTCGCACGTATCGGATAAGACCTTCTACGACGCGCTGGAAGTCAGCAGGGCGCCGCTAATCGCGTCGCATTCTTCTTGCCGCGCGCTTTGCAATCACGTGCGAGACATGTCCGACGACATGATCAAGGCGCTTGCGGCAAAAGGCGGCGTGATTCAAATCAACTACGAGCAGAGTTTCATCGACCAGGCATATAAAGACGCTTCGGAGAAGCTTTCAGGCGGCGTCGTAGCACAGTTTGATCAATTCAAGAAAGAATGCGGGGACGACCAGGAATGCTTTGGGAGAAAAATGCAGGAGCAGGAGAAACAGGCTGTCGCGGAAGGCAAGCTCCCCCATGTCAGTTGGGAGCGGATCATCGAACACATCGACCACGCCGTAAAGCTCGCCGGGGCGGATCACGTTGGGCTCGGTTCCGATTTTGACGGAGCCACCATGCCGGAAGGCATGGAGGATTGTTCGAAGCTGCCGAAAATCACGGAAGCGCTTCTTCGCAAGGGTTATAGTGAGGACGACATCCGAAAAATCCTTGGCGGCAATACGCTTCGCGTCATGGAACAAGTGGAGCGCGTGAGCCGGGAGATGCAATCGCAGCCGTAGGATTATTCCAGGGAGAAAAGGGCGAGGTGGGATGTTCAGAATTATTCTTGCGGCCTGTTCATGCATGTCGGCCGGTGTCCTACTGGTGGCGACGGTGACTGGCGACGACCTCGGCGCGCGGGCGCACAAGCTGCACTTTTCTTCGATTGTCGTGGACACACACGACGACACAACGCAACGTTTTCTCGACGGCCAGTTTGACCTTGGCCCACGCATTGCGAACGGCAGCATCGACATCCCGCGCATGAGAGAGGGCGGGCTGAGCGCAATCTTCTTCTCTATTTGGATGCCCAGCAAGATCACGGGCCCTGAGGCGGTTAAACGCGCGCTTGTCCAAATCGACGCGGTGCGCGAGCAGGTACGCAAACATCCGAAGGATCTGGCCCTAGCTACGACAGCCGCGGAAATCCGAGAGATACATGCGCAGGGAAAGATTGCCGCGCTCATGGGCATTGAAGGCGGCCATATGATTGCGAGCGACCTCGGTGTTCTCCGTTCGTACGCCGCGCTGGGGGCGCGGTACATGACGCTGACGCATAGCGGCAATGTCGATTGGGCCGATTCTTCGACAGACACGCCGGCTCACAACGGGCTCACTGATTTTGGAAAAGACGTGGTGCGGGAAATGAACCGCCTCGGCATGATCGTGGACATTTCCCACGTCAGCGACAAGACATTTTACGACGCGCTGGAAGTCAGCAAAGCGCCTCTGTTTGCTTCCCACTCCTCGTGCCGCGCGATCTGCGATGCTCCGCGAAACATGACCGACGACATGATTAAAGCGCTCGCGGCCAAAGGCGGGGTAATTCAGATCAACTACCACGTAGGCTTTCTGAGCCAGGAGTTCCGCGACGCGGAGAAGGCTAACCCCGAGCTCGAGAAAACGATCGCCGCCGAAGTCCAGAAACGTTGCGGCGGCCAGGAAGCTTGCAAATTGATTGTGGGTGACGAGGTGACACGGGAATACGTGAAGAAGGGCATGCTTCCGCGCGTTGAGTACACGAAAATCATCGAGCACATCGACCACGCGGTGAAGATTGCCGGCGTGAACCACGTGGGTCTTGGCTCGGACTTTGACGGCGCCAACATGCCCTTCGGCATGGAGGATGCGAGCAAGTTGCCGCAGATTACGGAAGCGCTGTTGCGGAAAGGTTACTCGGAGGGTGACATCAAGAAGATTCTCGGAGAGAATACCCTCCGCGTAATGGCGGAAGTCGAGCGCGTCAGCCGCGAACTGAATTCCGCAACTCAAAAATAAACGACAGATCAATGGGGATGAGAGGAATCAAAGTATGGTAACGAAGAAAATCGCCTGGCTGGTGATCGCCGTTTTCCTGGGAAGCGGCGGACGAGCATCGGCACAAACTCCTGGACAGGCTTCTGGAGGGGCAACTGCTCAGCCAAAGACCGGTTCCGCTTCAAAATCGGGAACGGCGGCGCGGCCAGGCTCGACCGCTACCCGCGCGGCGTTTGATCCCGCGCTCCTCAAGCCGGCTCTTCTCAAAGCCAAGGCCCCGGAGCACTATCAGGTAAAGTTCGCTACCACAAAAGGGGAATTCACCGTGAGCGTTACGCGCGCGTGGGCCCCGATTGGCGCGGACCGCTTCTATAATTTGGTGCGGCACCACTTTTTCGACAACGCGACCTTCTTTCGCGTGATTACGGATTTCGTCGCGCAATTCGGAGTCAGCGCGTACCCAGCAGTCTCCGCGGCGTGGAAGAACGCGGATATCAAGGACGATCCGGTCACACAGAGCAATAAGAAAGGCTCTCTCACCTTTGCCACGGCCGGCCCCAACACGCGTACCACGCAGCTCTTTATAAATCTGAAAGACAACACGCGACTTGATAGTATGGGCTTCGCGCCATTTGCCGTGGTCGATGAGGACGGCATGAACGTCGTCGGACAGCTATACCAAGGTTATGGCGAGGGGGCGCCGGGGGGCGCGGGTCCGGATCAGGATCAGATACAAACAAAGGGAAAGCCATATCTAGACAACGGCTGGCCCAAACTCGATTCGATCAAGACGGCGAGGGTGATTCCGCCAGTCGGTACTACTACGACTGAAAAGCCCGGCGCTGCCCCAGCGGCCAAGAAGCCCTGATAGAATAGTAGGCATCGTGCGGTTGGAATTTTCATACCAGTCATTTGGGCTCAAGTTCGAACAACTGTTCTAAATGCTAGAAACTCAGAGCGGAGCTAGCGGCGGCTCACCATTCGTTCGTTAAACGCCGTGCGAGGAAACGTTGTCATCCGGGGTCCAGGCTCCCCCTACTGTTCATCGGCGCCCCTCGCTTGAGACGCGCGCGATTCCGCGCGAGCTTCCCGTATCGTCACGGGTCTCCAGGTTTGATCCAAGCGTCTATTATCTGGCCGGCGCCGCATTGCTTGTCCATTTCGCTTGCAACTCGCGGTTTGGCTATTTCCGCGATGAACTGTACTACGCTGCCTGCGGCCAGCATTTTGCCTGGGGCTACGTTGACCATTCTCCGCTCGCTCCGTGGCTCGCGCAAATCAGCCGCACGCTCATGGGCGATTCGCTTTTCGCGCTTCATTTTCTCCCTGCCCTCGCGGCGGCGGCAAAAGTCCTCATTGCCGCCTGGATCGCCCGTGAAGTCGGCGGCGGAAAATTCGCGCAGTTTCTTGCGGCATTGGCGGTGCTTTGCGCTCCTATCTACCTCACCTTCGATAATTTCTTTTCCATGAATTCTTTCGAGCCTGTTTTCTGGATGGCGTGCGCCGCCGTCGTATTGCGCATCTTGAATGGAGGCGATCCGCGGCTCTGGCTGCTTTTTGGCCTCGTCGCGGGCCTCGGGATATTGAACAAGCACTCCATGCTGTTCTTCGGGTTGGGGATCGCGCTCGGTTTGTTGCTCACGTCCGCCCGCCGCGAATATAAGTCCAAATGGATTTGGATCGCCGCGGTCATCTCGTTCTTGCTGTTTCTTCCGAATCTTTTCTGGGAAATCCAGAATCACTGGCCGACGGTTGCGCTCTTGCGATCGGTTATCGGCACGAAATACGTCCTGGTTTCCCCCTGGGAATTTATCTGGCAGCAGGCGCTTTTGACCCACCCGATCGCGACGCCCATCTGGCTTGCGGGGCTGTGGTACCTTCTTCGCGATCCGGAAGGGAAGAAGTACGCCGCTTTAGGCTGGGCCTATCTTGTTGTTCTGCTCGAGATGATTTTGCTGCACGGGAAAATTTACTATTTGGCTCCGGCCTACATCATGCTCTTTGCGGCGGGCGCTACGTGGATTGAGTTGCGATTGCTCCCGCGCGCGGGCGGATGGCTGCGGTACGCCATCGTTGCGCCGTTGTTGGCCGGCGCTGTCATCGCTGCGCCTTTGGCGATGTCCGTCCTTCCCGTTGAAGCCACTATCGGATACACGCGCTATTGGCACGTCAAGGCCGTGCGCGTGGAAAACGTTCCGCAGGGCGATCTCCCGCAACTTTTTGGCGACATGTTCGGCTGGCAGGAGCAGGTCTCCGCCGTCGCGACGGTATACAGCCAACTCCCCGCCGTGGACCGTACGCGAGCCGCGATCTTCGCCTACAACTATGGCGAGGCGAGTGCCATCGATTATTTCGGGCCCCGCTATGGTCTTCCGAAAGCGATCAGCGGCGAGAATCAATATGGCCTCTGGGGACCACGCAATTACAGCGGAGAAGTGGTCATCGCTATAGGTTTCACCGAGGGGCGACTTTTCCAATCCTTCGAGGAAGTCACTGCGGCCGCGCATGTGTCTCCCCGGTACGCCATGCCGGAAGAGACCAATTTGACAGTTTATGTGTGCCGCCACCCTAAGCAATCGCTGCAAACTTCCTGGCCGCAATGGCGGTATCTCAACTAGACATTTGCGATCAGCTTGGAAGTGGAGCGCTACACGTCAATCAACTCACGGGTTGCTGTAGGTCGCCTGCTTGGGCGGGCCCTACTTCCCGAGAAAGTCGACTAGCGCCTGGTTGAATTCGGCCGGCTTCTCGAGCTGCGGCACGTGGCCGCAATGCTCGAATACGACCAACTTGGCTCCCGGAATACCGTCGCGAAGTCTTTCGCCGCTGGAAACCGGTATCAGTTCATCTTCGCGGCCCCACACCACCAACGCCGGGGAGTGGATGGAAGCGAGCTTGGCGTCCTCAAACTGGTTCTGAGCGAAGCCCACCAGTGTGCGCTGAATGGTATAGGAGTCGTTATTGTGGACGTGATTTGTGAAAGCCTGCAGAACGAATTCCTCGCTCACCATCTTCTTGTCGTAGAAAATAGAGTCAAGAAGCGTTCGCATGTCCTCCAGAGAGGCTGGGTTCAAATCCACCGCGATAGCTTTCCCCCACGGGAGTCCCGCGGAATCCACCAATACCAGTTTGTCGACCATTTCCGGATGGCGTGCTGCAAAATCAAGGGCAATCCATCCTCCTAGGGAATTCCCGACGAGCGTCGCCTTGCTAAGGTTCTGCGATTGCATAAAAGCATGGAGGAAGTCCACGAAGGTCGCGATTTTATAGTCCAGCAACGGCTTGTCCGAGTGCCCGAAGCCGATCTGATCGAGCGCATAGACGTGGTATTTTGCGGAGAGGGCGCCGATGTTGGCTGACCAAATCTCCTTGACGCTGCCCAGCCCATGCAGCAGGATCACGGTCGGCCCCTGACCGGCTTCGATGTAGCGAATGTTCTGCCCGTAGACCACCGCCGTTTTTTCGGGCGGCAGACTGGGTTGCGTTTGCGCGGATGCGAGCGAACTAACGGTGAGTAGTGCTGCGGCAACAAACGCATTCCTATAAGTCAGTTTCATTGGAGATTCCTTTTGTGAATTTCAAAACCGCACTATTGTATACGCATCTCGCCTATCCCTGGGTCAGTGACAGCAGCTTCCGGCTTCCCGGGCACAGTGGCGTTGCGTGAAATAATCTCATAACCAAAACCAGTGTGGCGCGTCAAACAGAAGGTAGCAGACTGATTTTGTATATAAGCCGTGGTTGACACGGTGAGGGCGGAATCGTAATCTGGGTGAGTATGAATTTGTCCTGCCAGACGGTGTGTTGTTGCTGTGCATGCAACGCTGCGTGTTGCATCACGCACATCTCTGGCCGGGGGAAATAGCTGAACTTCTAACAGCTTAATTCCAAAGATTTTCAAGCCCGCGTACCAGAGCAACTGGCCACGCGGGCTTTTTGTTTTTGCGGGGGATTCGGGTACAGAAAAATAGGGACCATGAGCGAGCAAAAAGAAACGAAAGCACAACGCGTCGAGCGCCTCAAACGCGCGAAGAATGCCTGGGAACACTTTGACGAAATCCGGGAATTTGCGCGCAATGGCCACGCTTCAATACCACCGGAGTGGCTAGGCACCTATTTTCGTTCGTGGGGCGTTTACACCCAAGGTGACGGCGCCGGCGTGGTCGGCGGCAAGAACGGCGAAGGGCTCGCCACGCCGTTCTTTATGGTGCGCATTCGAATTCCGAGCGGCATCTTAAGCAGCGAGCAGGTTCGCACCGTCGCTGATCTTTCCGAAAAATACGCTCGCGGTTTGGCCGACATCACCGTGCGCCAGAATATCCAACTGCACTGGGTGACCATCGAATCGCTGCCGGATGTGCTGGAAACTCTGTGGAAAGCCGGCCTCACGACCACCGGCGCGTGCGGCGACGTGGCGCGGAACATCACAGGATGCCCGGTCGCCGGGCTTGACGCTCACGAGCACTTCGACGCCTCGCCGCTGGCGCTCGAGCTCGACCGCCAACTTGGCGGAAACGCGGAGTTCTACAATCTGCCGCGCAAGTTCAAAGTGTCCATCACCGGATGCCGCCATTGGTGCACGTATCCCGAAATCAACGATGTCGGGCTAACCGCGACAACGCGGCGGCGCAATGGCCAGAGCGAAACGGGTTTCACGCTACGCGTTGGCGGCGGGCTATCCACCGACCCGCATCTTGGAATTCCGCTGAATGCCTTTATCAGGTGGGAGCAGGTTGTTCCTGTTGTCCGCGCCGTCGCGGAGATTTTTCGCTCCAGTGAAGTCCTGCGCCAGAGCCGTGAAAAAGCCCGGCTCAAGTTTCTTTTTCTCCAGCACGGGTGGACCGCCGATTCTTTTCTCGCGGAACTGGAATCGCGTTTGGGTTTTTCGCTCGATCCAGGGGAGCGCGAAGAAATTCCGACCGACGTTCACCGGGATCACGTTGGCGTTCACGCGCAAAAGCAGCCGGGCCTGTCCTTCGTGGGAGCCTCGGTTCTGCGCGGGCGCATCACGCCGCAGCAACTGCGCACTGCGGCAGATCTTGCCGAGCGTTATGCGGACGCGCGTTTGCGCACCACGATCATGCAGAACTTGCTCATCGCCAATGTGCGCAGCGAGCACGCTTCGACGGTAGCCGCGCAACTCACGACCGCCGGGCTTCCGGTGCAAGCTTCATCGTTTGCGCGCGGTACTGTCGCTTGCACCGGCTCTGAATTTTGCAAGCTGGCACTCACCGAAACGAAACGCTTCGCGCGCTGGCTCACGGAAGAACTTGAAGACCGTCTTCCCGGTTTTCAAGACCAGATCAAGCTGCACATCACGGGCTGCCCCAACAGTTGCGGTCAGCATTGGATCGCGGACATCGGCATCGAAGGCAAAAAAATCAAATCCGACGGCCGGATGGTCGACGCGTATTACTTTTGCGTTGGGGGCAGCCTCGGTCAGTTCGCCTCCATCGCCCGGCCCGTCGGCTATCGCTGCGCCGCCACGGAAGTTCCGGATGCCATCGAGCGCGTGCTCGATGCGTTCGAGAAAACTCGGCGTCCGGGAGAGAAGCTGCAGCAGTTCTTCGCGCGGCATTCGAATGAAGAGATTCGAGCGTTCCTGGCGGACGGCTTCATAGCGGGTGTTGAGCGCGATCTGGCCACGGCTCCCACGCCTCATGGAATCGAGGGCTGAGCCATGAGCCTGTTTCCCATTTTCCTGAAGCTGCAAGGACGGCTGGTTGTTGTCGTGGGTGGCGGAAATGTCGCCGAAGGCAAAATTCCCGGCCTGCTCAGCGCGGGTGCACGGGTGCGCGTGATTTCCCCCAGCGTGACGCCCGCCATCGCGGCATGGGTTGGCAACCGCGAGGTCGACTGGCTCCCGAAAACGTACGCGCCCGGAGATCTCTCCGGAGCACATCTCGTCATCGCAGCCACCTCGGCTCCCGGCGTGAACGAAGCCGTATTTCGCGAGGCGGAAGCCCGCGGAGTTTTGTGCAACGCGGTCGACGACATCGAGCACTGCCACTTTTACTATGGCTCGATCGTCCAGCGTGGTGACCTGCAGATCGCCATTTCCACGAACGGCAAAAGCCCGGCGCTCGCGCAGCGCTTGCGCAAAGAGCTCGAAGCCCAGTTCGGCCCCGAGTTCGAACAATGGCTCGACTGGCTCGGCGCGGCGCGTGAATTCCTGCGCGCGTCCAGCAGCGACCCGGACTCCACGAAAACGCTTCTTCATCAACTGGCGAGCCGTGGCGCGTTCGAACAATTCCTTCGCGAATCCCGCAAGGGCGCGTCAAACAAAGGAGCGGCCTGATGGGCAAGGTATATCTGGTTGGCGCAGGCCCCGGCGATCCCGAATTGCTCACATTGAAGGCGGCGCGCGTCCTGGCGGCCGCGAACATTGTTTTGCACGATTCTCTGGTCAGCGCTGAAGTGTTGGCGAAAGTTTCCCAGGCGGCGAAGATCATCGATGTCGGCAAACGCTGCGGCCGCAAGCTTCTTACGCAGGACGAAATTAATTCGCTGCTGGTCTCTTACGCTGCGACGAATGAAGTCGTGGTGCGCCTCAAGGGCGGCGATCCCCTCGTTTTCGGGCGCGTCGGGGAGGAGCTGCAGGCGCTCCGTGAAGCGAAGGTAGATTTCGAGATTGTGCCGGGAATCACCGCGGCTCTCGGAGCGGCTGCCGCCGCGGGAATTTCTCTCACGGACCGCCGCCTGGCCTCGCAGATTCTTTTCAGCACGTTCACGCGCCGCCCCGAGGCGAACGCGCTCGAATGGGGGGCGCTCTCACCCGCAACCACGCTCGTTCTGTACATGCCCGGCCCGGACTACGCCGAGGTCGCGCTTCGCGTGCAAGAAACGGGTCTCCCTGCCGATCTGCCCTGCGTCGTTGTTTCTGGAGCCACAGGCCCCCAGCAACAGATTCGCTGGACGTCGCTTGCAAATCTTCCGCACGAAGAAAAACTGCCCGCGCCCACGCTTCTTATCATCGGTCGTGTGGCGACGCAGAGGTTCCAGGAAGTTGCAGCGAAATATTGGGCCGGAACAGAGGGTTTTGTTGACGGGGCGACCAGATCGGTGTCCTGAGCTTGAGGCTTCTGCTCGCCGCATTCTTCCAGTCAAAAGGAGAAACAAATGGGTAGCGAAACAAAAGCAGTGGCGATTGCGAGGCGCCGAGGGCTTTCCCTCGATGGTTGGGCGGTCCTGCTGGCACTTCTCGCTTCACTTCTCGTGCGCGCGGGAATTTTCCGCCATGTCCCTTGGTGATGACCTTGCGACCGGCCGACGGATCAAAACTTTAACAATATTTACAACGCGTGAGACAAGAGAGGTGATTCATGGCAGATGCAATCGCAGTACCTCAGGCAAGGCCCATTCCGGCCGCCTTACAGTTTTTGCGCCTCCTACCCGGCATCGCGCTTCTCGCCGCCGTCGGCTACGCAGGCAAGCTGCTCGAGCAAAATGTCGGGAAGTACGCCAAAGCGCATCACTGGACATTTCCTAACATCGAATACGTCCTTTGGGCCATTCTCCTTGGCCTGTTGATTTCGAACACCGTTGGCGTTCCGGAATTCTTTCGCGCGGGCGTTGCCACCTACGAATTCTGGCTCAAAGCTGGCATCGTGTTGCTCGGCTCCCGCTTTTTGCTGGGTGACGTTCTGAAACTCGGCGGCGTGAGCCTTGCTCTCGTCGCCGTGGAAATCACCGTGGCCATTGCCTTCATGACCTTTCTCGGCCGCGCGTTTGGTCTACGCCCCAAGCTCACGTCTCTTCTCGCGGTAGGGTCCGCGGTTTGCGGCGTCAGCGCCATCATCGCCACGCAGGGCGCCATCGAAGCCGACGAGGAAGACTCGTCATTCGCGATCGCCGCCATCCTTGCTCTGGGAGCGTTGTCGTTATTTACGTTCCCTTTGATTGGCCACGCACTGCATCTGAGCGACCACGCGTACGGTCTGTGGGCCGGTCTCGCGGTGGACAACACCGCCGAGGCCACCGCCGCAGGTGCGTTGTATTCCGACGCCGCCGGAAAGCTCGCCGTCCTGGCCAAGACCACTCGCAATGCGATGATCGGCTTCGTCGTGCTCGCGTATGCGATTTACTGGGCCAGCCGTGGTCAGGCCAAGGGAATAGGGAATAAGGCCGCGTTTCTATGGCAGAAATTTCCGAAGTTTGTTCTCGGCTTCTTGCTGATCTCCGTCCTAGCTACTTACGCGTTTTTCAACAAGGAGCAGCTCACGGCTATCGCGAATCTTTCGCGTTGGGCGTTTCTTCTCACGTTCGCAGGCGTGGGGCTGCGCACCAATTTTAAGGAGATGCACAAACAAGGCCTGCGCCCTTTCGCCGTGGGCGCCATCGGCGAAGTCGTGATTGCCGTTGTTACGCTTGGCTTGGTCGCGGGGGCAGGGAAGCTCTTCGGGTTTTAAGTTTACCGTAACAAAAAAGCCGCGGCGGATGGGGACACCTCCTGCCCATCCCCGCGGCCTTTTCTCTTCTTTTCCCAAACAAAACTTTCCGTTCGAGTCTCCGCGCTAAGCCTTGCCGCCCCGAAGCTCTGTGGAGGCGGCTTTCTCGAGTGCCGCAATCCTTCGATGGAGGGATGCCAGCGCGGTAATCAGGGAGAGCGCTAGCAACCCCACTATTACGGACAAGCTATCGACGTTGATTCTTAGCGCTGGCTGCAGGTCGCGATTGGTCGAATAGTGGTAAAAGGGAACCGCGATGAAAAAGAAGGTATAGAGAATTACGGGGAATATATAGAAGAAAAAATTTATTGTAGGTCCATTCTTGTGAAAAATCCGCATGAATAAAGAACCCCCAGATTGCATTCTGCTATGCTCCCTGCGCACGATCCTGATTAAGCATCCGCCTGTTTCACAGTCCCAGCACGGTCACTAATTCCCGCACCGACGCAGCCGACTTCTGCAGCGCGGCGTTTTCCTCGACGGTCAGCTTGATCTGGACAATTTCTTCGACGCCCTTCGCACCAAGCTTGACCGGCACGCCGACGAATAGCCCTTTGATTCCATACTCGCCGTCGAGATACACTGCGCAAGGGAGAATTTTCTTTTTGTCTTTCAGAATTGCTTCGACCATCTCGACCGCGGCCGCCGACGGCGCGTAGTACGCCGAGCCGGTCTTCAGCAGGTTCACAATTTCCGCTCCGCCCTTGCGCGTTCGGTCCACGATGGCGTCAATGCGTTCCTTCGACAGCAAATCCGGCAACGGAATTCCCGCCACCGTCGAGTAGCGCGGCAGCGGCACCATGTCGTCGCCGTGCCCGCCCAGGACGAACGAGTGCACGTTCTCGACGCTCACTTTGCACTCCATCGCCACGAACGTACTCATGCGCGCCGAGTCCAGCACGCCGGCCATGCCCATGACGCGGTTTTTCGGGAAGCCGCTCACCTTGAAAGCCGCGTGTGCCATGGCGTCAAGCGGGTTTGTCACCATGACGATGATGCAATTGGGCGAGTGCCTTACAATCTGCTCGACGACCGCTTTCACTACATCGTAATTGGCCTTCAGCAAATCATCGCGGCTCATTCCCGGCTTTCGCGGAAATCCCGCCGTGATTACCACGACGTCGCTTCCCGCCGTCGCGCTGTAATCTCCCGTGGCCGTCGAAATCCCCGTCGCGCGCGAATCCGTCCGCGTAATCGGCCCCGATTCCATCATATCCAGGGACTTGCCCGCTGGAGCGCCTTCCAAAATATCCGTGAGCACCACGTCGGCGAGCTCCATATCCACGATGCGCTGCGCCGTCGTCGAGCCTACAAACCCTCCGCCTACCACCGTCACCTTTTTTCTGCTCATGCCGCTCCTCGAACCTCCAAAATTCCTCGCCCCGCGTCCGCAGCGCACCCAGCGTCGCCGCCAAACGTTTTTCGTTCTGAATTATCTCGCCACCGCCGCAAGCTGCATATTTTCGATGATTGCCGTGGCAAACGCCGCCGTCCCCACCTTTGTCGCGCCCGGCATTTGCCGTTCGAGGTCATAGGTCACGCGCTTTTGCTGGATCGTTTTTGCAATGCCGTTCTCGATCAATTTCGCGGCCTCGTCCCAGCCCAGGAATTCGAACATCATTGCTCCGGAAAGCATCACCGAGCTTGGATTGATCACATCTTTGTCCGCGTATTTTGGCGCGGTGCCGTGCGTCGCTTCGAAGATGCCGTACCCGTCGCCGATGTTCGACCCCGGCGCCATGCCCAGGCCCCCTATCTGGGCCGCGCACGCATCGGACAAATAGTCGCCGTTCAAATTCGACGTCGCCAGCACGCTGTATTCATCCGCGCGCAGCAGCACCTGCTGGAACACGGAATCCGCGATGCGGTCGTTGATCATCAGCTTTTTCTTCCACTGTCCCTTGCCGTGCGTCGCGGAAATCGCCGCCAAGATCGCCTTCACTTCCTCGCAGATTGTGTTCTTGAAGCCTTCTGTCGCCCGCTCGAGCCCCGGCTCGATCATCTCCGCGTTTTGTTCGACGGAAAGATTCGGATTCTTGTCCAGGTTATCGAGGATCCAGCTCTCCCGCTCCGTCACCGTCTGCGCGCGAAACTCTTCGCGGGCCAGCTCGTAGCCCCAATCGCGGAACGCTCCTTCGGTGAATTTCTGAATATTCCCCTTGTGCACCAGCGTCACGCTCCGGCGCCCGTTGGCCAGCGCATATTTGATCGCGCGCCGCACCAGCCGTTTTGTGCCCATTGGCGAAATCGGCTTGATGCCCACACCGGAGTCCCACCGAATCTGTTTTTTAGTGTCCTTCAACATGACGTTGTTCAGAAATTCCAGCAGCTTTTTCGCTTCCGGAGTTCCTGACTTCCATTCAATCCCGATGTACACGTCCTCGGTATTTTCGCGAAAGATCACCAGATCCATTTTCTCCGGATGTTTCACTGGAGAAGGAACTCCCGCGAAATACCGCACCGGTCTCTCGCACGAGTACAAATCCAGAATCTGGCGCAGCGCCACGTTCAGCGAACGAATTCCGCCGCCCACGGGCGTCGTCAGCGGGCCCTTGATGGCAATGCGAAAGTCCCGGATGGCTTCGACCGTCTCATCGGGCAGCCATTGCTGAAACGTGTTGAACGCTTTTTCACCGGCAAACACCTCGAACCACTCCACCCGGCGCTTCTTTCCGTAAGCGTGCTCCACTGCAGCGTCAAATACCCGGCGCGAAGCCTTCCAAATATCGCGCCCGGTTCCATCGCCTTCAATGAACGGAATAATCGGCGCGTCCGGCACTTGTAGTTCGCCGCCGCTGTAACCGATTACTTTTCCGCCAGCCGGAACCGTCTGGCCGTTGTACGCGGTCTTCATGAATCAGGACCCTCCCGAGTCTCACTGGCCTACCGGTGTCGCAAACGCCCGCCACTCAACCGGGGAACATTAGAAAATTTAAATCACCGCACTAGAATATTCCTTCAACCAAAGCGCCAATCGAAGAAGATATCACATCGTAAACGCGGACGAAAATCAGCGCTGCCGGAAGGCCGGTAGTGGCCTTATTCGGCTGTCGATGTGGAAATTCACCTGGTCTGAGGGGGAAGCACAGCACCGATAAGATTGTTTACAAACTCAGTTTTAGCCGTGTTGTACCTTTCCCGCTCGTATCTAAACTCTGCCGCCAAATTCCGTTTGAGTTCACCGTAGCGTCTTGCACTCTCGGGATAGGCGCGCAAATGGTCCCGGAACGCGATATGCCGGCGGTACTCGATGTTATCCGGAGGGCAAACATAGAGATGGTGAGCGGGCTGCCCCAACGGCTGTCCGAACGCCTCGCGACCGGGGACGCCCAGATCTCCCCGGTACGCATATCCGAGCGCCGCTAACCGTTCGATGGCTTCCGGAAGGCCATCGGCGGAGGACAGCAAAACGTCGATATCGATCACCGGCTTGGCCGCTAGCCGAGGAACAGCCGTGCTCCCTACATGCTCAATCGCGGCCGCCAGATCTCCGAGTACCATCGCAATGCGCGCGCGGAGTTCCTCGAACAATTCCGGCCATTGGGGATCATAGTCAACGATGATAATTGGGTTGTGCATCCCGGAGTCAAATATGCCGACGTCAAGTTAGGACGCTCTCTGTTAGAGGCACCGCTTGACGTTAACGCAAATGCGCTCCCGTTATATACTCGCTCTTGCAAATCATCTCACGCACCACAACAAAGGAGAGAAAGCCATGATGATCGACTGGAACGCTTACCACAAACAAATCGGCGCCGCCCTGGGGGAACTCGCGAAACTCAGCCCGGACACCGTCCGCGGGTATCAAACGTTGAGTGCGGCTAATTCCAAGACCGGCAAGCTCGATGAAAAAACACGGCAATTGATCTCGCTCGCGTGCGCGGTCACCACGCGTTGCGATGGCTGCATTGTGGTTCACACCGACGCCGCGCTGAAAGCCGGCGCGACAAAGGAAGAGATCTCAGAGTCGCTTGGCGTCGCTGTGGCCATGAACGCCGGCGCTGCGCTGGTCTATTCAACGCGCGTGCTCGACGCAGTGGCCGCGAAGACTGCCGCGGCACACGGCGCGTAGAATCGCACGTGCGCGCGCGGCCCGGGAAGCGAAGCGCCTCGTGACGAACGTCTCTAAAACAAGTTCCACAGGAACTGGTTGTAGACCTCGTGGTGAAACTGCACTTCGGGCGCTTTGACGACCGAGCCGAGCTGCCGCGCGCAACGATCCGCCGAAGCCCGTTTTAATTCGGCGTAACGGCCTTTCACGTCGGCCCCTAAGAGTTTGGTGGTCCAGTCGGCCTTCTCGAAATTTTCGATGGCTGTGTAGATGTTGTCCGGCAGATAGCGCGGTGCCTGCCGTAGATTCTTGATGTTAGCGGTTTCTCCGTCGATGCCGCTCTTGAAGATGGAATACATGACCAGATACGGGTTGGCATCGGGAGCAACCGCACGAACCTCCGTGCGCATGCTGCGCTCGTTTCCGATGGGTATGCGCACCATTGCGCCGCGGTCCACCGGGGATGCCTTGAGCTGATTCGGAGCTTCGAAATGAGGATCGAGGCGGCGGTAGGCGTTCACGCTCGAGTTGAACACCAGGCAAATGTCATTCCCGTGCGTGAGGATGCGGTCCACAAACTCCCATCCCATTTTGCTTAGCTTTTCTTCACCCTTCGGATCCCAGAAAAGGTTCTTCCCGTTCTTGCTGATCGAAACGTTGGTGTGCATGCCGCTGCCGTTGACTCCCACAACCGGCTTCGGCAAAAAGCAAGCCGTCAGCCCCATATTGGTGGCCACCTGACGGCAGATTAGTTTGTAGAGCTGGATCTGATCCGCTGCCTGCACCACTTCTCCGTAACCGTAGTTGATTTCAAACTGCGATGGCGCGACCTCCGGGTGATCCTTTTCGTTCTGGAAGCCAATGGACCGCTGCACTTCGGCGGTCGTGTCGATGAATGTGCGCAGCGGATCGCCGGGGAGCGAATGGTAGTAGCCGCCCGTGTTGACATATTCGAATTTGAGCGTTTCGTAGAAGCGGCGTTCGGCATCCGACCCCTTAAACAGAAATCCTTCGATTTCGTTGGCGGCGTTTAGCGTGTAGCCCTTCTTTTCATGGAGGTCGCCGGCGTAGCTCTTCAGCAGGCCACGAATGTCCGCGGAGTACGGCGAGCCGTCCTTGTCGATCACTTCGCCGAAGACCAGAACTTTGCCCGGGCCGAACACGTCCGCGGGGCCCCAGTAGAACGAGCCCCAGTCCATTGCCAGGCGGAGGTCGCTTTCGCGCTGCGCCGTGAAGCCGCGAATGGAGGAGCCGTCAAACGTCAAGTTGTCCCAGCTCTTGATCAAGAACTTCTTGTCGTAGTCCAGCATGTGCAGGCGGCCTTCTAGGTCGCTGAACAGCACCGTGACGGCCTTGATGCGCTTCTCATCTGTCAGATACTTGATGCGCTCTTCCTGAATCTTGCCCGGGGCGACGCGATTCTTGCGCTGTTCTTTGGCCTTGAGGTTCAGTTGCTCCAACTCGTCGTAGGAAAGGGCAAGGAAATTACGCAGCTCGTTCGACATGAATCTCCTCGATTTTCGATGAATTAGAATCTGGCGGTGAAATTTGCGGTGAACAGTGACAGCCCATCGGACTGTAGGGTATCGCGCCGCTCCGGCGAGCGTCAAATCGAAAAATCATTCGAGCAAATCCAAAAAGCGAATGCAAGGCAGACCAAATTGTCCTGCTTCCTGAATTGCAATGGCCGTGCGCATTGAAGTCCCCTGTCCGCGCAAGCTAATCGTAATATTCCTGGCCGAGGTGCGTGATCAGGTCTTCGCCCATCATCCAGCGCAGCGTGTTCTTGAGCTTCATGGACTGGATGAACAGGTCGTGCTCGGGGTAAAGTCCCGGAGCCGTCATCGGCGACTTGAAATAGAAACTCAGCCATTCCTGGATGCCGCGCATGCCGGCGCGCTTCGCTAGATCGAGAAACAGGACCAGATCCAGGACGATAGGGGCCGCAAGAATCGAATCGCGGCACAGGAAGTCCACCTTGATCTGCATGGGGTAGTTGAGCCAGCCGAAGATATCGATATTGTCCCAGCCCTCCTTGTTGTCGCCGCGCGGCGGATAGTAATTGATGCGCACCTTGTGGTGCATCTTCCCGTAGAGCATGGGGTAAAGCTTCGGCTGCAAAATATATTCCAGCACGCTGAGCTTCGATTCTTCCTTGGTCTTGAACGAGCCGGGATCTTCGAGAACTTCGCCGTCGCGGTTGCCGAGAATGTTGGTGGAAAACCAGCCTTCGAGGCCCAGCATGCGCGCTTTGAACCCGGGCGCCAGGATGGTCTTCATCAACGTCTGGCCCGTCTTGAAATCTTTTCCGCAGATAGGAACGTTGTGCTCTTGCGCGAGTTCCTGGATCGCGGGGATATCCACGGTCAGATTTGGCGCGCCGTTGGCGAACGGCACGCCGCTCGTGACCGACGCCCAGGCATACAGCATGGATGGTGCGATCGCGGGGTGATTCGACTTCATGGCCTCGACGAATTTTTGCGGCGTGGAGTGTACCTCTTCCGGCTGGACAAAAACTTCCGTCGAGCCGCACCAGCAGGTCACCATGCGCGAGACGCGCTTCGTCTTGCGGAAATTTTCGATGTCCTCCTTGATTTGCAGAGCGAGCTCGTACTTGTTCTTGCCCTTCTTGATGTTGGGGCCGTCGAGTTTTTTCACGAAGTCGTGGTCGAAGGCGGCCTTCATGGGCTTGATGCCGGAAAGAAAGGTCTCCACTTTTTCGAGGTCCTGCGGATTCAGCACGCCCGCGTTGGCTGCGGATTCGTACGCGTTGTCGCGAAAAATGTCCCAGCCGCCGAAAACCAGATCCTTCAGGTCGCTGAGCGGAACGAATTTTTTGATAAGCGGAGAACGCCCTTCGGTTCGCTTGCCGAGTCGAATTGTGCCGAGCTGCGTAAGTGAGCCGATAGGCAGCGCTTTGCCCCTCCGGACGAGCTCAACCCCGGCCATGAACGTGGTGCTTACCGCGCCCATGCCAGGCGTGAGGATTCCCAGTTTTCCTTTGGCGGGCGCGATCTTCCCAGGCTTATCCATGCAGCTCCTCAGAAATCATCTAAAAGCGAGCCCTGTGCTCGCGGTTGGTTCACCGCAGATCGAAACAAACCAGTAATAATGAGGGATGTAGCCGCGATTTGCAAATTGAGCTGAGTCTTGGTATTAGGTTAGTTTGACCTGATGGGAGGTTCAGTTATGCCTAAGAAGGATTTCCGCGATGGAAAAGATTGGGATGTTTTCGTGCGGGATAAATACACCTGCCGGTACTGCGGCCTTAGCATATGGGCGCTCAACCAAGGAGGTTATGCAAATCGGTGGGACCTCTTTGTAGCAGACCATCTTAAAGCTGGGAAAGGGAAAGACGCCGTGGAGAAACTAGACACTGTCATGAACCTAGTCACAGCTTGTGCTGGCTGCAATGCTATCAAGGGCTATACATTTGACCGGGAATACGAAGGGCCTGCACCTACAACGTTAGAAGAACAGGAACGGCTTGTTCGTCAAGCGAACGAACACATCAAAGCTAGGCGGGGAAAATTCTTACCAGATGCGATGGAGATGCAGAAGGAAGCCGGACTACTGTGAAGGTGATTGCAGCATCAAATTCAAACTGATCCACCACCCGTTGTTTCGCGAATGGAATCTAGCATCTTTCTTCATAATTATTAAGATAGAAAGTACGGCCTTGCGTAACGGCGTTGCCCGCTTCGCCCGCTACAAGTCCGTAGCAATTAATGTAGGTATCGAAGAGTGTCGACCGCTCGCGCTGCTCGCAGTTTACTTTGCGTGGAGTCGCTTGATGAGCTGTACTTGGCCCGCATGGTAAACAGCGTGGTAGGTAATGCCAAGCACGAGGTCGAACCTCGTGGCCTCCTCCGCTGATGATTGCACTCTTCCCTTGATTGTTGGTCTTATCCGCTAGCATGCTGTCCAGGAAATACGTTTCGTATCTTTTCAGGAGGTGGGAGTTTTAGCTCCCACGTAACCGGTTGCAAAAGAAAAGGGGCTTTCAGCCCCTGAGGCCCGCTTTCCTTTCTAATCGATAGGGTTATTTCGACCGCTTGATAGCGTCTTCCGCCTCCGCCTGAAGCTTGGCGCTGACCCTTCGTTGCCAGTATCGTGGCGACCAATAGTTAATCTTCTCAGCGAGATATTGAAGGAAGGTCCATCCGAGCGCATGGTATTCCGCGTACTCATCGGGTGTGAGTTGCACCATGATAGTAAAGCCCGCTGCGGACTGCTCGCAGTTCACATAAAGGAAATAGGCATCGCCGTCTCGTAAGAGATGCCAAGACTTATACGTGAGAGTGTCTTCCGTCGGCTCTCTGACGATCACTTCCATACCCGTTCCTCGGAGGCCGAGACTCGTAGCCGTAAGCTTAATCCGCTAGCTGCGGCTCAGACGAATGGAGCCGTCACCGGTGTGGATGGTAAGGGGCTGGCCGCCGCCGTTCAGCTTGCCGTGAAGCTTGGAATTGCTGAATGTGCCTTCGACCGTGACCGGAAAGCCCAGGCTGATGCGGCCGTCGTTAGTGCTGGCGTCGATATCGGCCTGCAATTCGTTGGGGAGGACGAGGTCCACGCTGCCATCCCCGGTATGGATGCTCCATCCGGATACGAGCTTCGATCCAGGCAGCACACGCGCGTCGATGCTCCCGTCGCCTGTCTTGATGTTCAAGGCGTCGAAGCGGCCGTCGATCTTGATGTGCCCGTCGCCAGAAGTAGCGTCGAGCTTTCCATCGATATTGCGCGCATCAATGTGGCCGTCGCCCGTGCGCAACCGTACGTCTCCCTTTGCGCCCTCGAGCGTGATGCTGCCATCCCCAGTGTCAATATTGGCGTCACCGCTCACAGCCTGTGCCCTCACCGACCCATCGCCGGTATGAATTTTCACTGTTCCATTGATCGGCTGCGTTTCGACCGAACCGTCTCCGGTGTCCACGCCCAAATCGGCATCCTTCGGCATCCGAACTTCGACGCGAACGTTGCGATGGCTATTTCCAAACGAAAATCCCCAGTGGCCGCTGACCCGGGCGATGAGCCGCAGGTGGTCGCCATCCTGGCGCGATTCAATGTGCAAATTCTTGTCGAGTGTGTAGCCCTCGTAATCGACGATAAATTCGACTTGTTTGGTGTCGCTGGTCGAGATGCGCACGCTGCCGTCATTTGTCTCGACGCTGACATTGGGGCGTCCGGATATAGTGTAGGACTTGGTCCATTCCTCAGCCTTGGCGCTCGGCGCCAGCACAGCTAGGGCAAACAGCGCAGCTGAGACGATACCGAGGCGGCCAGCGGTCGAGCAGATGGCTTGCACGTTCATGGTCAAACACCTCCGTCAAATGGCTTGCTGACCGAATATACGATAGGGGAGCAAGAAATGTTCCTTGGGCGGGTGCCCGTATAGCTCTCCGACAATGGCGTTCCAAAGAGCCCATAGGGAACACGATGTTTCGAAGGAATTAGCGAGTTCCACGGGCAGCCTGTTTCTTGCGGTCTGTGCCTGGCTTGGGGCGCAAAGCGGCAAGAAACTGCTCGGTGGGCAGGGTATTGATCACATCGCGTTTTCCGAGCCAGCCGCGGCGCGCCATGGTTACGCCGTAACGGATGAAAGATAGATTCGTCGTGTTGTGCGAGTCGGTGGAGATGACGACTTTAACGCCGCGTTCTTTACACATGCGCAAATAAACATCTTTAAGATCCAGACGGTCGGGGTAGGAGTTGCACTCCATGGCCACGTTGCGTTTCGCGCAAGCATCCAGAACTTTTTCCATGTCGTAGTCAAAGGGATCGCGCCGGAGCAAAAGGCGGCCCGTGGGGTGCGCAATGATCTGGGCATACGGATTTTCAATTGCCGCGAGAATGCGTTCGGTCATGGCGGCACGGTCGAGATTCATATACGAATGAACGGAGCACACCACGACATCGAGTTGCGCCAGGATTTCGTCGGAATAATCCAGGCCGCCGTCTTTAAGAATGTCCACCTCGGCGCCGGCGAGAACGCGAATGCCCAGGCCTTTGTCGTTGGCAGCGTGAATTTTCTTGATGTGCGCGGCCATGCGTTTTTCGTCGAGCCCGTTGGCCACGGTGACGGCTTTCGAATGATCGGTGATCGCGATGTACTGGTGGCCGAGCTGGCGGGCGGCTTCCGCCATCTCTTCGATCGAATTTTTCCCGTCGCTCGCCGTGCTGTGCATTTGCAGGTCGCCCTTGATGTCCTTGAGCTCTAGCAGATGCGGAAGATCATGTTTTTCCGCGGCCGCGATTTCGCCGGTGTTTTCGCGAAGCTCCGGAGGAATGTAATCGAGTTTCAGCTTGGCGTAGATTTCTTCTTCCGTTCGCCCGGCGATACGCCTTTCGCCCTTGAGCGTGGCGAGCGCGTATTCATTCAGGGTGTATCCCATGTCGTTGGCGCGCCCGCGCAAAGCTACGTTGTGCTCCTTCGAACCAGTAAAATAGAGCAAAGCCGCGCCAAAGTTTTCTTTCTCCAGCAAACGCACGTCGACCTGTAGTCCATTTTTCAGGTTGAAGCTCACTTTGTTTTCGCCGTGCGCCAGCGTCTGCTCGATGCCCGGAAATTTGAGGATGTGTTTAGCCAGCGCGTCAACGTGTTTCTGCGAAGTGTAGCCGTCGGCCAGCGTGAGCAGAAGATCCAGGTCGCCGACCGTTTCCTTGCCGCGGCGCAACGAACCCGCGGGCGTGACGCTCTGCGCTGCTTTGCCGGCTTTTTCGATGTGCGCGATGATGGCCAAGGCAGCGTCTTCAGCGTCATTGATGTGAAACCGGCCAGTGGTTTTCTTGAAAACTTCCACGGCCTTGAGAATGTTTTGTTCGCTTTTTTCGCCGAAGCCGGCGAGATCGCGGAGTTTACCGGCCTTCGCAAGTTTCTCGACGTTGGCAACAGTTCCTGCTTTGAAAGTTTTCCAGAGGAACGCCACCTTTTTGGGGCCGAGCGACTGGAGCTGCAGCAAATCGAGAATCGTCGCGGGATATTTTTTTAGCAGTTTTTTGCGCAAGTTGTAATCGCCCGTTTCGACGATCTCTTTCAGATGTTCGGCCATGCGATCGCCGATTCCCGGCAATTGCGTGAGTTTCTCCGGGTCGTTCACGAGACTGGCGACGGATTCGGGAAGGCCGTCGATCAACTCCGCGGCTTTTTCATAGCTGCGATAGCGGCCGATGATGGCGCCGTCGATTTCGAGGAGTTGCGCGGTTTCGCGAAGGATGCGGGCGATGGCTTTGTTTTCCATAACGGGATTATACGGCCGGAAGACCTCAGTCGCACGCGAGGAGGGGAGGAGTCCTTAGAAAAATAAAAAGGCCGGCGGGAGGACATCCCCTGCCGGCCGAATGAGACCCGCCGATCAGTTTGTCGCTTTTGCGACGTTTGACGCCTGAGGACCTTTCGGCCCCTGGACGATCTCGAACTCCACCGGATCGCCCTCCTGAAGAGTACGATAACCCTCTCCCGTTATGGCGGAATAATGGACGAAAACATCCGGTCCATCATCTCGCCCGATGAAGCCATAGCCTTTCGAGTTATTAAACCACTTGACATTTCCTTGCACTTCTTTCTACCTCCGTGCTTTTACAAAGTGTTCCGACCACGATGCACGTTCCCCAACGCCGTGCATTGCCACGAGCATAAATTGGCCGAAGTGTACCAGAACTAAACAGCGAGTCAATAGAAAAATCGCAGTTTTTGCAGGAAAAGTGCAGGTTTTTTCGGAAATTAACCGGTTTAGCCGCGGGGCCGTTTTGGCGCCCGGCGAGGGGAAAGGAATGAAAAATAGTACAAAAGTCCCGCGATGGACTTGGCGTCGCGGAGCTTCCCGCGGCGAATCATCCCCTTGAGTTGCGCAGAAGTGAAGGCGCGGGGGGTAATGTTCTCGTCAACCTCTGGGCGCGCATCTCCACTGGTAAGTTCTTGAGCGAGGAGAATATACATTCTCTCCTCAAGAAATCCTGGGGTCGGAAAGACGTCCAGGAAGACTCGAAAACGGCGAGCACGGTAGCCGGTCTCCTCGATCAGCTCGCGGGCGGCGGCCCGGGCCGGAGTCTCGCCTGCCTCCATCCGGCCGGCTACAAGTTCCCATAGAAACTGCCGGGTGGCATGGCGGTATTGGCGGATAAGGAGGATACGGCCGTCCGGCAGTACGGGCAGTATGACCACCGATCCAGGGTGGGTAATTACTTCCCGAGTGGCGCGAATACCCCCCGGTTCCAGGACCAGGTCGCGACGCACTCCAAAGACGGGTCCCTTGTAGATGATTTCGCTTTTCAGAATCTTGGCGGTTCCGGTTGGTCGTCTGGATGAGTTGTTCACGAAGCAGATCCTTGGCAACTTTTTTCGACGAATTATGATACCGGGAAACTGGAAATTAGCCAGCGGTCGAGAAGTGCGGGACAAAGTTGGAACGCCCCTAGAATTGATTGACGGCGCGGGCTGCGCCTATACTTGGCGTAAGGATTAGCGATGCGATCGCGCTCGACTGTGAGGCGTGGTCGTAGCAGTAGAGGACAGAAGCAGAAGCCTGCAGAATTTCATGCCGATCAACACCATTATCGTGGATGACGAAAAGCCGGCGCGTGACGAGCTGGCTTTTCTGCTCAAGGGATTTCCCGAGGTCAATGTAATCGGGCAGGGCAAGAATGGCGTCGAGGCCGTGGCCCTGATCAAGGAACATTCCCCGGATCTGGTATTTCTGGACGTGCAAATGCCGGGGCTGGACGGTTTCGGCGTACTGAAAAAACTGGTCGAGCGGAAAATGAAAGTGCCTCACGTCGTATTCGCAACCGCTTTCGATCATTACGCGGTGCAGGCCTTCGACGTAAACGCGGTGGACTACGTCCTGAAGCCGTTCGACAAGGCGCGCATCGCGAAAGCGATTACGCGGGCGCGCAAGGCGCTCGACACGCAGACCACCGCAGCCGATCGCCTGGAGCAGTTGGTGAACCAGCTTGGCGCGTCGAGGTTCGGGACGCAGCCCGTGAAGCTGCTGGTGAACTCGCAACAGAAGTTGCTGCTCGTGGATTCCGAGAACGTAATCTTTGCGACGATCGCTGCGGGATCGATATTGGTCCATGCGCGAGACCTCGAAGGAACTTCGAACTACCGGACTCTCGAAGAGATGCACGCGGCGCTCGATTCCGATGCGTTCTGGCGGCCGCACCGCTCTTTTCTGGTGAACATTCACAATATCAAGGAAGTCGTGCCCTGGTTCAAGGCCAGCTACATGCTGAAGATGAACGACAAGAAGCAGACGGAAATTCCCGTCAGCCGCGCTCAGACTAAGCGCCTACGGGAATTGTTCAAGCTGTAAGTAAGCAGGAGAGCCGCTGCAAGAGAAAAATTTCTCTTGCAAAGCGCCGCCAATCTGGTATCGTAGTTCTTGGGGCAAGTTGTCGCCAGACAACTTGCCCTTTACCTTTTTGCGGGCGGCCTGCCCCGTTCGTTCCGGCTCTACGCCTTCTGATAACGCAATATGTTGACTGTTCTTGCCCTTCAGCGGCCGTTCTGCGCCCGCTTCTGTTCTTTTTTTTCGTTGCCCCGGTTGCCGCAAATCTCCCTTCGCCGCCGGCGCACCCGCGCTTGCGTGCTCTGGACCTGAACCATGAAAAACAAAAAACCGAATGCTGAACTCATCTGGAAACAATTGGAAGACCTCGTCGTCCCGCAACTTCACCTGTCTATCATCGACCGCGCTGTCTATTCTCATCTTTTGCGGCATAGCCGCCTCGAAGGGAAGCTTCGGCTCCGCTTTTCCATTGCCTGGCTCGCCCGCGGTGCTGGTGTCTCCGGCGGGCCGGTGCGAGAAGCCGTCCGCCGGCTTGCTGCTAAGGGTGCCTTGCGCCTGGTGGAACGCAGCAGACACGGTCATGTAGTCGAAGTGCGTTTGCCAGGAGAGATTCGCGCGATCCGTCCCAATGGAACCGATGAACGCGGCCCAGCCCGAGTGCCTCGCGCTGCCAGCCTCGAAGAGACGGATTTTCTCAAGACCAAGCCATTGCGCGATGCCATCCACGCCCGCGAGCGCGGTCTCTGCTTTTACTGTCTGCGCAGGATCACCCGCACAGCGCAATGTCTCGATCATGTCGTTCCACGCGTGGAGTCGGGGCGCAATTCCTACCGCAATCTCGTCTCCAGCTGTGTGGAATGTAACTCTCAGAAAGGGGCGAGGCTCGCCGCCGATTTCCTCCGCAGCCTCTACCGCCAGTGCCGCTTGACCGCCGCCGAACTCACGGGCCGCCTCCGCGCTCTCGATGCCCTCGCCTCCGGCAAGCTCCGGCCGGCCATCGGCCTGAACGCTAGGCAATCTGCTCCCTCGCAAAGGGCGCCTGCCCAACTAGAGAATCGAAATTAGAAAAGGGAGAAGAGAAAGACCCCACCGTTCATCCCGCAAGAGCCGCGGGATGGGGAGGAGATGCAAAACCCGCAAGGATCCCGACCGGGTCGGGACAGGTGGGCCACCCAAAGGCGTTTCTCGTAATTAAGGCGCGGCCACCCGCCAACGCGGCTGAGACACGCGGAACAGCCAGTTAATGGTGTATTGTGATGTTACCTACGGTCAAGAAACCCCCGGCAATGTAGCCCTGGTCGGTCTGGATTTTGAAAGTATCCATTCCGGCTCCGGGGTCCGCTAAATCATCTACGTCGATGCGATAGTTAGTCGTTACCCCGTCTTGGTCCGCCTGGCCAAAGAACGTAGCATGAGTTCCGACCACCACTAACGACTGCACGTCATCGCACTTGATGTGAATGCGCTTGTAGTGGTCGATTACGTTGCAGTTACCTTTCGTGGTGGTGCCATCGCTCTGAGCATTGAAGCCGAACGTGACTTTATCTGTGGGAGGCATCTGGATTTGACCGCCACCCGTAACCTGTCCCGGAGTCGAGGCGGGTAGTGTCCAGACCTTTGTAGCATCCCCACAGGGCGGGACGTCGGGGCCACCACCGGCGCATCCAGTGATGTCGTCAGCCCCTGGAAGCTGTGGTCCTTGATATGTGAAGCTGCACATGCCGTTTTGGTCCGTCATGCACGTGCCCTGGGCGCTGTCCGCCCCGGTCACGGTGAAGAAGACCGTAGTATTAGGCACTGGGTGTCCCGTGGCATCGGTGACGGTAGCAGTGACCGTATGGCTGGTTCCCACGGGATTAAACGCATTGGCGGGCTGCAGCATTACCATGGCAGGCGGGCCAACGGGGGGCGCGCAGGTTGTAGAGGTAAGCATTTGCTCATCGAAGGAGCTTTGTTGGGGTATGATTTGGCCCGAAGCGTTATCGATGACAAATACCAAAGTGACGATGGCGGTCCCTGACATTTGACAAGAGGATCCCTGAAAAGGAGGATTCGCGGAGTATTGTACTTTGAAGCTACCCTGTATCACGCTGGTAGGGGCACCCGCGGGGGGTTTGACGCACTTGAATAGAATCGGTGCGGCCTTAGAGCCCACTACGGGACCGAAGACAGACTTTATTTGGAAGCTGGCGTTGAAAATCGTGCCAGCTTTAGGGAAGGAGGGAGACCACCCACCCTGCTCCTGAAAAAATGGGGCGGGATATGGACCGGTGGCTACTCCCGAGAGATTGAAATTCAGAGTACCGCAGTCTCCGCTACCGGTGATGCTCCCAGGCGTCGCGACCATTTCCTCCGAGATTAGAGTGCCCGGACCTCCCGGCGGGACTTGGGCATGCCCGATGGGTGTCGAGCAGAATACCAGGAAGCACAAGGCGACTATTGTAACGGCCACTTGGAATTGACGAATATGGATATACATCAGGAACCTCCTTCGTTGGCGACTGGGTGGAGGGCTGCCTCGCGAGTCAGCGGACAGTCTTTATCCCCGACGCAGAACCTGCTTGGCAGAATTCGCTGGTGGCATTGCTACCGGACAGCCCTGATTCTGTCGAGGAACCCAACTTCACTGTTTACTGGGGCGAACCATACGGAGAACTTGGGAATTCGGCAATCGGGTATCTAACGTATTTTGGCGTCGAGTAGAGGCCTGAGTAATTTCACCCATGGCGGGTAGCAGAGACAATGAATCCCAAGACGATTGGGGTGCAGATTTCGTTCACTTGACCGCGTCGCGACTAAGCCGCGCCCCACACGCAAGAGCGACGTGTGGGGCGCCAGGCCCGCACTTCATCCTTTATAACCAACCACTCTACTTCAGGCATCAAACTAGTTCACGGAAGGGTTACGAGGAGGGATATTCATGAATTCCAAACAAGTGGTTCTCATCACAGGCTCCAGCACTGGCTTCGGCAGACTGTTCGTGGAGACCCTGGCCCGAAAAGGGCACACTGTTTTTGCCACGATGCGTGACCCCGGAGGCCGCAATGCCAAGAATGCCTCCGAAATCCGCACGCTCGGGGAAAAGGAGTCACTGCCCATTCACATCCTTGAGCTGGATGTGACCAACGACGCCTCGGTCGAGCGGGCTGTGGATGCGGCCATCGCCAAAGCCGGGCGCATTGACGTCGCTATCAACAACGCCGGCTACTACCTCACGGGATTGGAGGAAGCTGTCACCACCGAACAGGCGCAGCGTCTAATGGACACGAATTTTCTTGGTCCGGTGCGCGTAAATCGCGCCGTGCTTCCGCACATGCGGCGCCAACGCAGCGGCGTGCTCATGCACATCAGCAGCGGCGCCGGCCGCGTGGTTCTTCCTTCCGCGGGTTTCTATTGCGCCAGCAAATTTGCACTCGAGGCGCTGGCCGAGGCGTATAGCTACGAACTTGCCGCGCAAGGAATCGAATCCGTGATTGTCCAACCCGGCGCTTATGAGACTCCTGTTTTCGGCAATACAGTGAAGGCTGCCGACGAGGCTCGCACCAATACGTATGGTACTGTCAAGGAGATCCCTGCGAAGCTCAACGCGGCACTTTCCTCCACGGCCGGCAATGCTCAGGAAGTCGCCGACGCCGTTCTGCGGATTATCGAGACTCCTGCGGGAGAGAAGCAGTTGAGGTATTTCGTCAGCCCGCAAGACTTCGGTCTCAACGAGATCAACGCCCTCGCAAAACGAGTGCAAGCTAGCGTGATAGAAGCGTTCGACCTCACTGCCGACACGAAATTCCGCAAAGGGAAAGCCGTCGGGTCTGCCTAGCTCTCTTGCACGAATACCAGGAAGCATCTGCTCGATGCCGGCGGGTGGCCGCGCCTTAATTCCGAAAAACGCCTTTGGGTGCCGCACCCTGCGGTTTTCAGGGTGCGGTTTTTTTGCCCCACGCCTGCACAGCCGCTGCGGATGCCCGCTCGACGGGCAGCTTTGTCCGCGCCAGCGCGATGAAGGCTACACCGATGAGGACGAGCACACCCGAGCCGATCCAAAATCCTACGCTCTCGCTCGCATACTGGGGCTGGAATCCAATTGCCGACATCACCACGGCGTGAGCGAAACTCGACCATGCAGTAAAGGCGATCAGGCTGCGGTGCGCCGATGGGTTACGCGCTGCGAGCAGCAGGAAAATACCGAGCGTGATGTAGAGGCTAAGCATCATATCGTCGCCGGCATTGGAACTATTTCCGTGCCATAATTCCACCGCTACGGGATAAATGCCGGCCGTAAAGAACAATCCCACCAACACCAGCAGGACCTTCAGCGCTCGTTCTCGATTCATGGTGCCCTCCTCCCAAAAGACAAAATAATGAAAGTGCACGTGCAGGCCGGTCAGCGACGAGAATCTTAAGTGCATGTCCCGGGACAGGTCAACGAAATCGCAGGCTTGTCATTGCCCATTCCAGCCGTCCTTCGTCCTAATCCCCGCCTTCTCTGCGCTTCCTCTGTGTACTCTGCGTCTCCACGCTGTCCTTTTCTGTCTTTCCGGTCGCTTTTGCCGTACGTCCAGCTTGCGGCCACTTCTCCGCAGTTTCCTTACGTCCTTACCTCGTTACCTCGTCTTTTCATTCCGTGTTAGCATCGCTCTTTTGACGAACCCAAACCATGCACCCGCCGGAATCGTTCAAGCTATAAACTTATGCCAGACTCATATACTCCCATCGAGGGCGGTTTATATATCGTGCCCTCAGAAGATCGGTATGGAATTCTCAAGGTCCTAAAGGTCGAAGACGACATCGTCCATATCCGGCTGTATAAAAACAAATTTACAGAAGTTCCGGGGAGAATAGATACTTCCACTCTCACCCTGGGCACAATCTTCGATAAAGATGGCTTTGGAATGGGCCATACCCCGCTAAGTTTGCGCACTTTCATCTCTTGGCGTCCACAGTTTCTCCAACCCGGCCTAGTCGGGCCAGAAGAACTTGAGGGTTACGAAGAATGGAAAAGGGCAAATGGAGGGGTCTGGGATTAGTGGGCTGCATTGGTGAGCGAGAGTCCGTGTGTTAGCATTCTTCGTACCCCGCGTACAACGACACGATGGATTTTTCACTTAGCGATCACCAAAAACTGATTCGCGAAACCGTCCGCCAATTTATGGAAGCCGAAGTGCGGCCGGCAGTCCGGCAACGCGACCGCGAAGAGCGTTTTCCCACGGAAGAGATTAAAAAACTCGCCGCCCTGGGCTGCTGCGGAATGATGACCCCCGAACAGTGGGGCGGCGCAGGGATGGACACGGTTTCGTATGTCCTGATGCTCGAAGAAGTCGCGCGCGTGGACGCCGCGATGTCGACCTCCCTCGGGGTGACCAATTCCGCGGTGCAGATGCCGCTCCTGGCGTTTGGCAACGACGCGCAAAGGAAAAAATACCTTCCGCCGCTGGCGAGCGGCGAATATCTCGGCGCGTTTTGCTTGACCGAGCCGCAGGCGGGGTCGGATGCGGCGGGCATACAGAGTGCCGCCGTGCGCTGCGGCGATAAGTACAAACTGAACGGAACCAAGACGTGGGTCACGAACGGAAGCGTCGCGGGACTGTTCATCGTTTTCGCGAAGACCGATCCCGCGGCGGGAGGGAAGGGCATTACCGCGTTTCTGGTCGAGCCGGGGTTCAAGGGATTCCGCGTGGGGCGGCACGAAGAGAAGATGGGGCAGCGCTCGTCGCCGTCAGTGGAAGTGCTGCTGAACGACTGCGAAGTGCCGGCCGAGAATCGGCTCGGCGAGGAAGGGCAAGGATTAAAAATTGCCCTGAGCGCGCTCGATGGTGGGCGCATCGGGATTGGAGCGCAGGCGGTGGGGCTGGCGCAGGGAGCGCTCGAAGAGTCGATCAAGTACGCGAAGCAACGCAAAGCGTTTGGGAAATCGATCAGTGAGTTTCAAGCGATCCAATGGATGATCGCGGACATGCAGACGGAGATCGAAGCGGCGCGCGCGCTAACCCACTATGCGGCGTGGCTGAAGGACTCGGGCGGGCGGATGGGGTCGGCGTCGTCGAAGGCGAAGCTGTACGCCAGCGAGATGGTGAACCGCGTCGTGGCAAAGGCGGTGCAGATTCACGGCAGCGTGGGGTATTCGCGGGAGACGGACGTCGAGCGGATGTACCGCGATGCGCGCGTGATTACGATTTATGAGGGCACAAGCGAAGTGCAGAGGATGATCATTGCGCGGGATTTGCTGGGACACGGGTAGCGAACCCCGGAGGAGAAGTACAAAAACTGTCATTCCGAGCGGAGCACGCCGACTTTTTCCTTCCCTTTCGCTCCCTGCGAAAGGGTCGGTCTGCGCAGTCGAGGAATCTGTTTGGGAGTAAATGGTGACAATCGGGTCTGAGGTGAAACGCATGGGCGGCGAAAGCGGGAGCAGAGCTCCCGCACTCCAAAGGAAGAGGGTGGTGAGCGGGATGCGGCCGACGGGGCGGCTGCACATCGGGCATTACTTTGGGGCGCTGCAGAATTGGGTGCGATTACAGAATTTGCTGACGGCGGATGGGAAGAAAGAGTACGAATGCTTCTACTTTATTGCGGATTGGCACGCGCTGACGAGCGATTACGCGGACACGTCGGGGGTGGCGCAGAACACCATCGAGATCATGACGGATTACTTGGCGGCGGGGCTCGATCCGCAGAAGAGCGTGCTCTTTCAGCAGTCGTTGGTTCCGGAACACGCGGAACTGCATTTGCTCCTGTCGATGGTAACGCCGCTGGGTTGGCTCGAGCGCGTGCCGACGTACAAAGAAGCATTGGAGAACGTCAAGGACAAGGACCTGCACAACTACGGATTCCTCGGATATCCGGTGCTGCAGTGCGCGGACATCGTGATTTATAGCGAAGAGGGAGCACAGCTTTTCGTGCCCGTCGGTGAGGATCAGGTTTCGCATGTGGAAACGAGCCGGGAGATTGTTCGGCGGCTGAATATCTATTTCGGCCGTCGCCTTCGGGACGATGCTTTTGGTGAAGGCAAGAAGCCCGCGATGAGAGTGGTGTTGGATGTGCTCGCGAGGGAATTAGTCCCTCCAAAAGGTCAGGCGTACACGCCGGATCAGAAAGCGCATATCCAGTCCTACATCCGAAATAACCTGCGCGAGATCGGTCTTGAGAACTTCGCGTATCCCGATGAACTGCACCAGGTAATCCATGTAGAGGATGTTTTAATTGAGCCGCAATTCATGCTGACACATACGCCAAGGATACCGGGGCTGGACGGGCGGAAGATGTCGAAGAGTTACGGGAATACGATTACGTTGAGCGAGACGGATGAGGAGATACGGAAGAAGACGAAGGTGATGGTGACGGACCCGGCGAGGAAGAGGCGGACGGACCCGGGAAATCCGGACGTGTGTCCGGTGTACGACTGGCATAAACTATTCTCGACTAAGCAAACGCTGGAATGGGCGGCGCAAGGGTGCCGGACGGCGGGAATCGGGTGCATCGAGTGCAAGGCGAAGATGGCGGACCATTTGATTGAGTGGATTACGCCGGTACGAGAACGAAGAGTGAAGTGGGAGAAGAACCCGAAAGGTGTATTGGAGGTTTTGGAAGAAGGCTCGAAAAAAGCACGGAAGGTCGCGCAGGGTACGATGGAACGAGTGAGAGAAGCAGTGTTTGGTTGGGGGAAGAAGAGAAAAGAAGTGGCGAGTGACGAGTGGCGAGTGGCGAGATGAAGAAAACAATGAAAAGCAGATTCCTCGCTCGCTCGAAATGACAATGTTGCATTAGCACGAACAAAAAGAACCGGTCTAAGACCGGCCACTACAAGAGAAGATAAGAGAATGGCGACGCCGTACAAGATAACGATACCGATGTATGAAGGTCCACTGGACCTGCTTCTTGATTTGATCAAAAAGCAGGAGATGAACATCCACGACATCCCGATCGCGAAAATCACGTCGCAATATCTGGAATATCTGCACAAGCTGGACGAGCTGAACGTGGACGTGTCCGCGGATTTCATTTATATGGCGGCGACGCTGATTTACATCAAGAGCAAGATGCTGCTGCCGCCGGACCCGCTGGCGGGACCGGAAGATCAAACCGACCCGCGGGCGGAGTTGGTGCACCGGTTGGTAGAACACGAAAAATACAAAAACGCGGCTCAGCTTTTGTACCAGAAGCAGCAGATCGAAGAGAACGTATGGTCGAAGCCGGACAAATCGCTCTATCAAGACGAAGGGACGGAGGGCGAGCTGGTCGTTTCGCTGGTGGATTTGATCAAAGTGTTCCAGCAAGTGCTGGAGCGGAAGAAGGAAGTTTCGCGGATCGAGCTGCAACACGAAGAGTTCAGCGTGGCGCAGATGATGGCGCAGTTGCGCGGACAGATCCTAGCGAGCGAAACGAACAGCGTGAATCTGATTCAGTTTTTCGAGGCGTGTCCTTCGCGGCACGCGATGATCGTGGCGTTCCTGGCGGTGCTCGAGATGGTGAAGCTGCAGGCAATTGCGATGGTCCAGGAAAAACAGTTTGGCGAAATTCTGCTGCGGAAGGCGAAGGCGTTCGACGCGGTACTGGATGAGAATGGGGCGATACGGCAGGTGGATGAGGAATACAAGTAGGAAGTGACTGGTGATTGGTGACTGGTGAAGACAAAAGCTAACGCAGAGGCGCTGAGAACGCGGAGACTCGAAGAGAAGGATACGAAGGATTTGACACAGAGGCGCAGAGGACCACAGATTGCACAGAGAAGAGGGAGACGAACCTTGGTTGAAGTTGAGGCTGAGATCCTTCGGCTATCCTCATCGGATAGTCTCAGGATGACAATGCTAACTAAAGGCTTTGGACGATGACGAACGAAGAGAGAAGAGCGGCGTTGGAAGCGATAATTTACGCGGCGGATGAGCCGGCGACGATCGAGCAACTGGCCGCGGCGCTGGGTGAAGAGAAGCTGGTGGTGCAGGCGTCGCTCGATGAGCTGATGGCGGGCTGCGCGACGGAACAACGCGGGGTCGAGATTCGCGCGGTGGCGGGCGGCTACAAAATGTACACCAAGCCGCAGCAGCATGACGTGGTGCGTCGGTTCATCAAGAGTTTGCGGCCGCCGCTGCGGCTAACCATGCCGGCGCTCGAGACGCTGGCGGTGATCGCCTACAAGCAGCCGGTGACAGGGCCGGAAATTGGCGAGATTCGCGGGGTGAATACGTCGGGAGTGCTAAAGACGTTGCTGGACAAGCGGTTGATCGCGACGGCGGGGCGCAAAGAAGTGATCGGGCGGCCGATTTTATACAGGACCTCGAAGGAATTCTTAATGAGGTTCGGGTTGAGCGACCTCGAGGAGTTGCCGAGCTTAAAGGAATTTGAGGCGCTGGCGCGGGAAGCGCTGGGGAGTGACGAGGGGATTGCATTATCGGAAGTGGCGAGTGACGAGTGGGGAATGGCGAGCGGGACCCAAGCGGCTGACGGTAAGGCGGCGAGGGCGGAACAGGAAGAGCGCGAGATCATCGCCGAAGAAACGTCGGCGACGAATGAGGGAATGCCGGCCGGTGAGAGCGATGAGGCGCCGAAAGCGGCAGCGGCGGGGGAATGAAGAGGGGAAAAAAGGAGTAAAGAAGTAACGAAATAACGAAACCTTGCACGTTGAACGAGTAGTGAAAGCAGGGGTTACGCGCCACACGAAAGAAGGGCACGATATATCGTGCCCCTACCAGAGAAGATCGTAAAAATAGAAAATGCAGGAAAGATTGCAGAAGATAATTGCGAGGGCGGGGATTGCTTCGCGGAGGCACGCGGAGCAGTTGATCTTGAGCGGGCAGGTGCGCGTGAACGGGCAGGTGGTGAGGGAACTGGGGACGAAGGCCGACGTAGCGCAGGATAGGGTTGAAGCGGCGGGACGCACGGTGACGGCGGAGGAGCGACGCGTTCACTTGATTTTGAACAAGCCGCCGGAAGTGGTCGCGTCGATGGCGGATCCAGAAGGACGCAAGACGCTGCGGAATTGTTTGCGAGGTTTGCCGGAGCGGGTGTATCCGGTCGGGCGATTGGATTACGCGGCGGCGGGGCTTGTTTTCCTGACGAACGATGGAGACCTGGCGGCGGAGATGCTGCGCGGGTGGGGAAACCTTTCGCAGATTTACCAGTTGAAGATAAAGGGGCGGTTGACGGCGGAAGATTTGGAGCGATTGGGAAAACAGGCCGGGGCGAAGATGCGCATGATCCGGCAGCCGGACGCGACGCGAGGGCACGCGGCGAACTACTGGTATGAAGCGATGCTTCGAGATTCGAAGAGAGATGAGCTGCGGCGGGTGCTGTTTGCGGAGCAACATCCGGTGGAGAAATTGAAGCGGATTGGGCTGGGGCCGTTAACATTGGAAGGGTTGCCGCCGGGGAGATACCGGATGCTGGGGGAAAAGGAAGTCGAAGAGTTGAGGAAAGCACTAAGAGCGAAGAAAAGAGAGAACCAAGAGAAGGATTCAACACAGAGAGCACAGAGGAGCATAGAGAACACAAAGCAGCAAGGAAGTAAGAAAGTGACGAAGTAAGGGAAAAGAAAAAGCCGGGAGAGATTTCTCGACTGCGCAGGCCGATCTTCGTTGCACGAAGACAAGAAGGAATCGGCCTGCTTCGCTCGAAATGACAGTTTTGGAGTTGGGAGCTCAATGACACGGACGATTGAAGATTTGATACCGGATTACCTGCGCGGGCTACCAGTGTATGTGCCGGGAAAGCCGATCGAGGAAGTCGAGCGCGAGCTGAAGATTCACGCCATCAAGCTGGCGTCGAATGAGAATCCGCTGGGGCCGTCACCGATGGCGATGGAGGCGCTGCGCCGCGTGGCGGGCGAGTCGCACCGGTATCCGGACGGGGGAACGCACCTGCTGCGGCGGAAACTGGCGGAGCTGTGCGGCGTTACGCCGGAAGAGATTTTCGTGGCGTTGGGATCGAGCGAGCTTATCGATCTGGCGTCGCGCTTGCTGCTGCGCCCGGGCGTGCAGGGACTTACATCGGAGGGAAGCTACGTGCCGTTTTCGATCGCGATTCGAGCGAGCGGAGCGGAACTGGTAACCGTGCCACAACTCGAGTTTGCGTTTGACCTCGAAGCGATGGCGAAAGCGATCACCGCGAAAACGGGCGTTATTTACCTTGCGAATCCCAACAATCCGACGGGGACGGCGTTCACGGCAGAAAAGCTAGGGAAGTTTCTCGAAGCGGTGCCCGACGGCGTGCTGGTGGTGCTCGATGAAGCGTACATTCATTATGCCGTGAGCGTGGAGCGGCATGGCACGGAAGAGGCGTATCGTAAGAGAAAAAATCTGCTGATCCTGCGTACGTTTTCGAAAGTGTACGGGCTGGCAGGATTGCGAATTGGGTACGCCATCGGGCAGCCCGAGCTGCTTGCAGCGATGACCAAGCTGAAGACGCCGTTCAATACCTCCGGCGTGGCGCAAGCCGCGGCGCTCGCGGCGTTGGACGACCATGCCCACGTAAAGCGGTGTATCGAGGCAAACGCGCTGGAGAGAAAGCGGCTGAGCGCAGGACTCTCGAAGCTGGGGTTGCGTCCGGTGCAAAGCGAAGCAAATTTTGTATTCATACCGGTGGGTCCGGAGGCGAAAGCGATCAGCGACGACCTGCTGCACCTCGGAGTGATTGTAAGGCCGCTCGGTTGGATGGGATTTCCGGAAGCGATCCGGATTTCCATTGGGACGGCGGAAGAGAATGATAAGTGTCTCGAAGCCTTGGGGCGGGTTCTGGGGAAAAAGGCCGGCAAGAGCGAGATGGCCGCGCGATGAGAGTGCTGGTTCCCGAAGGCGCAAATATTTCCACGAAACCCAGCGCCGATCCTATTGTGGATATTTTGAAAAACTATAAAACGATTGCCGTGGTGGGATTGTCGTCGGATGCAGCGCGGCCGAGCCACGGCGTGGCAGAATATCTGCAGTCGGCAGGGTACCGGATTATTCCGGTCAACCCTAATGAGAGGGAAGTGCTCGGAGAGAAGAGTTACGCGCGGCTGGAAGACGTGCCGGAGAAAATCGAGATCGTGGATATTTTCCGGCGCGTGGAAGAAGTTCCAGCCGTAGTGGAGAGTGCGATTCGCGTGGGGGCAAAAGTGGTTTGGATGCAGCTGGGGATTGAAAATGAAGCGGCGGCGGCGAAGGCGCGAGCGGCGGGGATGACTGTGGTCGAAGATGCATGCATGTTTGTGGAGCACAAGAAGCGGAAGCGAGCGGGAATGATCTGAAGGGGAAAGAAAAAGTGAAGGAAAGGGGCCCGCGCGGAGGTGATGCGCGGTTTTTTTGTTTTTTTAACTTGAATTTCGAAGTTGAAGAAAGATTTCTCCGCTCCGGGACGGCAAGAGCAGCCGTCCCTCCGGTCGAAATGACAGTTTTGCTCAGGACGGCGAGGAACAAATCCCAACTTCGCCGAAGTTGGGATTTCGCAATATAAGCAGTTGAAAGGCCGGAGGAAACTAAACAAGAATTAAGGGTGCCCGCGACGGTCCCGACAAGATCGGGGCAGGCCGCGGCCGCCACAGGTGCGCGCACATTTTGTCTCGATGAAGGTGCACGTTGAGGTCCTTCGGCTACCCTCGCCGGGTAGCCTCAGGATGACACCGTAGTTGGTGGGCGCGGGGAAGATGCGCGGGCGTTTTGTTTTGGGCAGCGCAGGAAAAGATCCGAGCTAAGGAAATTGCGAAAAAAATCAAAGGCGCCCGCCACAGTCGGCGGCTGCTACAATTGCCCGCACATTTCGTTTCGATGACGGTGCACGTTGAGGTCCTTCGGCTACCCTCGTCGGGTAGCCTCAGGATGACAGCGGAATGGTGGGCGCAGGTGAATTGTCAGCGGGGGAGCGGGAAGACGAGGAGATTGCGCTTGCCGGGGGGGCTTACGGCGAGGAAGCGACCGTCGGGGGAGATGGCGAAGTCGCGAAAGGTAAGTCCGTGGAGGATAGGAACCGGAATGGGCTGGCTGACGGGAATGCTCTGATTTGCGGAGGCGGACGAGGGCGCGGCGACGAGGGGAGGAAGATCGATCCATACGATGTCGCCGGATTTTTTCTCGGAGGCGCGCTTCAGAAGAATACGAGTTTCATCGGGAGACCATTGATAATTGCCGAGCCCTATCCGGACGCGCGCGACATGATTTGGCGAGGCGAGATCACGGATTTCCAGAACTTCCTTGTCGATATAGTAGGCAACCTTCGTGCCTCTGGGCGAGAGCGAGATGCCGCCTTCGTAGCCATCGAGGGTGGCGAGTTCCTTGTTGTCCTGCGCGAGGAGGTCGAGCCGCTGGAGACGCGGCGGGCCGGAGAGGTTGCGATCGCGCTCGACGGCGACGGCGATGTTGGTGTGCGGAAGATAATCGACGTCGAGAAATGTTCGTCCATCGAAGGCGGGACCCGCGGGGCCGGAAGCGAGGTTCATGTATTTGAATGAGAAGAGAACGCGAGGTTTCAACACTTCGGTGAGATAGATGATGGTGGAATTGTCCTGCATCCAGGAAGCGTCGAGGGAATCCTTGATGACGCTGTCAAGGCCGCCGGGGTGGAGTTCCTTGCCGCTGTCGTCGAGGATGAGGGTCATGAGCGCGTCTTCAGTTTTGCCGTTCTCGTCGACGACGGAAGTGGTGAGAAGCTGGGCGAGGATGAGGCGGCCGCTGGGAGACCAGCGGTAGGAGATGACCGCGTAGGTGAAGGGTGCGTTGCCGCGCGTAAACTTTTCGCCCGCCAGGAGGCGGCGGCGCTTGCCGTTGGATTCCAGGAGCCAGATGTCGTCGCGCTGGAGGTCGTAGAGCTTGGATTTGAAAATGCGGCGGACGGAATAGATGATGCGGCCGTCGGGAGCGTAGGCGAAGCCGGTGACGTCGTCGTCGATCGACTGGAGCGGCTTGCTGATGTCGATGCTCTGCGAGCGAGATCCGGGGACGAGCAATAAACAAAGGAGGCACACGGCGCCCAGTCTTGCGGATAGAAGTGGCGAATGGCGAGTGGCGAGCGGTGAGCGAAACCCACACGCACTGAGAAATCGAGGCGAGCGGGTCATGGCTGGTCGGGATGCGCTGCCTCGTAAGGATTGCAGCAGGGATCTTGCGCGGGCTTGAACTCCATGAACTCGACGCGCGTGGCGTCGGGATCGAAGATATCAAACTGCCATTTGCCGTCGCGGCCGATTTCCGGGGCTTCGTTGGTTTGCAGGCCGTTGGTTTTCAGGCGGTCGAAGGTGTGGGGCATGCTGATGACACCGAGCGCGAAATGATTGACGACGCCAAGCTCGCCGTGATCGGCGATCGGCAGGACATTGAGCATGTACTCGATCCAATCGCTGCCGTCGGGAACTTGCAGTTCGATCCAGTCGTCGTTCGAGGAGTCTTCGCTGCCGCCGTGCCAGTACATGCGGAAGCCCAGCAGGGTGCGGTAGAAATGGTCCTCGACAGCGGGATTCTTGACGACGAAGCCGGCGTGAAGCAGGCGGGAACTGACTTGCGCGTCGGAGCTTCGGTAATTGCTTGGCTGGCTCGGGAGCTGGACGAAAGAGAGGGGGTGGCCTTCGGGATCGCGAAGATCGAAATGCAGCGCGCCACTGGCGTCTTTGGAGATGGGGCCGGACTTGATACTGTGGGCGAGGAGATAGCGGCGCATTTGCGCGACGTCGTTGGTGGCGAAGGCGACCTCGGCAAGGAAATTAGCGGGTGCGGGCGTGGGTGCTTGCTGAAGTTCGATCTGCTGGTGCTCGTTGACGGGGAAGCAGGGCTGGGTGAGCCCCGCGCATGGGCCTCCGCCGGCGGGAAGGCCGAGCATTTTGGTCAAGAAGGCGCGCGAATTTTCTAGATTGGTGGCGTAAACGCGAACGTGGGCGATGCCGGTGATTTTGGGACGGGAGGGCTGCTCCTGCGCTGCGATGGGCAGCCAGAAAAGCGTGATGGACAGGAAGAGCAGGGCGTGGTTCATAGGATGCACGAAGGATTTTGACATGGAAAGAGATTCTTGAGGAAGTCGGTCAAGGCTTTTGTCCGGGATGCGGGCCGGTGTATTCGGAACAGCAGGGCTTCTGCGTGGGACTGAATTCCATGAATTCGACGCGGGTGTCGTCGGGGTCGTAGAGATTGAGCTGCCATTTGCCGTCGCGGCCGATCTTGGGCTGATCAAGGATTGGAACTACATCTTCCTCACGGAGACGAGCTGTCTCCGATTTGATGTCCGCAACTCCGATAGCGATATGATTCATGACGCCGAGGGTGTGATGATCGGCATCGGGCGACACATTGAGCATGTACTCGAGCCAGTCGGTGCCATCGGGGACTTGCATGTCGACCCAACTCGTTTCGTCGTCCTTCCTTCCGCCGTGCCAGTAGACATGGAAGCCCAGAATATCTTTGTAGAAACGGTCTTCGGCGTCCTGATCATGGACAATGATGCCTGCGTGAATAATGCGACGATTGCTTGGTGGCTCTGGTGGATATCCTGGCTTCAAAGCAGTGACGCCAAGAGACTGAATGAAGCTGATGCGGTGTCCCTCGGGATCGACGACGCAAAGGAACGGACCGATCGGTTTGTTTTTTTCGCACGCCTCGCTGATTGGAATCTTTTTTTCGGTCAGATAACGCCGGAGTTCGCGGACATTGTCCGTGTCGAAGGTGATTTCCTCGATGCGACTTGAAAGAGCATGTGAAGAGTCGGGGGAGAGTGCGATGCCCTGCTTCAGGTTTACCAAGAAGCTACCACCAGGAAGACCTTCGCACCAATTGCAATCGTGGACGTGGTCCAGAACTTTGCTGTAGAAGGAGCGCGCTGCTGAAATGTCGCTCGTCAAAATTTGAACGCGCGCGATGCCGAAGATGCGGGGGCGCTTGGGCGCATCGCTAGCGGATGCGACGACGTAGCAGCCGAGGATTGCGAAAGCGAAAATCGAATGTTTCATTAGTTCACCTCAAGAACCAGGCGCGGTTCACGGGTTCTCCGGAGAATTTGAAGCCACGCGTGACTTGAGTTTGCGAATTTCGTCAAGGCGCTGGCGGAGGCGCTGCTCGAAGCCCTGGTCGGTAGGGGTGTAGTAGACGCGGCCGGAGAGATTGTCGGGGAGGCAGGACATGTCCGTGACCTTGTCGTCGAAATTGTGGGCGTACTTGTAGCCTTCGCCGTAGCCAATATTTTTCATGAGGCCGGTGACGGCGTTGCGGAGATGGAGCGGAACGGGGTCGGCTTCAGTCTTGCGGACATCTTCAGAGACGGCGCCGTAGGCCGTGTAGACAGCGTTGGATTTGGGAGCGAGCGAAAGATAGACGGCGGCCTGAGCCAGGGCCAGAAGACCTTCCGGAACGCCGAGAAAGTCGAAAGCGTCCTTCGCGGCGAGAGTGACGGCGAGCGCGCCGGGTTCGGCGAGGCCGATGTCCTCGCTGGCCATGCGAACCATGCGGCGAGCGAGATAGAGGGGATCTTCTCCGGATTCGAGCATGCGCACCAGCCAGTATAGCGCGGCGTCAGGGTCGGAGTTGCGGACGGATTTGTGGAGCGCCGAGATGAGATTGTAGTGTTCTTCGCCGGCCTTGTCGTAGCGGAGAAGTTTGCGTTGAAGAACGTCTTCGAGAAGCTCTCGCGTGATGGTGCGAACGCCATTCGAATCGGGGCGGGCGCTGCGGGCGGCGAGTTCGAGCGTGTTGTAGGCTGTACGCGCGTCACCGTTGGCGAAGGAGGCGATGCGAAAGAGGATTTCTTCGGTCGCCTCGAGGTTTTCGTTCCCTAAACCGCGCTCTTTGTCGTCGATGGCCCGGCGAAGGAGTTCGACGATGAGCGGCGTCGGGAGCGGATCGAGGACGTAGACCTTGGTACGAGAGAGGAGCGGGGAGATCACTTCGAAGGACGGGTTCTCCGTGGTGGCGCCGATGAAAGTGATGTGTCCGGCTTCGACGTAGGGAAGAAAGGCGTCCTGCTGCGCTTTGTTGAAGCGGTGAACTTCGTCGATGAACACGATAGTGCGGTGGCCGGAATGAGATAGTTGTTCGGCGGCTGCCATGACTTCCTTGATTTCTTTTATCCCGGAGAGCACGGCGCTGAAGGAGACAAATTCCGAGCGTGTGAGGCGGGCGATGAGGCGCGCGAGAGTGGTCTTCCCGCAGCCAGGCGGTCCCCAGAAGAGCATTGAACTCACGTTGTCATTTTCGATCTGAACGCGCAGGGGTTTGCCCGGGCCGAGAAGTTTTTCCTGACCGATGAATTCATCGAGCGTGCGGGGACGCATGCGCTCAGCGAGCGGCTGGAGCGCGGCGGGCGCATCGGATTCAGCGGCGGAACGGCCTGCCGGCGGTAGGGGAAGTTTGGAGAAGAGGCTCACGGTCTTGGCTGACCCCGGGTCGAGAGCAATTTGCGCTGGCGCGCGGCTTCGTAGAAGAGAACTGCGGCTGCCGCGGCGGCGTTCAAAGAATCGATGCCGGTAGCCATTGGGACGCGGATTCTGGCGTCTGCGCTGCGCTCGATTTCTTCCGGTAGACCGGCGCCTTCATTGCCGACGAGAAGCGCGATGGGTTCGCACCAATCGACTTCCCAGGGGGCAAGCGGGGGTTGCTCGCGTTCTTGCGATTCGTTAACGCAGGTCGCGAGCGTGCGTATGCCGCCAATCTTGAATTGCGTGAGCAAAATGGGGAGCGACATTCCCGGGAGAACGGGAAGATGGAGTGCCGCGCCTGCCGAAGCGCGCAGAGCTTTCGGAGAAAACGGACTGGCCGTACCGGATTGGCCGGAGGGGGAAGTCACCGCGCCGGTCGCGCCGAAGGCGGCAGCGGTGCGGATGATGGTGCCGACATTGCCGGGATCTTGAACGCCCGCAAGGACGACGAGCAGAGGAGCACAGGCAGAATCAGGCGTGCGCAAAATTTCATCCAGAGAGGTTTTTCGCGGTTCGACGAGAGCGGCTACGCCCTGAGGATGCTCGGTGTCGGCAAGTCCCTCGAAGAGGCGGTCGGTCGTGTGAAGAATGGGAAAGGCGATTTCGGGGCGGTCGATGAGAGGGGCAAGGCGTTCGTGATGGCGCTCGCCGGTTTCACTGAAGAGAACGGCTTCGATGCGGCAGCCGGAGCGGAGCGCTTCTTCGACCAGTCGGACGCCTTCGACGCCGACGTAGCCGGACTCGGTTGGAAGACCTCCGCGCAGGGCCATGCGAAAGGTCTTGAGCCAGCGGTTGTCGCGGCTCAAAAGAATCGCGGCAGGGCTCGCCGGCTGAGCCAATCGCGCGCCTTTGCTGGGAGCAGCCATCATCGTGGAGGGTAACAAATTTCCCGCTGGTCAGGCCAATTCCAGGCTGCATTTAGCAGGGACTCACTCATTCTGAGTTTCCTGAGGTTCGATCCAAAGGTTCTTAAACGCTCGCCAGACCAGGAGGATCAGGCCGGCATTGCCCAACGCCAAGATTCCCCAGAAGCCAAGGCCGAGAATCCTTAGGCCTGGAAACTTGTGAAGAACGCTGACCACCGGCAAAAGAATGACTTGGTGCGACTGAGCTTCATGCGAATGGAATTTTGGAATCACATAGAAAGAAATAACCAGGCCTGCTTCAAGGAGGAGAAAACCCAACAAAAATAGGAAACGCAAGATGATCTTAGGTCGGGCAATCATAGGACAATCATCCCCTCAAATCCGCTCGTGGACAACCGCACCATTAGGTTTAGTCGAAATTAGAGGAACGACTGGGAAGATAAGGGGGTTTGCCTTCATCAGAGCCGGAGCGAAATGTTTGCACGAGCGGAGTGCCCCGCAACGGCAAAAGCTTGAACCGCAAGCTGTTATTGCGCCGGATGGGGGCGTGTGGTAGCGTGCCCAAATTAGGGCAGCGCGGTCGGAACGCTGCGGGATGGCACTACGACTTCGCCAAAGGCCAAAAAATTGCCAGCTGAACTGCTGCGCATCAACCCACAAAGCCCCGAGGCGGATGTGTTGCGTTATGCGGCGCATTTCCTTGCGCGCGGGAGTGTCATCGGGATTCCAACGGACACGCTGTATGGACTGGCCGCGGATCCATTCAATCTCGCGGCGGTGGATGAAATATACAGGGTAAAGGGTCGGCCGGAAACGCGGGCGCTGCCGATTCTAGTGAACTCCCAGGAACAAGCGATGATGCTGGCGCGGGAAACGCCGCGGAATTTTACGAGGCTTGCGGAACAGTTTTGGCCGGGCGCGCTGACGCTGGTTGTGGATGCGTCGCATCGGTTGCCGCTAAAAGTGACGGCCGGAACGGGGCGCATCGCGCTGCGATGGCCGCGCAGCGAGGTTGTTACGCAATTGATCGACGAGTTTGGCGGGCCGATCACCGGAACGAGCGCGAACGTTTCCGGATTTGCGCCGTGTTCGAATGCTGAGCAGGTGATGAAGCAACTCGGAGAACGCTTGCCGCTGGTTCTGGATGCGGGGGACACGGGCGCGGCGTTGGCGTCAACGATCGTGGAATTGCATGGGGAAGCGTGGAAGATTCTGCGCGAAGGGGCGATCCCGGTTGCGGAGATTGAGAAGGCGCTTCAGTAATTGGTTTTTTGCCTCCGGGGCGAATTCCAGGCTAGTTTCAACTGCAACAAGCAAGAGTGCCCGCGATGGTCCCCGACAAGATCGGGACAGGCCGCGGCCGCTACAGGTGCATGCACAATTTGTGTCGATGACGGAAAGGGTTGAGGTCCTTCGGCTATCCTCGCCGGATAGCCTCAGGATGACACCCCGTCTAAGTTGCTGGTCAGAGCGGAGAGTAGTTAGGAAGTCGAAGTCGGCGGCCGGGGAGAGAGGTGATGACGCAAAGAAGTAACGAAGTAAAGAGAAGAGGGCGGGCAGCGGTTCCGGCAACGATGGTTCGCGAAGCGGCGGCGATTGCGCCACGATTCCTCCGCTGCGCGACCCGGCGCCCAAAAAACGGGCGCGAGAAAAAGCCGGGTCGCTTCGGTCGGAATGACAGGTCTCGGTTAGCGCGGAGGGGCATAAGAGATTTTACCGAGAATGGCGGGCCCGTGGGCGCCAGTGGCGGAAGGAAGATTCGCGGGGCGTTGGTGAAACGACTCGTAAGCGAGGAGCGCGAAGGCGAAGGCTTCCTTGGCGTCGACGGGGATGCCGAGATCGGAAGAGGGAATAACAGAAATAGGAAAGTGGCGAGTGGCCCCTCGCCGAATTCGGTCGGGATAAACGAGTGGCCCTTCGACTCCGCTCAGGACAAGCGAGTGGCGATCCGAGATTCCGATGAGGGCTGCGGAAAGCTGAGCGAGTATGAGTGGATTCTTTGCACCCCCACCGGAAACGATGAGCTGGTGGATCTTTGTCTTTGGCAGGACAAAGCGGTGGAGAGCGTCCACGACGGAAAGAGCCGTGAAAATAGAGGCCGCGCGAATGAGATCGGCGGGCTTGGCGCGATGACGGCGGCCGAGCGCGAGAGCTTTTTTGACGTAAGCGTTGCCGTAATATTCGCGGCCAGTGCTCTTGGGAGGAGCGAGCCGCAAGTATGGATCGCGCATGAGTTCGTCGACGAGACCAGGAAGACTGCGGCCACGAGAGGCCAGGTGAGCGTTCACATCGAAGCGCAGGCGGCCGTGTGTGAAGCGTGAAACGAGGGCATCAATGAGCATGTTGCCTGGGCCAGTGTCGAAAGCCAGGATTTGTTCCGGGCGGGCTGCGGCGGGAATGACGGTGATGTTGGCGATGCCGCCGAGATTCAAAGAAACGCGACCGAGTTTTTTGTGGCGATAGAGCAAATAGTCGGCGTAGGGAACGAGCGGAGCGCCTTGACCGCCCAGGGCGATATCGGCAGGGCGGAAGTCGCCGACGGTGGTGATTCCCGTGCGCGCGGCGATGATTGCAGGTTCGCCGATCTGTAACGTGGAAGCAGTGGGGCGACCGAGGAATGGTACGGGGCGCCCTTGATGAAAGATGGTCTGCCCGTGGCCGCCGATTAGGGAGATACGACGCGGCGAAATATTGAATCGCCGACAGGCCGCAAGGGCCGCGTCGGCAAACAGCTCCCCGAGACGGAAATTCAATTGGCTGAGTTCACCGGCGGTGACGGGGCCGCCTTCGGCGACGCGCAGGATTTCCTTTTGCACCGCCGAAGGAAATTTGAACGAAGTGTGGGCGAGGAGTTTTGCGTCGAGTCGCGGGGGTTGGCCGGAGACACGAGCAAGGGCAACGTCGATTCCGTCAGCCGACGTGCCGGACATGAGGCCGACAACCAGCATAGGCTTTGATTTCATAGCGCGAGAAAGGATTTAAACACAGAGGACACAAAGAACACAGAGGACACAAAGGAAGAGGGAGATAAAGAGTGAACTGGGCGGAGAGCTTGGCCGTGGAGACGCGTTCTCCAAGGCTCTAATTGCGCTTTCTCACCAGCTAGCATTCATCCGTACTGCAGGGTGTCTTGGTTGAGATCCTTCGGGGCGCAAACGACGCACCCCTCAGGATGACAACGTGTTTTTGCGTTTGAATAACGGACAATGTTCTATCTTGCGAAAAATGTGAGCTAGGAGATTTGCTTTTTGAGTTCGGCGAGGAGGTTAAGGGCGTCGAGAGGCTTGAGCTGATCAAGGTCGGCGTCACGGAGTTTGTCAAGGACGGCGCGGTCGAGCGGAGTGAAGAGTTGCGCTTGATGGCCGTTGCCATGGGCTGCGGCGGCGCCGGGGGACAACGTTTCGGTGAGCTGATGCTCGCTCTGCTCGTGTTTCTTGAGGACTTCGCGGGCGCGCTCAATCACGCTGCGGGGCAATCCGGCGAGGCGGGCGACTTCAATGCCGTAACTTTTGTCGGCGCTGCCGGGCTCGACGCGGCGGAGAAAAATAATCTCGTTGGGCGTTTCCTTGACCGAGACGTGAATGTTTTTCACCCCGGGCAGGATATCGGCCAGTTCCGTGAGCTCATGATAGTGGGTGGCGAAGAGGGTGCGAGCCCGGATGTTTTTTTGAAGAAATTCGACGACGGCCCAAGCAATCGAGAGACCATCAAATGTCGCGGTGCCGCGGCCGACCTCGTCGAGCAGAACAAGACTCGCGGGAGTGGCGTGGGTAAGAATGGCGGCGACCTCGCTCATTTCGACGAGAAAAGTGGAGCGGCCGCGAGCAAGGTTGTCGTTGGCGCCGATGCGCGTGAAAATACGATCGGTGATGGGGAGCTTGGCCTGGCGCGCGGGCACGAATGAACCCATTTGCGCCATCAAGGCGATGAGCGCGGCTTGCCGAAGATATGTTGACTTGCCACCCATGTTCGGGCCGGTGATGAGGAGAAGCTGCTGGCGGCCAGGTTCGAAACAGAGATCGTTGGGAACGAAGCGCTCGCCGCGCTGGCGCAGAAGTTCTTCGATGACGGGATGGCGGCCGCCGACAATGAGCAGTTCGCCGGAAGAATTGAATTGCGGCCGCGTATAGCCGCGGTCGGCAGCCAGCTTGGCGAAGGAAGCGAGGACATCAAGCTGTGCAACAGCCGCGGCGGTGCGGCGCAGGCGAGCGGCTTTTGCCGCAACTCCCGAGCGGATATCCACGAAAAGCTGCTTCTCGATTTCGAGGATGCGCTCGTCGGCGGCAAGGATTTTACGTTCGTATTCTTTCAGCTCCGGGGAGGTGAAGCGTTCGGCGTTGACGAGGGTTTGTTTGCGCTCGTAATCGGCCGGGGCGAGATGCAGATTGGGTTTTGAGATTTCGATGTAATAGCCAAAAATTTGATTGAAGCGGATTTTCAGCGAGGCGATGTTGGTGCGTTTTCGCTCGCGCTCTTCCATGGCGGCGATGATCTGCTTGCTGTGCTGGCTCAGCTCGCGCAGCTCGTCGAGCTCGCCATGATAGCCGCCGCGAATCATCCCGGGTTCCGTGGCGACAGCCGGAGGTTCGTCGGCGATGGCGCGGTCCAACCTGTCGCGAACATCGGTGAGCTCATCGATTTCCGTGTGCAGGCGGCGGAGAAGATCGCTCCCGCCAGCGGGTGGCGGAGTGAGGAAATTTTTCAGGACCGGCAACTGAGCGAGCGACTTGCGGAGCGCCACGAGTTCTCGAGGCCCGGCAAGACCGAGAGTGATGCGGCTGGTCAGGCGCTCGAGGTCGAGGATGCCGCGCAATTCCTTGCGGATTTCTCCGCGCACCACGGTCTGCTGGAGCAGATGAGAAACGGCGCCGAGACGGGCCTCGATGATTTCGCTGTCGATCAAAGGGCGGAGAACCCAGGAGCGCAGGAGGCGTGCGCCCATGCCCGTGACCGTAGCGTCGAGCGCGGCGATGAGCGTGGTGGGGCCGCTTCGAGTAGTGTCTTCGGAAAAAATCGGCGTGAGCAACTCAAGATTGCGGACCGTAATCGGGTCGAGGACCAGCGATTCGTGCTGTTCGTAATACCGCACACGGTCAAGATGGCGAAGCGCCTCGACGCTGGACGCTTCATCGCCGCGGGCGGAGTTTTCCCGGAGGTAGTGGACGATGGCGCCGCAGGCGGCGAGGGCTTGCAGATGATCGTCGAGGCCGAAGCCGGTTAGTTCGGCGACTCCGAATTGTTCGCGCAGGATGCGTTCGGCGTAGGCGCGCTGGAAAATCCAATCCTCGAGGCGGCTTTCGACGCCGCCGGCTCCTTCGAGGAGAGAGGGTTTCGCGGTGTCGAAGAGTTGTTGCGGACGGGGAAGGAGCGTTTCGCGGGGACGAAGGAGCAGGAGTTCGTCGCGAAGTAATTCCTCGGCCCGCTGGCCAAAAAATTCGGTGGCCTGGAATTCGCCGGTGGAAAGATCCACGAAGGCGAGACCGACAGGCGAGCCCTCGGGATGTTTCGCCACCGCCGCAAGGAAATTATTTTCGCGGGCGTCAAGCACGGAAATATCCGTGGCCGTGCCGGGCGTAATGACGCGAACGACTTCGCGGCGCACGATTTTCTTTCCGGGGCCCGGCTGCTCCATCTGGTCGCAGATCGCGACTTTGAAGCCAGCTCGAATGAGTTTCGCGATGTATCCGTCGGCGGCGTGATAGGGCACACCACACATGGGAATCGGCTGGCCTTTTTCGCGATTGCGCGAGGTCAGGGTGATTTGCAATTCGCGCGCCGCGATCATGGCGTCTTCGTAGAAAAGCTCGTAGAAATCCCCGAGCCGGAAAAGCAGCAGCGCATGCGGGTAGCGCGTCTTAATCGCGTGATACTGCTGCATCAGCGGTGTGGTTGGTTCGGTCATCGTCAGCTATTCAGGTTCAATGCTGAGTCCTTGGGCTGTACGAAAGGAGCTGCTGACAGCCCCGCGGCTGACTGATCGAAGATTCCGGTCACCGGTGGCGTCCAGAGTGAGAAGTGGAGTTACCTTGCCGTCAGGGTTCATAGTATTCGAGGGCTCGAGAATGCGCGGGTTGGGAAGCCCGTGCAAGGATGATTCGAGCGTGTTGGCTATACTAAAGCAAGTCAGCGGCGGGAGAAAGCTAAACACCGTCGAGCAGGGAAGAAGGAATGGCACGAGAACGCGAAGTCAAATTAAAGATTGAAAATGAAAAAGCACTGGCTCGAGCCTTGAAGAAGCTGGGAGCTAAGTTTGTTTCCGGCGGCTCTGGCAGAGTCCACGAATGGAACGTCATTTTCGATACCCCCCAAGGTGGACTTGCCAAGCACGGGCAACTGCTTCGCATTCGGACTGAGACGCCCGAGGGGCGAGCCAAGAAAGGCGCCGGGGCAGGCAAGAGCCGCGTGGTGCTCACGTTCAAGCGCCCGCCGGAACCGTCGATGACCGACCGGGAGATGGGAGGCCGGGTTGTTGAGTCCGGACGCCACAAGGTTCGCGAAGAGATCGAGGTTGAGGTGGCGGAAGCCGGGAATCTGACCAGGATTTTGGAAGGCTTGGGCATGCGTGGATGGTTTCGCTACGAAAAATATCGCACGACATTCAAATTGCCAGCCACTGCTCGCTGGGCAGTGGGCCTGCTGATTGAACTGGATGAAACACCGATCGGCACGTATGTGGAGCTCGAAGGACCTGCGGAGGCCATCGATCGCGCGGCTAGGGAGCTGGGCTTCTCGCCGCGGGACTATGTTCTGAAGAATTATTTGGCACTTTACGTTGAACAATGCCGCCGGAATAATGAAGAGCCCCGCGACATGGTTTTCTCCAAGTCCCGATAGGTGTCGATACGCAACTTTTTGCAAACAAATTTCCAGAAAGTGCATTCTTTTCTTGACATTGCAACGCGCACGGCTTATCACTGCATTGGTGAGAGCAGCAGTTCTAGCACTATGTGGGGAGTGAATTCTCCAGCGATGAACGTTTCCGGCGAACTCGAACCTGGCCCTAGTTGCATTAGGGGAAAGCTCAGTCAGGTCGCGGCCCAAGGTTTTGCCCAGGGAGTCGGGTGGGGAGGGTTTGCCCCAGGCTAACGGTAAGTCCATTTGTTTGAGGTACTTGCCCGCGGCCGAGACGGTTCGGCACGCGGGTTTTTTGTTGGCAAATGAGATCGGGCTGTCGCCGCGTCCAGTCCAGACTATTCGGGACCGCGGAAGGAGGTGGGCCAATGCAACTCTATGCCACGGAATTGATGGGCGCGGAAGCCTACGACGCGCAGGGCAATTTCGTCGGACGCGTGCGGGAGTTTTTCATCGAACCGGCGGAACAGCCGAACCGCATCTCGCATTTTCTGCTCTCGCGCGGGAAATTCCAGCCTCTTGTGGCGCGTCATGACCAAGTCGCTTCGCTCGCGCCCGGAACAATGAGGCTCAGCGTCGGCGAACGCGCCCTGGCTCTCTATGAACCGAACGAATCGTTGCTGGCAGTCCAAAAGGACTTGCTGGACCAGCAGATTATTGACATTAGCGGAAGGAAAGTTGTGCGCGTGAACGACGTCGACCTGGTGGAGCAGCGCAACAACGGAAACGTCGAGCTGCGCCTTACGCAGGTGGATGTCGGGCTGCCGGGAGCGGTGCGCCGGCTTCTTCAGGGAATAGTGTCCCCGGGAGTGATTCGGAAGCTGCAAAGCAAGCTTCCACAGCGCGTGATTCGGTGGGAGTTCGTCAATTTGATCGAGCCGGATCCCCTGCGCCGGGTAAAGCTGCGGATCACGCACGAGAAACTCGAGGACCTGCATCCCGCGGATTTAGCTGAGATCATGGAGCACCTATCTGCCGCGGAACGGCAGGGGATTATCGCGTCGTTGGATGAGGAAACGGCGGCGGCAGTCCTTGCCGAACTCGATGCCCGGCTAACCACTCAGATCGTCGAGAAACTGGATCCCGGAAAGGCCGCGGACATCCTGGAAGAGATGGCTCCAGACGCCGCCGCGGACGTTCTCGCGGGACTTTCCAAAGAGACTTCGGATGAGTTGCTGGAAGAAATGCCCGGGCAGGAAGCGGACGAGGTGCGCGGACTGCTGACATTCGATCCGGCAACAGCCGGAGGAATGATGAATCCGGAATTTGTGTTTGTCGGAGAGGGCTCGACGCGGGAAGACGTTCTGTACTGGCTGAGAGGGCAGGAATTGAATTTCGATCAACTGGACACCATTGTGCTGCTGGATAATGCCGCTCAATTCTCGGGGACGGTGCCGGTGGCCAAGCTTTTGCTTGCGGCACCGGAACAACAGATGGCGGAACTAAAAACCGAGCCGCTCTTGAGCGTGCCCGCGGACGCAGACGAAAAGGAAGCGTTCGAGTTGTTCGACAAGTACAACCTGCGAATGTTGACCGTGATAGACGAAGACAAGAGACCGATTGGAACGATCACCGTGGATGACGTGGTGTCACGACTGGTAAAGAAATAGGGAGCCCAGAGAGGATCCATGAATTGGGGAATCATAACCTCGAGTGTCGAAGGCCTGCGGTCGCGCGGAGACGATTTGCAAAAACGCATCCGCGGACTGCGGCGCCGGCTGACGTTGCTCCTCGCGGTCGTGGGCCCGGGGATCATCACGTCGAATGTCGACAACGACGCGGGGGGGATATCGGTTTATACCCAGGCCGGGGCGCAGTATGGCTACGCCTTGCTATGGGCGCTGATCCCCATGACGATTGCGCTGTACGTCACAGAAGAGATGTGCGCGCGCATGGGGGTAATAACCGGCAAAGGGCTTTCCGACTTGATCCGGGAGGAGTTCGGATTCCGCTCGACGTTCTTCGTGATGGTCATCGGGTTTTTTGTCGATCTGGCAAACGTGGTGGCCGAGTTTGCGGGCGTAGCTGCCTCGATGCAGATTTTTCACGTGAGTAAATATATTGCTGTTCCGGTGGCGGCAATTATCGTGTGGGTTTTGGTGCTGCGAGGAACCTATCGCCAGGTCGAAGTGATTTTCCTGTTCGCTTGCGTGTTGTATCTGTCTTACCTATTTTCCGCGTTTCTGGCAAAGCCGGACTGGTTCGAGGCAGCCAAGCACACGGTAATCCCCAACCTGCGGTTTGAATCAGGCTACCTGGTTATGCTGACGGGGCTGATCGGAACCACGATTGCGCCGTGGCAGTTTTTTTACTTGCAGGCCGGGTTTGTGGAAAAGAAAGTCAATCCGCGGCAGTATCCGCAGGCCCGCGCCGACGTTTTGGTAGGCAGCGTGAGCTGCATGGTGATTGTGTTTTTCATAATCGTGTGCACGGCCGCGACGCTGTATGCCACGGGCCACCGGGACATCAGTGACGCGGGACAGGCGGCGCAAGCGCTGATACCGCTGGCGGGCAAGGGCGCAGGAATCCTGTTCGCATTTGGCTTGTTGAATGCGTCGCTTTTCGCGGCGTCCATTCTGCCGCTTTCGACTGCACATGTGATCTGCGAAGGACTGGGTTTTGAGGCGGGTATCGATCACAAATTCAGCGAAGCACCCATATTTTATTGGCTTTATACCGTTCTGATCGGAGTGGGAGGCGCAATCGTTTTGCTGCCGCACGCGCCGCTTTGGAAAATTCTCATTTTTTCCCAGGTGGGCAACGGGCTTTGGCTCCCAGTCGTAGTGATTTTCATTCTGTTGCTGGTGAACCGGCGCGACCTGATGGGTGATTACGTCAATACCACGACCTTCAACGTTATCGCCTGGGTGACCGCCATCGCCATGATCGTGCTGACGCTGGTGCTGACCTACACCGCTTTTTTCCAGAGTGCCCCCCCCATTGGTTGAGATGGATGATTGGGAGGAAGGCAGATTGCCTTCGGGGGCTGAAGTCCGCGTTTCTTTCAATTGGTTACGTGGGAGCTGAAGCTCCCACCTCCCAAGAACGTATTGTCGAAATGGCATCTTAGGATTGCGTCCGAACCAAACGGTATGTTAACTTTGCGGCGTAAAGGAGATGCGGCTCAGAGCCCTGTGACACAAAGCAAACCACATACGAAACTCCAGATCGCGGCGCTAGGCGCGCTGGGCCCGGTGACTTCCGAAGAACGGGAGTTGCTCGAAAAGTTGGACCTGGAACGATTGCCGAGACACGTTGCCGTGATCATGGACGGCAACGGGCGTTGGGCGCAGCGACGGCACCTGCCACGAGTCGCCGGTCACCGGAAAGGCACGCAATCTGCGCGGACCACTATTGAAACGTGCGCCAAGCTGAATATCGAGGCGCTGACGCTGTATGCGTTTTCGGTCGAGAATTGGAGGCGGCCGAAAACGGAAACCGACTTCCTGATGGCGCTGCTCCGCGAATATTTGCGCAAAGAGATGCCCCTCATTCAGCGGAACAACATTCGCATGCGCTTTCTGGGCCGGATCGAGGAATTGCCCGAGGGCGTGCAAAAGGATGTGCGCGAGGCGGTGGAGAAGACCGCCGGGAATGGCGGGATGGTGCTTTGCCTGGCGCTCAATTACGGCGGCCGCGCGGAAATTGCTGACGCGATGAATGCCATTCTGGCCGAGCGCAATGGCCACGGGAGCAATGGGCGCATCACGGAAGAGCAGGTTTCGCGGCACTTGTACACCGCCGGGTTGCCGGACCCCGATCTGCTGATCCGTTCAAGCGGCGAGATGCGCGTGAGCAATTTCCTGCTGTGGCAGATTGCCTATTCCGAGATTTTTGTCACCGAGACGTTGTGGCCGGATTTCAATCGCACGCGGCTACTCGAAGCCTTGTTGGAATTCCAGCGGCGCGAGAGGCGCTACGGCGGGATCCGCGAAGACCAACCAGAGCAGGAAAAGCCCGCGCGCGTGGCCGGACGGTAGGTAGGCCGTTTCTCCAATCTCTGCATCATTCAGAACCTCGTAGGTGATTTCTTTCCTTCAATGTGATGAGATGAGTGCCGCGATTTCTCGGGGGAATCCATCTCCATGACTTGGAAGCGGGTGGCGACGGCGGCGGTACTGATTCCGTGCGTCGTGGGTCTTGTGCTGTGGGGCTCGACGGCCATTGTGGCGCTGGCTACGGCGCTGGTGATCCTGCTGGCGTTGTTTGAATACTTTGCGTTGGGGGACGCCATTGGTCACCGCGCCTACCGATTTTGGACGGCCACCTGCGCGCTTTTCCTCATCTATGTGCAATGGCTCATGGGCGGCGTAGGACCGCACGACGTCACTGGCGGAGTAGTTGCCTATCAGAGAATGTTTGCTTATATGAGAATGTGGTGGTTCGAAAACGGACTTCCCTCGCTCGAAGGCGTGTTCTTTCTTTTTGTGCTGGGAATTGCAGCGCTCACTTTGTGGACGAGGCGGCCGATGGTGGAGGCACTGCCGTCCGCGGGGGTTAGTGCAAGCGGGTTGATGCTGATCGCGTTCCCGCTGTCGTTTGCCGTGAGGCTCCATGGATCCGGAAGTGAGGGACCTCGTCTGCTCCTTTTCACGCTGGTCATCATTTGGGTGGGAGATACCGCGGGGTACTTTGTCGGACGATCCTTCGGCAAACATCCGCTGGCGCCGCATCTGAGCCCTAAGAAGACGTGGGAGGGAACGGTTGCGAGTTTTTTCGGATCTCTGATCGTTGGTCTCATTTTTGCGTGCTTCTTGACTGTCCCGCTTCCACATCTGCTCGCTATGGCGGCATGGGGCAACGTGGCGGGCCAAGTGGGGGATTTGCTGGAATCCGCGTTCAAGCGTAGCGCGGGAGTGAAGGATTCGGGCGCGCTATTACCCGGACATGGCGGCGTACTGGATCGCATCGACGCGCTGATTCTGGCGATCCCGGTTGTCTGGTATTATTGGTTGATCTTCTCCCAAAGGTGGTAAGTCGACGGGAGTTTCCAGCCGACAAACAAAGGTAGCCAACGATTTCGTGAAGCAATTGTCCATTCTAGGCTCGACCGGATCGATCGGACGGCAATGTCTGTCGGTCGTGGAGTCGCTCCCGGAACGTTTTGGCGTGGTGGCGCTGGCCGCCGGCGGAAATCTGGACGAGCTAACCGGACAGATCGAGCGACATAAGCCCAAAATTGTGTCGGTGGGCGATGCCAAGAAGGCCGACGAACTGGCGGAACGTTTGCGGTCGAAAGGCATCGAACCCCTGCCGGAGATTCATCACGGCCGCGAAGGCATGTTGGCGGTGGGCACGGCTTCGGATTCACACATGGTCGTTTCCGCGGCCGTCGGCGTAGTGGGACTCGAAGCGACGTACGAAGCGATCAAACGTGGAAAGACCGTCGCTTTGTCAAACAAGGAAGTCCTCGTCGCGGCGGGTGAATTGGTGATGGCCGCCGCGAAGCAAGCCGGGAAAGAACTTCTACCGGTCGACAGCGAACACAATGCGGTGCATCAATGCCTGCGCGGAGGCGCGCGCGGCGAGGTGCGGCGCCTGGTGCTGACGGCCTCGGGAGGGCCGTTCCGCAAGACGCCGCTGAAGGCGCTCGCGGGCGTGACGCCGGAACAGGCGCTGGCGCATCCGAACTGGCGCATGGGAAATCGCATTACTATTGATTCGGCAACGATGATGAATAAGGGATTTGAGGTCATCGAGGCGCATTGGCTCTTTGGAATGAAGCCGCAGCAGATCGAAGTGGTGATTCACCCGCAGTCCACGATGCACTCGATGGTGGAGTTTGTGGATGGTTCAGTTCTGGCACAACTCGGGCCTACGGATATGCGTATGCCCATCCAGTATGCGTTAACCTATCCTGAGAGGGTGGCATCTAACCAGGTAGCCCTGGATTGGCGGAGACTCAAGAGATTGGATTTCGCAAAAGTTTCCACGCGCCGCTTCCCATGCCTGCGGTTGGCTCGAGAGGCGCTGAAGAAGGGCGGCGCGCTGCCATGCGCGCTGAACGCAGCGGATGAAGTAGCGGTCGGAGCATTTCTGGAGAAGCGGCTGCCTTTCTTAGGCATCGCGGAAGTGATTGAGCAGGTGTTGGAACGGACGCCGCGGATGCGTTTTGAAAAGATGGAAGATGTGCTTGCAGCGGATGCCGAAGCGCGTCGAATGGCCAAAGAAGTGGCGGACCGGATGGCGGTGACTTCCGCAGCAGCGCGGTAAGCCGAAAAGGAGTAGTTCGAGTTCATGGATACACTGATCGGTATTTTCCTCGTACTCGGCGTCATGATTTTGGTGCACGAATGGGGACATTTCATCGTTGCGAGGTTCTTTGGCGTGCGGGTGGACGTATTTTCGATCGGGTTTGGCCCGCGGCTATTTGGTTTTAAGCGCGGGGCGACTGACTACCGCATCAGCGCGCTGCCGCTCGGCGGGTACGTTCGGATGGCCGGCCAAGATCTTTCCGAAGTAGATTCCGGTAAAGTCGCGCCCACGGGATCACCAGACGAGTTAATGAGCAAGCCGCGCTGGCAGCGTGCCCTCATTTCATTCGCGGGCCCAGCGGTAAATCTTTTGATGCCGATCGTGCTCCTAGGCGGCTTTTTCGTTCTTAAGGGATTTCCCTATCCCGCGTACCTCGATAAGCCGATGGTGATCCAGGGGCTTCAGAAGACGAGTCCTCTGGCCAAGGCGGGCGTAAGCGACGGCGACCGAGTTGTGGCCATCAATAATGTTCCGACGCCCACCTGGTCCAAAGCGGATTCGCTCCTGGCCCAGGTCTCGCCGGATGCCGTCCTGCGCTTTAACATCGATCGGCAGGGCACTCAGGAAGTGGCTGAGGTGAAAGGCGCGGAATTTCGCAGCACGGACGAACCGTGGGGTTATCTGCCGGTTCCCCCGCTCGTGGGACAGGTTAGCGCCGGAATGCCCGCGAAACGCGCCGGCTTGAAGCGCGGCGATCTCATTGTTTCGGTGAATGGGACTCAGCTGCAAGCCTGGCAACAATTCGTCGACCTGATCAAACTCTCTAAGGGTGAAACCCTCAAGACAGCAATCAACCGGAATGGGCAGATTGTCAATCTCGAGATTCATCCAATTCAAGATAAAGATGAACGAGGACAGCCTGTTTGGAGGATCGGAGTAGGCCCCGGCGGAGAATGGGCCTTCCGGGATATGGGTTTTACAGCGAGCGTGAAGGAATCCTCCCAGGAAACCGTGGACGCCACGGGAAAATTGCTTGGGATTCTCGGCCGGCTGTTTTCGGGCAAGCTGTCTATCCGTCAGTTCCAAAGTTTTGTCGGTATCGCGGTGCAAGCCGGCCAGGCCGTTCAAGAAGGGCCGGTGGACGTCATCAACATGATGGCGATGATCAGCCTGAATTTGGGAATCCTGAATCTCCTTCCGATTCCTATCCTCGACGGCGGCAACCTTTTGCTGTTGAGTCTGGAAGGAATCCGCCGCCGCGACTTCAGCCTCGCGTTTAAGGAGCGTTTTGTCCAGGTAGGATTGGTGTTCCTTTTGGCGCTCCTCGCCTTCGTTATGTACAATGACGTGGTGCGGCTGCTTCCATCGCATTCCTAAACCGACGGGTCTTCCGCACGTCCGGAGAGCGAACCATGGCCTCAGCGCCAGCGCACCGGGTTTCCAGTGGTGAACGCCTCAACACCGCCGAAACCACAGGCAGGTTGCAGCAAGCGGTCCGACGGCTGGGGATTCGGCTCACGCGGCAGCGGCGCGTCATTCTGCAAGTGATGGACGACGCGGAACAGCATCTGGATGTGGATCAGATCCTCGAACGCGCCCAAAAGACGGACCCCGAAGTTCACCTGGTTACCGTCTACCGCACCATCGACCTCCTGAAAAAACATGGCTTGATCGACGAGCTCGATTTGCTTCATCTTCGCGGCGACCGCCACTATTACGAGACGCATGGGCCGCGCGACCACATTCATGTGGCTTGCTTGCGTTGCGGAAAAGTGCGCGAATTCGAAAGCCGGCTGTACGAGCAGTTGAAAGAGCAGATTGCCCGCGACTTCGGCATGAAGGTTACGGTCTCCCGGACGGAAGTCGGCGGCTATTGCGCCGAGTGCCTGGCCAAAATTCCCAAGTAATTTGTCCCCCGGTGCGGAAGCGGTCCGCCGCAAACGGCGGCCTCCGCAAGAGCGGAGGACGCGACTCCTTCTAACCACGCTTCCTCACAAGCTACCATTCATCCGTTGTGCAAGTTCAGCAAGACATTGTCATCCTGAGGCGATCTGATGGGGATCGCCGAAGGACCTCAACTTTGGAATCATGCAGAGCGTAGAGGTTGAGATCCTTCGGGGCGCAAACGGCGCGTCCCTCAGGATGACAGGGTGTTTCTGCGTTTGAGTAACTCACAATTTAGTCTCTTGGAAGGTATAAAGGCTACGGAGTTGCACTAAGAACTGAGCTGGCGAACTGACCGGAAACGGGGGAGGCGGGAGAAGAAGCGGTTCGCGGCGGCGATGTCACGGGCGATTTGGGCGCGCAATTCCTCGGGGCCGCTGAATTTTTTTTCCTCACGCAGGCGCTTCCAGAAGCCCACTTCGATGCGCTTTGGCGTGGCCTCCCCGTGAAAATCGATGAGATGCGTTTCCACGCTCAACCCTGATCCGTTGAAGGTGGGGCGGACGCCGATGTTCGTCACCGAACGATAGCGCCGGGTACCTTCGTCAATCTGGGTCCGCGTAATGTACACGCCGCGAGCCGGGAGAAGCTCCTGCTCGGGAACGAGATTGAGGGTGGGGAAAGTAAATTGGCGGCCGGTGCCCGTGCCGGAGACAACTTCGCCGGTCAAGACAAATGGCCGGCCAAGCAACCACCCGGCATGTGCGACGTCGCCGGCCGCGATTTCGCGGCGCAGCAGCGTACTGGAAACGACCTCGCCATGATCCACTACGGGTGGAATAACCACTACCGCGAAACCGTTTTTTGCCCCAAGCTCGCGAAGTAATTGGACGTCTCCAGCCTGCTTATGTCCGAAGCGGAAATTCTCTCCGACCAGCACAGCCCGCACACGCAGATTACGGACGAGAATTTGTTCGACGAACTCCTCGGGCGACAGTCTGGAAAGTTCTTTTGTGAAAGGAAGGACAACGGCGGATTCGAGTCCCCCGAAGCGGAACCAATCCATACGTTGAGCGTTCGTGGAAAGTCGCAGCGGCGCGGATTCCGGGCGGAGGACTTTTAGGGGCGGCGGGTCAAAGGTCAGTGCGGTGGCAACAGAGTTGGTTTCGTGGGCGCGGTCGACAGCGGCACGCAAAATCGCTTGATGACCGAGGTGAATACCGTCGAAGTTGCCGATTGCGAGAACGCTGCCGCGGCCGGATGGAGAGTAGTGCGCGGCCCATTGTTCTGCGGATGTGCATGCGAAAAGCTCTTTTGCTACGCGAGGGTGTGCCGCAGATTTGGATTGCGGCGTCGATTCCTCATCGACTCGCACTTCGAATTGCAGGCCGTCGTAAGCAAGCTGCACTTGGGGGAATCCCAGGCGGCGCAGGCGTTCGTTGGTTTCCTCATGCGGCAAATCATGAGCGATATGAGTGAACCACGCGCGGCGCGGCTTGAGTTCGCGAACGAGGGCCAGCGCCTGCTCGACGGTCTGGTGCATGGGATGCGGCACGTCGCGCAGAGCGTCGATGATCAAATCGTCGAGGTCAGCCAGCAAGGCGCGTGATGATTCCGGGACGTCACTGAAATCCGTGAGGTAAGCCGCCCGTCCAAAGCGAAAGCCAAGAACTTCCATGTCGCCATGGAGGAGCCGTATGGGAATGATGCGCAGGCCCAGCAAGTCAATTGGCCCGTCAATTTGCGTCAAAGAAACTTTCGGGACGGTGCTGAGAGTGGGTTTCTCGTCGAAGACATAAGCGAAAGCCCGGCGGATGATGGAAAACGTTTCCGCGTTTCCGTATACCGTGAGCGCCGCCCGTTGGTGAATGTTGTAGGGGCGAATATCGTCGAAACCCAAAATGTGGTCGGCGTGGCCGTGCGTAAGCAGGATGGCATCGAGGCGGTCGAGTCCCGCTCGCAAAGCCTGCTGGCGGAAGTCCGGGGTGGTGTCGATGACCACGTTTTGGCCGTTACGAGAGAGCAGCAGGGAAGGACGCAAACGGTTGTCGTGCGGATCGCTAGAGCGGCAGACCCGGCAATGGCAGCCGAGAGTGGGCACACCCATCGAGGTGCCTGAGCCGAGCACGGTGACTTTGAGCGGAGCCGAAGACATCTTCAAAAGTGTTGCGGGCCGGCCTGGGAGGGCAGCGCCAGCACTGACATCCGGTCAGGAGCGCGCTTTCGCCTTGGCCTGGGTAGCCTGCTTGGCGATGGCCTGATTGATCTCGAGGTAGGTCATTTTCAACTTACCCAGAAGGTCGAGGAGCACATCGTCCTCTTCGGGCGCGAGATTTCCCCGCGTCTTTTCGCGCAAAGCGTCCAGCATGTCGATCAGCTCCCGCGCTGCTTCGGGATCAATCACCGGCTGACCGGTTCGAGGGTCCGCGTACGCGCCCAGGACCATGGCCGCGTTGCTGCCGAGCATGCGGATAAGATTTTCGAACGCAGGAATGCGCTGGGGAGCATCGGCGGGAGGTGAAGGAGCCGGAGCGGCAGCCTTGGACGTCTCTGGTGGCGTCTTCGACAAAGTCGGCACGGCCTCGAGACGAGACTCACGGTCTGCCTCCTCGATGGCTTCGGGGCGGCGTTCTCCCTCTGCGGTAAAAGGCCGCCGGTCGATTACCTTGAATGAATCGTCGTGCTTCGGTTCGGACAAAGTTTGCCCCTCAAAATAATGACGGTCAAATGTAAGTTTAGCATTGGGGTGAGCCATTTGGTAGCGCTGCTCCGGCAATCCTGGTGAGCTGGCGGGCCTTGTCAAAGGCGCAGGCAAACCGTAAAGTGGAACGCTTATTGCGTCCGCTGCTGAACCGGAAGAGCAATGCCTCTGCGCAAAAAAAAGGCAAAAAAAGCTAGAAAACGCCACGCCGTCGCCGCTTCATCGTCTGGGCGACACCCATTGAGCCCCGGCCAATGGTTCGAAAAACTGGTGGCTTTGCAAACACGGCTGCGCTCCGCGAATGGCTGTCCGTGGGACCGCGAGCAGACGCATTCTTCCTTGCGAACTTATCTGATTGAGGAGGCGTACGAAGTTCTGGACGCGCTCGAGAGCGGCGATGATGCCAAGTTCGCCGAGGAAATGGGCGACCTCCTGCTCCAGATCGTGTTTCACTCACAAATAGCGCGGGAAGAGGGCCGTTTCACCGTGGCGGACGTGATTCGCGAAGTCCACGAGAAGATGGTACGGCGCCACCCGCACGTTTTCGGCGCGAAGCGCGCCAAAAACGCCGCAGAGGTGCTGAAGAATTGGGAGCAGATCAAAGCCGAGGAGCGCCACGCCAGGGGCAGCGGCCAAACCGCAGCAAGAGATGAGGATAAAACTGAGGCCAAGTCGCTGATGGCGGGTGTTCCGCGCGGCTTGCCGGCGGCGCTCGAGGGGTATCAACTGACACGGCGCGCGGCGCGCATTGGCTTCGATTGGGACGATGTAAACGGCATCTTCGAAAAAATTCAAGAAGAAGGCGCGGAAGTTCGCCACGCGCTTGGCGCCATGGAGCCATCCCGGATCGAGAGCGAGATCGGTGACCTGCTTTTTGCGGCGATCAACCTGGCGCGATTTGTGAATGTGGATCCCGAAATCGCGCTGAAAAAAGCGAACGCCAAATTTGTCAAACGATTCCGCGCGATGGAACACCTGGCAGAATCGAGCGGACGTAACTTAGCCCAAGTTCCGCGGGCGGAGATGGAATCTCTCTGGGAAACCGTAAAACGATACGAGAGGGGAGCCGCCGCCAATGCCGCAAATGGGGTGGCCGGCAAGAAATGAGCCAAGGGATCGTCGTTCGAAAGTGCGAAGGGATCGAGGAATTTCAGCGCTGCGTCGAACTGCAGCGCGTTATTTGGGGCGAGGTCGACCTGGAGGTTGAGCCAGCCACCTTGTTTGTGGTGGCTTCGCACACCGGCGGCCAGGTTCTGGGGGCTTTCGACGGCAGCCGGCTTGTGGGTATCACCCTCGCGGTGGTCGGATTCAAGGACAACACGGTTTTCCTTCACTCGCACATGACCGGGGTCCTGGCCGAGTATCGTGACCGCAAAGTCGGCCGCATGCTGAAACTCTTTCAGCGCGACGAAGCCCTCGGACGCGGGATTCGCCTGGTTGTCTGGAGCTTCGATCCGCTGGAGGTCCGCAACGCGCACTTCAACCTGAACCGCCTCGGCGCGATTGCTCGGCAATATCATGCAAATCTCTACGGCCTTACCACCAGCCCCATGCACCGCGGGCTGCCCACGGACCGCCTGGTCGCCGAGTGGCAATTGGACTCGCCCCGGGTAGTGGCCGCCTCAAGCGAATTAGCGCGGGAACCTCAGGAAGCGCCTGCTGCTATTGAGCTGCCCGCCGAACTTGAGAAATGGAAACAGGGGGAGCCGGCTCAAGTCGCGAAGGTGCAGGAGCGTATTCGCGGTGAATTTACCAGATGGTTCGCGCGCGGCTACGCGGCGACCGGGCTGCGCATTGAGAAATCCGGCGCTGCTGCTTATCTCTTACGGCCGTGGAGCGATTTTTAGAAAAACGAGTTCAAGGATAGCTATGAAAGTTCGCCACATTACCCTTCGGGAGATCCAGATCAAGTTGATTGCGCCGTTTGAAACCAGCGTCGAGACGACCGATTTGCGGCGGATACTATTGATCGAGGCCGATGTGGATGGCGTGATTGGCTGGGGGGAATGCGTTGCGGCGGAAACGCCGAGTTACAGCCCGGAAACCATCGATACCGCTTGGCACATTCAGCGGGACTTCCTGTGGCCTCTCTTGAAGGACAAGGAGTTTACGTCCGCGGCGGATGTTTGGGGCTTATTTGAGTATGTTCGGGGTCACAACATGGCCAAGGGTGCAATCGAAGCGGCTATCTGGGACGCCGAAGCTAGGCAAAAAAGCATGCCTCTTTGGAAGCTTCTCGGAGGAGTACGCGAGGAGATCGCCAGCGGCGTCTCTGTTGGAATTAAAGGATCACTCGAAGCGCTTGTTGCCGCCGTAAAGACCGAGCTTGCCGCTGGCTATCAGCGCATCAAGATAAAGATTAAGCCAGGGAAAGATCTGGAGCAGGTCAAGCGCCTCCGCCAGGAGTTTCCCCGCATCAAGCTGATGGTGGACGCCAACTCCGCGTATCGCATGGAAGACTGGCCGCTGCTGAAGCAATTAGACGCCTTCCATCTGATGATGATTGAACAGCCTCTCGGGTGGGACGATCTCTACGCACACGTCGAGCTACAAAAGAAACTTGATACTCCGATCTGCCTGGACGAGTGCATTCACACCGAAGAACAGGCTCGAGCGGCGATTGCCTTGGGCGCGTGCAAAATCATTAACATCAAGCTCGGCCGGGTTGGCGGGCACACCCCGGCGAGGCGCATCCACGACCTCTGTCAGCAGAACGGGTTGCCGGTGTGGTGCGGCGGGATGCTCGAAGCGGGCATCGGCCGCGCGCATAACATCGCGCTGGCGACGCTGCCGAATTTCACGCTGCCGGGCGACGTTAGCGCCAGCAAACGCTACTGGCAAGACGACATTATCGAGCCGGAAGTGGTCGTCTCGCCACAGGGCACAATTCGCGTGCCCAGCGGGCCCGGCATCGGCTTCGAGCCGCGCCGCGACCGCATCGAAAACCTTACCGTGCGGAAGGAACGGTTGGCCTGATCCGTGCGCATCGAATCTTCCAGGGAGCGCGCACCCAGCCGCAGCGTCGTTGCCCTTTCCATTGGCGGCGTCGTCCTGCTCTGGGCGCTAAATTTCATAGCTGCAAAAATCGGTCTGCGTCACCTCACGCCGCTCACCATGGCCTCCTTCCGCGTCGTAATCGCGGGAGCTGTGATGGTCCCGCTCTATCTTGTTTGCAGGCACTTGCCGGCGTTCGCGGAAGCCGCGCAGGCGCGCCGCGCGGGTTTCACCGGGAAGGATCTGTGGACGTTCGTGTATCTTGGTTTCTTTGGGGTCATCGTCAATCAGCTCTGCTTCACCATCGGGCTTTACTACACCTCGGTGGGTCACGCAGCCGTAATCGTAGGCATGGGACCGATCTATACGCTGACGCTGGCTGTGTTGTTCCGCGTTGAAAAAGCAAACTGGCGCAAAGCGACGGGCATGGCCATCGCTTTCTCAGGCATCGTATTGCTTGCGTCGGAGAACGGCATCACCGCGCACTCGCCATCGCTATTGGGCGATGCCATCACCATGACGGGTTCCCTCGGCTTTGCCGTGTATGCGGTGCTCGGCAAGCGGGTAGCAGGCAGATACGATTCTTTGACCATGACGGCGTTCAATCACTTTGCGGGAGCGCTGCTCGTTCTTCCGCTGGCCATTCAGGAAGCGCGAGCACTTGGCTGCGCAGCGAATTGGCGGGCCATTCCCTGGGAGAGTTGGGTAGCGACTCTCTATATGGCTTTCCTTGGATCCGCCGCCGCTTATGTGTTGTATTTCTGGCTGCTACGATTTCTCGAAGCCTCCCAGTTGAGCGCGTTCACCTACCTGCTCCCGATCTCCGCGACAATTCTTGGCATTCTGTGGCTGGGCGAACGCGGCTCCTGGAGTCAGCTCGTGGGCGGTACAGTTGCTCTGCTGGGAGTGTATTGGGTTGAGTCAGGCCGCGGTTCCTAGGCGAGAAACGGCTGGAGCAGGTTGCGTCTCCGAGGGAGAGCGACCAGGAGCCGCTTTGACAGGAAACCGCCCGCATCCTAAGATTGCCGCCGTTCGGGCCGTTCGGCTGGATACCTTTGCAGTTCGGCGCGGCCCGAGCTTTCACAAACTATGATGGCGAACGAGAAAAGCGGAGCAGCGAAGCTCCCCATGCGCAGAGGCGGAAAGGCAGCGTGGATCGCAATTATTCCCGGCGACGGGATCGGGAAGGAAGTCATTCCCGAGGCCGTCAAAGTCCTGAGGGCGGTTGGAGTGCCCGGCCGGCGCCAGATGGAGTTCGTCGAATTCGATTGGGGCGCGGACAAGTATTTGCGTGAAGGTGTCAGTCTGCCGCCCGGTGCAGTCGAGATGTTTCGCGATGAGTTCGATGCCATCCTTTTCGGCGCGCTCGGCGATCCTCGTGTTTCCTCGAACCAGCATGCAGCCGACATCCTTCTCGGGCTGCGCTTCAAGCTCGATCTTTACGTCAACGCCAGGCCGGTGGAACTCCTACACAACCGCTACACTCCGCTGCGAGAGCGCACCGAGCGCGACATCCGTTTCATGGTCATTCGCGAGAACACGGAAGGACTCTATGCGGGCGTGGGCGGATTCTTCAAGAAGGGAACTGCGGACGAGATTGCCGTCCAGGAAGACGTCAACTCGAGAAAGGGAGTCGAACGCATCATCCGCTATGCCTTCGATTATGCCCGCCGGAATGGTCTGAAGCGCGTCTGCATGAGCGACAAGTCCAATGCCTTGACGTTCGCGCACGATCTTTGGCAGCGGGTCTTCAAGGAGGTCCGCCAGGAATACACGAAGATCGATTCCCGACACCTTTACATCGACACGCTCTCCATGGAGGTAGTTCGCGACCCGCGTCAATTCGACGTCATCGTCACTTGCAATCTCTTCGGCGACATCATCAGCGATCTGGGAGCACAACTCGCTGGAGGATTGGGGCTTGCTCCCTCGGGGAACATTCATCCGGGACAGGTTTCACTTTTTGAGCCTGTCCATGGCTCGGCCCCCAACATCGCCGGAAAGGGAATAGCTAATCCTCTCGGCGCGGTTCTTGCGTCCGAAATGATGCTCGATTTCCTGGGATGGAAGTCCGAGGCCGCGACGCTACACGCCGCGGTGAAGGCCGCGTTACAGGAGAACTTCGTGACACCTGACCTAGGCGGCGAACAAAAGACCGTAGCTATTGGTGATTGGCTTGTGAAGTGGATTTCCGAAAACCCGCCAAAGTCAATCTAAAGCAATACTTGAGGTAAGCCGAGCAGGTTTCACGGGTTGTTATAGTTCAGTGGATTCCCAGTCAATCTCGTTCCGTCAACTTTGTGATGAATATTCCGGCAAGGAATCCACCCACGTGCGCCCACCAGGCAACCCCACCCGTCGCGGCCACGCCCAGGGTCGTGATCCCTCCGAGAAACTGCAATACGAACCAGTAACCAAGGATAATGAAAGCGGGAATGGGTACGAGAAAAATAAAGACGAGGGTCAGCACGCGCGCCCTAGGATAGAGCACTATGTAGGCGCCCATGACGCCGGAGATCGCTCCGCTGGCACCCACTGCCGGCAATGAAGAACTGAAATTGAAGAATACATGCAGCAGACCCGCTCCGATGCCACAGACCAAGTAGAAAATGAGATACTGAACGTGGCCGAAGTAGTCTTCCACGTTGTCGCCAAAGATCCACAAGAACAGCATGTTCCCGGCAATGTGCGCGATTCCCGAGTGAAGAAACATGCTTGTGAGCAGGGGCAGAAATGCGACCTCGAAGCTTGCGTGCCCCGCAAACCACTGGGGAATACGCTGCGGGATGATGGCGTTGGCGGTCATAAACGCCTTGGACGCGTAAGCGGGAAGGGTCGTCTGATAGATGAAGACGGCCACGTTTGCGAGGATGAGCAGGGTATTGACGACGGGATAGCTGCGCCGAGGATTGAGGTCTTTGAGCGGTATGAACATGTGCGCAGGCCGAGCGCCCCGAGCGCGGAGAGGGAGCGGTCAGCGGAGCAGAGTAGCGGAAAAGGAAAGAAAGGGAAAGCAATTGCGGAGTGAAGACGGGTGTGTCCGATAATGCTCGGCGATGAAAAAGGGTAGTTAACAGAACCCAGGAGGCGCTAGAAACACCGCAAAAACCCTTGCTAAGTACACATTCAGAGGTTTGTTGGGCTCACCCTTGCGAGCTCTCCATTGCCACCTATTGAGGATTTGTCTGATGGGAGATTGGCAATTATCCGCGATCCGTGCAGCAGAAAGATTTGCGCGCGGGCACGGCGTATGGTAATTACACTAGTTCTTGCGTGATCGTTCGATTCGAAGAATGCAACGCAGTTCCTTTGGATCAGAGTCGGCGCGCCGACTAACCATGCCTGCCCGGGAGACGGAAGCCATCATATTGAAGACTTTTCCGCTGGGAGAAGCCGACCGCTTGGTGAGTTTTCTAGGCCGCACCTCAGGCCGATTACGCGGCGTGGCCTCGGGAGCGCGACGCTTGAAGAACCGTTACGGCTCGACGCTCGAGCTCCTCTCTCACGTGCAGGTTTGGTACGTGGAACGGGAAACCCGGGACCTGGTGCGCATTCAGCAGTGCGACCTTCTCGAATCGTTTCACAAGGCCCAGAGCGATTACGGGCTGAGCACCGGGCTGGCCCTCGTCAGCGAAATCTGCGAACTGGTTCTTCCGGAGCACGAGGTCGCGGAGCCGATGTTTCGGCTGATTCTTCTTACAGTGAGGGAAGTCGAGAAGACCGGAAGTTGGGCCGTGCCGCTCAGTTACTTTGCCTTCTGGACCGTCCGGCTCGGCGGGTGGCTTCCGCGGTTCGATCAGTGCGCCATCTGCGAAGCTTCATTCGGCAGCCGCGCTGCGTATCACGACTCATCGGACGCTGGGCTTCTCTGCGTGAAATGCCGGAGGCCGGGAATGAAGCCGCTCCACGCGGAAGGGCGAGATCTCGCCGAGCGTTTTGCAGGGGAGCGCCTCGACCGGATCGAACACTCTTCTCTCGCAGTGGGAGCGGGGAAGGAACTCTTTGAAGCTTCACTCAGCTGGATTGAGCATCACACAGAACGGAAATTGAAAGTGCGGGAACTTTTGGAGACAGCTTGAAAGCTAAAGTAAAACTTGAGGCAAGGGCCAAGGGTCCAACTTTTCAGGAACTGATTCTTAAGCTGTCTGATTTTTGGGTTCGGCAGAACTGTGTCCTACAACAACCTTACGACGTGGAAGTTGGCGCAGGAACGATGCACCCGGAAACCTTTCTTCGCGTCTTGGGACCCACGCCCTATCGTGTCGCCTATGTCCAGCCCAGTCGTCGGCCCGCCGACGGCCGTTATGGCGAGAACCCGAACCGGCTCTACAAACACACCCAGTTTCAGGTGGTGCTAAAGCCGTCACCCGTGGACATTCAAGATGTCTATCTAAGGAGCTTGGGAGCGCTGGGAATCAATCTCAAGGAACACGATATACGATTCGAAGAGGATAACTGGGAGTCTCCCACTCTTGGAGCTTGGGGCATAGGCTGGCAGGTTCTCCTCGACGGCCTCGAGATTACGCAGTTTACCTACTTTCAACAAAGCGGCTGCATTGATCTCGACCCCATTTCGGTGGAATTAACCTACGGCCTCGAACGCATCTGCGCTTTCCTTCAGGGCGTTGAGAGCGTTTACGATCTGCGTTGGTCAGCGGACAAGACTTACGGCGACATCCGCCTGGCCGAGGAGCAGCAGTTTTCCGAATACAGTTTCAACCGCAGCGACGCGTCCGCTATCCGCTCTGAATTTGAGCTACATGAAAAGCAGGCCAAGGAACTTTTGAAAGGGTTCCCATCTACGGCAGGGAAGGAGCGAGTACGTTTCCCCTTGCTCGCTGTCTACGACCACTGCCTAAAATGCTCTCACCTCTTCAACCTGATGGACGCGCGCGGAGTCATTTCCACCACAGAGAGGGCCGCTCTAATGGCTCGCGTCCGCGCTGTAGCTTGTCGGACAGCAGCGGCCTACCTTGAGCAGATCGGTGGAGGAGCTTCCGCCCGGCCAGAGGCGCGCCCATGAAGACCGGCGATCGCAGAGTGGAGTTGCTCTTCGAAATTGGCTGCGAGGAGATTCCTGCGGGGATGCTGCCGAAGGCCGAGGAGGAGCTCCGTACCCATCTGGAAAAAGGCCTCAGCGCGGAAAGCCTCTCGAACGGCGTGACGGTGGAGACTTTTAGTGCGCCACGGCGTTTGACGGCGTGGGTCCGCGGCCTCCCCATGAAACAGGCGGACGCCGTCAACGAAGTATTGGGTCCTCCTAAATCCGTGGCCTATGATTCTGTCGGCGCGCCGACGCGCGCCGCCCAGAGCTTCGCGGAGAAGCAGGGACTCCACGTCAATGACCTCTATCTTGTCCAGACCCCCAAGGGAGAGTATCTCGCGGGCAAGCAAACGAAGCTTGGGCGCACTGCCCCACAAATCTTGACGCAGATCCTGCCGAGAGCAATTCACGATTTGGCCTGGCCGCGATCCATGACATGGACGGGCCAGGAAGGCGCGCGTTTCATCCGGCCCATTCGCTGGATCGTCGCCCTGCTCGATGGCAAACCCTTGAAGTTTTCGTTTGGAGGAGTGCTCGCGGGCAGCACCACCCGAGGGCACCGCTTCGCCGGCGCATCGCAGATCCCAGTGAGGAGCTTCTCGGACTACGAGAAGAAGCTGCGCACCAACGGTGTCATCGTGCGCCCGAACGCGCGTGCGGAAAAAATCGAGAGGGAACTGGCCGCCCTCGCAAAGCACGGAGGCTACCGCGTCCACGAAGATCTGGAACTGAAAAGGCTGGTAACTTACCTCAACGAATACCCGAGTGTTATCGAGGGAGAGTTCGACCCAGCTTTCTTGAATTTGCCCGATGAAATCCTGATCACCGTGATGCGCGGCCACCAAAAATATTTCGCGGTCGAAAGACGGAGCGGCGAGCTCGCCCCTCATTTCCTTGCGGTGATAAATCTGGCGAGCGATCCGAAAGGGATGGTGAGGGCAGGGCACGAGCGCGTCCTACGCGCACGGTTCGCCGATGCGCAATTCTTCTGGGAGGCCGATCAGAAATGTCGGCTCGCCGACTATCTTCCCAAACTGGAGCGCGTGACGTATGAATCGCGTCTCGGCAGCTACAGGGACAAAGTGGAGCGCATCCGTGCCATCGCCCGTTGGCTGACCGAGCAGTGGTTCAATAGTGGCATATTGCAAGCCCACGTTTCCGAAGCCGACCGCGCCGCCGAGCTCTCCAAGTGCGACCTCTCGACCGAGATGGTCCGCGAGTTCCCGGAGCTCCAAGGAGTCGTGGGTGGGCTCTATGCGCAGGCGCAGGGGGAAGCGCAAGACGTCACCGACGCCGTCTACGACCATTACCGCCCGATGGGTCTTGACGACCCGCTTCCCCGAAATCTCATCGGATGCGCTGTTGCGCTGGCTGATAAGCTCGATTCCGTCGTGGGATGCTTTGCCGTAGGTGTTGTGCCCACCGGATCGAGCGACCCTTTCGCCTTGCGGCGGGCCGCACTGGGAATCGTGAAAATCATCCTGGAGAAAAAGTTGCCGGTCTCGCTCTCTCTGGCCATTGGGGCCGCCACCAAGGCTCTTCTTACCAGCCCCCCAAAGCGTGGGGTCGCACCGGAGCAAGAGGTCCAAATCCTGGAGTTCATCCTGGACAGGGCGCGGTTTGTGCTTCGCGAGAAATCGGGGTTCGCCTACGACGAAGTGAACGCAGTTCTGCGGGCTGGTTCTGACGACCTGGTGGATGCCCAGAAACGCCTTGGCGCTCTCCGCGCGATTCGCAAATCGAAAAACTTCGAACCTCTCGCCGTGTCCTTCAAGCGCATTCGCAAGATTCTAGAAAAGGCTAATCTGAAGCCAGGCGAAGCCGACCACGTCCATCCGGATCTCTTCGAGGGTGAAGCGGAATGGGGGCTGTTCTCCGCCATGCGGGATGCAGCTGCGAAGGTGCAACTGGAGAAGAGGGCAGGGCGTTATCAGCAAGCGTTGGAGATCATTGCGGGGCTGCGCAAGGCGGTGGACCGATTCTTCGACGAAGTCATGGTGATGGCTGAAAACGCAACCGTAAGAAAAAACCGCCTGGAGTTGCTCTCGGAACTTTTGCGGGAGTTTACGACCATCGCAGATTTTTCGGAAATTGGAGCGGAAGAGAAGGTTTGAGATCTCCAGTAAAACTTTAAGTAGTCAATTGTGCATTACCGCCTGATTCGGTCGGCGCGCCGACACGATTCAAAAGTTATTTTGCAAAATCTCGTCGGGCGAGCAGATTAAGTTTCCGTAAATTCAGAAGGGGAGGCAATCAGTGAACAAGTGGGTCTACTTTTTTGGCGCGGGTAAAGCGGAGGGTGATAGCGAATGGAAGGACTTGCTTGGCGGCAAAGGCGCAGGTCTTGCGGAAATGACCAAGATTGGCTTGCCCGTTCCGGCAGGTTTCACGATCTCCACAGAAGCTTGCGATTACTTTTACAAGAACAACAAGAAGTTCCCCGCGGAGCTCAGGAAACAAGTTGCCGCAAACGTGGCGCGTCTCGAGAGGACTACTCGAAAGAAGCTCGGTGACCCGAGGAACCCGCTACTCGTCAGCGTGCGTTCAGGTTCTGCGCGCTCCATGCCGGGCATGATGGAAACCATTTTGAATCTGGGCTTGAACGACCGCTCCGTGCAAGGGCTGGCCGCCGCGACGAAGAACGACCGTTTCGCCTATGATGCCTACCGCCGATTCGTGCAGATGTACTCGTCTGTTGTGATGGAGCTTCCCAAAGAAGACCTCGAACACAGATTGCGCGCTATGAAAACGCGCCTGGGCGTAAAAGACGACACTTCAGTGCCTGCCAGCGGCTGGAAAGAACTGGTGGCCGAGTATAAAGCCTTCTTCCAACAGAAAACCGGGAGTGCCTTCCCGGACGACCCCATCCAGCAACTCTGGGGGGCGATCGGTGCCGTCTTCGGTTCCTGGATGGCAGAGAAGGCGGTAACGTACCGCCGCGTGGAAAAAATCACCGGACTTCTGGGGACAGCAGTAAACGTGGTGCAAATGGTATTCGGCAATACCGGCGAGAATTCAGGCACTGGCGTGTGCTTCACGCGCGACCCGAGTTCCGGCGAAAAAGTTTTCTATGGGGATTATTTAAGTAACGCGCAAGGCGAAGACGTTGTCGCCGGCATCCGCACTCCGATGCCCCTCGGCGAAATGGCCAAAGCCATGCCGAAGGTTTACGCCCAGCTTGAGAGAGTTCGAGTAAAACTTGAGAAACACTACCGTGACATGCAGGACATGGAGTTTACAGTCGAAGACGGCACACTCTACATGCTCCAAACGCGTACCGGCAAGCGCACGCCTGCGGCTGCGTTTCGCATTGCCGTGGACATGGCCAACGAAAAACTGATCACCAGAGAAGAGGCCATTCAGCGCCTCAAGCCTGAGGACATCGAGCGACTTTTCTACCCCGTGATCGATGCCAAGATAGACAAGCGCGCCCTTGAATCCCGGATTCTCGCGACCGGAATTAACGCCGTGCCCGGCGCTGCCGTGGGCAAAGTGGTTTTCAACGCGCAAGACGCTGAGGCCTGGGCCGAGCGCGGGGAAAAAGTAATTCTCGTCCGGCGCGAGACGAGCCCCGAGGATGTTGGAGGCATGGCCGTAGCGCAAGGCATTCTCACTGCTACGGGCGGGAAGACCAGCCACGCCGCCGTAGTCGCTCGCGGCTGGGGCAAATGCTGCATCGTCGGCGCCGAGAAGCTGGATATCGATTACAACAGCCGCCGCATATCCGCTGCGGGGAAAACCGTTCGCGAAGGCGATTGGATAACACTGGACGGCGGGGAGGGAACTGTCTATACCGGCGAAATGCCCCTTGTCACGCCGCAGCTGCCAAAGGCCTATAACACCCTGATGAAATGGGCGGACGAGACGCGGCGATTGGGTGTGCGCGCCAACGCCGACACGCCGCAAGACGCGCGCAAAGCGCGTGAGTTCGGCGCGGAAGGCATCGGCCTTTGCCGGACGGAGCACATGTTCTTCACTGACTTTGAGCAACCCGAAAAAAGCCACGAGCGCCAACGCGCCATCCAGGAGATGATCCTGGCGGACACCAAAGAGGCGCGCGTGAGGGCCCTCGACAAGCTTCTTCCATTTCAGCGCCGCGATTTCATTGGAATCTTTCAAGCGATGGACGGACTCCCGGTCACGATCCGCCTGGTCGATCCTCCGCTGCATGAGTTTGTTCCCCACGAGCGAGCCAAGCAGGAGGAGGTGGCGCGCGATCTGCATATTGATGTCAATGTTGTCGTCCGCCGCGTCGCGCAATTGCACGAAGCGAACCCCATGTTGGGGCATCGCGGTTGCCGGCTGTGTATCACCTACCCGGAAATTCTTGAGATGCAGGTGAGAGCCATTATTGAAGCGGCCATCGAATGCGTGAAAAACAAAGTTAAAGTGATACCTGAGATCATGCACCCGCTGACTCTCGACCGAAAAGAATATTGGATTCTGGACCAAGCCACGCGGCGCATCGCGGACGATCTCATCAAAAAAGCTGGCGTGAAGTTGCACTACCTTGTTGGAACCATGATTGAATTGCCTCGCGCGGCGCTGCTGGCCGACCAGATTGCCGAGTTCGCCGAGTTTTTCTCCTTCGGTACGAACGATCTCACGCAGACAACCATGGGTCTTTCGCGCGACGACGCCGGCAAGTTTCTTCCCGATTACGTCGATGAGAAAAAGGCGGGGATCTTCGCCGCTGATCCCTTCCAGTCCTTGGACATCAACGGCGTGGGTATGCTAATGCGCTGGGGCATCGAGCGCGGACGTTCTACCCGCCCGAAATTGGAGGTGGGGATCTGCGGCGAACACGGAGGAGACGCTGACAGCGTGAAGTTCTGTCATCGGATTGGAATGGATTACGTCAGCGCCTCGCCCTTCCTGCTTCCCATTTCGCGACTGGCGGCGGCGCAGGCCGTGATCGAAGAAAAACTTAGAAAGAAGTCCAAACGCAAATAAGCATTGTTTTTGCGAAAATAAAATCTAAATAATTTCTTGAAGTTGTCGGCGCGCAGACATTTGCAGGCGCGAACTTCGTGGCCCAGTATGTCTGCCAGGAAAAACCTCAAGTCGGCATCCTCAAGTAAAAGTAGAGACCCAGGAAAAAGAAGATCAGATCGGGCGACCACCCAGCCAGGAAAGGCGGAAGCTGGCCAACTCCGCCCATGGCTTCGAGCAGCCTCGCCAGCGTCCAATAGATGATTCCGATGGTCACACCTATGGCCACGCCTCCGATCGCGCCGCGGGTTCCTACTAGGAACGCGAACGGAATCGCCAGCAACATGCTGACAGGAGCAATCAGGGGGAATGCCACTTTTACGTGCCATTGTACGGTAAGGTTTGAAACATCAAATCCCGCCCGGTGCAAGCCGTCGATGTAACGGCGCAGATCTCTCCAGCTCAACTGAAATGCCTGGCGTATCTCTCGATTGAAATAGTTGGGAGGCTCGGTAAGCTCGGGAAGCGCCGTGGCATTGAATTTTTCATAGTGCGCGATGCTGCCGTCATAGAAGTCACGTATCCACCCTGACTCAAGAACCCAGCGCATTTGTGACTCAGACCAGCGGGCGCGATTCGCGAAGATGCGGCGTTTCAGCTGAAACGTGCCCGGGTCCAGTTCCACGACGCTTAGCCCGCCAAAAAGTTTTTCGGCAGGGTCGAAAAGATCGTAGTTATAGATTTTCGAGTTTTCGCCGAAAATCCATCGCTGCGGCCGCGTGTAGGTTTGCGGCGGCCGCCCTTTAATCTGATTGTGCAGAGCGTCCTGCTGTTGGTTGGCGTAAGGAAGATAGGTGTCGTCGAGAATCAGCATTGTGGCCGCCAGGGTGAGCCCTGCCAGCAAGAGCGGCACCGCCAGGCGATACAAACTGATGCCGCTCGCCTTTATCGCCACGATTTCGTTGTTCTTGCTCATGATCCCCAGCGTCACAAGTACCGCCACAAGAGCTCCCAGGGGCGCCAGGTTGTAGAGCAGGTAAGGCGTCAAATAGCGGAAGTAGTTTACGACCGTCAGAAAGGGCACGCGATGCCGCGCAATGTCGTCCAACAGCTCAAAGAAGGTAAACGTTTCGAAGAGAAAAACGAAAACGATCATCAGCAGAGCAAAGTAATAAAAGAAACGGCGCAGCAGGTACAAGTCGATGAGTTGCGGAAAGCTGCCGCTCGAACGGCTGAACGCTTCTGTTTCTGTTCCATTGCCATTGCCTGCCCGGGCCGCATTCGCCGCAGCGCGAGCGCGCGCCCGTCGGCGTCGGCGAAGCCGTATCCAGGTCCTAATCCGGCCCACCGGCCGGAGCCAGCGGCTCTCGCCCCGAAATTGCTCCATCCTGGGAAAGAGGATCAGTCCGAATACGGTAAGAAGAGCATCCGCCATCCAGATGCCCGTCGCGGGAGTAAGCGTGCTTTGTCTCGCGAGTCCCGCGCCCATCACGAAAAGCAGATAGTAAGCAGCGATGAGCAACACCGCGATGATAGATCCCGCCGCTCGGCCGCCACGCCGAGGCTGTGCGCCAAGCGGAACGGCAACAAGTGCGAATACGAAGCAAGCCGCGGGAAACGCGAATCGACGGTGGAGTTCGACGCGTGCGTCGCGCCAGCCGCCGCCGCTGTCGCTGATCAGATCCTGAAGCGAGCGCTCTGCGGTGAGCAATTGGCGGGGCTGCGCGTTCGAGAGGCCGGAGACTTCGATGGGCCAGTCGCTCTGCCCAAAGGCTGTAACGGAATAGCGGTCCGGTTCCTCCCGGGAAAATTCGTGCGTGGTACCCCCTTGCAGGTGAAGCTCTAGCTTGCCCTCCTTCGGTTCGGCAATTACAATCGCTTTCTCCGCAAGGGTGAGTCGCGAACCGTTCTCTCCGCCGGTCTCAGCGAGAAATACGCCATGCCATTGCGTGCCCGTGGCTGAAACGTCGTTGACGTACAGTACCAGTCGCGGGAACCGTTCGTCGAAGACGCGGGGTTGCACTTGGAATGAAATTTGCGAGGTAATCAGGCCGGCCTCAATGGCGCGGAAGGTGTGGAGAGCAAGGGGGCCGAGCCACAGCGTCATCGCCAGCGTCGCACCCGCACCGACAACCGCGAGCACGCTGACGGGGATCAGCATGCGGCGGCGTCCGATGCCCAGCGCCGTGAGGGCGATGATCTCGCTGTCCGCGGACATGCGTCCCAGGCCCAGAAGCACACCAATCAGTGTGGCCATCGGAATCGTGAACGTGAGGACGCCCGGAAACAGGCAAAGGAACAGGACCAGAATCTGTCCCCCGGAACCCGAATGTCGAACGAACAGCTCCATCAACCGGATCAGCTGGGGGACAAAAAATACGAACGTGAACACAATGAGCCCGAGGAACGCATGGCGGAATACTTCGCGGACGATGTAGCGGTCCAGAATGCGCATGGAGGAAGCCGTGAGTGTAACATGGCCGCAGTCGTAGCACTTGAGAGACACGCCCCATGAATCGCGTGCACCTTGTTCTGCTTTGGCACATACACCAGCCTCAGTACCGCGACCCGGAAACCGGCCGCTATGTCCTGCCATGGACGCGCCTCCATGCTTTGAAGGATTACTGGGGCATGGTGCAGGTGCTCGCTGAATTTCCAGGCTTCCACGCGACTTTCAATGTGGTGCCGTCCCTTGGCATGCAGCTCGAGGAGTACGCCAGCGGTAATTTTCAGGAATCCTTTTTCACGTTGGCCACTAAAGCCGCGGAAGAGCTGACTCGCGAGGACAAAGCGGAGTTTTTGTCGCGCGCGTTTCAGCTCAATCACGAGCGCCTGATGTCGCGGTGGCCACGCTATCAGGAGTTGCATGAGTGGTCTCAGCCGGCCGGCGGAGCGCAAGCTCAGGTTACTTTCACGCCGCGCGATTGGCGCGATCTGCAGCTCCTCTCACAGCTTGCCTGGATGGACGAATCGTGGCTCGCCAAAGATGAAGTAGTGAATCGATTGGCAAGCAAAGGGAAAAATTTCTCGGAAGCCGATAAGGTCGCGCTCAAGGCGAAACAACTGGAACTTCTCCGTCTGGTCCTCCCGGCCTATCGCGAGGCCACTGAGCGCCGGCAGATCGAGATCAGCACTACCCCTTTCTATCATCCGATTCTGCCTCTGCTTTGCGATTCCGATATCGCCCGTGTCGCCAATCCGAGTACACCGTTGCCGCGTCGCGCCTATAGGCACCCCGACGATGCGCGCGAGCAACTGCGCCGGGCGAAGGAATATCACGAGCGCGCATTCGGGGCGAAGCCCGTCGGGTTGTGGCCCTCGGAAGGCTCGGTCTCCGATCAGGCCCTGACCATCGCCGCCGAAGAGGGTTTCCAATGGTTTGGCACCGATGAAGGCGTCCTCGGCAGAACTTTGAATGTGGGTTTCTTCCGCGACGCCAGCGGCGTCCCGGCAAACGCGGAGCGGTTGTATAAGCCATGGCGTGTCCAGTTGGCCGGAAAAGAGATCACCGGCTTGTTCCGCGACCACCACCTCTCCGATTTAATTGGATTTGTTTACAGCCGCATGGATGGAAAAGCCGCTGCGCAAGATCTTCACGGACGACTGCGAGCGCTCGGCGAACGCGTCCAAACCGCGCAGCCGCTCACGGTTTGCCTGTTTCTCGACGGCGAAAACGCCTGGGAATATTACCAGGGGAACGGCCGGGAATTTCTGCGCGAATTCTACGGCCGCATCGAGCGCGACACTGACTTTCGCGCCCTGACGGTCAGCGAAGCCATCGCTTCCGCGGGTGATATTTCCACCACTGGCGGAATTTTCCCCGCATCTTGGATCAATGCAAACTTCGACGTCTGGATCGGACACAGTGAAGACATTACTGCGTGGGAGCTGCTGTGGGACGCGCGAGAAGCCTACACCCGGGCCGCCGATGCGCAGGCCAAAGGACGCAAGGACGCCCCCAGCGAGACTGCCTTAAAGAGCGCTCAGGAATCGCTACTCGCCGCGGAAGGGAGCGACTGGTGCTGGTGGTTCGGACCTGAGCACAGTACCGCCAACGACGCGGAGTTCGATGCGCTCTACCGCAAACATCTCACGGCTGTTTATCTTGCGCTTGGCCAGGTTGCCCCCGAAGAACTCGTCAAGCCCATCAAGCGCCAACCCGAACACGCGGTGCAGCATGCCCCCTCGGGTTTCCTTCACACCACCGTCGACGGCCGCGACACCTCCTATTTCGAATGGCTGAGCGCGGGATTATATTCTCCTGAGCGGCGTGGCGGTTCGATGCACGGCCGTATCTTTTATCTGCACGAACTGCGCTATGGATTCGAGGAAGACCGCTTCAGCGTCCGGGTGGATGCTTTCCTCGAAGCGCTCAGCGAACTGGAGGATCCCGAGTTCCGCATCACCATTTATGGCTCGGAAGAGGTGGTCATCGTCGTCAATCTCGAGCGCGGGCGCTTGAAAGAATTCGCCGTCGAGAAAGGGCGCGTATGCCTGCTCAATCCCCAGAACATTGCCGAAGCTGCCTTCGACCGCATCCTGGAAGTTTCCATCCGGCGCGAAGAGCTCAACCTCAAAGGCCAGACAAAACTTCGGCTGGGCGTTGCTCTTTGGCACGGCGGTCTACCCGTCGACGTGCTTCCGTCTGAAGCATTCCTCGACGTCCAGCTCGGCGAAGAAAATTCCGCTTGGCCGGTTGAGCCCGCTCAATAAGCGCGTTATATGGCCCCATTTGAATATTAAAGTTTTACTTCATATCCTGCTCTTCTCTAAAAGAGCTTGACTGCAAGATCCCGCGGGTGATCGCCCACGGGGATCAACGTAATCGGGCTATTCGTCCTCACGCGAATTACGCCCAAATCTCCAGAATCCTGGTTCACGACCAGTACCAGACTTTCGCTGGGATCAAATCGCAGGACGCCCGGCCCCCGTCCCGCCGGAATCGGAAACTCTTTCCCCGGAGTACGAATCATCCGACGATTCACGATGTCTACCGGAATTACTCGTCCTGCGGCAGTGTCGGAAACATAGAGCAGGCTCGCGTCCCCGCTTAGCACCCCCCGCGTCGGCGCCGAGCCCAGAACCATGTAATCGCCCACCTCGTGCGTCCACGTATTGATCGCCTGCAGGCCGTGTCCTTCGGGAGAAATCACGTAGAGTTCGCCGCCATCCGGCTTCAGCAACATATCCGTGGGCTTTCCTTCGACCTCCAGGTTGGTGAGCAGTACGTTGCGGCGCAGATCCACCACGGAAATGCGCCGCTCGGCCCGGCTCAAAACAAACGCCAGGGAGTTGTCCGGCAGAACCACTACATCCTCGGGTTCCGAAACGACCGATACGACCGACCGCACAACGAGCGTCGTGCTGTCGTGAATCCCGAGTGTGGCGTCGCGCCGGTTAACCACCAGAACGCTTTTCCCGTCGGGCGTGACGCGTGCCAGGACCGGCTCACCGCCCGTCTTTGCGCGCGCAATAACCGCATGCGACTCGCAATCGACTGCCAACAGCGTGTCGCTGCCGGAGGACGTCGTGTACACGCGGCTGCCGTCCGCCGAAAAATCCAGTGCGTATGGCAGCGGCCCCACGGGAATCCGCGTGCTGACTTGATTCATCCGCGCGTTCAGCACCCACGCGTAGCCGCCCGTAGCGCTCAACCCCCAAATTTCCGTTCGCGTGGGATGCTCGCGCATCCCGGAAAGAGCAGGCCCGACGGCAATGTGCGCGATAGCAGCCAATTTCACCAGGTCCACCACTGTGATTTCGCCGTCCGCGGTGCTGATGTACGCATTCAGCCGCAACCCCGGCCGCAAGAAGGACGGTCGGTGCTCGCGAAGAATCACCACCAACCCTGCGATGATCAGCGCAGAGAGCAGGAAGTACAGCCGTAGGTTTCGTGGCCGGTTCATGTTCGGGATGGAATTCTCCCATGAGAGGAAGGAGGCAAGGAAGCAGCGATTGGCGCGCCGAAGACTTTCCTTCGGCCAGGCAGCTCAATTGATGGTGCGATGAAGGACTGCGGCGATTTGGCGCATTTCCTCGGCCAGCGCCACAAATTCTTCTGGCAGGATCGATTGCATGCCGTCGGACAGCGCTTTATCTGGCTCGTGATGAACTTCCACGAGCAGCCCGTCCGCTCCAACCGCGACCGCCGCTCGCGATAGCGGCAAAACTTTGTGGCGCTTGCCCGTACCGTGGCTTGGGTCAACCAAGATCGGCAAGTGGCTGCGCTTCTTGACCGCCGGCACGATCGCGAGATCGAGCGTATTCCTCGAATGGTCCGCGAACGTCCGCACCCCTCGCTCGCATAGCATGACCTTGTAATTTCCCTCCGACAGGATGTATTCGGCCGCCATAAGAAACTCATCGAGCGTCGCGGACATCCCGCGTTTTAGAAGCACCGGCTTCTTGGCCCGGCCCGCGCGTTTCAGCAGCGAGAAATTCTGCATGTTGCGCGCTCCAATCTGAATCACGTCGGCATACTCTTCGACCAAGTCCAGGCTTTCGTTATCGATCGCCTCCGTAACGATGCCAAACCCGAATTTCTCTCGCACCTTCGACAGTATCTTCAGGCCCGATTCGCCGAGCCCCTGAAAACTATACGGGGAAGTGCGCGGCTTGTACGCGCCCCCGCGAAAGAGTTTCACGCCGCTTTTCTTTACCCGTTCCGCAATCGCCAGACATTGTTCTTCGGTCTCGACAGCGCAGGGACCCGCGACCAGGGCCACGTGATTTCCGCCAACAATCACATCGCCCCCCGGCGTGGGAATTCGCAGGACGCTGTCTTCCTCTTTTGCATCGCGGCTTACCAGCTTGTACGGCTTGCTGACCGGAATGCATTCAATGACCCCCGGCAGCGATTCGAGCACGCCAAGGTCAACTGCGCCCTTATTGCCTGTAATCCCGATGGCTGTCCGGATCGTTCCGGGGATGGGGTGCGCCTTTAAGCCGAGCGATTCGATGCGCGCACAAACCGCGCGAACCTGCTCCTCGGTGGCGTGCGACTGCATGACGACCAGCATCGGCGGTTCCCCTGAGAGGCGTCAAAAATTCAAGTCTACGTCATGCCGCGCACCCCCAGCAAATTGCGCGCAGGCCGCAGTCAGGTTACGGATATTCAGCTCCGCGCTTAACTTCCACTGGACAAACCGCATCTAAAAGGGTGAATCTAGCCATGCCACCCAGCCGAGAGGAGACTAAATGCTCTCGGATCGAATTATTTCCTTCGCCAACCGGTTCATCACGATCACCGCGCACGACCTATTGATTTTTGGCATGGCGATCCTGGTTTGCCTCATGCTGTGGAGCGCCATCTACTTCAGCCGCAAGCGCGTTGTCGTATTGCGCCGCTCGAGCGGCACCGATCAACTCACGTTCGAGCTATCCCGCATCGCCGACGCTCTCGAACGCATTGCCGCTCAGCCCGCGGACCGCGTCATCGCGGCGGCACGACGGCAGCAGCGGTCATCGGCTTCCGTGCCCTCCGCGCCTTCGGTCGCTCGCGACTCCCGAATTAATCCCTATTCCATTTTCCGACGATAGTTGGCGCGATGAAGCGCCTATCTCGGCCCGTTCCCGGCGCTGAGCAGCGCAAGGGAGAGGCGCGTCTTTCTCCAGCCGAAGCTTTGGCGAAAGTGGCGATTTGTCGCGTATGCTAGAATGAGTATTCACAGACCCCAGAGGTAAGGAGCAGAAATCTTCGCCAGGCATGCCTGAACAGCCCCTCACACCCGTTGCTGAATTCGACCCCGAAGACGAATACCGCCCGGAACCTGTGCCTGAGCCGCTGCCTCCCGCTTGGACGGATGGCAGCTTGCGCATCGGCATTCACACTTCCATCGCGGGAAGTTATTTGAACGCGCTCGAATCCGCCCAAAAACTGGGCTGCAACGCTCTGCAGATTTTTTCTTCGAGCCCCCGGATGTGGCAGGGCGGGCCGTCTCGCATTCTCGACGTGGATGCCCAGGTTTTCCGCGCGCGCCGCGAAGAGCTAGGTCTCGGGCCGCTGGTCATTCATGCGAACTATTTGATCAACCTTGCCGCCGCTCCGCCCATGTTGCGGACGCGTTCCATCCAGGGATTTCACGACGAAATCGTGCGCGCCGTCGCTCTCGGCGCTGATTTTCTCGTGGTCCACCCCGGCGCGCGCGGCGAATCAACGCCGGAGCAGGCTGTGGCGACGATCATCGAATCCGTGAAACAAGCCGCGAGACGCGCTCCTCTCCGGGGGCTTCAGATTCTCATCGAAAACACGGCCGGCATGGGCACGGCAATGGGAGCGCGGCTTGAGGAAGTCGGCGAAATTGTCGCCGGACTCGGCGACTTGCCTTCCGGCGCTTGCCTTGATACCGCGCACCTTTTCGCGGCAGGATACGATATCAAAACGGAAGCGGGGTTGGCCTCGACCGTAGAGTTGATCGAACGAACCATCGGCCTGGATCGCGTGCCCGTTTTTCACGTCAACGATTCGAAAATCCCTCTCGGCGGACGCGTTGACCGTCACGAGCATATCGGTGCAGGGAAGATTGGCGCCGAGGCCTTCCGACGCATCCTCAGGCATCCGCGGCTCGGCTCGTCCCCGCCCGAGGGTCTTCCCGGGCGCGCGTTCTTGCTCGAGACGCCCATCGATGACCCGGGTGACGACCGTCGGAATGTGGCCGCACTTTGGGAACTGGCCGGGTTGAAAGAGGTAGCCCCTCTTGCCGAAAAGGGTTTTTCGATGCTGACCGCCGCCGCAAAGAAAAAAATGGCGGGCCTGGGCAAGCGTAAGCCGAAGGCAAGTGTAACGGCCGCCGCCCGCGGCGGGCGTCGCTCGAGGCTGAGAACAAGAGCTTCCGCTAAGAAAACCAAGCGGCACAGAAAGGGCTAACGCGGCGTGGCGGAACACGATACACAAGCGGCGGGCTCGTTCTACGATCCCCAGGCGATTGAACTCAAGTGGCAGCGCCGCTGGTCCGAAGAGCGCGTCTTCGAATCCGAGGCCGACCCTTCGAAGCCCAAGTACTACGCGCTCGAGATGCTGCCGTATCCCTCGGGAACGATGCACATGGGCCACATGCGCAACTACGCGATCGGTGACGTCGTCGCCCGCGTGAAGCGCATGCGCGGATTTAATGTTCTTCACCCGATGGGCTGGGATGCTTTCGGCTTGCCCGCGGAAAACGCCGCGATCCAAAACAACACGCACCCGCGCGTCTGGACCAACAACAACATCGCGGAATTTCAGATGGTGCTGCGTCGCTTTGGCTTTAGCTATGACTGGCGGCGGGAGATTTCCACTTGTGAGCCGGAATACTACCGTTGGAATCAGTGGTTCTTCTTGCGCATGCTCGAGCGCGGGCTTGCTTACCGCAAAAAAAGCCGCGTGAACTGGTGCCCCAACTGTGCGACCGTGCTTGCCAACGAACAAGTCGTCAACGGTTTCTGTTGGCGCCACGAAGACACACTCGTCGAAGCACGCGAAATCGAGCAATGGTTCCTGAAGACCACCGCGTACGCCGATCAGTTGCTGGATGATTTGAAACAGCTCGAAAGCACATGGCCCGAGCGGGTCGTCGCCATGCAGCGGAACTGGATCGGAAAGTCTCAGGGCGCGAAAGTAAAGTTTACCGTGACCGATCCGCCCAGCGTTGCTCCCGTTGAGGTCTTTACTACACGCATCGACACGATATACGGCGCGACGGCTCTGGTTTTGGCTCCCACGCATCCGGCGCTTCCTAAACTTCTCGAAGGCGCGCCGAATCGTGCGGAAGCGGAAACGAAGCTCGCTCAGATGCGCCAGTCTTCTGTGAAAACGGAAGATCTCGCCACCGCGGAAAAGGTTGGCTTTTTCACGGGAAGATATGCTGTGAATCCCTTCAACAGCGAAAAAATTCCTATCTGGGTGGGGAATTTCGTTCTCCTGGAATACGGCACCGGCGCGATTATGGCTGTCCCCGCGCATGACCAGCGCGATCTCGAGTTTTGCCACAAGTACGGTCTGTCCGTTCGCGTTGTAGTGCAGCCTTCAGACGCGCCCCCCTTAGTCCCCGAGGAAATGACGGAGCCATTCGAAGGACACGAGGGGGGCAAGCTCGTCAATTCCGGACCTTTCGACGGACTTTCCTATACGGAAGCGATCGCCAGGATGACCGCCTTCGCCGAACAAAAAGGCTTCGGCCGCGGCGAAATCATCTTTCGTCTCAAAGATTGGGGCATTTCACGGCAGCGCTACTGGGGCACGCCGATTCCTGTCGTCTACTGTGCGAAGGACGGCGTGGTACCTGTGCCGGACAAGGATTTGCCGGTATTGCTGCCGCCAAATCCGAAGTTGACGGGCATGGGCGAGTCTCCCCTGGCCGCCACCCCTGAATTTGTGAACACGACCTGTCCCAAGTGCGGAGGTCCCGCTCGCCGCGAGACCGACACCATGGACACGTTCGTCGATTCCTCCTGGTATTTCTATCGCTACTGCGACCCGCACAATGACAAAGCGCCATTTGACTCCGCGAAAGTGGCCTATTGGTTTCCCATCGACCAGTACATTGGAGGAATCACGCACGCCATTTTGCACCTGCTCTATTCGCGTTTCTGGTGCAAGGTGATGCGCGATCTCGGCTTGATCACTCACAACGAGCCTATCGCGCGGCTCTTCACGCAAGGCATGGTGCTGAAGGGCGGCGTGGCCATGTCGAAGTCGCGCGGAAACGTCGTGGGCGCCCTCGAAATGGCCGAAAAATTCGGCGCCGATACCGGCCGCCTCTACACCCTGTTCGCCGCGCCTCCGGAAAAAGATCTGGAATGGAGCGAGCAGAGCATCGAAGGGTGCTGGCGTTTCCTAAACCGCGTCTTCCGGCTCGTTGACCGCCATTCCGGGACTGTGCGCAGCGGCGGCGGCAAGAGCTCAGGGAACTCTCCATCCACCGAAAAAGAGAAGGCGCTTTTGCGGAAAACGCATCAGACGCTCCGCCGCGTCACTCAGGATTTCGAGAGCCGCTGGCACTTTAACTCGGCCATTGCTCTGCTCATGGAATTGACCAATGAAATCCATGCCCACGAGCCGCTTGAAGAGGGCGTGCGGCCGGAAGTGCGCAAAGAAGTTCTTGAGCTTTTGACTCTGATGCTCGCTCCCATGACGCCGCATCTGGCGGAGGAACTTTGGGAAATGCTCAGCCATGATTCCGGGCTACGGACCGCGGCTTGGCCGGCGTTTAATTCCGAATTCACCCGGGAAGAAGAAGTGGAGGTTGTAATACAAGTCAACGGGAGAGTCCGCGGGAAGCTCAAAGTGTCTGCCGGGATCGCGGAAAAAGAATTGGTCACTTTGGCCATGGCGGAACATTTCGTTTCGCAGCACATCAATGGGAAGCGTGTGGTGAAACAGATTTTCGTGCCGGACAAATTGCTGAACCTGGTCGTGGCTTAGTTGCCGTTCGGGAGGTCGGAGCTTTAGCTCCGACGTTAGCAGTTTCCATCGAAAGGGGCTTTAGCCCCTGAAGTCACATGACGACGGGAGCAATAATGACGACCGGAGCCAAAATGCAAGAAGCGCATACTAAGGCCAACTCCGAACTCGGCGGCGTGGTGGTACTCGATTTCGGCGGCCAGTATACCCAACTGATCGCGCGTCGAATCCGCGAGCAACAAGTCTTCTCCGCGATCCTTCCGTGCACAGCTTCGCTCGAAGACATTCGCAAGCTCGAGCCCGCCGGTCTGGTGCTCTCCGGGGGCCCAAGTTCCGTTTACGATACAGAGGCCCCGAAGTGCGATCCAAAAATCTTGACCATGGGTTTGCCGGTGCTGGGAATCTGCTACGGGATGCAGTGGATCACTTTCGTGTTGGGCGGCAAAGTCGAGAAGGCATCGCGTCGCGAATACGGAAGCGCGCAGCTCACGATTGAAAATGGAAAAGAGGGAAGTGAGTGCCTGCTATTTTCCGGCTCGCCAGCTTCACTTCGTGTGTGGAATAGTCATGGCGACCACGTGCGCGCGCTGCCGCCGGGATTTCGAACCGTGGGGAGGACAGAAAATGCGGTAGCTGCCATCGAAGACCCTGTGCGAAAGATCTACGCCGTCGAATTTCATCCAGAAGTTCGCCACACGCAGCAAGGCACCGAGATTCTGCGAAATTTTCTGTTCCGCGTGTGCAGGGCCGAACAGAAATGGAGCGGCACGGCCTTTATCGAGGAAATGACACAGACCATCCGCTCAAGAGTGGGCGCGAGCCGGGCCATTTGCGCGTTGAGCGGGGGAGTGGATTCGACGGTCGCTGCCGTGCTCGTTCACCGTGCCATCGGCGACCGACTGACCAACATTTTCGTGAACACGGGGATGTTGCGCAAAAACGAGTTCGAACACACGCTCGAGATGCTCCGCGAGCGGCTCCATCTGCACGTCATCGGCGTGGATGCTTCGCAAAGATTTCTCGCGCAACTCAAAGGAGTCACGGATCCGGAGGAAAAGCGCCGGCGCATTGGCAGGGAATTCATCGCTGTGTTCGCCGAAGAGGCGCAGAAGCTGCCGCGTGGGGAAGCTCACGGCGAAATTGGCTTCCTGGTTCAGGGAACTTTGTATCCCGACGTGATTGAATCCGTCTCTGTGAAAGGGCCTTCTGCGACGATCAAGACTCATCACAATGTGGGTGGGTTACCCGAAAAAATGCCCTTTGCCCTCGTCGAGCCGCTGCGCGATCTCTTCAAGGATGAAGTGCGCCGCATCGGCAGGGATTTGGGCTTGCCGGATGAGATTCTTTTGAAACATCCGTTTCCCGGCCCCGGGTTAGCTGTACGTCTGTTGGGAGAGATTACTAGTGAACACCTGATTACCTTAAGGGAAGCAGACGCCATCGTGGTCGAAGAGGTTCGCCGCGCCGGTCTTTATGACAAGGTGTGGCAAGCCTTTGCCGTTCTGCTCCCGGTGCGCAGCGTCGGCGTCATGGGCGACTTCCGGACCTATGGGCTGACGATCGCCGTCCGGGTAGTGGAATCCGAGGACGCCATGACCGCCGATTGGGTGCGTTTGCCCGGTGAGGTGCTGGAAAGAATCTCGACGCGCATCGTGAATGAAGTGCGCGGTGTGACGCGGGTTGTCTACGATATCAGTTCGAAACCACCTAGCACCATTGAATGGGAATGAAGGTTTCCTACGGAGCGCACTTCACGAGGGCCATGATTTTGGCGAGGGCAGTGGAGAGGGCAAATCGCTCAACGGTGCAGCCACCAAAATGGAACGGGCCGCGTAGCGGGGCGCACGCAGCCCATCGCGAAGAATTAATACTTTCGATGAACAGTCACCCAAGAATAGAAATCGCAGGTCTACCGGTTGGCCATTTTTTGGGCCATATAGAGAATCAACTTGCGATCTCCTTCTTCCACTTTGCCCAGCAAGCGGCGAAGCTTGTTGAGAAAGCGCGCTTCCTTGCCGGCGCTGCCCCACACGATATCGTCCGAAGACTTGCGCTTGGGGAGATTCGGCAATTGCGGCGGCTCCTCACCGTCGTAAAAGAGTTGATAGAGTGGGCTCTCGAGCGCGCGCGCCAGCTTCTCCAGCGTTTCGATGGCCGGAACAGTATGGCCATTTTCCACGCGGGAAATATAACAGCGAAGCAAACCGGTGCGTTTCTCGATGTCGCCCTGGGAGAGTTTCTTTTCTTCGCGCATGGCGCGAAGTCGGTCACCAATAATCATGCAGGTATTATTCCATGTAGGTATCAACTAAGCAAGAGAAAGTTGCAGCCCGGAAAGTGAAACAGTTGTAGCACCCGAGGTTCCCGGACAGCAACCCGGGTAAGATATCCGAAACCCAATGGCCATGCCACGCGTCCCAAAACTAGAGGTTCCTGAGGATACCCCCCGGGTTTCTCCCCGGGAGCGTGCCACCAAGGCCTCTGCCGCAGCCGATGACAGGGAACTTGTCCGGCGGGCGAAGCGAGATGAAAAGGAGGCGTTCGAGCAGCTGGTGCTCCGGCATCAGCACAGGGTTTTCGCGGTGGCGGGCGGCATTCTTCGCCGGCGGGAAGATGTGGAGGACATCGCCCAGCAAGTATTCGTGAAAGCGTACTTTGCGCTGAAGCGGTTCGACGAGCGGGCAGCCTTCAGCACGTGGCTCTATAAGATAACCCTGAATGAGTGCTGGGACCTCCTGAGGAAAAAGAAAGTGAGGCCGCTGGTTTATGAATCGGAGCTAAGTGATGACCAGTCAAGGCAATACGCGGTCGCGGGAGAGAGTGGCCGCGCGACTCCGGACATTAGCGAGAGGCTGGAAGCACGGCAGCGCGTCGATAGGCTGCTGGAGGACTTGGAAGATCGTGATCGGTTGATGTTGATTCTAAAAGAGGTGGAAGGTTTTGCGGTAGAGGAGATTGCGGAGATCCTGAACCTGAACGCTAACACGGTGAAAGTACGGTTGTTCCGCGCCCGGCGCCGGATTGTCAATCTGGCCCGCAAACGCGATGGTTGAGTGACGAGGAGATGAACATGTTCAGCCTGCTAAAGCAGCAACGACTCGAATGCAGTGAGCTTTGGGAAGTACTTGAAAATGCGGACCGCGCCAAGCCTTGGCAGTCGGTTCTGGCCGAGGCTACGCCGGAACAGCGGGCCCACGCCGCTATTTGTGGCGAATGCCACCGGCGACTCGAGGAATTGGCCGCCACTCGCGACCTCCTGAGTGCCGTACCGTCCCAAACTGATATATCACGTCCGTGGTTCGCCTCCCGTGTCATGTCCGCGGTAGCGGCCCGGGAAGCGGAATTGAGCCGAGCTCTGAGCGCCTGGGCTGTCGTACCTAAGTTGGCCTCGCGGGTGGCCTGGGCCACCGCCTTAGCCATTCTCATGGTGGTCACCCTGATATATCAGAAACCAACAGTCCCCCCATCGCCGGGTGAGCCCTCCCCCGAGTCCCTGTTTGACAATTCACCTTCTCAGGCGAGCCACGACGATCTTCTAACAAGCATGGTGGAGAAGGAATAATGAACGATACCTATGCGAACCGAAAAGCCGCTTTGTGGGTCGGGGCGGTATTCGTTCTGGGAGCGGCCCTGGGTGGCGTGCTCGGCTACCTCACCGCCCACCACTCGGCTTCTGCGGCTAGTCAGTCCCTTTCCGAGCCGGAGCGGCGAGCCCACAGGATCGAGCAGATGACGCGCGAGCTATCCTTGACCCCGGCGCAAAGCCAGCAGCTCGATGCCATTCTGAAGGAGCGGCACGCGGAATCGAAGGCGATCCACGACCAGACCGACGCCCAGATCGAGCAGGTCCGACAGAAAGGGCGCGACCAGATTCGCGCGATTCTCACTCCGGAACAGAAGCCGAAATTCGAAGAATTCCTAAAGCGTCTGGACGAAGAGCGGAAACATAACCCCGCTGCTCAACGTTTGCGTTAAGATCCACAAAGCTCCTCACGTTTTCGACGCAAAGTTTGGATTTTGCGACGCTCCGCTCCGTGTTGGCGAAGAGATTGCAAAACTCCGGCCTCCCCGCAAAATGGTCAGACCTTTACGACCAGTTTTCCGATGTTTTCGCCGTTGAACAGCATATTGATGGCTTCGGGCACTTTTTCGAGGCCTTCGACCAGCGTTTGACGGTCTTTCAACTTGCCCATCATCTTCCACTTGCCTAGTTCCATGGCCGCGTCCGTGAAGCGCGAAGCGTAATCGAACCCGAGGAAGCCTTGTATCCTCAGGCGTTTGATGATCGCGAGACTTAGATTTGCGCTCATGAGTTTCACGTCTTCGCTGTTGTAGGAGGAAATCAGACCGCAGACCACCACCCGGCCATGCAGATTCATGCGGTTGAGGACTTCGTGCATGACTTCGCCGCCCACGTTTTCGTAGTCGATGTCGATTCCGTTGGGCGTGGCGGCGGCGAGTTCTTGCTTCCAATTGGGGTGCTTATAGTTGACGGCCGCGTCGAAACCCAGCTCCCCGGTCAGCCACGCGCATTTTTCGTCGCTTCCCACGATGCCCACAACCCGGCAGCCGTGAATCTTGCCGATTTGTCCGGCGACGCTTCCCGTGGCGCCTGCCGCGGCGGAAACCACCAGGGTTTCGCCTTTCTGCGGCTTGGCGATTTCCGTCATCCCGAAATAGGCCGTCAAGCCGGTCATCCCCAGCACTCCCAAAAACATCGTGTCGGAAACAAAGGGAATGGAAGGCACCTTTTGGAAGGGAAATTTCGATTTAGCGTCAATTACGACGTAATCCTGCAGCCCAGTGAGACCTACGATCTTGTCTCCTTTCTTGAATTGCGGGTGATGGGATTCGATCACTTCAGCGAGACCCGCTCCGCGCATCACCTCGCCGATCGGAACGGCAGGCATATAGGTGTCGCGCGCCATCCAACCGCGCATCGTGGGGTCCATGGAGAGATAACGGACCCGGGCCAGCGCCTGGCCGTCGCCGATGGAGGGAATTGGCGATTCCGTGAGTTGCAAGTCCCCAGGGGCCAGCAAGCCCTTGGGTCGCGATCGCAGGATCAGTTGACGGTTGACGTCGGTCATAATTGTTCCGCTATTGCCAAGCCTTTCGGTTTGAGATCCTTCGCGCATCCCCGGCACCGGAACCTTCTCGGGTTCCGCCGGGACGCAAAATGCGCGCCTCATCGGATGCCCTCAGGATGACACCTTTCGGATTAAGGCAACTCCTAAAAGGGAATATCCTCATCGGAAATCTCGGGGCCGCCGGAGGGTTGACCTCCGCCGAAATCGTCGGCAGGAGCGGCGTGGGCTTCAGATTCGTCACCGCCCCGGGAAGTGCCTGCGCCCATTCCGCCACCACCGGCTGCTGCGGCTGCCCCTTCGGCGCGGCCGCCCAACATGCGGAAATTGTTGGCGACAATCTCGAAGCTAGTGCGCTTCTGGCCTTCCTTGTCCTGCCACTCGCGGGACTGGATGCGGCCTTCGATAAAGACCAGCGAGCCTTTTTTGAGGTACTGCTGGGCGATTTCGGCTTGCTTGCCCCAGACGACGATTTTGTGCCATTCGGTGCGTTTCTGGCGCTCGCCGTTGCGGTCTTTGTAGGATTCGTCGGTGGCGACGGAGAAGTTGGCGACCGCCTGGCCGCCGCTGGTATAGCGCGTTTCGGGATCGCGGCCGAGCCGGCCGACGAGAATGACTTTATTGACGGACATGGTGAGCTTCCTTTGAATGCGCGTGTTGGAAGGGAAGAGTGCTCCCTCCTCGCTGCGCTCGTTCGGGATGGCGATCCTGGCCGGATCGCCCCCTGCGGCGGTGACTGTAACAGAAAGAAAGTGAGGAGGCAAAATGAAGTGACTGGTGAATGGCGACTTGCGATTGGTAAAAGGGACGAGGCCCTCCCGCAGGGTCGAACCTCCCCGAGCGGTCCGGGGCGAGCCCGGCCCTTGATAGGGGGAGGGGGGTGTACCCCCCTCGTTGTGAAGGGAAAAGTCCCGCAACGGCAAGAAGAGAAAAGAGATAAAGGGCGTTTTCCGTGGGAAAACAACGGGGCTCCAACGGAGCGACAACGGGACGACCCGCCTCCGCAGCTTGCCTTGTACAACTCCGGGCAAGGCTGCTACGGTGGGCCAGCTTGGGGCAAGCTGAATTTTGAAGAGTGCGGAAACCCTTAAAAACAAAGAGCAGATTTGGGGGGATGTACCCACCCCCGGTGTTTTTTGCAAAGAGTGTGGAAGAACATGATTGTAAAGGAGTTGTCGAAAACACTCGTGCAAAAGAGTGCGTAAGAGATTGAAAACAAAGGGAACAGAAAATGCCGTTTTCGGGGCTGGGAGTAACTTGTATGCAAACAGCCTGGCCGGTTGAGGAAGCGTTGGGGCGAATGCCCAGCGCGGACGACGACCAAAACATGAGTCAGAATAGCATAGACTCTTGTTATTGTCAAGGTCAATTACAGCATAAGTACCGTTCGAATGAGATGAGACGCTGTAAAGGAAGAGAGGGAAAGGGTTTAGGGTGACAGCCGGGAGTTGTGGTTCCGGTTGGTGGGAGAGCGGTTGAGGCGCGTGGGGAATGTTTAGTGGGTAGTGAAAGGGAAGAAAAGAAGGAGTAATCGGAGAGTCGCCAAAGTTAAGCCAAATGAAGAGGAGACCCACCCTTTGCAAAAAGCAGTGGCGCAAAGGGCTGGGCCACTCAAGAGCGTTTCAAGGATTTAAGACGAGGCCACCAGCGATCCCGCAAGGGACGATCACGGGCATTGTTTGTCTGCGCCCCGATCCATCCGCGAGCGTGAAAGACGTCAGTTCACTGTCTGCGTCAATATCGCCGAGGTGCTAGCGAGGTCGTTCGCGCTGCCTACGTACGCTGCAGTGATGGAGTGCGTCCCATGAGTCAACGGTATGCTGAATAATGCCGTCCCACCGCTCAGCGACAGCGTCTGCAACACCGTTGTTCCGTCCTTTAATGTTACCGAGCCCGTGGGGGTACCGCTCCCCGGCGCAATCGCGGCCACGGTGACCGTGAACGGTACCGGAAAACCGGCCGTCGATGGATTCATTGAAGATTTCAACATCGTGGAAGTGGCCGCCTTATTGACCGTCTGAGTCAGAGCGGCGGAGGTGCTGGCGTTGAAATCCAGGTTGCTATTGTACGTGGCCGTGATGGAACGAGTGCCCGCTGTTAAGGCGGAGATGGCGAACGTGGCCTTTCCACTAACGAGGGCGACGGAGCTTAATACGGTCAACCCATTCTTGAACGTGACAGTGCCAGTGGGTGTACCGCTCCCGGGCGGGACAGCAGCCACGGTGGCGGTGAAGGTCACGGACTGACCGAACACGGATGGATTGTGCGAGGAGGTCACGGAAGTCGAACTCGCCGCTTTGTTTACGGTGTGTGAGAGCGGCGGGGAAGTGCTTGTGCCATAGGTGGCATTGCCGGAGTAGACGGCCGTGATGGAGTGCACACCAGGCACCAGCGCAGAAGCGAGAAGCGTAGCTTTCCCGGAGCTGACGACTCCAGAGCCGAGGACGGTGGCACCATCCTTGAACGTAACGGTGCCGGTAATCGTGCCGGGGGTGGCGGAAGTCACCGTGGCGGTGAAGGTTACCGCCTGACCGAAGACGGAAGGGTTCACCGATGCGGCCAACGATGTGGAAGTGGCGGCGAGCACCTGGTGGGCGAGCGCAGGCGAAGTGGACGAGTTATCGAAAGTATCGCCACTGTATTGTGCTGTTATCGAGTGCGAGCCAACAGGGAGAGAAGGTGTCGTGAACAAGGCGGTCCCGCTGCTGAGGAAAACAGTCCCGATGTTGGTAGCGCCGCCGAAGAAGGTCACCGACCCCGTGGCCGTGTTGGGCGACACCAATGCCTTGAAAGTAAGTGAAGAGCCGGCAATGGAGGGATTGGTTCCGCTCGTGAGAGCCAGGCTGACGATTGAATTGGTTTTGATAAGGCCGACGCCAGAGAGGATCACGTTTTGCGGGCTGTTCGGAGCGTTCAGGTGGTTGTCCGTGAACGTGAACACAGCTGTCCGCGTGCCACCCGCCAATGGACCAAATATAAGCGTATACCGGCAGAAGTTTCCAGGTTGAATGGTCGCAGGCAGCGTGGCGCACGCGCTCGGCGGAGTAAACTTAAAGTCTCCGGCGTCTGGGCCAGAAATTCCAACGTTCGTGAGTTTCAGTGCGGCGGTTCCGTTATTGAAGATTGTAAGGTCCTGGGAAGAGGTGCTTCCCATGCCTTCGCTGCCGAAATCCAGACTTAGGGCCGAAAGTTCGGCTGAAGGGGTGGGGCCCTGGTTAGCTTCAAAAGCTCCTATATCAAATTTTACGCCTTGCGGGCGAGGAACGCCGCGCTGGTCTGTCGTGAAAGTTGTGGCAAGGCCCTTATCAATGGCCGGGCTGCCAGGCAACAAAGCCAGCGTCTGCGTGGGGCCTCCATTGTTCTGAAGCGACCCCAGCGCTGGGTCGAGCGGGGTGGCGAGGGTACCCGTTAGCGTTGTGGCAGCGGTGAAGCCCGTGTTACCGCTGCCTGCTCCAGCGACGCCAATCAGGTTGCCACCGCCGTCCGTGAAGGTGCCTGCGGGGTTATTCGCGTCCGGTCCCGTAGTGGATGCGGTGTTCTGGGCGACGATCGTATCCACGAAGCTCATGGAGGAGCCACTAGCTCCCCCCCAAAAGACTCCGCCACCGTCGTCTGCGAAGTTGCCGCTGATGGTGACGCCGGTGAGGTTCAGCGAGCCGGTAAAGAATGAGGCGGAGGCATAAAGGCCACCGCCGGCGCTGCCACCAGCGTTGTTAAGCGCGCCATTATCGGTAATCGTAGAGTTGGTGATAGACGACGCACTACTTCCGGTGCCGGATGTCTCTAACTCTATGGCGCCGCCGTTTAGAGCGGCAGTATTGTTTGCCAATGTGCTGTTTTTGACGTTCAATGTGGTTCCGGCAACAAAAATACCGCCCCCAGCGCCGCCGCTGCTATTGCCATAAATCTCCGTAAAGGAAATCGAGGTGGTAGGTCCGCAGCTTGCGACTGCGCCGGCATTCGCGGTCGCTGTGTTATTAAGAAACGTTGTCGAAGCGACGCTCAATGTCCCCAGGCAGTCACCGAAAACGCCGCCGCCAGTGTGGGAGGAGTTGTTTTGGATCACGCTGGTGGTTATGTTGACGATGCCATTGCCGCCATTGCATATGCCACCGCCTTCCCCGGCCGCGCCCAAGGTCTTGTTGTCACTGACTAGTGTTCCCCGCATGGTTAGATTGGCGCTGTGGAAAACTGGGAAGACAAGAACAAAGTCGAGGAAAATGCCTCCTCCCTGGTTTAGAGCCGTATTGCCGGTGATCTCCGTGCCAGGGTTAATTACCATGTTGCCCGGGCCGTCGCTCTCGATCCCCCCGCCTGAATCTCCCGCATGGTTTTTGCTGATGGTGCTGTTATTGATGGTCAGAGTCCAAGTCGAGTCGACGACGTTCTCCATCGCTATGCCGCCACCATCCGCAGTGGCCTCATTGCCGGTTACGATCATGTCGGTTAGCGTCACGCTGGCAACGCTCTTGGCCCGGATGCCGCCACCACTGCCCGGGGCGCTATCGCCCGGCTGTGCCAAGCCATTGGTGATGGTAAAGCCGTGCATCGTCACCGTGAATGCAGGGGAAGTGGAGGCAGCGGGATTGATGTCAAAGACGCGGTCCAGCTTGTTGCCATCCACCACGACCAGGCCACCGCTGGTATTTACAATTGTGAGGTTGCCGCCGTTCGGCAAGATGACGAAGGCGCCCGTGGCGTTGAAGCCGGTGTTGGCCCCAGGAAGCGAGATTTTATAGACGCCCGGGACGGTAAGATTGATGGTGTTGCCTCCGCTTATCGAATTGGCTGCTTGGATGGCGGAACGCAGCGTAACTACACCTGCGGCCGGATTGAGGATATCGGCGGTGCTGTTTACATTGAAAGTGTTGGCTAGCGCCGCTTGCGCCAGAATCAGCATCAGCACTACCGGAGTGAAGTGACGAACAAAGAGATTGCGAGCGTGGGATGCCCTGGGCAGGAAGAGCATGGTGACTCCTTTTTGGAAAGGTGGGGACGCCGGCTATCATACAGTTCGTATTTTTTATCTTCAAGGTGATGGGGCTTTTCTTCGAGGACGGAATGACCGCAGTTCTAAGGACGACCACGGGCTGTTCGTCTGTTGTCAGGGATCAGCAGCCAGGCAGCTGCGGCGCTGGCCACGGACAAACCGGCGCAAATCATCATGATGAGCCGGAATCCAAATACAAATGCTTCTCGAACGGATTCTCGGATTGCGGCTCCCGTACTTGCGCTGAGACCGGCCGGCAACGGCATGCCGGCGAGTTTAATCTCGTTCGCATGAATCTCTTGGAGCGTGCCGTTAGGGAGCGACAAGCCCGCCAGCCTGGAATCCAGGCGAGCACTAAAAGCGTCCACCATCACGATCCCAAGAACGGCAATCGCCAGGACGCCCGCGACACGAGCCACTGCGTTGTTGATTCCAGAAGCGGCGCCGATACGGTCCTGTTCTACCGAATTCATAACGACGGTGGTGAGAGGGGCTACGGTGACCGCCATCCCAAACCCAAGAACAATGACTGGGACCAAAAACGCCCTCCAATAAATATCTCCAACGGCGGGCACAGCAAACAGAACGAACCCCGATGCCGCAATGAGCGGGCCGATGATCAAAGGAGCTCTTGGGCCATAACGGGTGACGAGTCCGCCGGACCAACGAGAAAGAAGGAAGATCAGCAAAATCAATGGGAGGGTGGCCGCACCGGCCGCGGTTGCCGAGTATGCCCGGACCTGGATCAGATTCAGCGGGAACAAGAAGAAAAAGATTCCAATAGCGGCATAGAGGAAAAGGGTGAGCAAGTTGGCGCCACTGAAGCTGCGCGAGGCGAACAGCTTGAGGGGAACCATAGGCCACGTTCCCCGGGCTTCGACGAATACGAACGCAATAAGGCAGCCGAAGCCCACAACCAGGCTCCCAAAGACGAGAGGATGCCTCCAACCCAGGTTGACGGATTCGATGAAACCGTTAACCAAGCCGCCTAGGCCGAGGGTGACAAACATGGCCCCTAACCAATCCACGCGCGCTGCGGCGGGGCTGCGGCTTTCCGGAATACGCCAAAGCGAAATGGACACAACTGCTGCCGCGAGCGGGACATTGATGAAGAAAGCCCAGCGCCAGGACGCGTGCTCAACGAGCCAGCCGCCAAGAACGGGCCCAACGGCAGCGGTGATAGCCGTGAACCCGGACCATGTCCCGATGGCCTGTCCCCGGCTTGCCTCATCGAAAGATGAACTAATGAGCGCGAGGCTGCCGGGCACGAGAAGCGCGGCTCCGATGCCCTGAACGCTCCTCGCGATGATCAATTGCTGAAGATTCGAGGCAGCTGCGCAACAGACGGAGCTCACGGCGAAAATTATCACGCCCACTACGAATATCAGACGACGGCCAAAGAGGTCGCCGAGCGAGCCGCCGAGTAGAATCAAGGCTCCCAGGAACAGTCCGTAGGCTTCGACTACCCATTGCACGTCGACTAGCGTCGCACGAAAGCTGGCTTGAAGCGCGGGCAGAGCAACATTGACGACTGTGCTGTCGATGAAAGCCATGCTGGAACCGAGAATCGTCGCGGCGAGTATCCAGAGCCGCGCTTGCTGATCACACGGAGCTCGGGCAGATCCCGAGCGGATGACGGCTTCGTCGCAAGGTGGCCTCATGGGTGCCTATCGCATTCTATCTTGCAGAGTTGACAAGAGGAGACGGGCAGAGTAGATTTATGCGTGTAACCAGTAAAATGACTTATGCTGGTGACGGGAAATAGCTCAATGAAACCGGTCAATCACAACTGGATAGCAGGCGATATCGTTGGGGGGAACTCCGCACTGGATCTGGTAAACACCGTGTCGGGATGGGGTTACGAACCCGAAGACTGGATTCCCGACATGGGGAGCTTTCTTGTTTGGGCTCGACTGAGTGGGGTACTCGATGCGGAAGAGAAGAAGCAGGCTGCGCGACTGGCCGAAGATCCTCCTGCTGCTGCCGAGCGTGTGCTTGCTTCGTTGAAGGAGCTGCGTTTCGCGTTATGGAGCCTCATGACTTCTCTGCAACAGCGAAAGCCCGCCAAGCCGGGGGATCTCTCCGTGATTAACGAATGGATACGCCGCCTGGCTCTTGCCGAGCAAGTCGTCGCCAGACACAACAAGATCGAGTTTGCAATCAACCCGGATATTTCCGTGCTGGAGCTTATCGGCCTGCGAGTGACCGCGGCGGCTTTGGCGCTGCTGAAGAATCCTCCGGCGGGGCGAATCAAGACGTGTCCCGGCGAGAACTGCGGCTGGAAGTTTGTGGACCGGTCGAAGAACAGGTCGCGGCGGTGGTGCGACATGGCGGTGTGCGGAAACCTGGTGAAAGCCAGGGAGTACCGTGCGCGAAAAGGCTGAGTTCAGGGGCTGAAGCCCGTTTCTTTTGGAATCGGTACGTGGGAGCTGAGGCTCCCACCTCCTGAGAGGCACGCCAGGTATTTTCAGAACGACGTGAAGGAGCCAAGCGTTATGGGCAGGGCAATCGGTTATGCGGGAGTTCCTACGAGTCTAGGGTCGTATAGCCCGGGACAAGAAAAAGCTCCACGAGCCTTCCGGGAGGCGGGCTTTCCGGAAATGCTTCGGAAGGCGGGCCTGACAGTGGTGGATTACGGTGATCTTGCCGTGCGGCGCTGGCGTCCAGACAAGAAGAATCTGCTTGCGCAGCACTGGGAAGCGGTCGTTGCCTGCGTGCAGGAGACGGAAGCGCATCTGTCGGAGGCCACAAGGCAGGGGCACATACCTGTTGTGATCGGCGGAAATTGCACGATCGAGCTTGGAGTGGTGGCGGCGCATCTGAAAAAGTCCGAGAACCTGGGCCTGATTTACCTGGACTTGCATGCAGACATGAATACGCCCGCGTCGACCACCGACGGAGCGCTCGACTGGATGGGGATGACGCATATGCTGGGCTTGAAGGGAGCTATACCCCAACTCGCAGGCTGTGGGCCGAGGTATCCATTGCTTTCACCGGAGCAAGTTCATCTGGTGGGATTCGACCCAGATCGAGCAACGGAGTGGGAGCGCGATGCCATCCGGGATCGCGCGATCGCTGTCGCGACGGCTGAAGATGTTGGCCGGTCACCGGTCACATGTGCAGAGGCGGTCGTTTCCAAGTGGGCCGCGCAATTTGAGCGATTCCTCGTTCACTTTGACGTCGATGTGATCGATTACAACGATCTTCCGCTAGCGGAAAACTACTCGAAAAACAAGGGGCTGTCGTATAGCCACGCGCTGGAGTTGCTGGAAGTTTGGGTTAAAAGCCCGAAGTTCGGCGGATTGACGCTGACGGAGATTAACCCCGACCACGGCGCCGAAGACGGCTCAACCATTCAAAGCTTCGCGCAAGACCTGTCGAGGTTGCTGGGTGTCGGGTGCGGCGACAGCATGGAAGGACAGATAACGCAGAGACGCTTGCGACAGGCGGGCTGAGAACGCATAGGGCGCGGCGAGGAGTGGGCACAATGTATTGTGCCCCTGCGGGGAAACAAAGATCAGAAACAGTCAACGAACAAAAGAAAGAACCGGTCTGAAGACCGGCCACTACAACTGCAAGACTTAAGGAAATTCATTTTTTCCAGGCGGCGATGCGCAATCGGCGGTAGTCGAGTTCCCAGTGATCGCCCTTCCACAATTCCGCCCGCGACTGGCGTTCCACTTCGCGGATCCACGCCCCCATACGGTCGAGGCCCACGGAATCAGAAAACGCAGAGGCAAACATATGGATCCAGTTCTCGAGACCTTTTTCCCCTTCTTCGAGTTTTGTCGGCCGCGCAAACAGCGCCGCGTGGCGCACTTCGAGGCCGTGCGTTTCCAGCAGACTCGCATATTCGGCGATGCCTGGGTAGTACCAAGTGGCTGCTGTCACGTTCTGAGAGATGCCCATGGCTCGACAGGCGCGTTCCATGCCATCGACGAGGCGCTGAATATTTCCTTTGCCGCCGAACTCCGCGACGAAGCGCCCGCCCGGCCTCAGGGCTTTTTCCACGCCAGCGATGACGCGTTCCGGTTCGCGAATCCAGTGGAGCACCGCGTTCGAGAAGACGGCGTCAAATCTGCCGGTGAAGTCGAGCTCCCGCGCGTCCATAACTTCGAACCCCAACGCCGGGAATTTTTTACGAGCTTCGGCGATCATGTCCATCGAGCGGTCAATGCCGAACACCTCAGCACCGCACTGTGCAATCTCGGCAGTCAGCGCGCCAGTCCCACAACCGAGATCGAGAATTTTTTCTCCCACCTGCGGCGCCAACAGCTCCACCAGGCCCTTCGCCTTCTCCCACACAAAGGCGTGCCGCGTGTCATAGAGCCCGGCGTCCCATTTTTTAGGTGGCATCCATTGCATGTTCCACGCTTCCTATCCTGCGCTGCGCCCTTTCTAACCCCCGGCGCAGCGTAAGGGGAACTCTTCAACACAATTAAAAAAATATAATAATAATAAATGCGCGAAGGCAATGGGGACGAGTGTATTCTGAAAAGGCAATGGAAAGACTCCAGGAATTTCAAGTCGCAGCTCGTGAAGGCGGTTTTGTCGAGATAGAGGAATGCGAGGACGGAACCGTCCTGTGGTTCAGGAAAGCGACGGCGGACCCGGCATCGGAGACGCATCCGCGAATGTGCCTGGACAGCCTGACAAATAGCCTAACCGTCTATTGGATGAACACGGAGGGAAAGATCGATTCGAAAACTTTCCGCGGCGTGGCTAAGTTGCAAGAATGGATTGCGCTGATCCCCGCCACCTCAATAGCTAAATAACTCTCTCGCAAGGCGTCTGTCTCGGTGCGGAATTTAAGACGTCCCGGCGTTACCGGTTCAGATAATATCGGGAACTGTCCTTACTGAACGGCGAGCAAGCAGTCTTCAAGCGATCTGAAGCGAATACCCCTCCGGAACAGCGGTCAAATGACTAACCGTGAAGCCATCGAGCGGCTCTCCGTAAACAAGCACGATCACCTTGCGGTGACCTCACTGCACGATAACAACACCGAAATAATCCGTACGACGGTGATCCGCTACTTCGGAACGGGAAAAGTCGCGGACAAGGCAGAGGCTGCGCTTATGCGGCGCATGGCCGACCACGCTCGCTTGTACGAACATCACGAGGATCCCGAGGTGTGGCTCGCACGGTGTGCCAGCACGGAGTGCGACCGCTTACGTAACGAAGCGATTCGAGAGAAGGCCAACAAGGACTAAACCCGTATCCAGCCAAATAACGCAAGGAGTTCGCGAGGTACGCATCCGCACGAGCCAGACAATCGCAAGAAAAAGGTAACGGAGAGAAGGGCGGGCCGAGGGACGGGTGTCAGCGGGAGACGGAAGCGACGACGCCGAGTTCTTTGAGTCGGGCGCGGGCGCGACGTTCTTCTTCGGTGCCCGGGAAGCGGCTGACAACTTCGCGGAGTTCGCGGATGCCGCTGGCTTTTTGGCCCAGGGCGAGGAGCGCCATGCCTTTTTTCAGGCGCGCAGGAGCGAGCTTGAAACTTTTGGGATAGTTGGTGATGACCTTATTGTATTCAGAGACGGCCTGGTCATAATTTTTCTGGGAGTAGGCGATTTCACCGAGATAGAACTGCGCATTCGAAGCGAGATCGGTGTCTCCGTAGTATTTGAGGTAGTCCTGAAACTCGGAGCGGGCGAGGTCGTACTTGCCGCTGGTGATGTCGCGGAGGCCATTTGAATAGAGAGCGTCGGCAGAGGGGGCCGGACCTGATGCCGTAGGAGAGGAAGTACCGCCCGCGCCCGTGGACGAAGAGGCGCCGGGATTGGTGCCCGGGGTTGTCGAGCCGGGTGAAGAGGTGGACATTTTGGCGTCGAGAGCTTGCACGGAACTCTGAAGGTCGACAAGCTGCTGATTGAGTTTTCCGAGGCGAGATTTGATTTCTTCTAGGTTGTCCGAGAGACCTTGAACCTGAGTGGACATAGTGTCGAGGCGAGCGCCGGAGTTGGCCTGCACGTCCTGAACGGATTTCTGCAGCGCCCCCATGGTGGAAGCGAGCTTGCCGACGTTGTCGTTGGTCTGCTCGATGAGCGTCTTGGAGACAGTATGGTCCTGGGTGATCTGGGTGGCCATGTCTTTTTGACCCTGGAGCAGGGTAGTGACGTCGTGCTGAAGCTCGATGAGCTCGCGCGCGACGGCTTCGGCGGGGCGCGGACCGATGAGGCTCCCGCCCAAGGCTCCCGCGAGGATAGCGGCGCTGAAAATGGCAATGTTACGGAATCGCATGGACATTCCTCCTGACAGTTTATAGAGAATCGATGGAACGATCCTCAGTGGTTCAGAATCCCGGATAAAGGCAAAGTCGCCGAAGCAGCTTAAGCTGCAGTAGGCAAAACAAAAACCTCGCTCAGCAGCCTCCCAAGGAGTCCGGACGCGTTGGCATCATATTCCCGGCCGGGAGGGAACACTTCACTGTAATGGGAGAGCCGCGCCCGAGCAAGAGGTTGCTCGAGGCGCGGCTCTGATGAGTCTCTGTCACAATCGAACCGAGTGAAACCTGGCATGCCCCAAATAGCGTGAGGGACCCGAAGAGAGAGCCCTCGACGCTACGCTTTCTGGGAATGACGATCCTTGCCGGAACGTCACTTCGCCATAATGAAGTGGCCACGGCGGTTCTGCTGCCAGCACGTTTCGTCGTGCTCCATGCAGAAGGGCTTTTCCTTGCCGTAGCTCACCGTGTTTATGCGATCGGCGGAAATGCCGAGCGAAACGAGAAATTGCCTGGCGGCGTTGGCGCGGCGGTCGCCGAGACCAAGGTTGTATTCGGTGGAACCGCGTTCATCGCAGTGGCCTTCGATGGTGACTTTGACCTGGGCATGATTGCGGAGAAAGTCCGCAGTCTTGCCGAGCGCGTCGCGGGCGTCGGGGCGAATATCGGATTTGTTGAAGTCGAAGAAGGCATCCTTGACGTCTCTCGCGAAGAGCTCTTCTATGGAAGGACCCGCAGCAGGAGGCGGAGGAGGCGGCGGCGCATTGACGGTCACGCGCACGCTGGCATCGGCAGAGCCGCCGGGGCCAGAGGCGTTGATGGTGTAAGTGGCCGAGTCGGACGGAGTGACTTTGGTCGAACCTTCGGGAGAGACTGCACCGACATCGGGTGAAATGCTGAGTTGGGTGGCGTTAGTGGAGGACCAACTCAGGGTCGTCGAGTCGCCCTTGTTGATGGAAGTCGGGCTGGCCTGCAGCGTCACCGTCGGGCGAGCAGCTGGAGGCGGCGGAGGCGGAGGAGCTGGAGGTGGCGCCGCGGGCTTCTTCGCGCAACCGAGGGCGAAAATAAGAGCGGCGGTGGCAGTCAAAAAGAAGGTGCGATAAAGGGGTCGTGAAACCAGGTGCATGCGATTCCTCCTCAGCGGCAAAGTTCCCGTGTACGTCCCACCAGAACCAGCATGGTAACACCGGCGGGCTGGGTTCGGGCAATATCTCGTATCACGATATATTGTACATCGTGTCCTGACGTCTGCACGATAAAAATCCGACAGGTCCACCAAGCATATGATGCACGCGGAGCCGTCACCGGTTCACTCCTGCCGGCTCAACGGGGCGACCAGTTTGGCGATTCGTTATTCCCGCTGGTCGTGAGCGGGTGGGCCTGCGAGCCGTCGGCGAGCATAACCCAGATTTGCCGCGAACCCGAGCGCGTGGATTCAAAAACGATGTGCCGGCCGTCGGGCGCCCAACTAGGGCGTTCATTGCGGGCGGCGTCCCGCGTGATTTCGATGATCTGGAGGGAGGCAGGATCCATTACGTAAATATCGTAATTGCCTTCCGGGCGTCGCCAACTAAAGGCCAGGAGCTGGCCGTTAGGAGACCATGCGGGGTCGATCAAATAGCCTTTGTCGGGGAGATCGAGCGCGGTGCTGTTGGTGCCATCGGCATTCATCATGTAAAGCTTGGGAATGCCGCCGCGATCACTGACGAAAACCACGCTCTGTCCGGTCTTGGGGTTCCACGCAGGGGAGATGCTGACGCCAGCGGAAAAGGTGAGGCGCTTAGGCTTGCCACCATTGGAGTCGGTCACGTAGAGCTCCGGATTGCCTGCCATAGAAGAGGAGAACATGAGCTGTGAGCCGTCAGGCGACCAGACGGGAGTGGTGTTTGTACCGCGGAAGCGCGGGAAGCTGACGACTTTCCCGGCGTCGAGTGAGTACATGCAAATTTGCGCGCTGGTAAGACCGTTGGAGGGAGCAAAGCAGGTGAAAGCGATGCGCGATACGTCGGGGGACCAGCGCGGCGTGAGCGAGATGGAACGCAGGGAAGTGAGTTGGTGCTGGTTGGCGCCGTCGTAATCCATCGCCCATATTTCTTTTGCGCCGCTGCGGGAGCTAACGAAAGCAATCTGCGTTGAGCCAAGGCCAGGGAGGCCGCCGGAAAGCTTGCTGATGATTTCGTCGGCAAATTGATGGGCAAATTTGCGGACCTGGGCATCGGTGGGGGCGCCGCGATAGACCTTGCCGATGACCGGTTGGAAAGTGGGATTGCGCACGTCGAAGAGCCAGGCCTCGATGGCTACCTCTGCAGTGGATTCAGTGAGGTTACCAAAAGCTACTAGATTGGCGTTGACCGGGGGATCCGTCCACGGGGGGAACTTGAGTTCGGCGGGAAGGCTCGGAGGCTGGGCGGGATAGAAGCTCGGGCTGACAAGGTCCAGGATGCCGCAGAATTGCAGGTCATCGCGCACGACTTGGGTGAAGAGCGCGGAATGAGGCTTGACCGAGTCGCCGCGCGGAACGAAATCGGCAACGGCTAGGCGCGGCTTCTCAGCGCTCAACCCCGTGCCGGCGCGAAACCAGTCCTGCGCCGCTGCTGGAAACGATAACCAGAAGAAACTCGCGAAACTCAAGAGAGCAACGGCGCGCGTCGGCTTACTCACCTTGTCCACCTCCGTGTACGATCCGAACCGAGAAGCAAAGCGTCAATAGCATCCACTATGGTTACCTATGCGAACGCGGGAAATCATAGGTGGCGTTGACATAGGAGCCGGAATAGTCGTTGGGAAGGGGCGCGAGGGGGCTGGAACTCAATACGGCCCGGATACCGGCGTTGTCCCAAGACAGATTACCACTGGGTTCTGTAATGTGAACATTTTTGAGGCTGCCATCTCGATTGATCGTGAAGGTAACGGCACAATGCAGCGTTCTGGAATTGCGGGCCGTCGCATCCAAGCTGAGCAGATCCCAATTGCCTTCGATGCGGCGGGTGGCCGCATCAATGTACCAACCGTAACGCGAGGCGAAATCGCCGCCGCCCTGGCCCAGCATGGAGACGCCCGCCGAGCTGCCCGGAGTTTGAGAATTGCCCGTGGGAATATCGGGGTTTCCGCCTTTCCCAGGGACCGCATTTGTGGGAGGCGGGGTCTTGCTCTCAAAAGTTTTCGAGGGATGGGAAGGGGGAAGCGGTTTTTCTTTCTCGAACTTGGGGATTTTGGTGGCGTCGAATTTTGGCTCGGGAAGTTTGGGGGGATCTACCTTGTACAGAGTCCTGGTAGGATCGACCGCCTTGCTGTCTGTGACCGTAAATTCTTTGGGCATAGGAATGCCAGCGCTGGCGACCAGCTTAACCTTCGCACTGCCTAAATCGCCGCCTGTGCCGCTCCACTCCTGTCCGCGAATTTGCAGCCAAGCGGAAATCAAGATGGCCAGGAAGAGCACTCCGTGCAGGGAAAGGGAGTAGACGAGGAATTTCTTGAAGGGGACTTCGGCAGGAGTGGCGACGGCAACGTTCATCTTTAGTTTAGTGCGTCCGCGAACGCTCTGTGATCGGCTCGGTAACAATGCTGATGTTGCTGACGCCGGAGATGCGTAGAGAATCGATGACGGAGGCGAAGGCCCCGAAGGGAACGGTCTCGTCGCAACGAAGGAAAACGGCGTCCTGAGGTTTCCGGAGCATGGATTTCACTTTGGCGCCAAGATCATTGATGTTTACGGGGTCGCTGCCGAGATAGATGCGCTGGGTCTTGTCTATGGTGACGACGAGGCGCTCTTCGTTGATGGCGCGCACAGTACGGGTCTTGGGGACATCGACTTCGATGCCGGACTGGAGAATCGGGGCGGTGATCATGAAAATGATGAGCAGAACGAGAACAACATCGATGAACGGCACCATGTTGATGTCGGAGAGCGAGGTCTGCGTCTGTTTGGCGAGTTGCGGCATGTTTTTTTGCCTGCAGGCGGCCAGGTTGGGGAGGCCGCGCGAATTTAACCGAAAGTTTTTTCGATCTGCGCGGTGACTTCCATGGCAAAAGAGTCAAGACGTTGCGCTAGATCGCGAATGTTCTGCAAGAACTGATTATAAAAGATCAATGCGGGAATGGCGGTAAAAAGGCCCGCTGCGGTGGTCACGAGAGCTTCAGCGATGCCGGGTGCGACCGCGCGAAGGCTAGCGGCACCGGCGGTGCTGAGTCCGGAGAAGGCATCAATGATTCCCCAAACGGTTCCGAAGAGGCCGATGAAGGGAGTGACCGAAGCGGTGGTGGCCATCCAGGACATGCCTTTTTCCACGCGGCGGACTTCTTCGGTGGATGCAAGTTGCATGCTTACAGCAACAGCCTGCAAACTTTTCAGTTTTGGTGGATGCGGATTGCCGGGGGTCGTCCCCACCTGGCTCTGGAGTTCGCGATAGCCGGCGGCATACACGGAAGCGAAAGGTGAGCCGGCGGAAGACAGTGATTGCGGGTTGGCGACTCCGCGCGTGGCGCGGAAGATGCGCAGGAATTGATTGCTCTCGCGGCGGATGCGGCCGAACACGCCGAGCTTTTCGAGAATCATGGCCCAGGAAATAATGGAAAAAAGGAGAAGGAGACCCAGGACGCCGCGAGCTACCCAGCCGGTTTGGGAGAGAAGATTCTCAAGGTCAATGAGGATAAGAGTTGTGAGCAGAAAAGTGATGTTCGCCCCTCAGTGCAAGCAAAATTTTCCAACTTCAGCAACGTAACACACGCATCTAGGGCGGTCAAACAAATGAGATGCAGAAATTAAAGAGGGGGGCTGCCTTTTTGGAAACACTTAGAGTTGGCCGCAAGCACGGTGAGGATGGCTCCATAGAGAAAGCTCTGAGAGGTCATTTTGCCCGAAGGTTTCTTCTTTCGCCAAATGATCAGGAAAACTCCATACTTACGCCAGAGGGGCTGCAAGTTTCACTTTACAGTTTGGAGCAGATTCCGCAAGACGTTTCAGTTCGGCGAGCTGCCCGCTATTCATTACGCTCTTCGGCAGAAAAAGAAAATCGTTCGGGTCTTTTTCGAGCATAACTACGCGGCGAGATTCGTAGATTTGAGAAAAGCTGGCCCATAGGTGAGTTTTCTGAGCACCTTGAGTCGCAGCTAGTTTCACGCCTCGTTCATCGACGGTGGCTATGATATTCGTGTCGAGAGAAAAATTGCCCTTAAACTGCCGATGCCAACGCCAACGCAATATGATTAAGCTTGGCATTGCCGCAGCAATAGCTACGGACATAAATAGAATGTCTATTTTCCATCTCTCCGGTTTGACAACAATGCCGACCGTGGCCATACAAAGTATAAGCAGCGAGTACCAATAGCCCCGGATGATTAGCAAAGGCCTATGAAGGGTCCAAGCACATTGCGCGGCCACATAATCTGATTCGCTCAAACAGAATTGCAAGTCCATGGCAAAACAGAGTATTGCTGTGCCGGGAGAGTTTCAAGTGGAAAGGACCCTCGACGAGCGGCCCGTAAGCGGCAATCCAGGTGTGATAAACTGCCGATTGGGCATGGGAAAATCGTTCGACATCGAATTGGAGTCGCTCACGGGACGCCGGGTTGCCAGCGAGGCCGGGGCGCTTGTGGCGGCGCAGGCACGCGGAACATTTTATCTGGAGACATTCGGCTGCCAGATGAATGACCACGACTCAGAAAAAGTCGCGGGGGTGTTGCTTTCACGTGGATACCGGCAGGTGGAATCACCCGACGCCGCGTCACTGGTTCTCTATAACACGTGCAGCATCCGGGAAAAAGCGGCGCAGAAAGTATTTTCGCGGCTCGGAGAATACCGCGGCAGGCAAAGCGAGGGACGAATCATCGGCGTGCTGGGGTGCGTGGCACAGCAGGAGGGCGAGGAGATTTTTGAGCGGGCGCCGTGGGTGAGCCTGGTATGCGGTTCCGCGAGCTACCGAAAACTGCCGGAACTCTTGTCGCAGCTCGAAGCGGGGAATCACCGCGTGACGGGGCTCGACAACGATACCGACGAGACGTTCGAAACGGAAATCACGCGGCGAGATAATCCCTGGCGCGCGTACCTTACCATCATCGAGGGATGCGACAAAGCTTGCGCTTATTGCGTGGTGCCGTATACGCGAGGGCCGGAGCGCAGCCGCGCGAGCGAGTCGGTCTTGCGAGAGGCGCGGCAGTTGGCGGAGCTCGGCTATTCGGAGATACAACTCCTAGGACAGACGGTGAATTCGTACAAGGACCCGACGCCGCGGAAAATGAGTTTTTCGGAGTTGCTGCTGGAAGTGGCCGATGTTCCCGGGATGCGGCGCGTGCGATTCACGACTTCTCACCCGAGCGATTTTACGGAAGACATCGTGGAGGCGATCGAGTCGCAACCTAAGCTCTGCGACCACGTTCACCTGCCGGTACAATCCGGCTCGACGCGGATCCTGCGCTCGATGCAGCGGACGTATACACGGGACGAGTATCTCGAAAAAATCGCGATGATCCGCGGTGCCAGGAGGCCGATCAGCATCACGACCGATATCATCGTGGGATTCCCGGGCGAAACGGAAGCGGACTTTGATGAGACACTTAGCCTGCTCGAGGAAGTGCGCTACGACGGAATGTTTTCATTTAAGTATTCGCCGAGGCCAAATACACCTTCGCTGGCGATGAACGACCCGATCTCGGAAGATGAGAAGAGCCGGCGTCTGACGATGCTGCAGGAAAAACAGCGGGAGATTCAAGCGGCGCGCAATGCGGAGCTGGTAGGACAAACCTTCGAGGTGATGGTTTCGGGGAAGTCGCGCCGAGAGAACCAATGGTCGGGGCACTCAACTAGTCACCGGGTGCTGAATTTTACTTCAATCGCGAAGGAACTTCTGGGACACTACGTGCAAGTTCGTGTGACAGGGGCAGGGCCGAATAGTCTGGTCGGCGAGCAGGCGGTCTAGTTCGCTTGGGAGGGCCTCATGGAAGTGGAGATGAAAATCCGCGGCCTGATGATGGATCCTGTCACCAATATGCCCATTGTCGTCTTGAAGGATGCGCATGGCCAGGCGATTCTGCCGATCTGGGTCGGCGTGTACGAGGCTAACGCCATCGCGCTGGAAATCGAAAAAGTGCAGACGCCGCGCCCGATGACGCACGATTTATTGAAAAATGTGCTGCTGGGGCTCGAAGTGCGCGTCGAAAAGGTTGTCGTGAACGAATTGAAGGATGATACGTTTTACGCCCTGATTTGGGTGGAACGTGAAGGGCAGATGATGACCATTGATTCGCGTCCGAGCGACGCGCTGGCGCTGGCGTTGCGCATGGATTGCCCGATATTTGTGGATGAAGAAGTGCTGAAGAACTCCAAAATTTCCAGCGCGCTCACCGAGCGCAACACCAACGAGCAACTGCGCTCGTGGCTCGAAGGTCTTTCCGACGAAGACCTCGGGCGCTATAAGATGTAGCGGCCCTCCGTTCAAAACACTGCCTTTCCATTCTCGAGCCCAAGTGGGCTCAAGCACGCTTAGACTGTTGAGAGTGTGAGGAGCTTCCGGGCCGCCCGTCGCCAGACAAATAGCAAGACCGTGCCGATGAGAATGAGCGCAAGGCTCAAGCCGGCCCAGAGGCCGAAGGCGCCCCAGCCGCGGTGGAAGCACAACCACGAACCAAGCGGCAAGCCAATTATCCAATAGGCGGTCAAGTGGCAGAGCATGGGCGTGCGGGTGTCGCCCGCCCCCCGCAGCGCGCCGGTCGCGACGGTCTGGATGCCATCGAAAAGTTGGAAAGCGGCGCCGGCGGCGAGCAGGCTGAAGGTGCTGCGGATGACGAGTTCGTCGGGCGTATAAATGCGGGCGATCCAACGCGGGAAAACCAGCAAGGCGATTCCAGCCAAGGTCATGAAGGTGGCCCCGAGGAGTATGGCGGTTCCTCCGGCGTCGCCGGCGGCACGTCCATCATTTCGGCCGATGGCCTGGCCGACTCGCACAGCGGCGGCGGAAGCGATTCCGAGCGGGACCATGTAGGTAAAGGCCACAGTGTTTAGTGCGATCTGATGGCTCGCGAGCGGCACTGCGCCGAGACGGGCGATGAGCGCGGTGACGAGGGCGAAGACGCCGCTCTCGAGAGTGAATTGCATCGCCGCGGGAAAGCCGAGAGTAATGAGGCGGCGAATACGGGGCAGGTCGACTTCCACGGGAGTCTTGAGCAGGTCCGTGCGATGGCGGCGGTCGTACCAGAGTAAGTAGCCCACGAGAACACTCGCCATGTAGGTCCGGGCAATTGCGGTGGACCAGCCGGAGCCCACCGTGCCCATGGCGTGAAAGCCGAATTTTCCGTAGACCAAAATCCAGTTGCCTAGGGCGTTGACGATATTGGCAGTGACGAGGGCGAAAGCTACTGGCCGGACCATGTTCATGGCTTGCAGGCAGCGGCGCACGGCGAAGTAAAGCAAGAGCGGCAGCAGGCCGACAGTCAGGGCCTTGGTGTAGGGAATCGCCAGGGCCAGAACAGCGGGATCAACCTGAATGGAGCGCAGGATTCGAGGCAGCAACCACACAGGAGCGGCCAGCAGGGGAGCGAGGACAAGACTCAGGTAGATGCTGTTGACCAAGGAGCGATGGCAATCCTCGCGCTTGCCGGCGCCGAAGGCCTGCGAGACGAGTGTGTCCAGGCCCATCAACAAGCCCCCTCCGAAGAGCGCCAGGACGATGAAGATGCTCGAGCCCAGGCTGACGGCGCCGATCGCTGTGGCGCTGTTGGGGAGCCGGCCGACCATCATGGTGTCCACAATGGCCATGGTCATCCAGCCGAGCTCGGCAAGGACCAGGGGAAGCGCAAGCTTCAGGGTGGGTCGCAATTCAGAACGGATTGTACGGAGCGAGAGCATGGCGGCACGATGAGTTGAATGAGTGTAAGCGGGGAAGAAAAAAGGCGCAAACGGGGCAGGCGGAATGGTCATCTCGGGCTCCTTTTTTGGAACACGGAAGAGACGGGTATCGCTTCGAAATTTCCATAAGGAGAAGCCGCCTAAGAGATAGAGAACGGTAAGGGCGGGGTTACTTCTGGGTAGTTCTGGGCTGGAAGTCCCATTGACCGGGGGGCGAGCGGCCCGTAACCTTTCTAGAAAGCAGGATTGCGCATACTGCGAATGAGACCCCACCTGTTCCCAGGATGCTAAGTTTGAGGAGAGAATTGTGCTGATTTCGAATGAAACGAGTTTGGAGACACGGTATGAGGATCTCCGGGCTGGGGCGCGCCTCAATTCCCGAGTCGCCGTCGCCGTGGAATGGGTAGACGACGGGCAGAGCCAGCGGGCCGAGGGCTATACGGTCGATGTGGGTCCGAGGGGGTGCCTCGCGATAGTGCAGCACAAATTCACAGTGGGGCAGAAGTTACAGCTGGTCAATATGACGAACCAAAAGACCAGTGAAGCGGTCCTGATTTGGCGGGGGCACGAACGCCAGACCGGATGGGAGCTTGGCTTGGAGATCCAAGACAAGACAGTAGACTTCTGGGGTATCGAGTTCTAAACACGAGCCTGCGTCCGCCGGCAGTTCCACGTTAGAAAATCCACAACAGGTTCCCGCCACTTTTTTTCCCACAGACTCCACTTTTCCCTTGCGCAGGAATGGCCTGAAAACGTAGAGTTAGCCTAGGCCTTGGGGGTTTTCTACGGGCAACACCTACATATGGGAAAGGCATTGCCGATTGAGCCGGCTTAAATTTGCAAACGCGGACGGAGGCAGAAAGATATGACTGCCATCATCACGATTGCGAACCAGAAAGGCGGCGTAGGAAAGACCACGACAGCCATCAACCTAGCGGCCGCACTCGCGCACCGGGGGAAACGAACACTCCTCATCGATTTAGATCCGCAAGCGAATTCCACGATCGCATTTTACGATTCCGGGGAAATCGCCGCGTCGATGTTTGACGTGCTGGGCGATCATCGCGCGGAAATGGTGACGGTGATCAAGCCGACGAAGGATCCCCGATTGTTCTTAGGGCCGGGGCGGCTGGCGCTGGCGAAGCTGGAGCAGATTCTCGCGGGACAATTCGACGCGCCGTTTAAACTGAAAGATGCGCTAACGCCGATTCTGAAAGATTACGACTACATCGTTCTGGATACGCCGCCGTCGCTGGGCATCCTGACCGTGAACGCGCTGGTCGCTTCGACTCATCTGTTGGTGCCGATTCAGGCGGCGTATTTTGCGATTGAAGGCACAGACGATCTTCTCGAAACGTACGAACGCATACGCGCGCGGCCCAACCCGGGTCTTAAGGTACTGGGGGTAGTCATCACGCTGTTTGACCGGCGGACAAATATATCAAGAGACACGCACGGTCAGATACGCTCGGTCTTTGGCGGGGTGTTGTTCCGCACGAAGATCTCCAAGAACGTGCGGCTGGAAGAGAGTCCAGCCTACAAGCAAACGATTTTGACTTTCGCGCCGAAATCACCCGGCGCGGTCGAATACAAGAAACTCGCCGCGGAGGTTATCCAACGTGTTGAAGAGAGCCGGGTTACCCGTCACGCTGAAGATGCGGCATGACGCGCACTATGTAGAATCGCTGACGACGTATAGCGGTGCGGCGGTGGGGCGGATGATCCCCGTGGAGCAGATTCGCCCGAATCCCGACCAGCCGCGAAAGGCGCTTGGAGATTTGCGCGAATTGGCGGAATCGATTCGCGAAAAAGGCGTGCTGGAGCCGCTGCTGGTGCGGTTTGTGCCGCGTGAGGATTGCTACTACATCATCTCGGGCGAACGGCGCTACCACGCGGCGCGCGCCGCGGGATTGCGGGAATTGCCGTGCATTGAGAAGACCGCCGACGATGCCGAAACGCTGGAAATCGGACTCATCGAAAACATTCAGCGCAAAGACTTGACTCCTTTTGAGGAAGCGGAGGGGCTGCACCGGCTGGGTACGCAATTTGAATACACGCACGAAGACATCGCGAAGAAGATAGGCCGGGCCCGATCATCCGTGACGGAAACGCTTTCGCTACGAAACATCCCCGAGGGGCTGCGGAAGAAGTGCGTCGAGCAGGGGATCTTATCGAAGTCGCTGCTGTTGCAAATCGCGCGGCAGCCCACCGAAAAGAAAATGATCGAAATGCTGCACCGTATTTTGCAGGGAGGGTTGACGCGCGACGAAGCGCGCCGTGAACGGCGGGAAGAGCAAACCGGTCCGCAGCGGCCGCAGCCGTTCATCTTTCAATTCGAACCGGAAAATGAGAACTTCAAATTCCGGATTCAGTTCAAGAAGAGCCATGTTTCGCGGGATGAATTGATCAAGACGTTGCGCGGCATCCTGGCGCAGCTGGAAGGGTCTTCTTCGGAAGAGGACTCGACGGCGGCCTAGAGCGGAGTAGCCCGGCCGAGAGAAACTGCCACCTCAATCGTAGTTCAAGCCACTCATGGAACTTTCGCCGCTACAAATGAAGACGCTGGAGCGCCTGTTTGAGGCGGGGTTCCGCCCCATCGCCATACCGCCGTATGAAAATGCGCTATGCGTTCACCGCGGAGAGTGCGCGGCCGTCCTTGCTCCGATTCCGAGCGGAACATTACGGCTGCTCGCGCCTGTCTCTTATTTAATCGGCGGCAATTTCAGCGTGAAGCTCAAAAAGGGTGAGACGGAAGTCTTCGTATGGAAAAAGACCGAAATTGCGGCGACAAAGGAGCGCCTGGAAGACTTAAAGCTCTTCGAGCGCGAGCTGAAGCAGATTCTGGAATCCCCAGTAACGCAGTGATTTCATCCTGATTTGCAATTGAGCGGCACTCCCGGCAAACTCAAATTCCCATGGAAATGTACGACGTTATCTGCATCGGCGCGGGGCCTACCGGGCTGGCGACCGCGATCGAAGCGCGCCGAGCGGGGATGCGTCCTCTCGTCATCGACAAAGCGTGCCTTTGCAATTCGATATTCCACTATCCCGTCAACATGGTGTTTTTTACGACGCCCGAATTGCTAGAGATCGGCGACTTACCGCTCGTGAGCGCCGCCGAAAAACCCACGCGCGTGGAAGCTTTGAAGTATTACCGCAGGGCAGCGGAACATTACAAATTAGAGCTGCGGCTGTACGAGCCGGTTGTCCGGGTGGAAGGCAGCGACGGACATTTTTCTGTCGTGACGCGGACGGAAAAGGGAGCGGAAGGGAAGTATCAGGCAAAAAAGCTGGTTGTGGCGACCGGTTACTACGACTTGCCGAACAAATTGGGAATCCCCGGCGAGAACCTGCCGCACGTCTCGCACTACTACACCGAGCCGTACGCGTTTTGGAATCAGGACGTGGTGGTAATCGGCGGGAAGAATTCGGCCGCGGAAGCGGCTCTTGACCTGTATCGCAACGGCGCGCGAGTCACGCTGGTGCACCGCGGGAAAGAACTGGGGAAGACGATCAAGTATTGGGTTCGCCCGGACATTGAAAACCGCATCAAGGCGGGGCAAATCCAGACGCTGCTCGATGCGAGGGTAGACGAAATCACACGGGATGAAGTTGTTGTGGAGCAGCACGCACGCACGAAGAGGCTGCCGGCGAAGCAGGTGTTTGCCCTTACGGGATATCATCCCGACTTTTCATTCATTGAAAGCCTGGGGGTTGAGCTCGATCCGGAAAGCCGCAGGCCGACATTGAATCCGAATACGCTCGAAAGCAATGTGCCCGGCGTGCATCTCGCGGGAGTAGTCATCGGTGGGCGCCACACCGGCGAAATCTTCATCGAAAACGGCCGCTTCCACGGGAAACAGATCATTGACGCGTTAAGAATAAGAAGATGATCGGCGTTAACGGGAGGTGGGTCACTTCCCGGCTTTCACTGTCGGCACTGACAATCACGCGGGGCAATTCCCAAGATTACTAGCAGACGGTTATTTTGGGGCAGACTTCTTGTCAGTGTCAGACTTATCTGTCCCGAATAATGACAAAGTCTTGTCAAAAGTTTTTCCCCCAACCCGCTTGTACTTGGGAGGAACGAACAACCCGAGCAAGAAAGCCCCAAGGAAAAAAAGAACGAATGCTAAGCCTTCTGTCACAAGGATGTATAAAGGGTCTAGATAAACCAAATATCTGGTTGCATAAGCCGCCGCCAGAAGGCTTAATGCGCCTATTACCCAAAGGTCTTTCTTCTCGGTTGTCAAAGATTCGCCGCAATTAGGGCAAGCAAGGATATCTACCGCCCTGTGAACTTCTGAACGACGAATGATAGCGCTGCAAACAGGACAAGGACTGGAGAATCGGGATTCTGGATGGTGAATTCCTTGGTTCGAGCCAACCCGCTCAATGGAAAAGGATGCTTGCCTGACTTGGTAGAGGTGAGCTCCCACCGTAATAAGACCCATCGTTAAGGGAGACAGGAGCGAACCGGTATTGACAAAGAGAAAGCCAGCCGCTCCGCCGTACGTAGCCGAGCCAAGCGCGCTTGCGACGCTGGTCTGTAAGTGTAAGGTCCCATACGCAACCGCGACAATTAGTATGGCGACCCACGCCGAAAGACCTAGACGAATCAGCGATACGATGCAGAAGGCACGCCAGAATTCAACTGTAACCGAACCAAGCGTGTTGAGCCCGCACCATGCTACGAGTGGGCCGCGTGATTCGGCTTCCTCTCGGACCTTCTCAGGAGGCATGTTTCGGAGCACGAGGTCGCTCAGACCCAGAGGAAAGAGGCTAAACAGGATACCCATGCCGAATGCCCGTTTCCAATTGTCCGCGGTTAATCCAACTTCGTATCTAGAAATCGGAGAGCCATACATCAACAAAACAACAACCACTAGGAGAATTACATGGGTTACGCAGAGCACTACGCGGTCCGCAGCTTCGGCTTTTTCCTGCACTTTTGGCGGCATCGGGGCAAGGCCCTGTTCGAAACCCCACCGAAAGCGGACGAGATTAAGAGGGAGCAGGTAAAGGACGGGGTATAAAAGAAGTGCCGATATTGGGATGCTGGATGACATTTGCGGGAACGCTGCCCTCATTGTAACTAATTAATTTGTGCGAGGTCTTGGCAACGATCTGGGTTTCAAGTGCCTGGGGTAAGCCGTGTAATCGGAAACTGACCCACTGCGTTCGCAGTCCGGATTGCCCGGTCGAATAGCGTCTGCTAGACTTCTAAGCCATGGCCTCCATCATTCGCGAAGTAGGTGAGACATTTACCACGCTGGCCAAGGGTTTCAGCGTAACCTTCCGGAATATATTCCGGAAAACGGTGACGGAAAACTATCCCTTCGAGCCGGTGCACTTCCAGCCGCGGTACCGGGGCATCCACGTCCTGCACCGCGATGAATCGGGCCTGGAAAAGTGCGTGGGATGTTTCTTGTGCTCCGCGGCTTGCCCGGCCAATTGCATTTACATCGAGGCCGCGGAAAACACCGATGCACAGCGCATTTCGGCCGGCGAACGGTACGCGAGCGTCTACAATATCGATTATTCGCGGTGCATCTTCTGCGGTTATTGCGTGGAGGCGTGCCCAACTGACGCGATTACGCACGGCCATGGTTTTGAGCTCGCCACCTACGACATCAATTCGCTGGTCTATCGCAAAGAGCAGATGCTTGAGAAGGGTCCCGTCGCAGTAACCGCCGCCAAGTAATTTCCTGACAATCTAATCCGGCTACCACAGATATCGCATGAGCTAGGTGTGTGTGCCCAAGCTGCCGTGCGGTGCTCCGCGCACTCGCCGATGTGTGTCCTCTAATAAATATAAAGCAGGCAAGACGTAACTTTGCGGAGAGAGCGATGAACGATATGAGCGCGAGGTGGAGCGGGGATGCAGTTGGGGCAGATGAGTGCGTCGCGCTGGCGCGGTGCGAAGGGGAGGGCACTGAGCACCTGCTGAGGCGCAAACCGCTGCGCACACTTGTGAGCCCCTGGCTGGGCCCAAGCAAGACCGGGAAATCGCGTTCGCGGAAGAGCATCGAAGCCCGAAGGAGCCGCGCGGCTTCAAGCCGAACCGCGAAAATGGGGCTGCGAAGCCGCCTGATCCGCGAGGAAATTATCGGACACAGAATGCGGGCTGTTGGGCCCGTTGCCGGAACGCGTTCCGGCGGCGGCCTGCGTGTCCGCGGCGCGCGGCGGATACTCGCGCTGCTCCATGAGCCAGCGCGCGAGCATGGCGGCGGAATTTTCCTCCAACCAGGAATCCAGCAACTGGCCGATCTCCTTGCGGAGATTGGCGGCGTGACTGAGCCGCGAAAGTTCGTAACTCTGGAGCGACTTGCGCGACGCCGAGAGCAGAAACTCCCACGGGGGCTGCGTTTTATGCACGGCCATTCGATCCTCCAGGCGGGAAGCTTCGGTAACTATATCACTAAGATAATCGATAGCAATAGTACTATGAGGTAAAACTTGTGGAAATGTGTGGAAATACACGAAGGCATTTTCATCGCGCAGAGGGCAGCGCCGGGGCTGGCAACGAAAATTTTGCAGCGACACGTAATGCCACCTCGTCGACGGCGATGAGCGCTTGCAGTGCCTGCGCGGGGGACTACGAAGATCCCGACCGCACGGCCTGGCCGGCAGAAGAAGAAAAGACCGAGGCCGCCGAAAGGGAAGCGGCGAGCGAGTTTCCTGACCGGGTTCCCGATCGAACGGATTGACCGGAGACCGCCGGGACAGGAAAGGAGGCGACGATGCGAAAGTCCAAGAAAATTCGGAAGGAAAATGCGCGGCGGAGCCTGTTACGCACGCAGCGCGAGGTGCTGCGCGACGTGATGCTCTCGGCGGGCGAGTGCGGCGCGTGGCTTACGTTGCAGGAGCTGGCGCGGCTCACGCAGTACGGCGAAGCAAGCATTTCGGCGCAATTGCGGCATCTGCGGAAGCCGCAATACGGAGGCTTCGCGCTCGAGAAGCGGCAACGAGAAGGCGTAGTGGTGCGCGGCAGGGAATCCGGGACAGTGTGGGAATACCAACTGCGGAGAAAGATTCGCCGGACTTTTCAGCGCGCGTCGATGCGCGGATGGGGCGAACGGCTCGCGGCAATGCCGGCAGTGTGTTGAACGTCGAGACCACGGCGGAGGAGCGATGAGCGCAAAACCGGAGCTGGCTTTCGATGTTTGCTGGGAAGTATACCGCGGAGCGCGCGAGGTGCTCGAGACCAAGCGGGGCGTCTCCGCGCTCAACTGGAAGGACACGGGGAAATTCTTGTGGCGGCCGGACATTCGTCCCCGGCTCAATGAATACGTCGCGGACTTCGCCCTGGCCGGGCAGGCCGCACTGGAAGGATCGAACTGGGCGTCGCGCATGGTGATGTTCCGGCTGTATTACCTGGGCCTGGCGCCGTATGAAAATGCGCGGCACTTTCTCGGCTTGAGCGAGCTGAGCTGGGTGAACTGGTCGGAGCAGGTGCGCCACCGCTGCGGAAAAGAGCTGTTGCGGCGCGGGATGTTTCCGCCGAGGAGATACTTCAGGCCAGGGGATTAGCCACCGAAAGGAAGAATGGAAATGCAGAAAATCAGATGGAGTTTGATTCCACTCCTGGTATGCCTGCTTGTACGGGCGGGCCTCGTACTCGCAATGCACGCCCAGACGGTTACGCCGGCCCCGCCGACCATTGCGCTGACGCTCACTCTGCACTGGGACGACGGAACGGCGATCCCAGCGCGCGTGACCCTGCAAAAATACGGCTTCACGCAATACCTTTTCGCCGGGAACACTGACGCGACGGGACTCATCACCGCGAAACTCGCGCTCGCACGCGCAGCCTACGTCGTCAACGTGCAAACGATCGGCAAAAATCCGACGACCGGAGCGATCACTTACACGCCGCTCTACCAATTTGCACTGCAGCTCTGGATGATCGATCCGGACACGCTGCAGATCGGACAGGCGGATCTTGTCTTCATGAAATCAACGAACCAGCTGCAGTCCGCGAAAATCAGCACCGCTTTCGCGTTCTGATCGGCCATACGGGCCAGAAAGGAGGACCAGATGCCGAATACCTACACCGTCACGCTAAACGACGGGACCAATAGCGTCGCACAGTCCGGCGTGCCAGCCAACAGCCACGAAGAGGCAGCACGCAACGTGCTGAACGAGACCTCGATCGACTGGAGCAAACTCAACGACGCCGTCACACTCACCATCACAGTCACGCAACCATAAGCCCGGGCACGGCGATGCCGTGCCCCTACAAAGAGACGGAGTCGCCGAGGCGGAGGAGTTTGCCGGATTCGGTCGAGGCGACGCGGGTGTTGGTGGCGAGGCGATAGAAGTGGTCGAAGCGCTCGACCGGCGACCAGGGCGGCAAGTGCGCGCGGCGGAGATCACTGAAACGTTTTTGGAAGCCGACCATATCGGCGCTCGTGTGAGGGTTGCGCGAGGGAACCGGGCAACGCGCGCAAGGATTGCTGCCCTCGAAGGCGACTTCGCCGATGCGAAAACGCACCGCGTAATTCGCGTTCGGGCCGAAGAGTTGATCCTCCCAGAATGCCGGGACTTCATTAATCTCGAGCGTGGCGCGGAAGCGCTGCCGCGCTTCGTCGAGAGTCATGCCGGGGAACCAACTGCAGACGGCCTCGAGCGAAGCGGTGGAAACGATTGTCGGGCCGGGAGCGAGGCCGTCGTCGGGAAAGCCCTCGCGCGCGTAACGCACAATGACGGTCTGCTCGCAGTAGGCGCTGAACCATTCGGCGGCGCGTTCGGTGTCGCCGGGGAAGGCCAGAGTGATGGGCGCGATTTTGCGGCGATCTCCGGGGACGGAAAGCGTGACGCTTGTTAAGTCGGGAGCGTAAGCCGCTCGGATCAGGTGTACTGCGGCTGTGCGCTTGGCGTTGATCCACTGGCCATCGACTGTGTAGAGCGCCCATGCGCGGTCGAGTTCGAGGCCGCCGTTTGGGCCGATGCGCGCCTCGCTCACCGAAACAGGGTCAAGCGATTTGATGGGATGCAGGCGGATGCCGGTGAGGCGGGGCAAAATCGCGCGAGATTCCACCCAGCGATTTTAGCAGTTGCACGGGAAGGTACAAATCAAACGATTTGTACGATTGCGTACGAGAGCAGAAAAGCCGAGCTAGGCCTCAATATTTTTCCTGGAGCTCGGGCGGATTCGGGCGGCTGGCGGGCGGGACGATGCCGTTGAGTCGCATGTAGAGCACCATTTGGCCATAGTGATCGGCGGCGTGCCAGATGACCACCTCCGCGAGACCCAGACGCGTGTTGGGTCCGGCGTAGGGACCTTCGATGGGGTCGAACATGTTTTTCGTGGTGATGGCGCTGAGTGATTTTTTGACGGCCGCGAAGGAATCGCGCAAGTAGACGATCAGCTCCTTGCGAGTCTTGGCCGGGCTGGGACCGCCCGTGTCGCAAGCCTCGGGTGGCTTTTGCCCATCGAGCTCAGCAGCAAACGCAAAATTCGAGCAAGCCACGTGCTTGACCTGTTCAGCGAACGTGCGCAGTAACGTCGGTCCGTAGGAAGGGTGCACTCCCGCAAAATCGCTCGCGGATGGCCGATACGCGTATTTTTCCTCGGGCACGGCTTCGGCGGCGGAGCGGACTTCATATACCTGGTACTCAATTTGGCGAAGTAGGGCAGAAGCGACTGTTTCTTTCTTGCTGAGTTCCGCCGCGGTGGGCACGGAGGCAGGAGCGGCGGTTTGTTGGGCCTGCGACGCAGGATCCGACTTTTTTTCTTGTGCCTTGCCACTCGGCGTAAGAGCGAAGCACAAGAGAATGGTTAAGCAGGGTATAGCAAGCCTTGGACGATACATGGGGAATCCTCCGGAGCGCCAAGTTTAACACTCCGGGTGCTGAGGCGCATTCAACCGGGCCGCGCCAGGACATCCCACGGCGCAGATAAGCTGCTGAAAATAAAGGGAGTCAAGAAAATATAAAAAAAGTTGAAAATTTCTCTTGACAAAACGTTAGAGTGTGGTATACTGCAAAACGTACAAAGGTGCGTCCCGGTCTTGACCGGGACGTTTTGCTTTTAGGGCGACTTTCCCGAGCGTCCGGTTCTTTCATTCCAACCAGATTCCCAGAGAACAGCACTGGCTAAAGCCCGTGCCACCAGGAAGTTTCACGCCCACCGATAGGGCGGGGCGCATAGGTTTGCCCAAACGACGAGCTTTCCTTCAAAGTTTTCGAGCGCCGGCCCCGATCGCATCGGGGTCGTGACAAATAGGAGCTGAAATGCCGAGCTATCAGAATTTGACCCCGCCGATCGTCCTTTTCCCTGGCGATGTCGGCTTCAGTTTCAACAACGAAGCGTTTCCCGGCGCCGCGCAAGCCGGCAGCCAGTTTGCCGTCACGGCTCCCGCGGGCCTGGCGGAAATGGGCCGCACGGTGCGCTGGCAGACGATTTACGGAACGACGCCGACCGCGGTGAGCATCTCCCTGCAGGGCGCCATGGCCGACGTGGACGCGGAATACCAGACCGTCGACACCACTACGAACGTTGCGGGCGAAGCGCGCACCGTGACCGGCGTGAACGCGAAATTTCTGCGCATCAAGTTTACGTCGTCGACCGGCGGAGCAGGGCTGACGGCGAAATTCTTGGTGTAACACTCGACGGCGGGTGAAGGGAATCCAAGGCACAAGCGGATTGCTGATGTTCAGCGCCGGAGATCACATCATCGGCATCGCCGCGGTTCTGGCTGACGGAGCGGCGTCCGACCCCAAGGCGTATACTTTCATCGCGAAAGCGCCTCGGCCATTTGGCTCAATGCTCCGACTTATGGAAATTCGATGCCGCCTCCTTCCAGCGTGGGTGTAACGAAAATCTTCTCACCGCGAGGGTCAGCCCGCGTAACTCGAATGGTTAGCTCATATGAATCTAGACGATAGGCTTGAAAGTTGTGACACTGCCAATGCCAGAATACTGGCTGGTCTTCCCCTACACCGCTGGATAGAACCCAGACGCTGTCGCGGTCGTTCAATCCGGGTTGTCGCGATGACTTGCAAATATCGTACCCGTGGCTATCCGTGAGAGAAGCTTCGATTGCAGTCTGCAAACTCTTTAGCCCCTCCTCTTCGCGGGACGACTTGCCCTCTACATAAAGCATCAGAGTCATTTGTTCGTGTGGTAGCCCGCGGAAATGGAAACGGTACGCACCCGTTTGATAAATGGGAATTTTGTTGAAGCGAATTAAGTAGCGTGGACGGTTGAATTCAGTCCGGTCCGAAAAAGTGCCGTCGCCACGATAAAGCAACTTGCCCGTAGGGTCACACGAGGCGAGAAGCCCGGATGCGACCATGGAGAGCAGGAGAAGAGTGCGGCGACCAAGTGTGGTCATGTCATCGAATCTTAGCTCACAATGCACGACGCCGAACATCCAGAAGTCTCAACTCCCTAGTAAGTTTGAATGTATAGGTCGACTTTTCGGAAACTGATCCACTACCGCAAATTTGCAAAATCGCAGAGCGACGTGGTGTGGCGCCGGAAAGGCCTCACGCCTAAAGCCTGCCTGCGCAAGTAGGGCGGGGCGTGAGCTACAAACGATTTCCGTGATATGGCTTCTCATCCCAATTACGTCAAGAAGCAAATCGCCGTTGACACGGTCTCCTGGACGCCGGTGGTGGCGCCCATCGATTGCCAAGGGGTGGGCATCAAGAACACCGTGGCGGTGGACCTAAAGGTCCGCACGGACTCAGCCGATCCCACGACGCAGGACACCATTCCGGCGGGGAATCAGGAAGGCGTGGTGGTGGCGCGGGCGCAGGGAAACGTGCAGTTTGACGTGGCTTCGCAGCGTTTTCGCGCCGGAGACACGATCTGTTTTCTCCAGGCCGCGAGCGGGACCGGTCCGGCGCTGGCTACGTTCGTGAGATGAGGTGAAGGCAAGCATGCGCGTAAAGATTATCGGCGAAAACGATTGCGCACGAGCGGCGCGCGGGCTTCTGCGACAGGCGGGTTTCGCCGTCACCGAATTTCTGCCGGCGGACGCGGTCACGCAGGGGCCGCTGGCAGGATACGTCATCACCATCGTCGAAGACGGCCGCGCGGACAAGATTTACGTCGACTCGATCGATTGCCCTCTCGAAGCCGCGATTCTCAAGCACATCACCCAGCTCTCGAAACGTCCTGTGGTCGTTAACCGCCCGGGCGGGCTGGTGCACAGCGACCGGGAGATCGGGTTGATCGTGCCTCAGGACGAAGAAGAGAAGCAGGCCGTGGAATTCGGTGTGTTGCGCGGATTGTCAGAGCTGGGAGCGCCTGCAAAAATCGTAGAGAGACCAGCACCGGCGGGGGCTTCGTGGTACCAGAGGATTTTCTCGTGAAGGCGGAACGAGTCATTTAGCCGCCAACAAGAGCGCATGTCATTCTGAGCCCATGCGATGAGCATGGGTGAAGAACCTCAACCGATAAATCCAGCAAACACCATTGTTTAAGATCCTTCGGCCCGAACATCCGGGCCTCGGGATGACGCCCTGTGTATGGCTTCTCTCAAGATGACAAGGCTGGTTCATGATGTCGGCGGCAAGAACGAGAGAGCAGTAGGGATCGTGAGACGTATTCTTCCAATAGCATGGCTGATCGCCATGCTGGGATTTGGCGGCGTAGCGCAAGCCGCGCCTCCGCGGGAACGCTCGCCGCGATTGGCGCCCGAGGAAATCGTTCTACACGGCTTCGACGCCGACGGCAACGAGCTGGCGCTGCGTGTCCCGGCCGGTATTCTCCTGGCGCAATTGCAGCAGCCGGGAAATACGACCAGCATCAACCTGAGCCAGATTGCGGGAACGGCGGTTTCCACGTCTTTATACGACAGCGGCAACAACGCGTTGAAGGTCAACTGCATTGTGGGATGTTCCGGCGCGGCAAGCTTCACCGACAACAGCGCGTTTACCACGGGCTCGACTTCGGTGACCAATGTATCCGGTCTGTTCAACGACACCGCTACGAATCTGACGAGCGGCAATGCCGGCGCCATTCGCGCCACGACAGACCGGATGCTCTTCGTCAACATTGGAAAGATCAATGGCACGGCGCCGACACTGACCGGCAGCAGTCTAAACGTGAATTGCACCGGCGGGTGTTCCGGCAGCGCAGGCTTTACCGACAATTCCGCGTTCACCGCGGGCACCACGACGGAAACAAACGTCGGCGGCGTCTTCAACGACGGCTTGACCGCGCTGAGCTCGGGCAACGCCGCCGCGGCGCGCATCACGCCGAATCGCGGAGTGCACGTCAATCTGCGCAACAACGGCGGCACGGAAATTGCCACCAGCTCGAATCCGCTGCGCATCGACCCCACTGGCACAACGACCCAGCCCGTGAGCGGAACGGTGACAGCCAATGTCGGCACGACAAACGGGCTGGCGCTGGACACGAGCGTGAACGGCATCTTGAATGCCCAGGCCAGCACCACCAGCGGAGAAAAAGGTCCGCTCGACCAGTGTGCGGTGACGACCGCGGCTCCGGCATACACAACCGCGCAAACCGATCCCCTGTCTTGTGACACTAGCGGCAATTTGCGCGTCAACGTCACAAACACGACGGCGGTCAATCTCACGCAGGTTTCGGGAAATGCCGTGCTGGGCGCGGGCGTGTCGGGAACGCAGGCAATCGGCGGGACTGTGGCGGCAGGCTCCGCGGTTGGCGGTGGCTTTCCGGTCCAAGTCGCGGGTGAAGCCAGCGGCAATGTCACGCGCTTCGTGATCTGCGACAATTTCAAGCCCATAAATATCAGCACGGCCACGACGACCATCATCATTCCGCTGGTGGCGGCGAAGACGACGTATATCTGCGGCTGGCAATTGTACGCGGCGGGAGCTGACAGCGTCGCGCTGGTATACGGCACGGGAACGACCTGCGGAACGGGGACGCTGGGAATCGCGGGCGGAACCACGGCGGCCACGGGCTATTCCATGATCGCGCAGTCGAACGTCACGGTAGAGTTGCCTACGGGTTCTCCGGTAAAAGAGACAGTAGCCGCAAATGACACCTGCATCATCACCTCGGCCGCCGTGCAATTGTCTGGAATAATTTCTTATACGCAGTTCTGAGCGCAAATCGGGCTCTCGCGAAACCCTTACCTTCTTGAAATGAAAAAATGCATCGCCTTCCGGCCGGTGGGAGTTTCGCCGCGCGCGTGGATTCCGTGTGGGCGCCGCGCGGTCAAACACTCGCCATTCTGTAAGCAGCATGCGGACGCCATGAACGGCGCGGTGCTGGGACTGTGGGTGAAGCGTTTTTTTGAACCTGCAGAAGCCGGCGAACCGCCATCTAACGGGGCCGCCAAACAGAAAAACCCGGAGAAAAATTCCGAGAGGCCTGCCCGCGCCGTTTGCACTGCCTACTCAGGCAAGCAGGGCGGGCCGGCCAGTGAGCTACGCGCATGAATATCGATGAAGTCCGTTCGCCGGGAAATGGCACGGCGTCCGAGCCGTCAGGCGCGGAATCGCACGAGAAATCACCGAAGCAACGAACAACGAATGGGAAATCGGGAAATCGCCGGACGCGCGGCTCCTCCGTAGAGGACCGGAGCAACGCTCCCACGAAGCGAAGCAACGGCCGCCCTGCTTGCGCAGGCAAGCCGAACGGGAATGAGCGCGATCGCGCTTCGCAACCAAACACGGCGCAGAGTGCGCCGTACCAGCTCGCCGTGGCGGAGAAGCCTACTCCAGAAGGCAAGCCCGCTGAGGCAGGCAAGCAGGGCAGTGCTGCGTCTGTCGACGCGCGCGGAGACTCCGATGCACGGGCTGCGGTCACCCCCGCGGCAAGCACGGACCGCGAGGCGTGCGCTGAGGTGGCTCTGACCCTGAACGGTGGGAAGCGACCTGGTCAAATCGAGGGGCAGGCCTGCGCCCGCGGGACGCAGCCTCGAGAAGTGATGGTGGGGCCGCGCGTCTCCGGCGATCAAGAAGAGTTGTCTGACGCTCCGAAGGAACGATTGCCTGGCGGGGACGCGCCGCTTCCGGACGACATCGCCGATTTTGTCGACGAGATCCACTCAAGGGTGGATTTGTTCGAGGTTCTGTCTCGCTTGCTGAACTCCGAAGACGAAAAAGTGAGGCAGCGCGCTCTTGAGCGCATTCTCGAGATGAAGTACGGCAAAGGCTCGGCGAGCAGCGAGGAGCCGGTGCAAATCATTTTGGATGGGCCAAGACCACAACGGGATTGAAGAACATTGACGCCGCCAGTCCAGCTTGCTTGAACAGTCAGGGCAGGCTGCGCAAGCACGGAGGAAAGCACCATGGCGAATGAGAAAACAGTTTTCATCGGCGAGATCACACAGCTTGCCGGCGTGGCGGCCATCGTCGCGGGAATCGTTTTGAGCTTGCATCACTGGCCGGCAGCCGCGGCATTGCTTGGCGGCGGCTGTGCGTATCTCGTCGGGAAAAAGCTGCGGGCGCAGTAGCGGCGGCTGTGGTTTTCGCGGCAGTGCTACGCGGGTGAAAAAAATAATACGTGGTGGCCTGGATGAAAAGCCGGCGAGGCTCGGCGCGCAGCGCCGTGCGCGTGACCGATCTCTACAAGGCATTCGCACGCCAGGAAGAATTTCACCTGTCAAAGGCCAAGTACCGCCTGTTTGGAGGAGCGGCGGGCCCCGGAAAGACGAAAGCGCTGTTGTGGGAAGCGATTCAAATTGCGAATGAGGTTCCCGGCTGCGACACGCTGCTCTTGCGGCGCACATATCCGGAGCTGGAATCGTCGCTGCTCGCGTATTTTCGCCGCGACGTGCCGCGCAAATTCTACCGCAGCTACAACGAATCGAAGCACCTGGTCACCTGGAAAAACGACTCGACCACACGGTTTGGCTACTGTCGCAATGAAAATGACGTCTACCAATACCAGGGCGCGGAGTTTTTGTTCATCGGGCTCGATGAGCTGACGCACTTCACGTTGAAGCAGTGGCAATTTCTCACTTCTCGCAACCGTTGCCCGATCAAGTTTTATACCGATGGCAAAAATAAGGGGAAGCCAACTATTCCGGGAATGGCGGCCGCCACGAACCCTGGAAACATCGGCCATGCCTGGGTGAAGGCGCTGTGGGTCGATCATGTGCCGCCGCCGGGATTCGATCGCCCGGAGCTGTACGATCCGCGCGACTACGATTTCATCCGCGCGCGGCTCGATGACAACCCCATTTACGCAAATGACGCCGAGTACCGGCGCACGCTTAAGACCTTGCCCGAGCATCTGCGGCGCGCGTTTCTCGAGGGTGATTGGAACGTTTTTGCCGGGCAGTATTTCGACGTCTTCGACGTCGGGCGGCACACCGCGAGGCCGGAAGAGATCCGGCTCGAACCGTGGTGGCCGCGATGGATCTCAATCGATTGGGGATTCCAGCATCCCAGCGCGGTGTATTGGCACTGCGCCGTGCCGGCCCCTGCGAGAAGCACTTATACGAGTCATCCTGAGCGCAGCGAAGGATCTCAGTCACACAATTCGTTGAGGTTTTTCGGACCGGGAAAGAGCGCCGGTCCTCAGGATGACCGCGCGAGTACTTTCAGCTCCCGGGTGGTCACCTACCGCGAATTCGTACAGAACGGCCTCTCGCCGCGGATGCTGGCGCAGGGCATTGCGGAGCGCAGCGGGCGCGAACGCATTACCGAAGTGTTCTTGTCGCCGGATGCGTTTGCGCATCGCACGGCGGAAGCGTCCATCGCGGAGCAGCTCGGCGACGTGCTGGTTGCCAACGGCTTGCCGCGGCCCGCGCCGGCGGATGACGACCGCGTAGGCGGCTGGCAGTTGATGTACCAGCTGCTCGAATCGGATTCGTGGGTGATTACTGAGCATTGCGCAAAGCTGATCGATTGTTTGCCGCTGCTGGTGCGCGACGATCGCCGCGTGGAAGACATTCGCAAAATGGACGGCGATGATCCCGCTGACGCCGCGCGGTATGGGTTGGTTTCCGGGGTCCGGCTGGCAGGCATTGCCCTCGCAGGCACTCCCGGCGCGGGGGCGCAGTCTACTGTGCCCCTGCATGGTGCTTCTCAATCCCGATTTGTGACCGGAATGCCGCTTGGCGAGCAAATTGCGCGCCAAGTCAGCGCGCAGGATCAGACTTCCCGCGCCATTCACTACCAGCGCCTCGAAGCCGAAGCAAAAAAGCAGTTCCGGCCGAAGCCTCCGCCGCGCCGCCGCTGGTGATTAAGATGAGTTGTTGCCGTAGGGGGAGCCAGAGCATATGATATCGGTTTAGTAAAGGAGCAGATCTCTGATGCTGCCGGCCAAACTCTTCGCGGTACTCGCAATCGTTTTCTTGATTTGCGCTGGACTCGTCTGGCTGATGCCGCCCTCTACCTCTTTGGACATTCCCGCGCACGCGACGTATTTCGTATTTGGGCCGGCACTCGTGCTCTTGTTTTGCGCTCTGACGAGCGCCAATTTTGCCGTTTTGTACTACGCCGCTCTGCGGTTTTTTCATGCGCGGTGGAATCGCACGCTAAGCGTGCTTCACTTTTCGCTGTTTGTCTGTTCTGGTATTTCGCTGGCTGTCGTTTTTGTGGTGTCGACGCGTGGTGCGAAAGGGCCCGACGTTGGAGAAGCTCTCCGTTGGTTGGTCATCCCATCCTCTCTGGGAGTTCTCAGTTTAGTAGCTTGTCTTGTAGTGTTCGGCGTTAATCTGCTTGCGGTTGCCGTTCAGATTGTGCGCGCGCGTTTCGCCAGCCATTAGCGACGCGCCTTCGTAATTTCCATCTACATATGTTTCAACTCGTGAAGACATTACTGCGGTCGAGGTACGTCCGATTACTGGAAGAAGAGGTAGCGCGGCTGCGGGCGGAGAACCGCGCGCTGATGAATTCACTGTTGGGCACGGCGGGATTTCCGCCGGTGGAATTTCCCGAAGCGCCCAAACCCCAATCATTGCCGAGGCTGAGAAAACGCTCCTGGCACCAGATACAGGCATGGAAAGAAGCGGAAGCAGGAAGTAATGAAGCAGCGAAGTAAGAACCCGGCGAACAAACACCTTTCGATACGATTCCATGAACAAAACAATTGACAGTTACACACCTGGCGCGATCGCGCCCGCGGATGGGAATACCGGTAATGCCGCCGCTCATGCCGAAATTTATTCCGGCCAAGCCGGAAGGCCTGAGAGCTATTCTCTGGCCGGCGCACCGGCAACCGCGGCTCGGAAAGGCCTCACCCCTGAAGGGGTGAGCTACAGAGACTCGCGCGAGGAAAACGCCGTGATGGATCTTGGGCCGAACAACGAGCGGCTCGAAGACATGAAGCCGTCTCTCGTGAATGCGCTGCACGAGTTGGTGCGGCAATATCGCCAGGAAGGCGTGGTCGCGCGGCGGCACGAGATCCGGCGGATTCGTCAGGCGCGACTTTTTTGGCAAGGCCTGCAATACGCGTGGTGGAATCCCAACGACATGAACTGGCATTTGCCGTTCGAGCAGCGCTTCAGCGACGATCGCGAGCTCGAGGAGATGCCGCGCTACCAGTTCGTCACGAATTTTTATCAGGGTTTCGGGCTGTCGTTCATCGCTGTGCTTTCGCAGGACGTCCCGAGCGTGCGGTTTTACCCCCAATCGGCCCAATCGCTAGAAGATATTTCCGCGGCACGCGCGGCCAGCGACGTGGCCACGCTGATCGAGCAGAACAATCAGGTTGAGCACCTGCTGACCTCGGTCGGGTATTTTTTGTGGACCGATGGGAAGCTCGGCGCGTATGTGCGGTATGTCGCCGACGGTCAGCGCTTCGGCTTCCACGAAGAGAATATCTTGGAGGCGCTGGAAATTCCGCTGGGCGAGGACGTGTATGTTTGCCCGGAATGCGGGAAAGAAGCACCGGCCTCGGCGATCTCGGGTGTCATCCTGAGCGATAGCGAAGGACCCCAACAGCGACCAAATCGAGGTTCATCCGACGATGAGGTTCTTCGGGACGCCAACGACGCGTCCCTCAGAATGACACCTCCTCATTGCGCCTCCTGCGGCGCGGAGCTTGCCGAAACGAGCCTGCGCAAGGCCGAGCGCGTGACCGTGCCGCGCGTGGCAGGAACCCGGCGCGTGCCGAACGGGCAAGAAGTGATCTCCATCGCGGGCGGACTCGAGTTGAACACACCCGTCTGGGCCAACGAGATGCATGAATATCCCTACCTGCAATGGCAGGCGGAAGTGCATCGCGCGAAATTGAAAGCCGCATATCCGCACGCCGCGGACAAGATCGAGTCCTCTCCGTCGCAAGGCTCCGAAGATGTATACGCGCGGGTTTCGCGGTTGAGCGTCGAGCAAGGGCTGCCGTCGATCCATCCCGGCGACGCGCTGCTGAACCTGATCACGTTCGACCGCACCTGGCTGCGACCGTGGGCGTTTTACGCGATTGAAGACGCGAATGTGCGCAGCGAGCTCCTGGCGCTGTTTCCCGACGGCTGCTACGTGGCGTTTGCGGGCGAAGCGTATTGCGAATCGCGCAACGAAACCATGGACGATCACTGGCGCGTGCTGCATGCGCTCCCGGGCGACGGGCAGAATCGCCCAAGCGTGGGCGATTCGCTGGTGCAGGTGCAGGAGCGCTACAACGTTCTTTCCAACATGCAGGCCGAGACGTATGAATACGGCATTCCGCCGATTTACGCCGATCCGCAAGTGCTGGATTTCGACGCGTTGGCAAATCAGGTTGCGGAGCCTGCCGCGCATTTTCCCGCGCGGGCGCGCCCGGGACAACCGCTCGCGGCGGGATTCTTTCAGCCGGCACCGGCGCAAGTTCCGCCCGACATGCTGCGCCATCAACAAGATTTGATCGGCCCAGTTTCGCAATTTCTGACCGGGCTCTTTCCCGCGGTGTTCGGCGGGAACATGGAAGACGTGAAAACGGCATCGGGATACGCTCTCGCGCGCGACCAGGCCATGGGGCGTCTCGGCCTGGTTTGGCGGCGCACGAAACACTTTTACGCCGACGTGATTCTTCTGGCGGTGGATTGCTTCCGCAAAAACCGGCCCGAAGACGCGGAGATTCCCCTGCTCGGGCCCGACGGCGTGTTTGATTCGCATGTGATTCGCATCGCGGATTTGAAGGGCAACATTTGCGTTCATCCGGAAGCCGACGAAACGTTTCCGCGGCTCAAGTCGCAGCAGCGCGGCGTCCTGCAAGGATTGTTCGGGATCAACGACCCGGTGATCCAGCGCGCGCTGACCGAGCCCGCAAATATGGGCTACATCAAAAATGTGCTTGGACTGACCGAACTGGTAATTCCCGGCGAAAATTCGCGAAACAAACAATTGCGCGAGATTCAGCAGTTATTGGCGAGCGCTCCGATCGTCATTTCACTGCACTCGTCGGGCGTGGCGCACGTAGCCCCGGCGACCGCGGAAGCAGATCTCGGTTCTGCGGCTGAGGGAGAAGAACACGCTGGCGAGGGTCAGGGCACCTCGATGCCACTGGTCCTGCCGTCGGTTCCTGTGGACTTGCTCCTCGACGACCACGCCGTGGAATTCGAGGAGTGCAAGCGCTGGGCCAATTCCGACGCCGGCCAAGCTGCGCGAATGACCAATCCCGCCGGCTTCGCCAACGTCCGTGCCCACGCTGCGGCGCACCTTCGTGCCATGCAAGCCACGCGGATAAGTAACTGAACCAGGCCGAATGGCAGGAGCCTGAAATGCTTGACATCAAAGGAGTTGAGGGATAAGGTGCACCCGCTTGAGTCCTGCAGGCGTCTAATTGCATACTGGAAGTGCGAAGGATTGGAGATGCAAGACATGAGCCCCGAAGCTCGTATCAAGGCACTGCAAGAGGCGGAGCCGGGAAGTTGGGTGGCATTTTCCCAGGACGAATCTCGGGTGGTCGCCCACGGGAAAACCTATGATGAGGCTGTCGCCGCAGCGGAGAAAACCGGTGAGTCAGACCCCGTTATCACTCGGGTTCCCAATGACTGGGCCGCGCGGGTATTCGCTTGCTGAGATTGCCTTGCAAAGTGTGGCCAAAACCTCAGGCTCATCCGGCCTTTCCAAACGAGCAGTTTCATTGGGCGCCGATTATCAATGTTCGTGTAATTCATAAGCACGCTCCCCCAAGCAAGTCTATCGAATGCTGGATCGACTCGGGGTCGCACGTTTGCCTCTTCCATGCGAGCCTTTGTCACTCTCTTGGCATCAAGCGAGTGGAGGACGGAATTAAAGAGGAGCTCGGCGGCATATTCGACGATCCCAAGCGCCCGGTCTACTTTCACAAGGTGAAGATCATAGTGGTCTCCGAGCAGTTTGAAACCATGGCTGGATTCTCGAAAGAACTCTCGGTTATAGGAATTCTGGGAAGACGAGGTTTCTTCCAGAATTTTATAACCAAGATCGATTCCTCTGGGAGTCCGCCCTTCATCGAGTTGGAGAAGATTGTCACGCATTGAATTTGGGCGCTGGGAGGAATCTGCAGGAGTTGCCCCGAAGATTCGGGACTTTTTTATTTTGGAGCAGGGAATGACCCAGCCAACCACAACGACTGCAAGTCCCACGAACGGGCAGAGCACGACACACGATCTGTTTGCGCTGACGGACGAGCAGATCCTCGAGATTGAACCGGACATGCACGACATAGACGTCGGCGAAGGGGCGACGGCAGCAAACGGATCGACGGGCACAAAAGCAGATTCCTCGACTCCGGCCGCCAATGCGGCCTCCGCTCGGAATGACAACTTTGTTCAGGCTGATCGAGGCGTGGCGAAGGCCGACCGTCCGGGCGAAAGCACCAGTCACCAGTCACCCGCCACCAGTCACGCGGCTGCGGAGCTGCCGAAATGGCTGGCGGAGAAAATGGCGGACCCACGGAGCGGTGGGGAAGCGCGAGAACTTTGGAATGACGTGCAGCAGACCCGCCAAGACGCGGCCGCCTATCGCGAAGTGTTTGCCAAGCCGGAGGAGGCACGCGCGGCTGCCGATCGTGCGCGATTGCTCGACGACATTGACCGCGCGTATTTCACGGGAGACGCGCAACAGCGTTCGCAGCTCGCGGCCATGATGTTGCGGGAAGATCCCGCCGCGTTTCGGGAAATGGTTTTCGCGGGTTTGCGGGCGCTTGAAGAAGCGGGGAAGAGCGGAGCAGGCAAGAGTGTAGCTCAGGCCTTTAGGCCTGAGGGGGTCTCTTCGGGGGACGCATCTGCGACGGTGGATCGAAGAGGCCTCGCGCCTGAAGGCGCGAGCTACAGCGCCGCTGCGGCGAGCTCGGCGCCCACGGCAGTTGACGCGAGTGGTCAGCACGATTCCCAACTCGCAGCCTATGCAGCATTTGAGAGGGCAGCGAATCAGGAATTGGAGCAGAGCGTCGGCGGAGCGATCGAGCGTACGCTGGATCAGGCACTGCCCAACGCTAACCGCTCAGATAGCGCGGCGATGAAAGGTCGGCTCGCGGCAACGATTCGCCAAGACATCGAGAAAGCGTTGCAGGACGATCGCCAGCTCGGCCAGCAAGTCGCGCAGATTCTTGCGGCGCGCAGGCTGAATGATGAATCACGAGCGCAAGTCGTACGCTTGATCGGCGACCGCGCGCGGCAGCTTGTGCCCGGAACCGCGAAGCGCGTGCTTCAGGATTGGACACAGACGACACTGGCGGCCCATCGCTCGCGTACGAGCCAAAACGAAACGGCCGCGGGTCGCAACGATCTTACCGCCGCCAGCGGCGATGCCAGAAGTTCTCGAACCGAGGCCGCTGCTGGCTCGCGGGTTTCCACCCGGAATGAAAATCGAACTAGCAAGGACACAAGGGTTGATTACCGCAAGCTGAGCGACGAACAAATCCTCAATTTGTAGCGCCGCAGGCGCTTTGGAGTGCGGGAGCTCACTTTGCTCCCGCTTTTTTGCGCCAGCACACACCCCAGAGACACAAAAGCGGCAGCGCGGCTGCCCCACTCCACGATTTTTCGGCGCCTTCTCAAGAGACGCCTTGCGATTCCTTGCGCGCGCCAGCGCTCTTCGGAACGCAGCAATCATAAGGAGAAAAACAGATGCCAGCACAAGCAAACGCGAACGTCGTCGCGTTGCAGCTCGAGAAGGTACGCGACAAAGTGCCCCTGCTCTATGAGCGCGACGACATTCTGCTCACCATGATCCAGCAGCGCGGTGACGTCGAGAAAGTGTCCAGCCGCAACATGCGCCTGCCGTTGCAGGTCAACCCGGGAGGCAAGGCCGGTTCGTACAACGCGGACGGCGGCGACCTGGGACGCGGCTCCGGCACGGCGTACGACGTCGCGCAGGTCTCGCCAATTTTCTTCCGCTTCGCGATCGAAATCACGAAGCTGGTGGAATACGCGACGACCGGGCGCGAACGCGCCATCGAAAACGCCGCCAAGCGCGAGGTGGCGAACGGAATGAAACAATTCCGCGCGTTCCTCGACAAGCTGATGCAGACCGCCGGGAACGGTGTGCTCGGCACGATCAATTCTGTCGCCGGCACCACGCTTACGATGAGCGTTCCGAGCGGCGCCGCGCTGGTCTATGTCGGCCAGACGATCCAGGTGTACGACACCACGCTGACGACCAACCGCGGGACCGCAAACGTCACCGCGGCCGATCCCATCAGCCCCACGCAGACGATTACTGTCGACGTCTTGCCCACGGGCACCATCGCCACCGACGTCATCGTGCACGACGGCCTCAGCGGCGCGCAGCCGGTGTCGCTCTTCGGCATCAAGTATCACCAGAACAACGCGACCACTGGCACTTGGCTCAACTTGAATCGCGCAACATATCCGGTGCAGCTCGCCACGCCGCGCGTCAACGCCGGCAACGCCGCGCTCACGCCGTCGAACGTGCGCCTGGCGATCAACAAAGTCCGGAAAGCCCTGGGCATCAACCACGTAAGCAAGCTGATTGCGTACATGGCGGTCGAGCAGGAACACGCCTGGGAGAATCTCGGCATCACCGTCAGCCAAGTCATCAAGGAAGGCGGAGGCGGCGACGGCAACGACCTGGATCTGCTCTTCAGTGGACGCAAGACCATGAGCGGAATTCCCATCAAGTCCAGCGTAAACGCCGACCAAACCCGCGTCGACTTCCTCGACCTCTCGCACTGGGGACGCGCCGTGCTGAAAGACATCGACTTCTACGAAGTCAACGGCAACACGGTGTTCCCGATTTACGGCGCGAGCGGCGGGCTGGCGGCCTCCTACATCTTCTACTTCGACACGGCGTTCCAGGTGTGGGACGATTCGCCGCGTACCGGCGCGTTCATCGACACTTTGGCGCGGCCCAGCGGCTACTAGAAAGCGGACGCAGCACCTTCGTGGGGGCGCAGCACTGCTGCGCCCATACCACCGAGGTGTCAACCACTGGGTTCTTTTTACTGCGCGCAAATGGGAAGAGCTCTTATCGCCGGAACTTTGCTCTTGTTTTCCGGTGCGATCGCTGCGCGCAGCCTGCCTGCAGGCAAGACCGCACCCCTAGTCTTCGTCTTCCATCGAGTGGATCGCACTCATGACGTCGCCATCCTTCGGCCGATGATCGCGCCCGACATCGGTGTACAGCTCGATTCCGGTCCCCGCATGCTCGAGCTCGGGACGGTGCTCCGCTGCGAGGCAGCGTCGCGCACTCACGGCGCCCTTGTCGAAGGCCAGGTTGGCAAGGTCACCGAGCTCATGCTGGATTGCGGCGAACGTAAATTTGTCGTCAGGACGCTGGATTTTTCACCACGAGCAAAATGATCAGTGTCTTACGCGAGACGCACCAGCCTTCGCCATCTATTGAAGAAAGGCTTCGGCTGGCCGGCGGATGCAACAGGTACGGTGATGCGAATTACCGCGCGGTGTGGGGCTGGAATCGCCTTGCCTGGATCGGCGGCAAGTTCGAGGAGCGCGACGAACACGGTGCGCTTTTACGAGAGCGCATTGAACTAAGAAGAGAACCGAAATACCCCGCAGTAAATCGCTGGCACATCGAGCGCTGGGTACCGCCGGAAGTTTATGGCTCTCCGCGCGCGTGGTATGCGCAGACAGTTGAAATTGCCGACGGGCGCAGTATTCCAGCGCTCGGGCCTTATCCTTCCCGCGGTGAATATGAGCACTGCTTCACGCTCGAATCGCCGCGCGGCGAATTTGTTCAGCTCACGCCGACGATCGGTGAGCATATCGCGCGCGCGATTGAGTGGTCGCGCGGTGTTCCTCGATCGACTCGGAGGCGCCGGATCGATGATCGCGAGCGGCGCAAGGACCGAAGCTATGAGGCATGGGCATACGACTTGCTCGACGACTCCGTGCCCGCGTTCCACAAGCACTCGTTCGTCACGGTGGCCTGATCCATGAACAAACTGCAAATCTGGCTGAAAGGTATTTTTGCCGCGGCCATCAGCGGCGGGTCCGGCGGCGTCCTCACGGGGCTCGCTGCGGTGGGGATCGATCCGCAACATTTCAACTTGCAGGCGGGAATCGGAGCGACGCTGCGAATCGGCGTGGCCGCCGCCCTCATTAATTCGGTGATCGGTGTCGCGGCTTATCTGCAAAAATCGCCATTACCGGATGGAAATTAACAATGGACTCGAAGCCGTAGGGACACGATATATCGTGCCCCTACAAACAGATCGACTTATTGAGGCACAAAAATGCCAGTTGTCGGCTCATCTGCGTACAACACAGCGGGACAAATCACTTCGCTGGTGAGGTCCCTGCTCAACGACGCCCAGGGCAATCTGTTCACAGACACTGTGCTCTTGCCGTACGTGAATTCGGCGTACCGCAAAATGCAGCGCGCTCTCGGCAACGCCGGCGGTAGTGGCTTTCTCACTGAGACTGCGACGTTGATTGTCACCGCCGTTACTACGCCCGATCCGTCGCTGCAAGTCTCCATCACCGACTCTACGCCGCCGCCCAACCAGCTCCCGACCGATCTGCTGGTGCCTGACAAAATTTGGGAACGCCCCAACGGCTCGACCGACGATTTTCTCGAGATGGTGGACCTGACGCAGCACGGCGGATTGCCGTCGCGGATCCAGGACGTGACGCTCAGTGTGTGGGAATGGCGTGCCGATGGCATCTATTTTCTTGGCGCCACCCAGGACACGCAGATCCGCCTCCGTTACTTGAAGGCGTATCCCGATTTGACGGATGCCACTTCGCCCGTGCTCGTTCGCAACGCGCAGGAAGCCATCGCCTACGCGGCCGCGGCACTGGCGGCGTGGGCACGCGGCAGCCCGCTGGCGGAGAAGTGGGATGACGCGGCAGCCGACGCAATCGAAGACCTGATCAGCGCGGCAGTGCGGCGCGAGCAGCAATCCGCGCGGAGACGCCGGCCGTTTTCCGCGCGCAGCGGCTACACACCATTCTAGTGACGCTGCAGCTCAGGCCTTGAGGCCTGAGCTTTTTCTCGATCGGTGACAGCGTTCACATATACGAAATGCCTCACCCCTAAAAGGGGTGATCTACAACTCTTAGGAGCAATCATGCCTATTACGATTACGCTTTTGCCAAACAACACGGACGGTTCGGGCAGCAACTTGTTCTACGCCATCGGCACGCTTACTTTTTCGGGCAATTACCCGACCGGCGGCGACACGCTCGACTTCACCACCGTTGCGGACAAGCTGCCAAGCACGCAAATCATCCAGGCTTTCGCGGACAGCCAGAACGGCAGCGCCGGCTATTACGTGCCGGTGGCGGGAGCTGCGCTCAACAACTGGAAATTGAAAGCGTTCACGGGAGGCGGCACGGAAATCAGCGCCGGGGCCTATCCCGCCAGCGTGACCTCCGACGTTGTACAGATCACCATCACCGCCCGCAAGCTGCAGTAGTTTATTCTTGGCGCAGTCTCCACGGACCCTTAAAATGTTCGCGGATGAGTTGACGTAAGTGTGCAGTGTCTGCCGGAGAATTGAAACACCGTTTGGGGACATACATCGCTGTACTCGAGGTCTGAAGCAATAAAAAGACCTTGGGCGTCTCTACCACGCGGGCAAATAGAGACCATTTGTAGTCTGCTCGGGCGTCTTCAGATTCGACATGGACGCCTTCGGCGCCAAAACGTAGCTGACGTGGTTTCTTGAATACCGGATATTTCTGAAACAAGCGGCGCACGTACAAGTACTGAAAAACGAACAGGCCTAGGCAAAGGACAGCGATTGCCCCAAATGCGGCTGCCGATGGCGGCATTGCTCCGAGATGCCATCTTTCGGGATCGTCAGAATACGATTCGTATACAACCCAGCTAGCAGCGAGCACCAAAACCCAGCATATGATGTTTCGAGTGTTCCAATGGAACGGCGTATAGACATCGTGCGGTCTTAGATCAACATGCACTACAACATGGGCTTTATCTGCATCGTATTCCGACATAATTCATTGAAGTTTAGCACGTCACTCGATGGGCTAGGCGCGAGAAATCGCCGGCATTACAAAAGGTTACGCAATGATACGATCAAAAATCGCATCGCGCCTCAAGCGCGTTAGAACGATGTGGTTTTTCCGAATACGGACCGCCCGATTGGCCGCCCTGGCGCTCGCTCTGCTTCTCGTGCCGGGCATGGTCGCGCCGGTGCACGCGCAGGGCACGCGCAAGGACGACATCGTCTTTAATTCGCGCGGCGTGCCTCTGGCGGGAGCGACGGTGCGGGTTTGCACAATGCCGGCGAGCGGCCAGCCGTGTACGCCACTGGCGCTGATTTATTCGGACGCAGCCCTGACCCAGGCGCTGGTCAATCCCACGACCACCGACGGTCTGGGCAATTATTTCTTCTACGCTGCGCCGGGCCGATACGAAATCGAATTCTCCGGGCCGGGAATCACCACAAAACAAATTCCCAACGTTCTGCTGCCGAGCGACCCCAACGCGCCGTCTTTCAGCACTGTCTCGAGCTCCGGCGCGATCAGCGCGTTTTCGCTTAACCTTACAGGCAACTTGACGGTGAACGGCAACGCCACGGTAATCGGCAATCTGGCAAGCGGAACTCTGAACTTGACCAATCAGTCCACGCCCCCAGGCGCTGCGGGAACGGGCACGGTGAACGTCTACACCAAGACCGCGGATAAACGGCTCTACTACAAGGATGACACCGGGACGGAGATCGGCCCCATCGCCAATACCACCGGCGCGCAAACGAATGTCACCAACACCTTCACCGCATCTCAAAATTTCGACGGCGATATTCATTTCAAAGGGCCCAATCCCAGCTTCGATATTTTTCGGTACGGCGGATATGCCAACACGACCCTGCCAGCTCCCAGCACGACGTGTAGCATTACTTCCGGGCAGACCACGGCCACCTGTGCTTCAGCGATCGATTTTGTGAACGGGCAGGGAATCGTCATCTACGGGGCGGGGCCAGCTACGACCATGACCACGCCGGGAACGCCCACGGTGACTCCGACGGGCATCCTGAACGGCGCGACAACTTACAACTACAAAGTGGTCGCCGAGGATCGCAACGGAGGGTTGACCGCCGCGAGCGCGCAAGGCAGCACCACGACGGGCGCGGCCACGCTAGGCGTAAACACAGTCACGGTGACCCAGGGAGTGCGCACCGGGGGATTGACCACGTTCACGACGAGCGCGGCGCACAATTTCCAGGCGGGTTCCACGGTCAGCATCAACGGCATGAACAACGGTGCCGGCGCCTTCTTCGACGACATGAACGGCACCAAGGTGATCGTGTCAACGCCAACTTCGACGACCTTCACCGTGCAGGACGGCAACTTGACGGACCGCACCGACGCCACCACGGGAACTGCATCCGTGCAGGCCTGCAACACGCTTACCTACGCGAGCGCCAGCTATAGCGGCCCCAGCACGTTAAAGTAGTGGATTTATCGAAACAACGCGCTGGTCGGAATCGCGCCGGGCCTCGATCCCTTTTATGTTGATTGCGGCGTGACCGTGGGAACCCCTCCGAGTTACGTCCCTGCGGCGCCGCCGGCCAGCGCCACTCCCGAGTATCTTGTCTCCACCATCGCCAGCGGAGGCGGAACAACGACGCTCACGCTCGCTAATGCTGCGAGCGCCACCATAACCAATGCCGCCGCTCTTCACGACAATTCCCTGGCGCTCAAAGCTGCGGCACAAGCCGCCTACAACAGTTCGGGCGGCACTGTGTACATTCCTTCGGGTGAAGGCTCTTTCCCCTTCAACGCCGTCACCGATTTCACGTCGGGATTGAGCAATACATTCACCCGGACCGTGCGCATTCTGGCGGCTGGCTCCCTTGTTTTGAATCAGACCGTCATTCTCCGCGCCGGAATGGATTTTGAGGGAACTCCAAGCGCATGGGGCAGCTTTGTTTACACGCCCGGCGGGGTGCTCGCTGGCAACGCCCATCCCATGGTGTACGTTCCCATTGCGTCGACAAACATACACCTTAACCGGCTTCTCTTTCAGTTGGGACCCGCGCTGCAAACCGGATTCCTGTCCGATATCGACGCGACCGGGCTAGGCTCGGCTGGATTCAATTTTATCGACACCTACTTTCAAGGAAACAACGGCAACACCCGCCCGGTGATCCTGAAAGGCGGCTTTGATTACTTTTTCATCGGCGGCCAATGTTCGGGCGGGAACACGATTTGGCCTCAGCCGCCCTGCGTGGAAGTGACCAACAGCAGCGCTGCCGTTACAGGAACAAATGCAAGCCAGGTTCCGGGAAGAATCGTGTTCGACCGCACGTACTTTGCAAATACCGGCGTGCAAATCGACGACCTTCCGAACTCGAACCCTAACGGCGTAACGCATGTCCGTTTTGACAAGGCTTTGTATGAAAGTGGAGAGTACCCTCTGCTGCGCATCAATTTCCCCGCGGGGTTTATCAGCCAGATAGTCTTCAATGACGTGTTGGGAGCGGATCTGGTCTCCGCAGTAGGCACACCCTTTATTGACGCCACCAACAGTACAAACCTTCAGGTTGTGGACTGGTTCCGAGGCTCGCTGACCTCCTCGGGTCAGCCTCTCCTCATAAACGGAACGCCGAATAACCCCACCACGCTCTTTGCCGAAAGGCCTCCAACGGGTTTTATCGGAAACGTTCCCTGGATCCAATTGGGCACACAGATTTCCGAGTTCAACAGCGCGAATCTGTATGCGGATAACGGCGGGCGGATTTTTTACCGCATGAGCTTTCCTGCTGCCCCTCAAAGCCTTACGCTCAGCTCGGGAGGCAGCGTGCCAACCGGGACGATGACGTACGCCTTTACCGCCGTGGACGGGGACGGCAAAGAAACAGCGATGAACAATCCGCTGCCTTTCGGTGGAGCGGCTTCCATAAACGTCACCAGCGGAAACCAAACCGTCAATATCACCGCGCCATCGAGCTTTCCCACCGGCGCCGTGGGCTTGAACCTCTACCGCTTCACGCCGGGAAACGGTCCGGGAAAAGTGAATCTCGTCAGTCTTGGTTGCGGAACTCCAGAGATCACCACGCCAGGCCAGGTGGTCTCCGATGCTTCCGGCTTCGCCTGCAGTTCTCCGCCTCTGCTGGCAGGGGCCGGCGCGGCAAACCTGTCGAGCAACGGCGTGACCACGTACAAATTGAATATCGCGAGCGAGTCGCTGACCGCCAGTCCTCGCGGCGAACAGAACATTTTTCTGCCGGGGGCGCTCACCACTACCTGGACCGGTTCGACGTGGACGCCGGATAAGGCCATCACCGTCACGCGTGTGCAGGTGCAAGCCAAGACCACGCCGAGCGGGTGCACTACAAACGCCATCGTACGGTTGACGGACGGCACCACTCCGGTCAACTTGACCATCTCCGCCGCTGCAAACGATTCCGGCGCCATCGCGCAGAATTACGCGGCCGGCGTAGGGCTCGTCGTCAGCGTCCAAACCGCCGCGACTGGCTGCACCACAAGTCCTGCCGACGCCAACGTGATTGTGCAATACAAAATGCAGTAGGGTTTTCCTCAGGATGTCAGGTTAAACAATTTCCAGGAAAGGTTTTTGCCATGCCTACACCAACGGAAAGCTCCACGGTTTCGCTTGTGAACATCTCTACACAGAAATGGCCGCCGCGGCAGCGGACCTATTTCGGCTCGCTCGAAGTACGCTCGCCGGAACCCGGTCAGAGTTTCGCGATTACGCCCATCCGCGGTTGCACCGGCGTGATGGACCTGGGCGACAAGCGCATCATGGAGTACCGCGTCACGGCGCGGGAAATCGCGGACGACATCGCGCGGGAAATCAACGGCGACTCGGGGGAGGGAAGTTTCCACGGCGTGTTTGTCGCTGCCGGGGAAATGCCCACCGAGGCGGAGTTGGCCGAAGCGCGTTCCCGTCTGGATGAGTTTCACAGAAAATTGGTGGCAGCCGCGGATCTCGAGTGGGAACGTTCCCACAATCCCATGTTCATCACCGACCTCGAGCGCCGTGCCGCGCGCGAGCTGCGGCTCGAAAAACCCTGGCTGTACGATCCGAAGCCGCTGGCCGAGTGTCCGGTGTGCGCCGAAAGGATCAAGCCGGGCGTTGCTGTGTGCCGCTCCTGCGGCGCGATCCTGGATCGCGAAAAGGCCGCGCAGTTCGGTCTGGTAGCACCAGGGCGAAAAGACCGCCCAAGAAGTTCGGAGACTCTGGCCGAAGCGGGTAAATGAAGCAGGGAATTAGAGGCTGAGAGTCGCGAGTAGTCTCACAAAACTAGAAGGCGGCGATTTCTCGCCGCCCAAAATCAACGTGCACTGGGCACGCCCGCGAAGCAATTCGAGAATAGCACATTAAGAAATGACAACAGCAGGATCATTCGACGCACCCATCGAGATTTTCGGCGGTCTGGTGACGGACATGTCTCCGTCGGATTTGCCGCACGGCGTCTCGCCCGATTGCCAGGACCTCGTATTCGGCAACGGCAACGTGGCCACGCGCCCGGGTTTGCAGGCGCTGTTTGGGCCGCTCGCGGGAAATCCCACCATCAACTACGTCAAGACCTACGAAACGCTGAACGCCACGCTCCGCACAATGGTGATGGACTCGAACGGCGTGCTCTACAAAGAGACGACGCCGGGCACGCTGGCCAGCATCGCGAACGGACTGGCAGGGAACTCCTACGCGAATTCGACCACACTCTTTGGCCGGGAGTATCTCGCGATTAGCGATGGCAAGACGGGGAACGATCTTCCTCGCCAGTACGACGACACGAACTTCGATCGCGTGAGCCAGGGCGGCCCCGGCGGCGGGCCTATGGCCGTGGACGAAAACGTTGTTCTTTCGATCGCCGCGAGTCCCAACGGCGCCGCGCAACCCGCGGCGCTCGCCATCGCGGCAAGTCCGAGCGGCGCCGTCGAAAACGGTTTTCTTGTTACTATCACGACGACTTCAGCGCACGGCCTATCCGCCGGGCAGTCGGTCACCGTGGCGGGTGTCGGCGTCGCCGGCTACAACGGCACGTTTCCAATTGTCGCCATTCCCAGCATCACGCAGTTCACCTATGTTCTCGGCACTCCGGGGCTTGCTGCGTCGGGTGGAGGAACGGCGGCATCCGCAACCGCGACAATCCAAACTACCGCCGCGCATGGATTCGTCACTGGCCAGCTTGTTACCACGGCAGGCATCGGCGTCTCCGGGTACAACGGCACGTTCCAAATTACCGGCGTGCCTGACTCCACGCATTTCACGTTCACCGCACTCTCGGGCGGCCTCGCCGCGTCGGGCGGCGGCACGGCAGCCGCGGCAGGCAATGTCACGTCCGGGGTGCACCAGGTCTGCGTGATTTTTCAGACGCGCCAGGGGTATCTCACCAAGCCCGGGCCCGCAACGAGTTGGACGGCGAGCGGCGGCAAGCGCGCCGTCATCACCAACATTCCCACCGGACCTTCCAACGTCGTCGGGCGCATTCTGTGCTTCACCGGAGCGGGCGGCGCTAGTTTTTTCTACGTGGGCGGCGGCGCGTCGCTCTTCAGCGGCAACATGATCATCAGCGATAACACCACAACTTCACTCACGGTGGACTTCTCCGACGCCATCCTGCTCGCGGGAACAAATGTCGACAACCTTTTCCGCCTGGTCGAGTTGGGCGACTGCGCCGGCGTAATGGACTACGCGCAGCGCCTTTTCTGGTGGGGCGAGCGCAACCGCATGGACAACTGGGTGAACCTGGGATTCGATGGAGGCTTCACCGGACCTCTGCTCCCACACTATCCGCTGGGCTGGACGCCCGATCCCGTCTTCGCGCCGGGCGGTACGGATGAAGAAAACTTCGTCATTTGGGGCGGTGCGTACTCGATTGTTGGTAACGGCACGACCATCACGCGCGGCCTGATGACGCAGAGCGCGGTGAAGGATTCGTTGGGCACGCCTCTCATCCAGGCGAATACGGACTACACCGTGCGCGCGAGGTGCGCGAAAAACTCGACGCTGGTGCAGGGCACGCTGCACATTCATCTTTATAGCGCGAGCGCGCCGCTCAACACTGTGGGCCTGCAGCTCACAGCGGCACAACTCACCACCGGCTACGTGGAATACACCGCCGAGTTGACGCCACCGCTCGCGTCCATCCCCGTCGACCTCGTGCTGCGCATTTACGCCGACGGCACGCCCAATCAACGGCCAGTTCTACATCGACAGTATCGAGATTTTTCCTACCGCGCAGCCTACAAACGCATCGCTCGTGCGCGCCAGCCGCGTCGAGGATCCGGAAAGCTACGACGGAATCGACGGCCTGCTCAGCATTGCCGAAAACAACGGGCAGGCGATTCGCGCCGCGTTCAAGATGCGCGAGCGCCTCTATTTCGTCAAAGAACATTCGTTGCATGTCACCCAGGACGACGGCGTCAACGAGCCGACGTTGTGGTCGATCGCGGAAGTTTCACGCCGTGTGGGCACGCCTTCGGTGCGCGGCGTGGGAATCGGCGAGGACTGGGTGGTCATCGCCCACCGCACCGGCCTCTATATTTTCTCCGGCGGCGAGCCCGTCAAAATCTCCCAGGAGATTCAGCCCACCTGGAACCAGATCAACTGGCAGTATGGACACACGCTGTGGGTCACCGTGGATACAAAAGAGCGTCGCATTTTTGTCGGTGTTCCGCTCGGCTCCGCAACTTCCCCGAACAAGATTCTCATGCTCGATTATCATGATTTGTATGACGCTGACCTGATCGCTTCACGCCCTCCGATTAATATCACGTTCACCGGGCGCAAAGCCGCAAACGATATGACCCGCAAGTGGTCGCCGTGGACCATCGCCGCCAACGCTTGCGCTCTAATCGAGCGCACCGATGGCACGGCCGTAGTGGCCATGGGCGGAGGTACGCCCGGCGTGGGAGGAGGCGGCGCGACCGGCAAGGTCTATCAATTGAGCGACACGCAACTTTCCGACGATGGCACAGCCATCCCAAGCTACTACACGACGCACTATTTCCCGGAACGTGCCGTCGAGCAATCCCTCGGCCTGGGCGCGCACCGCAAATTGTTCAGCTACCTGACGATGTTCGTCGAAGGAGCGGGCTCGCTCGCGTTGACAAGCTTCACCGATTCCGTGAGCGCGCCGCAAACGCAACAGCCACTGCCGCTCAGTTCGCCTGCGGTGAAAGATCTCGAGCTGCCGATCAATGTTCTGGGAGAGCGTGTCGCGTTTCAGGTGAGCACGAATCAGACCGGCGCGTGGTTCCGTTTGCAGAAATTCACGCCGTCAGTGCGCGTCGATCCCTGGTCGCCCGTCCGCGGGCTCAATTAATCATGCTGACTGTCGCACAACTCGCACCGCTGAAAGACCGCGATCCGTATCTCTACGAGACACTGGTGAAAATTGTCTCGTCTGTAAACGCGACGAGCCAGCGCGCAGGCGTGGATCCGAGCACCCCAGCCCCCGCGCCGTCGTCAATCGCGTCGCTTGCCGTGCAGGCATCCAACGGCTGGTTCGATATCGCGATCATCGACCCGTCGAACGCGCGGCCGGGATTGTTTTATTTTGCGGAGTCCGATACAACGCCAGCCTTCAGCGCCCCGCGTGTGTATTTCATGGGTGCCTCGCGAAACTTGTACGTGCAACTCGGTAATCAAACGCTCTTCTGGCGCGCGTATTCGCAGTATGTCGGCTCGCTGCCTTCCGCGCCGGTGACGTTCGGCTCGCCGCCCACCGCGGTGACCGGAGGAGGCGCAACTGGACCCGCGCCGTTGCCTTCGAGCGGCAGCGGCGTGCTGCCCAACGGCTTTGTGCGCGGTGCCAACGGCTTCGGTGTCAACCCCGGCTCGCGCGTGCTGCGGCAAGTATTGCTCTGAAGAATGCGCGTTCGTGAATATACCGAGCAGGATTTCGAGGCCTTGCGTACAATTCACGCGGCGCAGGGTTTCGACTACCCGCTGCCGGATCTGAGCAATCCACTGTTCGTGACGAAGCTGGTCCTTGCCGGAACTCCAAGCTCAGCGGGGGAAGGGAAGTACGAAGTACTCGGCGCTGCCCTGCTCCGGCTCACCGCGGAAACGTATCTGCTCCTCGATCCCCGCGCGGGAACACCGCGCGAGCGCTGGAGCTGGCTGCTCGCGCTTCACGCCGCGGCGGAACACGACGCTTGGCAGCGCGGCCTCGAAGACGTGCACGCGTGGCTGCCGCCGCCCATCGCCAGAAAATTTGGCAAGCGCCTGGAGCGCTTGGGCTGGGTCCGCGACGACACCTGGACACCATTTTGCAAGAGACTGGAAATTCGGGATTAGCCGCTCGAAGGCCGAACATTCAACACCGGAGGTTTTCCATGGGACGTGGCGCACAAGCACAAACACGGCAGTTGACCGACCAGCAGCTCGCGAATGTCAACGCGCTGAACCAGCAGTTTCTCGGAAATCAGCAGCAGGTCGGCAATCTGCTCGTACCGCAATTTCAAAGCGTTCTCAACAACCCCGGCCTGAGCCCCGCTGACAAAGCGGCGGTAACGGGACAATCCCAGGGCTCGCTGGCCAGTGCGTTCGATGCGCTCCAGCAGTCGGCGCAAAACCGCCTGGCGCGCACGCGCAATTCCGCCGGCTTCGGCGATCTCACCGATGAGCTCGCGCGGCAGAAGGGAATTGCCGAGGCTGGCCAGGCGCAGCAAAATCAACTCGCGTTCACCAACACCGCGTTTCAGCGCCAAATGGCCGCTCTACAGGGCCTTTCCGGGCTCTTCGGCGTCGACACGAATCTTCTCGGCCGGACCCTCGGCATTCCCGCGCAGCTTCTCAACGTGCGCGCGAATGCCTCGCGCCCCTCAGGGTTCTTCTCTTCGTTGGGAAATTCGCTCGGCGGATCGCTGGGCGCCACGGCCGGCGGCTTGCCGGGATTGTTCCTCTAGCGCCTGCAGCGGCCGATCTTTAGACCGGTTCTTTCTTTGTTCTTCTGTAGGGACATTCTTCGTCCTTCATCGAGACGAACAGTGCGTGCAATTGTAGCCGCCGCGGACCGTCGCGCGCATCTTTCCACTTGTAGAAGGCGCAGCCAGCGCGCGGTTTGCGCACCCGCGACAGGACTCCCATGGGACTCATCACATCTTCGATTACACCGGGATTGATCGCTTCGATCGTTCCGGTTTGCGTGCAGTTTGTTCTGTTCTTGCGGTGGCTGCACCGCCGAATGCGTGACGACGAAATCACGCGTGCATTTGTGCGCGACGTTGCGCTCAATCATCTGCCGCACATTTACACCGCGTTGCGCGAAATCGCCGCGCGGCAGGGAATTGAGCTGGACGAAACGCCCCTGGTCCGCTTCCTCGAGTTCAACCGCGCGCGCCGCAAATGATGAACGCCTCCGTCCAGCTTGTAGCGCTAGCCCGTCGGCTTGCCGCGGCACAGTCGCTCGATCCCGCATTGGTCTGCGCCGTCATCGAGCAGGAATCCGGCTGGAATCCCTGGGCCATGCGTTACGAGCCGGCTTTTTTCGCCAAGTACGTCGCGAATCTTTATACCAACAATAAAATCACCGCCTCCGAAGCTTACGCGCGCGGCTTCTCCTGGGGACTTATGCAAGTGATGGGTCAGGTGGCTCGCGAGATAGGCTTCGACGGAGCGTTTCTTTCGGCGCTTTGCGATCCGGAGCAGGGATTGTCGACAGGCTGCAAGGTCTTGCGCAAGAAATTCGACGCCATGGGCGGAGATGCGTCCCGCGCTCTTCTCGCCTGGAACGGCGGCGGCAATCCGGCCTACGCCGCGCAGGTCCTCGCAAGGAGATCGCATTACCTGTAGCTCACCCGTTCAGGGTGAGGTCTATGGGGAATCCATCCCATGCCCACACAGCTCGCAGTTAAGTTTGCTGGACTTGCCGCCATAATGCTCCTGGCCGTCATTGCCGTTACCGCCTGGCGAGCCGAACAGCGCGACCGTGCCCAACTCGCCAGCGAGCTTGCCGCCACAAAGAAATTGCTCGCCGACGCTGACACCCGCCAGCACGATCGCGACGCGCAATTGACACAGACTCTCGCGGAGCTCGTCAAAGAAAAACAATCCATCACCACTCCCATCCGGATTGTGCGGGAGCTACCCAAAGAAATTCCTCTTCCCGCACCAATAACTCTCCAAACGGACCAAAACAAACCCGCGAGCAGCGCCGCAAAGGAGAGCCCCAACACTAATTCCCACAATTCCAGTGAACCAACAGCGAACGGGAAAGCCAGCGACAACCAACCCGCGCTGGCCGTCATTCCCCAGCAGGATCTCAAGCCGCTCTACGACTTCGCCCTTGACTGCAAAGCCTGCCAGGCGAAACTCACCGCCGCGCAGAGCGACCTAACCGACGAGAAAACCAAGACGACCGCCCTCACCCGCGAACGAGATGACGCCCTCCGCATTGCCCGAGGTGGCAGCGTCTGGCATAGGATCACCCGTGCCGCCAAGTGGTTCACCTTAGGAGCCGCCGCCGGTGCCGTCCTCGCAAATGCTAAGAGATAACAGACGTGGCAAGTACGCCTCTCCCCTTGTCGCCTGATTGACGCTGCCCGGCCCATTGTGGCCGACTACGCGGAAGGGAAGGGCCGCCCATAGAAGGGAAGCAGTTCCCCACCCGCTCCTGCGGCTGCGTCATAGAAGCCCAAAGCGAAGAACAATTTACTCGGAGTGTCCGGCTGGCGCACCCCCCGCGCCAGCCGGACACAGTATCCACCAACCCCAAAACCTAGTGCAAGGGCTGACAGTGGGTAAAGAACAAGAGTGCCTGCTTGCCGGGATCTGGTCCCGACCGCTCTCGAGGAGCTTGCGAGGCGGTAGTGCGACGTTTCGCATGCTGAACACTAAGAGGCTTCGCAGGAGAGCGCCAGCCGAAAAAAGCTGTGCAAAACCCCCAAAAAGGGAAAGATTTCTCTTGACACTACGTCTTATAAGTTATATTATGTTAACTAAGAAATAGGTTTGAATTCCAACCCCGCCCCGACCTCTGCGCAAGGCTCCCCAGAGTACGGCTCCTTCCCCTTTACGTCCGGTTACTTTTTCAGCGTGGTTTTGTTATGTGCTATCTCGTACTGGATGTACTGCTCGATGAGATGCGCGTCCACTCCGACGATGCGCCGCCCGTTGATGAAGATCGTGGGCGTGCTGGTGACTTCTAGTTCTTGACCGTTTGCGCGGCTGGCATCCACTGCGGCGGCAGCGTCCGAGCTAGCCAGGCAGGACTTAAAGGTCCCAGCATCGAGCCGGGACTGTTCGGCGAAGTCATTCATTTTGGACCAGGCATTTTCGGCCGAGATCAAGTCCTGTCCGTCGTAAATGAAGTCATACATCTTCCAGAATGCTTTGGGATCTTGTTGATAGGAGCAGCGGCCGGCAAGGGCAGCCGTCCTGGCCCAAGGATGCAGCTGTTCAATGGGAAAGTCTTTGAAGATTACCCTTAGTTGAGGATAGTTGGGCAGCAGTCCGCGTAACACATCATGCAGATTGCGGCAGACCGGACATTCAAAGTCGGAGTACTCGACTAGAGTAACGCTGGCTTTGGGATCACCCAAAACGGGCGCGTCCTTCATCTGAATCTTAGCGCGGGCCTCAGCCAAGGGGTCTTTCGTAAGATCAGATAACTCTCCACGGAACAGATACTTGCCGTCCTTACTGACAAAGAGTTTGGCGCTTTGCCGAGTGTCCCCCTGTTTCAGTTCGATATTGGTTTCGAGGAGACCGGGAATCCCGGTCTCTGTGAAGGGGCCAAAGGTAAGCTTGGTGTCGTTTTCGAAAGCATAGAGATGCCGAAGATAGGCTTCGATGGTCTTCTGAATTTCCGTGGGCGCCGCGGCCGATGTTGCAGGGGCGGACGATGGGGTTTGTTGCGCGCACAAAGGTACCGACAACACACCAATCATTAGGACAGCAACCGCAGTTACAAGCGATTTCACGGCGAACCTCACGGATCAAGGGATAAATTTTTGCGCGATCGGGAACGGTCTGCCGAAACCAAATGCGCGCGAAGTGATCTTTAATCCTGGCGCTGCTTGTTTGCGCTTGTACTCGTTCCGGTCGACACGCAGAGCGATGTCCTGGACGAGTTTGAGGTCAAAGCCGTAGTGGTCGGCGATTTCCTGCGGGCTTTGCAGATCCTCTATATACGATTTCAGGACGCGGTCCAGAACATCATAGGGCGGCAGGCTGTCCTCGTCTCTTTGGTTGAGACGCAATTCCGCGGAAGGCGCCTTGTCGATGGTTGAACGGGGGATCAGTTCCCTTTCGCGATTAATCCAGTACGCCAGTTCGTAGACCATGAGCTTGGGCACATCGGAGATGACGCCAAGTCCCCCGGCCATGTCCCCGTACAACGTGCAGTAGCCGACCGCCAGTTCGGACTTGTTTCCCGTGCTCAGTACCATCGACCCAAACTTATTGGAAAGCGCCATCAAGTAATTTCCCCGGATGCGTGCCTGGATGTTTTCTTCGGTGACGTCGACCGGACGATTTACGAACGCGGGCGCCAGCGCTTTCCTGTAGGCATCATAGACATCGGTAATGGGTACGGTGATGAGTTGGATGCCAAGGTTATCGGCCAGGGCCTTGGCGTCGAGGCGGCTCCCTTCGGAGGAAAACGGCCCGGGCATGGAAACGCCGAGTAGGTTTTCCGGCCCCAAGGCTGTTGCTGCAATCGACGCAACCACGGCCGAATCGATGCCGCCGCTCAGCCCCATCAACACCTTTGTAAATCCGCACTTCCGCACATAGTCTCGAGTTCCAACCACTAAAGCCCGATAGGCGTACTCGATTTCTTCCTTCGGCAGCGGATGAATATCACCTTGTCCCGTCGCGGTGTCGAAGAGAACGAGATCTTCATCGAACGAGAGCGCCTGCGCCGCAACCTTGCCATCGGCCGTAAGCGCCATGCTGGCACCGTCAAAGACGAGGCTGTCGTTTCCGCCGACCTGATTCACATAAACGACTGGACGGCGCTGATTGACCGCAATAGAACGCAGCATGTCGAAGCGCAGGGAGTGTTTGTCTATCGTGTAGGGTGAAGCGGAGATATTCAAAAACAGGGTAGTTCCCTGCCCCATGAGCTCGGTTACGGGATCGCGGTCGTAACGGCGCTTGGCCCAAAAGTTTTTGTCGTTCCAAACGTCTTCGCAAATAGTGATGCCGAGCTGCTCCCCGTTGAAGCCAAACACGGATTGGTGATCCGCAGGCTGGAAGTAGCGCGATTCGTCGAATACATCGTAGGTGGGCAACAGCATCTTGCTCTGCTCGAATGCAATGCGGCCGCCGCACAACAAAGCTGCTTTGTTGGCAATGGACTTTCCCGTTCCGTTGCTCGCGCGGCCGACAAACCCCACGATGGCGGGCATAGGCAGTTTCGTGGCTAAATCTTTCAGCTCACGAAGGTTGCGCTCGATGAAGGCCGGCCGTTCGAGGAGATCCTGGGGAAGGTATCCGCAGAGACATAGTTCTGAAAAAATAGCCAGGCCGGCGCCGCGTTGTTTGGCCTGCGCCGTCAGGCTCAAAATGCGGGCCGCATTTCCGGGAAAATCGCCAACGGTGGGATTAAACTGCGCGAGCGCTATTTTCATGCCCGTGCTTTAGCATACGGTTGAGAGAGAGAGATTGCAAACCGGAACACCTGTCTTTCTACTGTGCTACCTTCGCGTCCGGCGCGTCGTCCCTCAGCCGTCCACGGCGCCTGGCGGTCACCGGACTGCATCAGGTCCACCAAGCTCCCAGGGGAACATTCGGCGAGAACTCCCCTCATATATATGAGAATTATGAAGCCAAAGAAAAAGAGCTGAGGAGCACTTCTTAATTATGGTGTCGCATTTGGAAGTGCGGATCGTGAGCATGGCCTCACCCTAGGCCACGGAAGAAGGCGGTCAGATCCGCTGCGACCGCCGCTGGTTCCTCAGCCGGGGCGAAGTGCCCGCCGCGCGGAAACACTGTCCAGCGTTGGATGTTGTATAGGCGCTCCAAATACGAGCGTGGCAGTTCTCCCTCTGGAACGGTCTGGTGCGCGAAAACACCAAACGCCGTACGCGTGCTGACGTAGCTGGGAGCAACCGGGTACCAGCGATTGTCCCAATAGTCGCGCATCGACGAGGTGATGCTCTGCGTGATCCAGTACAGGGTGAATGTGGCACAGAGGAAGTCGTCGGTCGGCGTAACGTCGCTCCACGAGTGCCACTTCTCACCCATGTATGCCGCGAGCCCTGCCGGGGAGTCGTTGAGTCCATAGCCGACAGTCTGGGGCTTTGTGGACTGGATCGCGCTGTAACCCCGCTCCGTCATATCCCAGCCCCGGTTCACCGCGAGGTACGAACGCTCGGCATCGGACAGCTCCGTATCGTCCACCACTGGGGCGAGATCCGACTCCAGTGTGGTGAGATGGATCCCGATCACCGACTTGGGATGGTCCAGCGCGAGGATCGTTGTCACCCCGGCCCCAAAGTCATAACCGCTCGCACCATAGCGGGAATACCCAAGCTCAGACATGAGCCGGTGCCAACGCTCGGAGACGTACCGGTAGTTGATGCCGACCTCGGGTGAACGCGGCGAGAAACCATACCCGGGCAGGGAGGGTACGACCACGTCAAAGTGCTCGAGCATCGACAGCATGTCCATGTAGTCGAGGAAACTGCTGGGCCAGCCGTGCGTGAGAATGAGCGGCACACCCTGACCCGATCGCGCACGCTGGTACACAAAGTGGATGCCCTCCCAAGTGAAGTGGTTGAACACGTTGAGCCTTCGCTCCCAGCCACGCCAGTCGAACTCGTTGGCCCAGTAGGATACGATGCGTCGTAACCAGTCCAACTCGGTGCCCTGTTCCCAGCCTATCCCAGGTATCTGGTCGGGCCATCTAGCATTGCGCAACCGTGCCCGCAAATCATTGAGCACCTCATCCGCGACGTGAATCCGAAATGGTTCCACTACAATTACTCCCCTCTTGGCCTTAGCCAGCGGTCAACTGAACGCGCAGACAGTATGGTCGGGGAAACGTGACCTCTCATGTTCTCCCACCCGCCCTTTGCGCTACCAAAGTTGCAATTCCCTGCCCGGCGCGGAGCTCTCGATGGAACAACAGTTCCAGCGAGGGAAAAGCACTGCGCAATTCGCCGCTTTCCAACAAGAAGGCGGGATTCCGCGGCCCGCTGGCGAACTCCAACTGCGCGCGAGTGAATGTCTCGAAAACCAACATTCCGCCCGGGAACAAGGCGCGTTCTATCTGCGGATGCAACGAGCGCTGCAAGTAGTGGATGCAAAGGATCAGGGCGAACGACGCTTCGGGCAGAATCGCCATTTCAAGATCACAGCGCACAATCCTAATGTGCCGAGGGCGCGTTTCCGCGGTGATTTCCGGCCCCGCGGCGAAATCAACGGCCAGGTGCGCGGCTCGCGCGCGTTCCGCCAAAATCTCAAGGGCTACGTTCGAGCCGTCAACCGCGGTGACCGGCTGATTCCGAGCCGCGAGCAAAAGTGCGTGGCGTCCCGTACCGCATGCTAAATCCAGCGCCGGGCCATGGGGCAAGAGCGGGAGGAGTTCACGAACGATGCTCGCGGGTTCCGCGCCCCCATTTTCAGCGGCTGCGCGGTGCTTGGGATCCCATTTGGAGAGGTTGGCTGGCATAAAAAAGGCTCTCGAACGAGAGGTCCGAGAGCCTGGAAACGCGCACGGGAGGAGCGAACGGCTCCCCCAAAAACCATGTTATACGCTGAATGAGCTGCCGCAGCCGCAGGTGCTCTTCACCTGAGGGTTGTTGAATTTAAACCCAGCGCCCTCAAGTGTCTCGATGTAGTCGATTTCGACGCCTTCGAGATACATGGAACTCATCTGGTCAACGGCAACTTTCAGGCCGTCAAAATCGATAATTTCGTCGGTTTCGTTGGTCTGGTTCTCGAATGCCATATGGTATTGGAACCCTGAACAGCCTCCCCCGACAACGGCGACGCGCAGCGCCACCGGCGCGGGACTCTGCATGTTCATGATCTCCTTGACCTTGGTGCTGGCAACGGGCGTGAGATTAATCATGTTCTTTCATGGCCTCCGTTCGCGGACAACCCGCGAACTACTTTCCACCAGTATTATAACAAAACAATCGGCTTTCCGCACAACGCCCGTCTCCCCGGTATGTTCCTTCCCGGAAACGCGGGCCAGCGGCGCATTTCGACATGGTCAGCCGCATCGCTTACAATGAGATGCCCCTATGAGACACAAAGTCACATTGATTTCCGGCGAAGGCATAGGACCGGAAGTGGCTGCGGCAGCCCGCCTGATTATCGACGCCACTGGTGTCCAAATCGACTGGGAAGAGGTGGAAGCCCGGGCAAAGCAAGCCAGCGAAAAGGGTCAGTTTGTCCATGAAGCGGCGATAGAGTCCGTCCGGCGAAACCGCGTGGCGTTGAAGGGGCCGATGGGAACGGCGGTCGCGGAAGGCGCGCCAAGCATCAACGTAGGGCTGCGAAAGACGCTCGACCTGTATGCCAATTTGCGGCCCGTCAAGAATTTGCCGGGTGTGAAATCCCGTTTCGACCATGTGGACGTTGTCCTGGTCCGTGAAAATACCGAAGACCTCTATTCCGGCCTCGAGCACGAGGTCGTTCCCGGGGTTGTCGAGAGCCTGAAGATTATTACCGAGCGGGCCTCCACACGTATCGCTCGGTTTGCCTTTCAGTACGCCAAAAAGAAAGGCCGCAAGAAGATCCATGCCATTCATAAAGCCAACATCATGAAGCTTTCCGACGGGCTCTTTCTGAAGTCGATTCGCACCGTTGCGCAAGAGTATCCGGACATTGAATACAAAGAACTCATCGTAGACAACGCCTGCATGCAGATGGTCCTGAACCCTCTGCAATTTGACTTGCTCCTCCTTCCAAACCTCTATGGCGATGTCATGAGCGACCTCGCTGCGGGTTTGGTCGGCGGGCTGGGAGTCGTCGGTAGCGCGAATATCGGCGACGATGCGGCCATGTTTGAGGCCGTGCACGGTACCGCTCCGGACATCGCCGGAAAAGGCCTGGCGAATCCTACGGCATTGCTGATAAGCGGTATCATGATGCTGGATCATCTTGAGGAACACTCCGCTGCCCGCCGGGTCGAGGCGGCTCTCGCGCGTGTATACCGTGAAGCCAGGCACACCACCAAGGATGTATGCGGCAAAGCCAGCACGCAGGAATTCACCGACGCCGTAATCGCCGCCCTGCCGCCCAAGTAGCCCCGCCGGTCTCGCCGTGCTGGTGGTTTCGGCAATAGGGGTCTATTGAAATCGGGTCTTGTTTTTTCCCTGCGCCGGTGGCATGCTCTTACCCCTGCTGCTCAAACGTTCCCTCAAGGTGGCTTATGCAGCGATCTCGATACCCGGAGCGGCGAAGCACGGTGCGTGTGTCCCTACAGATACCGCTGACCGTTCGTTGCCTGTCACCCGAAGGTGACACCATCTACCTGAAGGCATCGACGCATTCCGTGAGCGCGCACGGGGCGCTGATGGTGATGGAAGAATCCTTGATGCCCGGGCAAGCCGTCCGTGTGTACAACGAAATGACCTCTGATTCCGTGGATTGCTACGTGACTTCGGTGCGGCAGAAGCGCGGCGAGCATGAGCGCCAGGTCGGAGTCGGCTTCTCCGTGCCGCGAACGAATTTCTGGCACATTTTTTTCCCCAAAGCTGGAACGCGCCAGGCGGTGCGTTCTTCGCTGACTGGCGCGCTCGTCATTCCCGGCTCCCGCGCCGAGAGCGCGCAACGATAGAAGTCGAACCCCTGAACGAAAATTCCGGAAGCCCTCGTGTCTCTGTTAACCCCGGAAATTATCCTTACCTGAAGTCAATGTAGGTCTTGGCGCCCCGGAAACACTGGTCAGCGCGGCGCGTAAATCTGGTATAGCAGGATGTACACAATTACGCCGGTCACGGAAACGTAGAACCACAGCGGCAGCGTCCACCGTGCAATGAGGCGGTGCCTGTCAAACTGTTCAAGCCACGCGCGGCGCAGCGTGATGAGAATCATCGGCACAATCACCGCTGCAAGGATCGTGTGTGACCCCAGAAGAACGAAATAGAAAGGGCGAATCCAGCCTTGCCCCTGGAAATGCACGCTTCCGACCCGCAAGTGATAAATGACGTAGGACACGAGAAAAATGGAGGACACAGCGAACGCGGAGATCATAAACGCTTTATGCACGGCAATTTTCCCGTTGCGGATGGCCGCGTAACCTCCCGCGAGTAGCACCGCACTCACTCCGTTTAGAGAGGCATTGAGAGCTGCCTGCGAGAACATGGGTGGTAAGGTCCTTCCTTGTTGGCCAGGATTAATGCGAGATTTTGTCGTAAATCATTAGCCCAAGAAGCACCGGAATGTGCAAGACCGTCGCGTGCATCAGCCACTTGGCGCGCACATTCGTCCGGGCGCTGGCAGCCCAGAGGCAAACCTGAACCATCGCAAGGCTCGTGACGAGCGCACCAAAGAAATAGAGCACGCCTGTCAAGCCCAGGATGGTCGGCAACAGGCTAACACCAACGAGAGCCGCAGCCGCGAGGATGATTTGCCGGAACGTCCGTGAACCTTCGCGGTCGACCACCGGAAGCATCAGAATCCCCGCCCGCGCGTAGTCTTCACGGTACATCCAGGAAATGGCGTAAAAGTGCGGGAACTGCCAGAAAAACAGAATTGCAAACAGCAGCCAGGCGCCGCGATCGAGCGAACCCGTGGCGGCAGCCCAACCGATCATCGGTGGAATGGCGCCCGGAAAAGCTCCCACGAAGGTAGCCCAGACGGTGCGCTTCTTGAGCGGAGTGTACGCGGCAAGGTAGCTCAGGCAAGTCGCAACACCCAGTCCGCAGGCCAGCGCCCCCGAAGTGAAGTACAAATCCGCCGCACCCGCAATGCAGAGCACAACGCCAAACGTTAGAGCTTGGCGCGGTTGCAGCACGCCACTCGGCAGCGGGCGCGCAGCAGTTCGCCGCATGTGCCGGTCCGTTTCGCGCTCGATGTAATGATTCAGCGTTGCCGTGCCTGCGGCGATAAGCAAAGTCGCGAAGACGGTCTGAAGCATCGGCGCCCAGGCCACCGGTCCGCGAGTGCCCATGTAATAGCCTGCAGCTGTGGTCATGAGTACGAGGAAGGAGACGTCCGGCTTGGTTAACGCAACGTAAGCGCTGGCGCGCGATGACAAAGTCAGTTCGGCGCTTCGGAGTGTGCTCATTGGACAGCCGCCTGGTTTTGCGCCGCGGCCACCACTTCCCTTCGGCGCGGAACAAGCCGATAACACAATAGGACGGTCAGGACAGACACCGCAAAAAGCAGCGCGCCCACAACCGTGTGCGTCACCGTGAGCACGACCATCAATCGCATGGGTTGCGGCGCATCCGCCGTAGTGAGCCGGGCCCAGTACGCGCCGAGGCCGAGAAGAAACTGCACGCCAAATACCGCATGAAGCAGAACGCGCGCCTTGGAGAGCTCTCGCGATTGGGAAAATCGCTTGCGCAATACCACGGTGGTCCAGACCACGCTCGCAAGGACCAGCATCGACCCGGCGATGTGCGGCCAGATAGGCAGATCCTGATGGCGAAATCCCGCGCCCAGGAACACCTGAAAATAGACGATCAATGCGTTCAGCAACACGAGTGAGTGAATAGTAGGAGTTCCGCGGTCTTCGAGGGGCGCTTGTCCAGAAACCCACCATCGGCTTGTGAATACCGCGATACTCAAAACCGCGGCAAAAACAATCTGAGCAAAACATGCGTGAATCACCGGGAGCCAATAATGCAACAGCCGGATCACCACTTGCCCGCCTAAGACCGCCTGCACGATCACACCAAGAACCGCGATTATGCCGAACCCGCGTAGCCACCTACGACCGTCTTTGACCCACACCAAAATGCCCAGCACGAGGGCAAAAATGCCCAGTCCTCCCGCGATCAGCCGGTGCGAGTGCTCGTAAAATATGCCGCCCACCATTGGTGGGGTGAGGCTGCCATACGACAGCGGCCAGTCAGGCACGGCCAACGCGGCGTCGTTCGAGGTGACGAGAGCCCCCGCAACCAAGAGAAGAATCGTCCAAATCACCACGAATACTGCGAAGCGGTGGACGCCGGGATTATAGGTGGAAGCCATATTTCAAGAGTCCGTCAGGACGCGGAATTATACCTCAGGGGATGCACTGACGCCGTTAGCGGGCAGTATTTATCCCGCCGCAGAGGAAAGTTGCACCGACGCTTGTTCCGGAATAATACCCACCGCGCGCAAGACCAAATCTTTCAGCGCCGCAATAAAAATCGGCGAATCCCCAACCGCGGGCATCATGCGGAATATGCCGATTCCTACTTTCTTGGCTTCGGCGCGCGCCTCGATGTTGATTTCGTGAAGGGTCTCGATATGTTCGGTGACAAACGAGAGAGGCACGACCAGCATTTCCTTTACGCCTTCGTGGCCGAGCCGTTCAATTGTTCCCGTGAGCGGCGGTTGCAGCCATTTCGCAGGCCCCACTCGGCTTTGGTAACAGAGCAGATGCGTCCGAGGCCATTCAGGGAATTGTTTCATTCCCAGCTCGCTGATCAGTCGCACCGTTTCTTCGATCTGTTTCGGATAAGAATCGCCTCTTTCGACCAGGCTCATGGGCAAGCCGTGGGCGCTGAAGACCAGGTGAATCCGCGAACTCTCCGTGAATTGGCGCAGGACAGATCCGATCCTCTCGACCAATGCCTGAATGTAAAGAGGGTGTTCGTAAAAGTGCTCGATGGTGCGTTCCGGTGGGCCTCCTTCGGATTTTCCATAAACGCGGCGCCATTCTTTCAAGCTGCTCAGGGTAGTCGCATAGGAAAATTGTGGATAGAGCGGCAAGAGCACGAGTTCGTCGAGGGGACCGGCTCTGCGTAAAGTGTCGACGGCTTCGGCCGTGAGCGGATGCCAGTAGCGCATGGCGATCACCGCGACGGGGTCGATGTAGGGAGCAACCGCTTCGACGAGGCGCTGGCGTTGGCGCTCCGTCAACGCACCGATCGGGGAGCGCCCGCCGATCTCCGCGTAGCGTCCCCGCACCGGCACCGACCTGCGGGAGGAAATCCATTTCGCGATGGGACGCCGAAGCAAACCGAGCGGGCCGAGCGGAATTATGTCGGGGTCGAGAAACAAATTCAGAAGGAATGGTTCCACGGCATCGAGCGAATCCGGCCCGCCCAATTGAAACAGCACGATGCCGACGCGTTTCTTCCCTGCCACGTCACTTGCCTCGATCCAATGAACTTTTCAGTCGTTCGATGTCCGCACGAAGAACAGAGGTGCGACGCGCAACAGTTAGGAAATAAACAAAGAACACTCCCCAGCCAATGAGGTATGCCGCGAACACGCTGTCGAGATTCTTCATTGCCCCTCCGCTTCCCGCTGAATCAGTTCGACCTCTCCTCGCATCGCTTCCAGTTGATATCGCTCTCGCATGAGAAACGCCATCAACGCCATCATGGCCAGCCAGCAGAAGAGAAGCACAGACCGCATTCTGGGGTCGAGCCCGGAACCTTGCGCGCCCATGATGACCGGCTGGGGATGCTGCGTTCGCCACCAGCGAATCGCTCCGAACACCAGCGGCACATCGAGAAATGCAAAAATTCCAAACAGCGCGCTGAGCAGAGCACGGCGGTCAGGCTCTTCGATCAGCGTTCGGAGAAGAAGATACGAGACATACAACAGCCACAAGACAAAAGTGGAAGTGAGGCGGGCATCCCAGGTCCACCAGATGCCCCAAACGGGATGCGCCCAGATCGGCCCGGTTATCAGCACCACTGTAGTGAACGTCACCCCAACTTCGGCGGAAGAAACGCCCAGCCAATCCCACCGCGGTTTGCGGCTGAAAACATAGGTCAGGTTAGAGAGAAAACAGATGAAGAAAGCGATGAGCCCTGTCCACGCGCTCGAGACATGGAGATAGAAAATTCGCTGGATCAGACCCATGCTGCGCTCCGTCGGCGCGACAAAAAACGCCGCGTAGGCCGCCGCAGCCACTAGCAGCAAGACCAGTGCGGCAGCGATAGTCTGCTTGGCCATCGGATTTCACTCCTCCAGTAAATACTCACCGAAAAGCCATAGCGCCGTCAAAAAAACCAGGTCGAAGACCGCCAGAAATCCGATTCCCTTCCATTCCACGTAAGGTGCTGGGTCAAGCAGCGCGGCCGTTACTTGCGTGCTCGCGACGAGCACGGGAGTGAGCAGCGGAAGAAGGAGCAACGGAAGCAAAAGCTCTCGCATTCGCGCTTGCGCTGATACCGCCGAAAGCGCCGTACCGGCAATCGATACCCCGAGGCTTCCCAGAAAAAGTACAAGAACCAGCCAACCCAGCACGGGAAGAATCGGCACGTTGTACAGCACCGCGAAAATGGGAAGAAGCAGGAGCTCGGTCAGAAGCAGGAAGCACGTGTTTGCGATTAGCTTGCCGAGAAAAATTGCAAATGGGTCGTCAACGGAAAGGCGCAAAGCACTGAGCGTGTCGTTGGCTTGTTCGCGCAAAAAACAGGGCTGCAACATCAGCGACGCGGCAAAGAGAAATGCCAGCCAGAGAAGCCCGGGACCGAAGCGCCGAGATTCGCTCGAGGTTTCAAACGTAAAGCTGAAAAGCACGATCACCATCAGGACAAAAACGACCGTGGTGGTCAAGAGTTCGCGCGAGCGAAACTCCGTACGGAGCTCTTTACCGAGCAGAGCCGTCGTGTTGGAGAGAAGACTCATTCAAGCATCGGCAAACGTCAGGATCGACTTCAGTGATGCGCCGCTCGCTGTATCGGCCACGACTTTGCCGGTGTCCAGCCTTACGGCGCGGGTCGCCATCGCGGAAACCTCCGACTCGCCGTGCAAACTCATCAGCATCGTGCAGCCTCCATCGCGAAGCCGGCGCAGCGTGCCCGCCAACCAGGCTGCTCCGTGCGGGTCGAGACCCGTGGCCGGCTCGTCTAACAGCAGAATGGAAGGCTCCCGGAGCAACGCGCGCGCAATGGCCATGCGCTGGCGCATGCCACGCGAAAATGTGCGCACCAAAGAGTCGCGGCGGTCGGCTAGGTCCACATCCGCGAGGAGTAATTGAACGCGGCCATGTGCGTTGGGTATGCCCTGAAGTTTGGCAAAGAGCAAAAGGTTTTCTTCAGCGGTCAGCTCGTCGTAGACCATCGTTGCATGCGCGACAAAACCCGTTTTGACCTGTCCATCCTTTGTACAACTTGCAGCAGAAGAAAATTTAAGAGAACCAGACGAGGGCCGCGACAGTCCGGCGGCAATCCGCAAGAGAGTCGTTTTTCCGGAGCCGTTTCGTCCCGCGAGGACAACACAATCACCCGACGCGATTTCCAGCGTCACATGACGCAGCGCAAATAGCGAGCCATACCGTTTGCCAATGTTTTCGAAATGGAGGCCAGCGGCTACAATTCCCGGTGGATTCACCGGGCAACCTCGCGGATACGGAGCAAGTGAGGCGCGCTCACGGTTTAACCCCTGAGCAAATCCCGGAGAACTTTTCCCGCCTTGGCACGTTCCCGGGCGTACTCTTCCTCGGACATTGTCCCAGCCTGCCTGCGCAACTCCAGGCGGAAAAGCGTGTCCTTCAATGAATCAAGGCTGGTGTTCACCGCCGCATCCACTTCAGACATCGTCCCTGAAGATGGGGGCGTCGCCAATGAGTTTGAAGGTCTCCCAAATTCAGCCGTGCTCAATTGGCGCGCTTCCCCACCGGCCGCGCTTGCGACCACGGCAACAGGTTTTCGCGCCAGGAGGATTGCGCCGAGCGCAAAAACTCCCGCGAATCCAGCGATCAAGGGCCACTTCAAGACGTCCAAACGTCCAGGAATCGCTTGAATGCTCACTCCCTGCTGCGCGCTACCTTGCGCGGTGTCCCGGCCGTCTTGGCCGCTGGCATCGCCGCCACGATCCGTACTTGGTGGCGGCGCGGTCCCAGAGAGGCTGACGGTCTCAATCGTGTTCGCGGGAAAGCTCGCACGCTCGTAAAGGCTCATGCCCTGCTCTTGCCCCGCGGGTTGCAGTCCGTCCCCGGTAACCTGCACGGTCGGAGGCGCGACAATCAGCAAGCGTCCTCCCGGATATACGGATGGAATCTTTACCGTAGCCGTGTTCCCCGGATAAGGCAGCTTGTAGGAATAACGGACTCCGCTTTCGCCGGGTCGGAAAGCAAACGCCACCGCGTAGCGGTTCTTGCCATGATCGATCGTCGCCTGAACAACGGGCATGCCCGAAGGCCCCCAGGCCGCCACTTGCTGGAGCTCGGCCTTTTCGGGGAGCGTAAACTCGAAGTTTCCGTCGGCTCGATAATAGGCCTGCGGTGGCTGTGAATGATTTTGGACGGAATACTCTTCCCCCACGATCAGCGAAACTCCGTCCGGCTGAAAAATTACGATGCGCGAAGGTACGGCAATCGTTTTTGAGTCGGTCGTGGGATCGAAGACCTCGAGCTGCAATTCGTTCGTCCCCGGCGGCACCGGCTGGTGAAAATTCACGCCGCGATACAATGCTCTCACGAGCATGGGTTGCGCGCCAAGGGAGGGATGATCGAAGGTAAATTGTCCCCGGGCGTCAGTCTTGGAATTAGAGACCGGTTGCATCCCAGCCTGCAATTGAATCAGGATGACTTCGATCCCAGTCGCAGGCTTTCCTGTCGTGCCGTTCTTGACCGTCCCGTGAACGGTCCCAGCTTCCGCGACGCCCACTGGGACAAACAGAATAGCCGCCAAAATCGTCAGCCAGCTCTTGCGACTCCACATCACTGGCTGCCCCGTTCGGTCTGCGCAGGGCGGGCGCCGCGCGGGCGCCGCACCTGCGAGTCCGTGACTTGATCGATCTCGGCCAGGACCATCGCTGCTTCCACTTCAAGCGCGGACTTCATAGTTTCGTAGTCGCCCTCCGAATACTTGCCCGAACGATATTCAAACCGGAGGTCGCGCAAATTCTCATAAATCGTATCGCGCTTTTCCAGCAGCTGGTCGAGTTTGGACCGATGCGGCGCCAGGTCCGAAGCGTCAGGTTGGATGTAAAAAATGAAAAGCAGCGTGACAATGGCCAGAGCGAGGCACGCTCCGAGAATCGTCCAATCCGCGGAGCCGAGAAAAATAGCGCCAGATAGAACCAAAAAGGTTGACATCAGTCCTTGGCATCCTCAGCCGATTGCGCGCGCGCGCGCGCCAAAAGTTCGGGGGAAACTGAGGCGGCGCCGCTCGCGCCGTGCACAGAGAGTAGCGCGATGTTTCGTTGCCGCCACCGGGAAATCACGAAAATCACCAGCCCCGTCCCCAGGAGGAGATACACGCTCGGCATAACCCAGGCGACCAGGCTAAGTCCAGACTTCGGAGGTTCGGCGTAAACTGTCGTTCCAAATTCTTGCACGAAAGCCTGCGTTATGCTTTGTTCCGAATCACCGCGCGCCACGCTCTGGTCAAGCTCTTTCAGCATGCTGGCAGAGACTGTGCAGCCTACATGATTGCATTGCGTCAATACCTGATTGCACCCGCACATGCACATAAATTTGCCGCCGATTTGCTTGGCGCGATCGGTTTGCTGCGAATGCGCCGACGGGGCGAAGAGGCCAGCTATTCCGCCGCACACGAACAAAAGGGTCGCGAGTAATGCAGCATTTTTTCGTGAGTTCGCGGAGTTAGTCATGGCCTTCCCTGAGAGACATCGATGGATTAAGCACTTGTGTTAGAGGCGGGGCTGCAGCGCTCTGTTGCGCACCGGACAAGACCAGCACAGCACGGCGGTTAGGCAGGAGTGCTACTAATGTTCCGAAAACCACGACTGCTCCTCCGAACCAAATCCATTTCACCAACGGATTGAGATAAGCGTGAATCACTGGAGCTTGCGTATCCGGGTTCTGTCCCGCATAGACAACATAGAGGTCTTCCCGCCAACTAGAGGAAATCGCCACCATGGTTCCCGACGGTTCGTTGCCGTGGAAAATCCGCCGCTCGGGATACAGCATCATGACCGGTTTATTGTCCCGGAGCACCTCGACGATCATTCTCTCCGCGGTGTAGTTTTTTTCCGCCTTCTGATCAAAGCTCTGTAGCACCAGCGTGTAGGGGCCAATCTGGAGGCTCGAACCCAGCTGCATGTCTTTCTGCGTGTCGCGATTGAATGCCGCGCCCATCAAACCCACGAAAATCAAGACCATGCCCATATGCACGACGTAGCCGCCGTAGCGCCGCGTGTTGCGCATGGTAAGGTCGATCGCAGAAGCTACCAACGAAGCGCCCGACCGTGCCCGGATGACCTTCGCGCCGCGATAGAACTCCATGCCGATGGTTACGGCGACGAACACACACAGGGTCAAGCACACTACCGCGTAGAATTCTCGAACACCTAAGATAACAGCGACAGCCCCCGCAAGCACTCCGGTAATCGCTGGCCAACCGAAATTGCGCTTCAGGCTATCGAACGAAGTCTTTCGCCACGCAAGTAGCGGTCCGACACCAGTTAAAAAAAGCAGTAGCAGGCCCAGCGGAATATTGACTTTGTTAAAGAATGGCGATCCAACACTGATCCGCGAACCCGAGAGCCACTCGGAAAAAACCGGGAACAATGTGCCGGATAGAACCGCGATGCAGGCAACCAGCAGCACCAAGTTGTTGAACAGGAAACTGGATTCGCGCGAGACGACGGAATCCAACTGATTCTCGCTCTTCAAGTAGTCGCGATTGTAGATATACGCCGTGAAACACACCAGGAAAATCACGGCCAAAAATCCCACAAACCAGGTTCCAATGCTCGACCGTGCGAACGCGTGTACGGAACTTACCACGCCGCTGCGGGTCAGCATGGTCCCGAGAATGCAAAGCATGAAGGTGGTGAATACCAGCCAGACGTTCCACACTTTCATCATCCCGCGCTTCTCTTGCATCATCACGGAGTGCAAGAACGCCGTTCCGGTCAGCCATGGCAGCAGAGAAGCGTTTTCCACTGGATCCCAGCCCCAGTATCCGCCCCAGCCCAGAACCGCATAAGCCCAGTGCGCCCCTAGCAGAATCCCAACTGATTGAAAGCACCAGGCGATCATCGTCCATTTGCGGGTGAGGTGGATCCACTTCTCGCCGGGATACCGCGCCAGCAACGCCGCCAGCGCAAACGCGAATGGAATCGTAAACCCCGTGTAACCGGAGTAGAGATTGGGCGGATGGATAACCATCTCCGGGTATTGCAGAAGAGGATTCAAACCATTTCCATCAGTACGCGTGACCAAATCGAACGCCCCGTTGGCGGCCGGCGTGCCCAGCACTTTGAACGGGCTGGCGACAAAATTGTTCAGCGTGAGGAAGAAAATCTGCACGCCGGCCATAACTACGCCGACGTATGGCATCAACTCCCCGTTCTTATTCCGGTAAGCCAGCAGAACCGAGAACACGTAGATCGATAGGAGGAAACTCCAGAAAAGCAGCGAACCTTCCTGGCCCGACCAGAGCGCGGCAATCTTGTAGAAAGTGGCCAGATCGCGGTTGCTGTGGGACACCACGTACGCCACGGAAAAGTTGTCGCTGAAGAAAAGATAGACCAGGCTGCCAGTCGCGAGAAAAATCAGGGCACAGGTAGCGAATCCCGCTTGCCTCGCACTTTTGATTAATAGAGGGTGCCGCGTGAGGATTGCAGCAACCCCGCCGACGAAGGCGTATGCCGCACAGAGAAACGCCAGAACGAGTGCAAACGATCCGAATACATCCACGGAGACCCCGCCTCTCCCCCGGCCGTCCCAGGTCGGCTACATCGTGCTGCGCTGGGTCGGATCTGAAGGGGTACTTCTGTCACCGCCAGGCGCTGCTTCATACTTCGAAGCGCATTTTGCCTGCACGTGCTCGGCAACAAATCGGCCGTCCGAAGCCGGCCGCCCTTCCACAAGCGCCTGGGAATTATCCACGAAAGTGTCCGGCAGAGGGTCACTGCCGACATAGCTGATGGGAACCGTCTTCCCTTCCCCTTGAAGAACAAAATCCACCCGGCCGGAAAACCGGTGGATACTGCCGGGTTGCACCGTGCCCCCAAGCCGCATGCGGTGCGTCAAGTCGGCGCCTTTCAGTGTCTGCAATTCAGCGATCGTGTGATAGTAGGTTTTACTCTCCCCGTAACCCAGCCACGCCAGAACGGCCATGGAAAGTACAACCACGCCGATACCGATGCCGAATTTCACTTGCTTTTTCACCGATGCGCTCCTCAAGGCGCTCGTTAGCATCGTTTATCCTATCACAGCCGCCCCAAGGGCATGACCTACGGCAGTACCGCTTCCGTAGGACGCTGTCAGTCGCGGGTGGAATTCCGTTCATCGCGCTGCGGGTATGGACTTTGCGAGCGCCTTATGCAACCGCTCACCTCCCTGCACCACGTCATCTTCATTCAGCAAGAACGGCTTGCCACTGTCCAACACAAGCGAGCAGCCTAGGTCCTCTTTGGCAAAAAGCTCCGTGAGCGGCCTCAGCTCATCGGAAAATAACACCAACTGTTTGGGCTTCAACGAGCGGCGAATACGCGAAAACACCGCTGCGATCCTCTTCTCAAGAAGTCCTTCAATCATTGACTCATTGTTGTAGACAGTATCTAGGGGGCACTCCATGACGTGTGTCAACAAAAACCCGCTCCGTTGGAAATCCGCCAATACGGTCTGCGATGGCTTGTCAGTATGCGGCAAGCCCACCCCTTCCAACACTCGCGCTGCTTCCCCGCGGAATGGCTGGCTGCCGGCATACAGGAACTCAGCGTCCTCGCCGGGAGGAAAGGCGCCCAAAAAGAGTGTTCCAATATGTACGGGGCGATACCGCGTGGTCCATTCAAGGCGCTGCAGCCGCTTGGCAATATGTTCGGCCGAAGCTGGCTGTCCGCAGCCATCACACGGCATGAAGTTAGCGGTCGTCATCGACGTACTAAAATCGTAGTCGAGAGCTGCATGCAGCGCAAATCGCGCGCGGGACGGCAATAGCCTTTCAGTTGGGAAAGAACTTCTAGTTGCCGTCGATCATCCCTGAGGAACGGTGGCATCCGCGGGAAGTTTTGCCCGGAGGCACCATTTCAACTCTTGGCTCAACTCGGTAACTTCCATTCCCGCCATGACAATGAACTTACAGCTGAGCATTTCGCGGGGTTCGTCGTCGTCGGGTAGTTGACAGGAAACTCGGCAGTATTGGCAATCCTGGTTCCAGCAAAAGCGTCCATAAGGGATCGTTTCCGGGCTTATGAATTGAAAGCAGCGCAAAAGCGAATTCCGCTCCGGCACCTGGAACTTCTTCCCAAGCACGGTAATTTCCACGAGTTTTTCATAAGGGCGGAAGGGTTCCGACATGTGGCTGCTTTCCTCCGTAAACTGCCTGCTGGGTGGTCGCAGAGCTCCCCTGAGGAACCGGGTTACATTGATGCTTGCTTATCCAGAGTAGTCCAGGGAGACAGGAGTCACAACGAGAGGTCTTCCGGAGCGTTCCCAAAATGCTACGGGGGCTAAATCGGGGTCTTGCCGATCGCGGCGACCCATTCAGCCTCGAAGATCGAAGAATTGCCCCATGTGGCGAAACTTTTCGTAGCGGGACGCAAGCAGATCCTTCACTGGTTGATTCGATAGAACCACAAGCTGGCGATCGAGCACTTCCCCGAGAATTCTTCCGGATTCTTCATGGTCCATGTGCGCGCCGCCTTCCGGCTCGGGAACTATTTCGTCGATGATTCCGAGATTCTTCAGGTCTTTGGGTGTGATCTTGAGCGCTGCCGCCGCCGTTTCCGCCTTGCTCGCGTCGCGCCACATGATGGCCGCGCAGCCTTCCGGAGAAATCACGGAATAAAAACCGTTCTCAAGAATATTAACAATGTCTCCGACGGCGATCGCCAGCGCTCCTCCCGAGCCGCCTTCGCCCGTCACGGTAACAATAATAGGCACTGGCAGCCGGGCCATCTCGCGGAGATTCCGAGCAATCGCCTCCGCCTGCCCGCGTTCTTCGGCATCCAGGCCAGGGTATGCGCCTTGCGTATCCACAAAGGTTAAGATCGGCCTTCCATACTTCGCGGCCAACTGCATCACGCGAAGCGCTTTTCGGTACCCTTCCGGCTTGGGTTGGCCGAAATTCCGCAGCAGCCGTTGCTTGGTGTCCCGCCCCTTTTGGTGCCCGATCACCGCGACGGGGCGCCCGCGGAACTTGCCGAGACCCGCGATGATGGCTTTGTCGTCGCCGTACCCGCGGTCGCCGTGCAGTTCGATAAAATCGGTAAACAGCAATCCAACGTAATCCAGCGTATAGGGCCGTTGGGGATGCCGCGCGATTTGCGCGCGCTGCCAGGGCCCCATGTGTGAGTAAAACTCGTGCCGCAGCTCCGCGATTTCTTGCCGGATGCGCTCCAGCTCCGTTTCTGCTTCCGCATCTCCTGCAAACCGGCGGAGTTCCTCGACGTCTTTCTCCAGGCGTTCTATCTCTGCCTTCCGGTCGCCGGGAACGCTGGTGGATTTGGCTTTGTCTTTTGCGGTCATCCCGTCACCGTGTCCACGGACTGTTCCCCGCAGATTTTCCGGGCTTCATCTGCAAGCTCCGGTGACACCTTCACCCTTTGCTGCGCCTGCAATAGTGCCACCGAGCCGTCCGGTGACCGCAACTCGAATACCACGGGACAAGAACCCGGCGAGCTAACGAAAAGATTTTCCAGGTGATCGAGCAGCTCTTCCGTGAGCGACCCCACGTCCAGCCGCAAGTGGAATTCGGAGGCCGCAGCGCGTTCGGCCATTTCATCCAGACGTCTTGCCTCCAGCAACGAGAGGCGCGTGCCTGCTTCTTCCACCTGCACCCGGACTTTCATGAGCAAGGGAGTGCCAGTCTTGAGCACGTTTTCCAGTTTGGCGAAACTTTCTGGAAACACCAGCAGTTCCTGAACGCCAGTCATGTCCTGAATCGTGTGAATCGCCCAACGCGCGCCTCTTTTAGAGCGCATCGCCCGCACGCCCACGATCAACCCCGAAACGGTGATCTCCTCCCGGTTGCGCCGGGATTCCACTTCACCGAGCGATACCGTTTTCAGCTCTGCGAGGCGTGACGCATACTTCGCCAGCGGATGGCCGGAAACGTAGAAGCCCAGCATGGCGTATTCGCTGGCGAGTCGTTCCTCTTCGCTCCACGGCGCAGCTTCGCATAATGCAAACGGAGCTGGCGCGGTTGCCGCGGCGGTTCCGAACAAACCATGCTGCCCCGACTCGCGCGTCCTGGAAGCGCGCTGGAGCGCAGCGAGCGCATCATCGACCGAAGCCAGCATCCCTTCGCGGGGCCCCAGCGAATCCATCGCGCCCGACCGGATGAGGCTTTCAAATACCCGCTTATTCAAATAACGTGACTCGATGCGCTCGCAAAAATCATAAAGCGAGCGGAATTCTCCGGCATTATTGCGTGAATCACGGATTGCTTTCGCTGTGTTTTCACCGACATTCTTGATTGCCGCCAGGCCGAAACGGATAGCTTCTCCCACAGGAGTGAAATAAAGATCGCTTTCATTCACGTCCGGCGGGAGGATGGATATGCTCATTCCTCGCGCTTCATTGATGTACTTTATGGCTTTTTCTGTATTTCCAGCTTCCGAAGTGAGCAGCGATGCCATGAACTCGACCGGAAAGTGCGTCTTCAGGTAGGCAGTTTGATACGCCAAAAGGGCATACGCACACGAGTGAGACTTGTTGAATCCGTATCCCGCAAACTCTTCCATCAGGTTGAAAATGCGCTCGGCCTTTTTTTCGGGAATTTTGTTGGCCTGGCAGCCGGCCATGAATTTTTCGCGCTGCGCGGCCATCTCCTCCTTTTTCTTCTTCCCCATGGCGCGCCGCAGAATGTCGGCTTCTCCGAGAGAAAAACTCGCCAGTCGGTTGGCAATCTGCATCACCTGTTCTTGATACAGGATGACGCCGTAGGTCTCCTCCAAAATATCCTGGAGCTGCGGCAATTCGTAGCTGACCCGCGTCTTGCCATGCTTGCGGTTGATGAAATCGTCTATCATCCCGCCCTGGATCGGCCCGGGGCGGTATAACGCGTTTAGCGCCGTCAAGTCCTCAATCCGCGTCGGCTGGTAGCGTCGCAGGATGTCTCGCATGCCGTGCGATTCAAACTGGAATATCGCCGTGGTGTCTCCCCGGGCGAAAAGCTTGTACGTTTCCGCATCGTCAAGCGACAAATTATCGATGTCGAGCTTTTCGCTGCGGTTCTGCTCGACCATGCGCACCGTGTCGTGAAGGACGGTCAGCGTGGTCAGCCCGAGAAAATCCATCTTGAGCAAGCCGATCCGTTCGAGCGCGTTCATGTCGTACTGCGTCGTGATTTCGTCGCGGTTTGTCTTGTAGACTGGGACGACGTCGGTAAGCGGCTGCGGTGAAATGACGACGCCCGCCGCGTGCGTAGAAGCGTGGCGCGCCAATCCCTCCAGACGCAGGGCCACGGCCATCAAATCCTTCAGCCGTTCGTCGCTGTTGATCGCTGCCTTGAGTTGCGGCGCTTCCTCCAGTGCCGTATCCAGCGTGATTCCCAGTGTGGTTGGGATCAGCTTTGCCAGACGGTCCACTTCCCCATAGGGAATATCCATCGCCCGCCCAACGTCTTTGACTGCTGCCTTGGCCGCCATTGTTCCAAACGTGATGATTTGCGCTACGTTTTCACGGCCGTACTTTTGCGTGACATACTCAATCAATTCCCCGCGCCGCCGCATGCAGAAGTCAATGTCGATATCCGGCATGGAAACACGCTCGGGATTCAGAAAGCGCTCGAAGAGCAAGTTGTACTGCAAGGGGTCGACGTCCGTGATGCGCAGCGAATAACTGACCAGGCTGCCCGCTGCGGAGCCCCGCCCGGGCCCGACAGGAACATCTTGCGCGCGAGCGTAACGAATGAAATCCCAAACGATCAAGAAGTACCCTTCGTAGCGCATCTTCTGGATCATGTGGATTTCCGCGTTCAAGCGCCGCTCATACTCCGAAAGAGGATTGCGCAACAACCCTTGCTTTGCCAATCGTTCCAGGTGCGAAAGCCGCGTCTCAAATCCCTCGCGCACCACTTTTTCAAAGTAGCTCGATGTCGTGTGGCCCGCCGGAACCTTAAACTCCGGAAACGGATTCGGGATGCGGTCGATCTTTACATTGCACCGCGACGCGATGTCGAGCGTCCGGCTCAACGCTTCGGGCAATTCCCCGAAGACCTGCGCCATTTCCGCGGCCGTCTTGAAATAGAACTGATCCGTCGCGAATTTCATGCGGTTGGCATCGCTCATCGTCTTGCCGGTCTGAATGCAAAGCAAGACTTCCTGCGCGTGGGCGTCGTCGTGATGCAGATAGTGGCAATCATTCGTGGCCACGAGCGGAATACCCGTTTCCTTCGAGAGCCGCACCAGTTCGGGATTCACGCCTTTCTCGATCGGCAGTCCCTGGTCCTGAATTTCCAGGAAAAAATTGCCCTTGCCGAATACATCCCGCAACCGGTAAGCGTTTTCTCGCGCCTGGTCGTATTTCTCCTCTGCCACAGCTTCCGTGACTGCACCGCGCAGGCAGGCCGAAAGTGCAATCAATCCTTTGCTGTGCTTCGAGAGAAGTTCGTAATCAATCCGCGGCTTGTAGTAGAAGCCTTCGAGAAACCCTGAAGAAACTAGCTTGATGAGATTGTGATAGCCCTCGATGGATTCGCAGAGCAGCACCAGGTGGTTGGTGCCTCGCATTCCCGGTTCGGCCTCATTGCGCTCCGGGCCATTGCCTTCGCCAGCCTTCCCGCCCCGGTCGTGCCTGCTGCCTTTGGCGACGTAAACTTCGCAGCCGATGATCGGCTTGACGTCGCGCTTGCTCGCTTCGTAGAAAAAATTCGAAGCGGCAAAGAGGTTGCCGTGATCCGTAATGGCCACGGCGGGCATCTTCTGACGCGACGCTTCGTCCAGCAATTCGGACGTTTCGCAGGCCCCGTCGAGCAGACTAAAATCCGTATGGACGTGAAGGTGAACGAACTGGGGCTGACCCATGGACTTCAATTCTAAATCTCTGCCGCCCGAAATGCGACCCGCATTCTGTAGTTTCCCACAGCCCCGAAATCGATTGGCGCCCGCCTAATTTCGCCGGTGGCTCTTCTTCCCTCCCCCCGAAGTCCTTCCGTGCGCGCGCGAAGATGGGTGTTTTCCCGGATGTTTTGCAGCTGGAGTCGCAGCCTTGTGCGACGCCTTAGCGCCCGATTTTCCCTCCGCGCCCTCGTGTTTCTTTCCTGTGATTGCGCCGCCAGCCAGCGCATGCTTTTCCGCTCCTTTGGCGGGCTTCTTCTCCTTCTCTTTTTTCTTCGGCGCTTCCTTAATGCCAGAAAGCTTGCGCAATATCTTTATGCGTTCTTCCGGCGTTTTGCCCCTGCCCGTGAGTTGCATGGCGAACACTTGCTCGACGATCGCGTCGAACTTCGGCCCGCGCGGGTATCCCAGAGCCTCTAGTTCGTTGCCAACGCCTGGCAGCGCTGTCCGAATCGGCCGCCACTTGTGCAGGTAGGCTCGAATCTTTGAAAGCGCGCCGGAATTATTTGATTCCGCCAGCAGGTAAGCCATGCGGTCAAGCGGCATCTTCTCCAGAAATCGGTATGCGTCGACGGGCGCCTTCATTTTTCGGCCCGTGAGTTCTTTCTGGGCGTCCAAAGCTTCCTCTTCAAACTCTAGAATGATTTCCGATTCCGCGGAGCGAAATCCCGCCTTTGAAAGAACGCTGGTCAGCTCCCGGTCTTTCAACCGCCCCAACACGGCCAGCATCATCGGCGTTGCCAGCCGCGGCCGGAGTCCCGCGCTAAACAAGTCTTCTCGGACCTTCACTAACCGCGCGATCGCGTCATAGTCAGGATGCCGCTTGGCAAGCAACGGATGAATCACTTCGAGGAGATCGTGCTCCTCCCAGTCCTTGAGAACGACGGCGGGACGTTCCTCGCGAGCGACGGCCCGCAGTTCCGTCCCCGCCTCTTCTGGAGCGATGGTATGGTGAAGTTCCCGTTCGATCGCCAGGTCAAACCATTCTTGCGTGCGGGACTCGAGCTTGAATCCCATCCTCGCGGCGGCCCGCAACACTCGCAGCAAGCGCACTGGCTGGTTTGTAAAACTGTGAATCGTGAGCGCTCGAACTTCCCCGCGTTCGATGTCGGAGAGGCCGTTGGTCGGGTCGAGTAATAATCCGCGAGACGCCGGATTCAAGGAAATAGCAATCGCGTTGAGCGAGAAATCTCTCCGCCGCAGATCCTCCATGATCGTCGACCAGCGCAATTCCGGCCGCGTCCCCGGCCGCACATAGTGGTCGTCTCTAGCCGCGGAGATGCTTCCTTCGCAGTCCCCGGCAAAATTGATCTCCGCGCTGCGGAACTTCTCGTCTTCGGAAATAATCTTGGCGCCGCCCTTTTCGAGCTCGTTAACGATCTTCGATGGATTGCCCTCTACGGTGAAATCCAAATCGCGAAGCGATGCGCCGGTGATAAGGTCGCGCACGGTTCCGCCGGTAAGGTACACATTCAAGCCCAGGGCGGCGGAAAGCTCCTGTACGCGCATCATGGCCGCGCGCTGCTCAGGCGACAACCGGCTTTCCAGCAAAAACATATAGTCTGGCATTGCGCTCCTTCTTGTTCAGGACGTTCGCGTCAATCATCCGCGAATCGCCCGCGATTATTCCCTGAGCCCGCCGCGCTACGCGCGCGGATGATGCGCCTTGTAGATCTGTTTCAAACGTTCTTCCACGACATGAGTGTAAATCTGCGTCGTCGAAATGTCCGCGTGGCCCAGCATCAGTTGCACCGAACGCAAATCCGCACCACGTTCCAGCAAGTGCGTAGCAAAGCTATGCCGGAGCATGTGCGGCTTGATCGCCATGCGCAATCCTGCGCGCCGCCCATATGCCGACAAGATTTTCCAGATGCCCACGCGGCTCAGCGTGCCTCCGCGGCGATTGACAAAAAGGGCCGGGCTGCTTGGCTTGCCCCTGCTTGACAGCTGCCCGCGCGCTTCGCGGAGATACTTCTCGACCATCGCCAGCGCCTTCCGTCCGGTGGGCACGATTCGCTCCTTGTCGCCTTTACCGATGCAGCGCACGCAGCCCACCTTCGCGTCCAGATCCGAGACCCGCAAGCTGATTAATTCAGAGACGCGCAAGCCCGTCGAGTACAGTACCTCAAGGATGGCCCGGTCCCGGAGCCCCAGGGCAGTCTTTTCGTTCGGCTGCTCCAGCAATCGTTCCACTTCCTCCAGGCGCAAATAGCCAGGGAGAGTTCTTCGAATCTTCGGCGATTCCAGATTGATGGATGGGTCGGCCGAAATAAGCTCCTGCATTTGTGCGAAGCGAAAAAAATTCCTGAGCGTCACAAGCTGCCGCGCCACCGTCCGGCTCTCGAGCTTCTGCCGGTAGAGTCCCGCGAGAAAATCCACCAAATCGTCCCGGCTTACCGCTTCCAGAGATAGCTTTCGCTTTCTCGTGAATGCCTCGAATTTCTCCAGGTCCCGCTTGTAGGCAGAGACGGTGTTGGAAGATAGTCCCTTTTCCACTTTTGCGTGGGCCAGGAATGACGCAATGGCAGCCCCCAGCTCCATCAATAATCCGCCAAACTTCCCGCTCGCCGGTGCAGGGCGATTCCGTAGACCTCTTCGATTTCATGGCACCGCACGATCCAGGCCAGCCCCAGGTACAACGCCGTGGCTCCGAAAATTAGGCCAGCGAAAACAAGCAGCTGGATCAGGAATCTCGAATGAATCGTGAACTCCGTATAGTACGCCCCCAGCCAGCACGCCACCCCCATGATTCCCGCGCAGAAACAAATCTTGGCAAACGACTTTAGGATGTTGACGCTTCCTAGAGGTCCGTAGCGGATCCGGAAAATGACAAACAGGGCGAAGAAATCAAAAAAACAGGCAAGCGCTGTCGCCAGCGCTGGGCCTCCGTTCTGCACACGCTTGAAGAAAAACTCGAGAAACACGATGTTGAGCACTATGTTGATGATCATGGAAATAAAAGCCACGATCACCGGCGTCTTCGTATCTCGCGCCGAATAAAATGCCGGGACGATCAACTTCACCGAGGCGAGCGCAGGTAACCCGACGGAGTAATACAAAAGCGCGCGGGCCGTCAACCGCGTCGACGCCGCCACAAATTCTCCATGTTGGAACAGCACGCGAATGATTGGCTCCCTGAGAATCATCAGACCCAACATGGCCGGCACGGTAATAAACGCTACAATCCGGACCGAAAAGGCGAGCGTCCTCTTCAGGGATTCATAATCCTTTGCTGCGGCCTGGTGCGACATCATCGGCAGGATCGCAGTCGCTACCGCAATCGCGTAACCTCCAAGAACCAATTCCATTACGCGGTCGGCTAGATACAAAGCGGCTAAACTTCCAGCAGGCATCATGCTGGCGGTAGCAAAACGAGTGTCAATTAATAGATTGATCTGCCCGATGCCTATTCCAAAAAGCCGCGGGAGCATCAAGCGCGCCACGTCTCGAATTCCCGGGTGCGCGAAAGACATTCCAAAACTAAAATTCATGCCCTTCTTTACAAGGAGCGGTATCTGAACCAGGAACTGCAGCGCGCCCCCGACGAGAACGCCCACCGCGAGAGAAGTGGCCGGATCTTTAAAGTAATGCCAGACTGCCGCGACTGAAAATACAATCGTCGCCACATTCAGGAGTACCGGTGTTGCTGCCGGCAATCCAAAAATATTGAAGCAATTCAAAATCCCCATCGCCAAGGCTGCCAGGGCAATAAAAAATAGGAAGGGGAAAATGATTCGGTTTAATTCCACGGCTTGCGCGACCGCGACGTTCTTTCCCGCAAAGACGTGTACCACCGACGGGGAGAACACCATCCCCAATATCGTGATTACCGCCGCGACCAGAGCCAGAGTCCAGAACAACCGATTCGCAAAATCCCAAACCTCTTTTTCGGTGCGCTCCCGCATATAGCCGGTGAACACCGGTATGAACGACGCGGTCATCGAGCCTTCTGCCACCAGTCTTCGAAACAGGTTGGGAATGCGGTATGCCAGTACGTAGGCGTCGGCCGCCGGCAGTGTCCCTAGGAGGAGGGCGATGCGTTGGTCGCGAACGTAGCCGAGAACGCGACTTACCAATGTGACTAAAGTGATGATTGAGGCCGACTTGAGGATCTGTTTTTTGTCCGTCAACGCGCGGAACTCCTCGGCCTAACTCCATTAAAAACAATAACTTGACAGGGAAAACCTGCTTAACATAACATACATCCGGACAATTGGCAAATTCGGCCCTTTCCTGTCTTGGACACACGGAATTCTTTGAAAAACCGCGCCCCAGCCTCTACGCATAAGAAAGTCATCGTCGTTCTTTCCGACCGCAAGCCTCTGCGCGGTTACCTCAGTCCGGCGCACCTCGGCGAGACCGATCCCGTGGACCTGCTCACCCAGGACGGCGAGCATCAGGAAATCCCGCTTGCAAAAATCCGTTCGATCTATTTTGTGCGCGAGTTTTCCGATGCCTTCGAGCCCGAGCGCAAAGCCTTTCTCAGCCGCCCCAAGCTGGACGGGCTTTGGATTCGCTTGCGCTATCTCGACGGAGAAACTCTCGAAGGCTTAATTCCGAACGACCTGCTCTCTCTGCTCGATAACGGAGTGCACATCACGCCGCCGGACCTGAACTCCTCCACCGATCGCATTTTTGTGCCTCGCGCTGCCCTCACCGAGGTCACCGTACTCGGCGTTGTCGGCATCGCCCGCCGCAAACCCGCCGCCGCTGCTGCCGTCGCCCAGCCCCGCCTCTTCACCGAATAGTTCCCTCTCGTAGCGGCGGCCTTCTGAGGCCGGCTCTTTGTTTTCTTTGCCGTTCTCTTCGTAGGGGCACGGATATAATTTGTCCCGATTCCTATCCGGATCGTGCTCGTGTGGAGATGATTTGCGCTGCCACCCCCGGTGGTTTTTGCGAAAGAGTGTGTAAACAGTTGAAACGAAAGCGGTTGCGAAAATCTGCAGTGCAAAAGAGTATGCAAGAATGTGAAAACAAAAGAGTTAACAAGATTGGACGACGTGGAAGTGGATGCTGACCCCGGTCGCGGATCGAGGGGGGTGGGTATACCCCCCTCGTTGTGAAGGGAAGAGTCCCGTAACGGAATGAGGGGAAAAGAGATAAAGGGCATTTTCCGTTGTAAAACAACGGGGCTCCAACGGGGACGCAACGGCACGATGAAAGGAAGGGAACGGGAAGAATCCAACGCACAGGTGCTGGGTTCGCGGCCCGGTGCGCTGGGTGCGAGATTCTTTCGCGTTGCGTGCAGTTTCATTTGCGTCGGTGTCGCTTCAACAATCAGGCTTCATGGACAAAGGTACGGCGGGGATTACGCGGGGGCAACTGGCCGGAAGTGGAGTTTGGGTGCAGGTGGCCGAGATCTTCAAGACCGGACAGAAAATTGAAAACCCGTACGCTTCAGGAAAAGACGAAGTGTGCAGTGCCCGGTTTAGCGAGGAAAAGAAAACGGTAGAGTAGACAGGGGGGAGGGAAAGGGAGATAAGAGGGTGCGAATTGTTCGAAGGATCCCATTTGCGAGTACGGCGATTGGAGCATCCAGTTTGACAGGGAATATTCGGCATCAAAGCCACATGTCCGGTAACGCGACTAATCGGGAGCTAGGATTCAGAGTTCTACTGAAAATCTCGAGTTCCAGATACCTCCCAGTTGGGACAAGAGCCCCTTGCGGGAGAAGGCGTCGCGTTGAGGGCAATTACTTTGCCGTGGCGCTTGCAGCAAGTTCATCTCGCCATTCGTGGAGAACCTTGTGCACCATCGAAATTGCGATCGATCCTTCCCCAACCGCCGACGCAACACGCTTCACATTGCCCGACCGTACATCCCCCACGGCAAACACTCCCGGAAGACTGGCTTCGAGCAGATACGGTCTTCGCGTCAACGGCCATTGTGCGGTCGTCAAATCCGCCGGAACCAAGTCTACGCCCGTCTTGACGAATCCTTTTTCATCGAGCGCCAGACAGCCCGCAAGCCAGCCTGTGTTCGGGTTCGCTCCCGTCATCAGGAAAACGTGCCGGATGTCGCGGGTCTTCAGGTCGCCAGTCTTATTGTTGCGACATTGCACATGATCCAGCCGGTCGGCTCCCTCCAAAGCAACGATCTCGGTGTCCGTGTGCAGCGTGATGGTTTTACTTTGTTCAATGCGGCGAATCAGATAGCTCGACATCGTGTCCGCCAGACGCCCCGATCGGATCACCACGTGGACATGTTTCGCTGTCTGCGACAGAAATACGGCCGCTTGACCGGCGGCATTGCCGCCTCCAACAATGACCACTTCTTCGTCCCCGCACAATTGCGCCTCAAGGAATGTTGCCCCGTAGTACACGCCATTCCCTTCGAATCGTTGCAGGTTTTCGAGCGGGAGCTTGCGGTACTCGGCTCCAGTGGCGATGATCACCGTCCGGGCCAGCAAAGTTGCGCCGCCTTCAATTCCAACAAGATACGGACTGCGCCCGCACTCAAGGCGAACCGCGCCGCGAGCAATCACCACCCTGGCGCCGAATTTTTGCGCCTGTGTATATGCCCGCCCCGCTAGATCCTGCCCTGAAATTCCCGTCGGAAATCCCAGGTAATTTTCGATTTTCGAGCTGGAACTGGCCTGTCCTCCCGGAGCGTAGGTTTCGATGGCGAGGACATCAAGCCCCTCCGAAGCGGCGTAAACCGCCGCCGCAAGCCCCGAGGGTCCCGCGCCGACCACGATCACGTCACGAACCTTGGTCAAATCGATCCCTTCGTTGAATCCCAGGCAGTCGGCTACCTGCTGATTTGTCGGATTGCGAAGTACGATCTTTCCCCGGCAGACGACAATGGGTACATCACCGGCCGTCACTTGAAAGTGTTTGAGCATTTCCCCGACGTCGGAGCCGGATTCATCCTCAAGGTCGATGTAAGCGTGCGGGTACCCATTGCGAGTCAGGAATTCCTTGATTCGCAGTGTCCCGGACGAATTGTTCGTACCCAGGAGTACCGCGTCTCCCCACCCGTGGGCGATGAATTCTACCCGGCGCAGGATGAATGCGCGCATTAGAATCTCGCTCAACTCGCTGTCGGTTTCGATCAAATCCTGCAAGCCAGAACGGTCCACCTCGATGACCTCGCCAGCTTCACGCATCCGTGCGCGCACCATGCTCCTCCGGCCCGACAACATGCCGATTTCTCCTAAGAATTGGCCGACTTCGTGTACGACGAGGGGATCTTCACCCTCGTACGTGGGCCGCATGATTTCTATTGCACCCAAGGTGACCAGGAAGAAAGGAAAATTACTTTCGCCCGGCTCCACCAGCACCTCTCCGGCCTGGACCGCGCGTTTTCTTCCATGAGCCGAAATGCGAGCGATTTGAGTCGCATTAAGGATTGGGAAAATGTGCTCCGACCGTTCGAACTGAGTTAGCCTGGCGTTTATGTTCGTATCCGACATGCACTGGAATTGTACCCTACTGTAGGCTGCGCAGGTTGGAGCCGAGCGGACTAAGCTGCGTTGTACCCAGCCAAATCGCCTCAGTGCCTGGTTAACGCTGTCTGCTCAACCGGACACGTGCCGATCAGCGATTCCCCTATGGTCTTGTGTCGAGGGGATGATGGCTCTTTTCGTGGTGGGGGAACGTCGCGTACCACCAAGTTTCGGACCCCACCTGCGTGTTTGCTCCGCCCCGCGCGGCATTCCTTACGCTGCTCGCCATCTGTACTTCTCTCGCCGCGCTGTGCGAGACTCGCAAGCGGCGTTGAGGAGCACTCCATGAAACTCTCTGAAATCGAGCGGAAGCTCGAATGTCGCCTAGAAGGTTCGCCCGACATCGAAATTCGTGGCGTCTCTGGAATCGAGCAGGCCGAGCCCGGCCATGTCACCTTCCTCGCCAACCGGCGCTACTTCCCTCTTCTGAAAACTACCCGCGCCTCGGCGGTGTTGATTGAGGAGGGTGTCTCCATCGCGCGCGATCCCGGTCTTCCCGCCCTCGCCGCGCTGCGTTCGCCAAACCCTTATCTCGCCTTCGCGCATGCCATCGAGCTTTTTTATCAGCCGCCGCGCTACGCTCCGGGAATTCATCCCACTGCCGTCATCGCCAAGTCCTCCCGCATCGGAGAGGGCGCGCACATCGGCCCCTATTGTTTCGTCGACGAAGATGTCGAGATCGGCTGCAACGCCGTCCTGCACAGTACCGTAACCATTTACCGCGGCGCAAAAATCGGTAACGACTTTTTCGCTCATGCCCACGCCGTCGTCCGGGAGTTTTGCCGCATCGGCCACCGCGTAATTCTCCAAAACGGCGTGATTATCGGCGGAGACGGCCTCGGTTTCGCCAAACAGAAAGACGGCGCTTGGTTCAAGATGCTTCAGTCCGGACCGGCCGTCCTCGAAGACGACGTGGAAGTCCAGGCCAACGCCTGTGTCGACCGCGCTACCGTCGGCGAAACTCGCATCGGCCGCGGCGCCAAACTGGATGATCTCGTCCTGATCGGCCACGCCTCGCAAGTTGGCGCCAACAGCATGATCTGCGGGCAGACCGGCCTTGCGGGCTCCACAAAGATTGGCAAAGCCTGCATCCTCGCGGGACAAGTGGGAACCTCCGGACATCTGACTGTGGGGGATGGCGCCGTAATTACCGCGCGCAGTGGTGTTCCCGGTGATGTCCCGGCAGGTGCCACCTATTCCGGATATCCGGCGGTCGATAACCGGCTGTGGCTAAAAATGTCGGCCGCGCTCAATCGCCTCCCCGACACGATAAAGCGAGTCCGCGAACTCGAAGCGGGCGTCAATGAATTGAAGGCGCGATGATTCCTCAGCCAGGTTCAATCGAGTCCTTGTGGCTCCGCGGCCGCTGGCCCGGAGACATCGAGCGGCCGCTGATCGGGCGGCAGTGCCGCGGCCATTGCTTCGCGAATTCGCTCGTTTAATGCGTCTTTGTCATCGAGCGAATATCCAGTCGTCTCAATGGGTTCCAGGAACTCCACCACGATTTCGCCGGGATGAATTACCAGCGACTTTTTCTCCATGATTCGTTGGGCGCCGGAACATGCCATCGGCACAATCGGCACGCCCGCGTTAATCGCGATTACGGCTGCGCCTTTCTTGAACCGCTGCAGCCTTCCATCCGGGCTCCTCGTGCCCTCCGGATATATCAAGAACGACTGCCCCGCTCGCAATGCCGCCGTCGCCTTCTCCATGCTGGCGATCGCCGCGTCCCGATTCTTCCGGTCGACGGGAATAAATTTTGCTAGCTGAAACGCTTGTCCGACGATTGGCCACTTAAAGAGTGATGCCTTCAGTAGAACTGCAATCCGCCGGGGAATCGCTCCCAACACTGCCGGGGCATCCGCGGAGCTCGTGTGATTTGCCGCGAAAACGCATGCTCCTGCGGGAATCTTCTCCCGGCCTTTGACATGGACCTTAACCCCCACCGCTCTGACGAAAAAGAGCAAACCCTTTAGCCCCGCCCAATAAAGGGGATCAACATGCTTCGTCAACAACGTATAGACCAGTAGCGGGGGGCCCGCGAGCAAAATGTAAATGCTCAGGAATACGGCGACAAATAAAAGACGCAGCATGAAGTCGACAGAACTTTCTCGAAACTACGAACTCAGGTCAAGCAAGAATTGGCGGCAACTTCTCTTCAGTTCGAACCGGCTGCTTGCGTTTCTCCTCGTAAGAGGCCCTCTCGGATTCGCCGCGCTTTTTCACCTGCGTGAGAATTCTCTTCCACTTGAAAGAAGGTTTCCGTCACCTCGCCCAGCCGAAATTCCAGAGTTAGTTCTTTTTCGTCCCGCCGGACCGAAAGCCGGAGCATACTTCCCGGATTCTGTTCCATAGCCCAGCGTTCCGGCCGGCGCGGAAGCTCCCCGTTATTCCATTTTAGGATTACGTCGCCTGCGTGCAGGCCCGCTTTCGCTGCGAAACTCTCGGCTTCTACGCTGCGCACAACCAATCCGGCTCCCGTGTCGCGGCTGGCTGAAAAACCAAGAGTCGCCCGTTTGTGCGGGATTTTATGGAGCGTCAGGCCAGCCTGATTCAAGATATTTTCGTAGGGCAATGCAATAGCTCCGGCGACGTATTGTTGAAAGAATTCACCGAAGCTTCCGCCCGCAACTTTTTCTGCGGTGGCCTGGACGTCCCCACTATCTCGATAAAACTTTGCTTGCCGCGCAAAATTCATGTTCAATTCTCGCATCACATCGTCCAAGCTTTTTTTGTTGTCCGAGCGGTCGCGGATCAATATATCGAGAAGCACGCCAAGAATTTGTCCCTTCGTGTAGTACGACACGCTCATGTCCGGCTGGTTGTAAATCGAGTATTTCTCCAGCCACGCGTCAAGGCTCGATTCCTCAGCGCTTTGCCAGCCATTCGCGGGCCGCGCTTCAAGCTCTGTGATCTGTTCGCTCAGATCCGCATAAAACTGCTGCTTTCCCCAAATTCCGGTTCTCGCCAGCGTGTACGACGCGTACGTGTTAGTGACGCCCTCTGCAAACCACAGCGCGCGCGTGTACTGCTCCTTCGTATAATCCACCGGCTCCAGTGAAGCGGGGCGAATGCGCTTCACGTTCCACAAATGAAAAAATTCATGTGCGCCCACGCCTGCCAGGAATTCATCGGCCGGAGTGTAGATTGCCGTGGAATTGGCGTGCTCCATCCCTCCGCCCCCACCTGACGCAGCTTTCCCGATGTGAAGAAGAAAGGTGTAGCGTTCGAAGGGAGCGCCTTCCATGAGTTTGATTTGGTACTGGCAGATGCGGCTCAATTGCTCGTCGATCTTTTTCCTCTGCCAGTTGTCTCCATGCACGACAACCGTAATCCGCGGCGATACTCCGGACAAATCGAATTCCTCGAATTTCCCGATCTCGATCGGGGCGTCAACCAACTCGTCATAAGTCGCTGCATCTTCCCGGCACACAGGCTGGTCAAACACAATCTTGCAGCCCTCGTCGAGCAGAGCACTTTCGGCTTGCCATTCTCTCGGAAAATCCCCAAAGCTCAGCGCCACCTTTTCCTTTTGGCTTCCAACGGCATACATCAGAATCATCGCGGGATTAATGAAGGCGTGTTCGCCATTGAGCTGAGTCGAAAACGGGCCGGGCTCGTCCCAATAGGAGGCGTATTGAACGCGGACCGTTCCCGTGGCCGTGATTCGCCAGGTGAGTTTGTCCACCCTGAGAATGGGGATTCTCTCCGCGCCCACAAATGCTTCCACGTCCTGGAGGTGGCTGCTGAAATCGCGAATCTGATACAGCGCGTTCCAGGCGGGCGTTTGCACCGTGACTTCCCCGGCGACATCAGGGATAAGCATCGTTACGCGGAACACGTGATGCTCTGGATGTGCGAGTGAGACTTCATAGCGAATTGCGGCACTGCACGCAAGCGGCAAAAATGCCGTCCACAAAACTACGATTGCCGCGCGAATTCTAAGGCGTACTAAAGACGAGAGGATATTCACCTAAGATTGGCCTCGGAAGGAATCGTCATCGCACGCCCAAGCTTCTTGAGAAGTTTGTCGCACAGTCCATCGAAGCTCCCGTTGGACATGATCAACAGCAAATCAGCTGGCTTGGCTTCACGCGCCAAATGTTCCGCGATCGCGTCCGCGCCGTCGAAAACCTGCGCACTCTTTCCCAGTCCACGCACGCTCGCGGCCACGGCTTCGGGATCCAAACGATTATCATCGCCTAACTGCTGCGAGCGGAAAACCCCTCCCAAGATTACCCGGTCCGCCAGCGCCAGGGATTTAGGCAGGGACTCTTCGAACACTTTGCGCCGCATCGAGTTCGAACGCGGCTCCAGAATCGCCCACATTCGCCGGTTCGGCCATCGGCCGCGCGCAGCTTCAATCGTGGCGCGCACGGCGGTAGGATGGTGCGCGAAATCATCCACCACCAGCACATCATTTACTTCGCCCTTGACGTCCATCCTGCGCTTCACGCTTCGGAAACTTGTCAGCGCCTTAGCGATCGCGTCGCAGCTTATGCCCCGCCCATTCGCCACTGCAATCGCCGCCAGCGCGTTCAAAACGTTGTGTTTCCCTGTAGCGGCTAGCTTGAATTCTCCAAAAGGCTTGCCTCGATGCTCCACCCGAAAACCCATGCCCTCGTTTTCCACTTTCAAATCGCTTGCGACCCAATCGTTCCCGAGGCCGAATCCGTACTTCTCCACCGGGCAAAACGCCTTCTCCACCGCTCGTGTCAGCGCCGGTCCGGATTCTTCCGTATCACCCCAAACAATCACTCTCCCTTTTCGCGGCACGAGATTCACGAGCCGCCGGAACGCCAGCTCGTAGGTCGCAAAGTCGGGATAAATATCGGCGTGATCGTATTCAAGGGAGGTAACGATTAGATCGTCCGGATGATAATGGAAAAACTTTGGCCCGCGGTCCCAGAAGGCGGTCTCGTACTCGTCTCCTTCGAGGATGAACTCCTTTCCCCCGCCAAGTCCGTAACTCTTCCCAAAGTTCTCTGCCACCCCGCCAACAAGAAAATTCGGCTTCCGTCCCGCAGTTTCAAAAATCCACGCCAGCATGGCTGTCGTTGTGGTTTTCCCGTGAGTGCCGCTGACAACGATCGAATGTCTGCCCGGCAAGAACACTTCCTCGAGAATTTCCGGCAGCGAGCGGTAGGCAATCTTCCTGTCCAACACTTCTTCGAGCTCGGGATTTCCTCGCGCGATGATATTTCCAATTACGGCCAGATCCGGCGCCGGCTGCATGTGCGACGCGTCAAAGGTATTGAAAAACGAGATCCCCAGGCTCTCGAGTAAGGTGGAGGCGGGTGGGTACACGCCAGAGTCCGAGCCCGTTACGCGATAGCCACTTTCCCGCAGCATGCCCGCCAGTGGAGCCATGGCCGAGCCGCCAATCCCGATCACATGGATGTGCTTTGTTTCGCTCATGCCACCACTGCCGGCTCCAGAATCTCCAGCTTGCCCTCTCCCTTAGAAGTCAGCCGCGCCTTTACTCCCAACGGAATCGTCAGCATCGCGCGTGGCGTATGTCCCACCGGCGCAGCAAAAACGATGGGCACGCCAAGCGGCCCGAGGATCCGCGTGCAAACGTCGCGCACCGTGGGGCTACCAGCGACGGGCGGTTCGCTCTCTGGGAACTCTCCTAGCACGATCCCTCGTATCCCGCTTAGCTTCCCCGCCTGCTTCAGATGCATCGATGCCCGGTCCACCTGCCAGGGCTTCATCCCGCGATCTTCCAAGATGAGAATCGCCCCGCGAGTATCAAGCTCCCAGGGCGTTCCGAGCGTCGTTTCCACCAAGGTCAGGCATCCGCCGAGCAATGTTCCCTCTGACTCCCCGCCGACGAGAGATTCCCCCTTCAGAGGTATCGTCCAGCCCTCATGCTTCTTCCTCACCGCCGCGAGAAACGACTCTTCGTCGTAACCGCCACGCACGTCCGCGCCCGCATCCAGTCCCGCTGCCACCATTGGTCCATGAATGCTCACCCATCCGCATTTTTGCCAGAGGTAAATTTGCATTGAAGTAAGGTCGCTGAATCCAATGACAACCTTTGGCTCGCCCAACTCCTTCGCCAAATCATCGTCCAGCAGATAATTCGACCCGTAGCCTCCGCGCAGACCGATAAGCCCATTCACATCCCTTGCAGTGATGGCCTGCAAGAAACCATCGCGGCGCTCTTCCGTCGGTCCGGCGAAGTATTCTCGCGAGACCATGGCTGGATAACTTTTCGCCTCAAATCCCAACCGCTTCAACTCCGCCATTCCCGCGCTCAGCTTCACGTTGTCCGCCGGCGAAGCCGGCGCAAACACCGCCAGTTGCGACCCGGATACCAATGCTTTGGGTTTTCTCGCAGTCCGGGTATTACTGCTCATTCGTGGGGGCCCTCGAGCGGCACAACCTCGGTCGTGATCCCCACCCGGTGCAATTGTGTGACTATCATTTCCTGTTGTTTGTGGTTGACGACCGCCTCAAACTCCACAATCGAGTTCGTGCCCAGCATGGAAACTCGAAAATGTCGCATAGCAATGTGCAGACTCGCCAGCAGTCGCTGCACTTCGGTTGCGACATTGTCCGCATGACTTGTCGTGAATCGGAATACGTAACAGTTGCTCTTCAGGTTGAACCGTTGCGCCAGCCAACCGAGGAAGACCAGTCCGAACAAAACGAGTCCTGTCGCATACCCTGCCACCCGATAGAATCCTCCGCCCGCCGCCATTCCGATGGCCGCTTCCGCGAAAATCGTGGCCGCGGTCGTTAGCCCGGTTACGCCCCCCGCGTCCCGAAGAATGGCACCAGCCCCAAGAAACCCGATGCCTTGCACGATATTCGAGGCGATTCTCGTCGATCCCGTGTCACCCACAAGGCGGCCGATCTCCCCCGATAGCACCGTGAAGAGCGCCGTCGCCATACATACCAACATACTGGTCCGTATCCCCGCAGGACGTCGGTGAAACTCGCGTTCGAGGCCGATTAACACGCCGCAAACGGCCGCGACCGTCAGACGCAGAATGATCTCATGGAGAGGAAGCATGAAATTTGGAGGCGCACGCCCGCCTCAGGGCAATTCTAACCTCTACAATTTAAATTGCGTCAACTTCAAGAAGTGACGTGCCCTGGCGTGTATATCGCTGCGTTTTAGCGTCCGCAACCGATCCAGGCCAAATTTTTCCACCGTGAAGCTTCCCATCACCGAGCCGTACACCATCGCGCGACGCAGCGCGGCGTCCGATTTCTGAACCGCGCCCGCGAGGTAGCCCATGAAGCCACCGGCAAAGCTGTCTCCCGCCCCCGTCGGATCGTGCGGCTCTTCCAACGGGAACGCGGGTACGCAGAACACGCCATTCTTGTCCACCATCATTGCGCCGTGTTCCCCGCGCTTCACGACCAGTGTCGTGGGGCCCATTTTGAAAATATGCTTCGCGGCCCGCAGCAAATTGTGCTCGTTCGAAAGCTCGCGGGTCTCGGAGTCGTTGATCATCAGGATGTCCACGTGCCGCAGGGTTTCTCGAAGCTCCGCATTCGTGCGTTCGATCCAATAGTTCATCGTATCGAGCGCCGCCAGCTTGGGTCTTCCCTTTACCTGGTGCAGAACGCTCCGCTGCAAATCCGGCGCGATGTTCGCCAGGAAAACGTATTTCGAGCCACGGTATTTTTCCGGAAGCCTTGGCTTGAACTCCGCGAAAACGTTTAGCTCCGTCGCCAGTGTCACGCGCTCGTTCAGATTCTCCGAATAGCGCCCTGCCCAAAAAAATGTCTTGCCCGCGGCACGCTCCAGCCCGTCCGTGTCAATGTGCCGGCCGCGGAAAATGGCTTCGTCTTTCTCCGTCCAGTCGTCTCCGACGATCCCCACAATACTCACGGGCGCAAAAAAGCTTGCTGCCACAGCGAAATACGTCGCCGCGCCTCCCACCATGCGGTCCACTTTTCCATACGGGCTTTCCACCGCGTCAAATGCCACCGACCCCACAACCAATAAGGACACTAGCGTCTCCTAGGAAATATATTTACCGATGATCGCAGCCAAGCGCTTTTTCGTGGCCGCCGGCACCAGTTTTGCGTCCGTGACCAACGCATGCTGCAACGACGTCCCGCATTTGCACGTTCGTTCCCCTGGCATCGTTCGCACCGCTTCCCGCAGAACGCGTTGCGCGTTCTCCGCGTTCTTCACCAGCGTCTCAATGATCTGCGCGGAGGTCACCGAATCGTGCTCCGGATGCCAGCAGTCGTAATCCGTCACCATCGCGAGCGATCCGTAACAGATCTCCGCTTCCCGGGCCAGCTTCGCCTCGGTCACGTTGGTCATGCCGATGATTTGAAAGCGCAGTTGCCGGTGCATGTGCGCCTCGGCGAGCGTCGAAAATTGCGGCCCCTCGATGCACACGTAGGTTCCCCGGCGGTGTACGTTCACGCCGCAATGAGCGCCCGCGTCCGCCAGAACCGCCGACATCTGCCCGCACGTCGGCTTGTCAAACGTAATGTGCGCCACCAGTCCGCCGCCAAAAAAAGTGGACACGCGCAATTTCGTGCGATCCACGAACTGGTCCGGCACCACAAATTCGCCGGGCTTCAACTCTTCCTGCAAGGAGCCGACCGCGCTCACGGAAATAATTCGCTCGACCCCGAGCAACTTCATCGCGTAAATGTTTGCCCGGTAATTGATTTCACTGGGCAGGATGCGGTGCCCGTGTCCGTGGCGCGCGAGAAACGCCACGCGCTTCCCTTCGAGCGTTCCGACCGCGATCGCATCCGATGGGTCCCCGAACGGCGTCTTCACCTTGATTTCGCGGACGTCCGCGAGCCCGCTCATCTGGTACAGGCCGCTTCCTCCGATAATTCCTATCGTCGGTTTCGCGCCGCTGTTTCCACGCTTGTTCTTCTTTTTTCTCGCTCCCGCCATTTATCGTCTCCGCCGTCTTTCTGCGCTCTCGCTCAGCTGCATCCCATAATCCTTCACGCCACCATCCCGCTCTTCGCAAGAATCTCATTCACCGCCGCGAACGGATCTTTCTTCCGCTGCGCGACCTCCTCTGCCAGTTTTTCGAGCCGTGCTTCCCCTTCCGCGCCACCCAGCGTTTTTTCCAGCAACCGCGACTCCAGCAATTCCAGCAGCCGTTTTTTCCAGTGTTTGACGTGCTTCCGTTCGCGTTCCCCGCTCGCTTCAAAGTGTTTTCGAAACTTCCCAATCGTTTCCGCCAGCGCGTCGATGCCTTTGTTTTCCGTCGCAACCGTGCGCACCACCAGCGGCTTCCAGCCGTCGCGCGGCATCACCAGCGACAACATGGCCAGAAGTTCCTGCTCCAGCCGGTCTGCTCCCTGACGGTCCGCCTTGTTCAATACAAAAATGTCGCCAATCTCCATCAATCCGGCCTTCATATTCTGAATATCGTCGCCCAGCCCGGGCACCATCAGCACGAGGACGCAATCCGCCAAACGCACAATGTCCACTTCGTCTTGTCCCACGCCGACCGTTTCGATTAGCACTTGCTGCTTGCCCGCAGCATCCAGAAGCAGCGCGACTTCCGCCGTCGCTCGCGCCAGTCCGCCGAGGAATCCTCGCGTCGCCATGGACCGGATAAACATTCCCGAGTCACTGGCGTGTCCTTGCATTCGAATACGGTCACCGAGAATCGCCCCGCCCGAATAGGGACTCGTCGGGTCCACCGCAATTACGCCCACTTTTTCTTGCTGCTTGCGATAGTGCGCAGCCAGGCGGTCCGCCAGCGTGCTCTTTCCCGTTCCCGGAGCCCCGGTAATTCCCGTCAAATAGGCTTTTCCTGTGTGCGGAAACAGCAATCGCAGCAGTGTTTCCGCTTCTGGCTGATGATTCTCGATGGCGGTAATGGCGCGAGAGATCGCCCGGACGTCCCCGGCGCGCACTTGTTCTGCCCAAGTCTCAACGGGCAGGGACACAGTTTTCCTCTGGAACTTTCGAAGCCCCCAGTTGCATCCGTCTATTATGTCTTATTTCTTGCCGAGAAGTTGCCGGGCAATGACGAGCTTTTGAATTTCGCTGGTGCCTTCGCCGATGGTGCACAATTTCACGTCGCGGTAATATTTTTCCGCGGGATAGTCCTTGATGAAGCCGTACCCGCCGTGGATTTGCACGCACTCGTTCGCTACGCGCACCGCGACTTCGCTGGCAAACAGCTTCGCCATGCTCGATTCTTTCGTGAACCGCGTATCTTTCTGATCGGCCATCCACGCCGCTTGGTAAACCAGCAGCCGCGCCGCTTCCACCTGCGTCGCCATATCGGCTAGCTTGAACTGGATCGCTTGGAATTCGCTGATTGCCTGCCCGAATTGCTTTCGCTGTTTAGCGTATCGCGTCGCGGCCTCGAGCGCGCCCTGCGACATTCCCAGCGCCAGCGCCGCAATCGAGATCCGTCCGCCATCCAGGATCTTCAAGCTTCCGATAAATCCTTCGCCTTCCGGCCCCAGCATGTTTTCGTGCGGCACGCGACAATCCGAAAAAATTACTTCGGACGTATCGCTCGCGCGCATCCCCAGCTTGTTTTCTTTCTTCCCGGGCCGGAATCCCAGCGTGCCCTTCTCCAAGATGAACGCGCTGATGCCGTGCGACCCTTTGCTCTTATCCGTCACGGCCATGGCCACGCAGAAATCTGCGTAGTGGCCGTTCGTCGTAAACGTCTTCGCGCCGTTCAACACCCAGTGGCCGCCAGTGCGCACTGCTGTCGTTCGCGTGCCTCCCGCATCGGAGCCTGCTTCCGGCTCCGTCAATGACCACGCGCCGATCTTCTTTCCCTGCGCCAGCGGTGTCAGGTATTTTTTCTTTTGCGCTTCACTGCCAAATTTGAAAATATGATTGCTGCACAGCGAATTGTGCGCCGCCACGATCAAGCCCACAGATCCATCGACCCGCGACAACTCCTCGATCGCGATGACGTATTCGACGTATCCAAGCCCCGCGCCGCCGTACTGCTCCGGGAAAATAATCCCCAGTAGGCCCATCTCGGCCAGCTTGGGCATGATCTCCGTCGGGAAATGGGAAGCTTCGTCCCACTCCATCACATGCGGCGCGATCTCACCTTCCGCAAATGCCCGCACGGTGCGCCGCAACTCCCGTTGTTCCTCGGTAAACGTGAATTCCACAGTGTCCTCGCCTGCTTTAGTTTTTCCTATACCCAGGCAAAGTTTATTTTATAACAGAGCTAGAATCGGCTTCGAATTATTCTCCACTCTGTTACACTCCTGCCCATGCGGCGGCGCCATTTCCTTACGCTTTCTGCAGCCAGCCTCGGCGGCGTTCTCGTTTATTCCCTGGATCGTAAGGGCTCTCTGCTCAGCGCGCAGGACAAGCGGCTGCGCGTTCCCCTCCGCTTCTTCACGGAAGAAGAAGCGCTCATCGTGGGCGCGGCCACTTCACGGATTTTTCCCACTGATCAATCCGGGCCCGGCGCGCGCGAGGCCGGCGTGGTCATTTATATCGACCGCCAACTCGCTGGCCCCTACGGCAGGGACCGCTATCGCTACACACAGGGCCCGTTTGAAGATGGGCCTCCTGAGCTCGGCTACCAGGGAAAAGCCACACCCCGCGAAATCTTTCGCGAGGGTATAAAAAATCTTAAAGGTTTCGACCGCCTCGCCCCCGAGGAACAGGACGCCCGCCTTCAACAGATCGAATCTTCACGCTTCTTTTCCCTTCTTCGCCAGCACACGATCGAGGGTATGTTTTCCGACCCTATTCATGGCGGAAACGTGGACATGATTGGCTGGCAGCTCATCGGCTTTCCGGGCCCGCGCATGAGCAACTACGATGATATCGACAAACACTTCGGAGAAGCATTCCGGCCCACGCCGATCAGTCTGGAACAGGTGACCCGCGCCATAGTCCGCCCAGGCGAGGACGAGCAATGAAAACTCTGCCTCCGGTGGATGTCGTTATCGTCGGAGGCGGCTGGGCCGGCCTCCTCATGGCCAAGGAGCTCGGCTCTCGCACTTCGCTCTCTATCGTTGTCCTCGAGCGCGGCGGCCCCCGCAAAACGGAAAATTATTCCACCGACATGGATGAGCTCGACTACGCCATCCGCATGCACATGATGCAGGACCTTTCTCGGGAGACCGTGACGTTCCGTCACACGGAGCAGCAACGCGCACTTCCGCTCCGGCAGCACGGTTGTTTTCTGCCTGGTACGGGTGTCGGCGGGGCCGGCGAACATTGGTCAGGTCACTTTCCTCGTTACGTTCCCGACAGTTTCGAACTGCTGTCATGCACATTGGGGAAATATGGTCCCGCTAAATTGCCGGAGGATCATTCCATCCAAGATTGGGGAATCAGCTACGACGACTTGGAACCCCATTACACCCGAACGGAAATGTTGCTTGGCATTTCTGGCAAAGCGGGTAATTTGCTTGGAAAACAAATTGAGGGCGGAAACATCTTCGAAGGCTGGCGCAGCGCCGAATATCCAACCCCTCCCACCAAGATTCCCTACGTCGCCGCACTCTTCCGCGACGCCGCAAAATCTCTCGGCTATCACCCTTATCCCATACCGGCTGCGACAACAAGCGTTGGTTTCACTAACCCGGATGGGGTCTCTCGACCCGGATGCACCTACTGTGGTTTTTGCAGTCTTTTTGTCTGCATGATCGGCGCAAAAGCGCAGCCCACGAACACTCTCTTACCGGTGATCCAAAAGCGCAAAAATGTTTCCATTCGAACGGGAGCACGGGTTCGCCGAATTAACCGCGCCGGCATCAATGGCAGTGGAAATGTTACCGGTGTAACATACATGGATTCATCGGGAGAGGAACACTTCCAACCAGCGGCGCTCACGATTCTGGCATCCTGGACCCTGAATAATACCCGCCTTCTTCTGCTCTCCGGCCTTGGAGAACCTTACGACCCAGCAACCGCGAAGGGGAACGTGGGCCGCAATCTGACTCACCAGATTCTTTCCTCAGCCACCCTCTTCTTTGAAAGACCGTTAAATCGTTTCATGGGCTCGGCGGCCGCAGGACTCCGCGTCAGCGACTGGGACGGTGACACATTCGATCACACCCATCTTCCTTTCCTGCGCGGCGGGAGTTTTACCGTTATGCACATTACGGAGGGTCCTGTCGCCAATTTTGGCGTCCTGCCGCCGTCCGTAAAGTCTCGCTGGGGTCCGGATTGGAAGAAGGCTGGCCTTTATTATTACGACCGCACGGCGCGCATTGGATTCAGCGGCGAGCACTTGGCCTACAAAGGCAACTACATGGATCTAGACCCCACCTACAAGGACCGTTTAGGAGACCCTCTTCTGCGGATGACGCTCGATTGGCGCGACAACGAGCGTCACATGTCAAAGTTCGCTTCGGAGAAGGCGATGGAGATGGCCCGGGCCATGGGGGCGAAAGAGACTATCCCTTTTCCTACTTTGCGGAATTATGACACCACTAGATATCAGTCCACCCATTTGCAAGGCGGCACAATCATGGGTTCCTTGCCCGACCGCTCGGTTGTGAATCCCTTCTTGCAACACTGGCAATTTCCTAATCTCTTCGTCCTCGGCGGTTCGACCATTCCGCAGAACGCAGCTGCGAATCCCACCCCAACTATTCTCGCTCTCGTACTTCGCACTGCCGACGCCCTTGCCGACCGCTACCTGAAACATCCAGGCCCACTCGCATAGCGGAGCAAGTCCTCCTAGAGGCCGCGATGCCATACCTTATGCGGCGGCCGAAGGATCTCAACTACCATCCCACCGCATACGCTTTTTTCTTGTTCTGCTCGTCCAACCAAATCTTCAACGGCGCAAAATAATCCGCGAGCGCCGTCGCGTCCATCTGCTTCTCTCCTGTCAGCGTCTCCAGCGCTTCGGGCCATGGTTTGCTCAGCCCCATCGCCAGCATATTGTTCAACTTCTCACCGGCAACTTTATTTCCGTAAATCGAGCAGCGATGCAGCGGGCCCTGGATTCCCGCCTCGCGGCACAGCGCCCGGTGAAATTGAAACTGCAGGATCCGCGCCAGAAAATACCTCATATACGGCACGTTCCCCGGCACATGATATTTGGCTCCGGGATCGAAGTCCGTCTCCGAACGCTCCACCGGCGGCGCTACTCCTTGATATTTTCTCCTCAGTTCCCACCACGCTTTGTTGTATGCCTCAGGCTTCACTTCCCCGGAGAAAACTTCCCAGCGCCACTTGTCGATCAACAATCCAAACGGCAAGAACGCTACTTTTTCGAGGGCTTGCTTCAGCAGATAATCGATGTCTCCCGAAGCTGGCGGAACAGTCTCGATCAATCCAATTTGCTTCAAATACTCCGGCGTGACCGACAACGCAATCGTGTCTCCCACTGCTTCGTGAAAACCGTCGTTCGCGCTGTTTTGAAACAGCGGCGGCTGCGTGTTGTAGGCCCGTTGGTAGAAATTGTGTCCCAATTCATGATGAATCGTCCGAAAGTCCTCTTCCGTAATTTGAATGCACATCTTCACGCGCAAATCTTCCTTCGAATCCACATCCCACGCGCTCGCGTGACACACCACGTCCCGGTCCGCCGGCTTTGTGAACAGCGACCTCTCCCAAAATGTTTTCGGCAGCGGCGCGAATCCCAGCGACGTAAAAAACGCCTCGCCGTGACGGACCATCCCCCGTGCATCCGTTTTTCTTTCCTGTAAAATCTTTGTCAGGTCGTAACTCTGGGGCGGTTTCGGCGAATCCATCAGGTCGTAAACGTTGTTCCATTCCTGTGCCCAGATGTTTCCGAGCAAGTGCGCGGGAATCGGCCCATTCGGCGGCACCACCTCTTTTCCATATTTCTTCGCCAGTTGCCCACGCACGTACGCATGCAGCGACAAATAGAGCGGCCGCAGTTGCTCCCACAAGCGGTCCAACTCTTTTGCAAACGCATCCGGCGGCATGTCGTAGTTCGAACGCCACAGCGCGCCGGCATCCTGAAACCCGAGCTCGCGCGACCCCTTGTCTCCCAGCTCCACCATGCGCCCATACCTCTTCCGCATCGGCGCGCCCACCGCGTGCCATCCAATCCACGCTCTTTTCAACTCGTCGGGGTCCCGGCTCGTCGCCATTAATTTCCCGATCGCGGTCACGTCCAGGCATTTGCTCGCATCGCTCCCCGGGCACCACTTCCCTCTCCCATAGTCTCCGTCGAGCGACGCCAGCACCTGCGCCACTTCCTTTTGTTCCTTGGGATCATTCGGCGCGGGCAGGGTCGATGACAGCTTCAACAGGAGCATCTTCCGCGCCATCTCCGGCGGCAGCTTCAATCCGTCAAACCGGTGCGCGGCCTTAGCCAGTTCCGCGCTCAAGGTGTTTAATTCCTCGTTCGCCTCCGCTGCAATCTCCTCGGTATCTTCGGTAATGAAATTCTCTTGAACCCACGATGCTCGCGCAGCCTTCACAGTCAGGTCAAAAAACTTCGCTTCCGCCGTCTCTAGAAACGCTCGTGCCTCTTCCACCGTGGGCGCCGTCTTCTTCGCCTCTGTCTTGCCGGACGTAACCTCTTGCGCACTTCCCACAACACAAGAAAGCGCGCAAATCCCAGCCAGTATCAGAACTCTTATCTCCCCTTCACTCATGCTCCGATCCCCCTTGGCTGGCGCGTTACTTCTTCGAGCGCCGTCAGCGCGAGTTCGATGCCCGCGCGGTTCACGTCGCAGTGGGTAACAAACCGCACCGAATAAAGCTCCGTGTCCAGCGCCCAGATGTCCTTCTCTCTCAACAAATCGCAAATCTCCACTGCGTTCTTGCCCGTCTTCTCGCAATCGAAAATCACGATATTGCTTTTCACCTTCCGCGGATCGATTCTCAGGTTCTTGATTTGCGTGATTCCATCCGCCAGCCGCTGCGCGTTTTCGTGATCGATGTGCAGGCGCCCCGGTGATTTCTCCAGGGCCACAATCCCCGCCGCGGCGATCACTCCCGCTTGCCGCATCCCTCCGCCAAACATTTTCCGGTAGATCCGCGCCTTCTCAATGAACGCTCGCGTCCCTACAATCATCGACCCCACCGGCGCCCCCAACCCCTTCGAAAGGCAAAACATCACTGAATCGACCTTTTGCGTCATCCGCGCGACATTTTCCCTCATCGCCGTCGCAGCGTTAAAAACCCGCGCCCCGTCCAGGTGCACCTTCAATCCCGCCTCATGCGCGTGATCGCAGATCTCATCCGCCTGCGCCGTCGGAAACAGCGTTCCGCCCGCCATGTTGTGCGTGTTCTCGATACACACCAGCGCCGACTGCGAGTCGTAGTAAATCTTCGGCCGGATCACGGCCTCGACCTGCTTCCACGTCAAGATGCCGTCTTCCCCGCGCGCAATCCGCGGGAAAGCGCCTGCAATCGACGCCATCGACCCCAGCTCGTATAGATTCACATGGCTGCGTTCGTCGCAAATCACTTCATCGCCGTGGTGCGTCCACACTTTGATGGCGATCAGGTTCCCCATGCATCCGGTCGGAACAAACAGCGCTCCTTCTTTTCCAAACATTTCCGCCGCGCGCTTCTCCAACCGGTTGACCGTCGGGTCTTCCCCATAGACGTCGTCGCCGACCTCGGCCTCCGCCATCGCCCGGCGCATCTCCGCCGTCGGCCGCGTCACCGTATCGCTGCGCAAATCCACTACGTTTTCCATCGATATTACGTCGTCGGGATCGGCCCTCAATCCGCTCTTCGCAATCGCTGCACTCACGTTTTCAGCCTCCAGCCTCGCGCTTTTCTTTCTTACTCTCCGCGTCCCTCTGCCTCCGGCGTTTACCCTGACCCGGTCGGCGCGTCTCTCCGTTATACTTTCCCTTTTTGTCGTTTATCTCATCAACTCCACAAAAACCTCATTCGAAATACTCAGCCGCCCCGGCGCCAGCCGCACCACGCTTCCCTCTCGCTCAATCAATCCCGCCGTCGCCAGCGGATCAAACTTTGCCTTCAGCGTGACGCCATACTCTCGCTCGATCCGCGCCACATCGATCCCATCCAATTGTCGCAAGCCCAAGAACAGCTCTTCCTCGAGCGCCTGCTCCGCGGTTACTTTCTCGTGTTGCTCCACCGGCAATCGGGCACTCAGTAGCGCGTTTACATAAGCCGCCGCGTCGTGCGCGTTCGCCCATCGCTCCGTCCCGGAAAACGAATGCGCCCCCGCCCCAAATCCCAGGTACGGTTGGCGCCGCCAGTATTTTAGATTGTGCTTCGATTCGAATCCCGGCTTCGCCCAGTTCGAAATCTCGTAATGGTGATAACCCATGCGCCGCAAGCCATCCTGCGCCATTTCATAAAAGTCCGCCATTTCGTCTTCGCTCGGCACCGCGCTCGCGCTATAGCGCGTCCCGCCCTGCAGCAGTTCCTTCCCCAGCCGGCTCCCTTCGTCAATCTCCAGTAAATAAACCGACACGTGCTCAGGCGCCAGCGCCGCCAACTCCTCGAGCGATTTTTCCCAGCTCCCTTTCGTCTGGTGCGGCAGCCCGGCAATCAAGTCGAAGCTGATATTGCTGATTCCCGCCGCGCGCAAAATCGGCACCGCCCGATAAATATCCGCTCGGCAGTGCATTCGCCCCGCCGCAATCAGCTCCTGGTCCGAAAACGATTGCAGCCCGAAGCTCACACGGTTGATTCCCGCTCGCGCCCACGCTGCCGCCTTTTCCGCTTCAATCGTCTCCGGATCCGCCTCCAGTGTCACCTCAACGAATTCCGCGCAAAAACTTTCTCGAATCGCATCCAGCAAATTCTGAACGCCCTGCGTCTCCAACAAACTTGGCGTCCCTCCGCCGATGTACACGGTGTCCACCGCCGTTTGGTCGAAACTCTCGGGCAAGTCAATGCCGCCGCCTTTGTACAGCGCTCTAAATCCACGAATCTCCCGGCACACCGCCTCCACATATGGCGCAAACCTCGCCGACGACACCACTCCCGTATGGAAGTTGCAATACGTGCACTTCGTCTGGCAAAACGGAACCTGGATGTAAACCCCAACCCGCATCGTCACCCGAAAAACTCTACCACACCGCCCCTACGAGTATCGTAATCTCGTTGTTACCCCGAGGATCCTAATCGAGTCGAACTCATCGAGGATTCCCTCTTCGGTCGGAAGGGGCCGCATCGTTTGTCAACCGGATCTGTGACGAGGATCGCAGCAGGGCTGAGGAAAAGCCTTGCATACAAGTGAGAACGTGCTTCCTGTGTTGAGAGCTGGTACTGGAACCATGTCTTCCAGGGCTAAGCCGATATTGAGATCGCTGCCGCTTGTGCTGCCAACGTCCCAGTGGTTTCCTTCCTGGCAAATGGCAATCCATTTTCGACGAACGACAGCGGCCAAATTCTCGATACCGGCGGCTGGGATTTCGTTAACAATGGTTTCTTCCGGGGAGACCGCAACGAATCCATCAACTGGAACACCATCGGGTCCCAAGCGAATCGAGGACGCAACACCCCGGAACCCGCATCGCTTCATCTCATGGGCACGGGCTTGCTGAGCCTCTGCGGTATCGTCCGCAGGAAGTTCCAAGCCTAGACTACGATCTCACCTCCCTCGTCACAAAAAGCCGGGCGGAAAATCCGCCCGGCTTTTTTCTGCCTGCATGCCTCTCGTGCCATCCCGGATTCAAATCCGTATAGCCGATTCACCGTCCGCATTAGTCGTTACGAGCGCTGCTCATCCGCGCAGCACGAGGAATCCGTGGCCTTCGCGGGCTGGACGTAATCCGCCTTCGCGTCCACCTGGTACCCTTGGCCGTACTTGTCGTGGTGGCGCACCCAAGCCATACCATGCTTCAACCCCGCTTCGTCGCGCCCCTTAGGCACAAGGTCCAGCCAGTTGTAGGCTCCGATGAGTATTTCCAGCCCGCGAGAGTAGCCAGAATACGTATGGAAAATGTTCCCACCTTCATCTTTGAAGAACACGCTGGTGCCGGGACGTTCATCGCTCGGGAATTTCTGTACTACATAGTTGTAGTACGCCTCACCCTTCGCCAGCTCGTCCTTCGTCGCTGACACCTGGTAGTCATAGTTGAAGTCTGTCGCATTCGACGACACCCAATGAAACTTCCAGCCCATTCTCTTCTTGAACGCCTCGATCCGCGCCAGCGGCGCCCGCGAAACCACAACCAGCCGTACGTCTCGCGCCGCAAGGTGCACCACGCTGCCGTCGATATGATCCGAAATGAACGAGCAGCTCGGGCATCCTTCCGCCCACTCGGGCCCGAACATGAAGTGATACACAATCAGTTGGCTTCGGCCGCAGAAAAGATCGGCCAGCGTTTCCTTCCCTTTCGGCCCATCAAACACATAGGACTTCGACACCTTCTCCCACGGCAGTTCCTGGCGTTCCCGCGTCAGTTGGTCACGAAGCCGCGAAAACTCCTTCTCCTTCTTCAATAGCTCCTTGCGAGCTGCCACCCATTCCGCTTGCGAAACTACTTTCGGACCTTCCCTCTTGCTCGTCGCCGTAGTCATGATCCGTTCTCCTTTTCTCTTGGCTTTCCGTACGAAATCTTCTCCGCGCCATGCTCGAACGAAGCAGTCTGGCAGCGAGCGCTGTCAGGCCGCCAGTAGAGGTCGCACTACCGATCATCAACGCCGCACTCGCAAAGCACGCGGGACACATTGAACTTCTCCTTCAAGCGAAACGCGAGCCTGCGACCCGGAGGTACGGCTGGGCGCGGCGGCAACAGGCTCGCTCGCTATCTACTTTGGAGCCTGAATCAGGCTTTCGCAGCCGCCGCAAGCTGGGGCTGCAGCTGCTTCATGAACTGGCGCATGCCGGCGATGTGGCCTGGCGAACGGCTTTCGATCCAGGATTCGTAGCGCTGCGCCGCCTTTTCCAGATTAGCCAAGAACTGCTTGTTCACGAACCGCTCACGAGCCTGCGGGACGATGGGCTTGACACGGTCCCAGACCCCGAAAAATTCTCCGCTGGTCTCAAAGAATAGGTCTTCATGGAGCAGACCGTAGTTAAGTAGTGCGCAGGCTTGCTCCCAATAGCCGAGCACCATCATGAAGAGCGCGCCGTTTTCCGTTCCCGGGGCGGCGATTCGCATGCCGTCCTCGAGATTGTCCGCGAAGTAGTTCTTGAAGAACCAATCGCGTCCGTACCGCAGCCGGGCTTCGCGGCGCATTTCATAGACCTGCAGATGAAGTTGCGCTTGTTCGTGTGTGGGTTTTGTTTCCATTGTTCCTTTTTCCTCTTCTTTCTATGGTTTTTTTTGAATCAACTACGATGAACTTGGCGTTGCCTCTTCGCTTCTTTCTCTGGGTTCTACGCTACTAAGGCATTCTCTGTTTCACAGCGATGTCGCCCGCAGCGAACGGGCTGCTTCCGCCCTCTTCCGCACGCTCTCATTGATATGACCCCAGCCTTTATTTACGCCCTTGCGGTGGTCTTCCTGAATTAGCCCTAATGCCGTGTGATGAAAGGTGATCAGTGTTCCGCCGTCCTTCTCGCTCAAGCGGTACTGCACATTCGACACGACCGGGTACGACATGAACAACGGCCCCGTAAATTCGAGCAACGTCGGCCGCTTGATCGCTTGTACAACCGCCCAGAAATGGCCGTTGCTGTCCCCTAGGTCGCGATACCATCTCCCGCCCGGCCATGCCTCTAGCTTCAGGGGCATCGGTTTTCCATCGGGCGTATCATTCTGCGGCCCGAGTTGCTCCAGCAACGCGGCGAACGTCGCGTCCAGCGAAGCCCCCACGTGGATTTCCTCCGTGATGTTCAGCGTCAAGTCCTCAATTCTTGCTGCTGTCGAGATCATGTTTCCTCCTTGCATTGAAATCCCCTTTCGTCCCGTTTGACGGATTGCTTTTCCGTTCTGCGCGTTCCTTGATGCGGCTCAATTGATGCCGCCAGTATCGCTCAAACATCCCCGTCCACTCGTGAAGCGGCCGTATCGCCTCCGCGTTGGTCCGATACAGCATCCGGCGCCCGTCCCGCCGCACGTTGACCAACCCGACTTCGAGCAGCACCCTCAAATGCTTCGACACCGACGGCTGTTGCAGCCCCATCGACTCCACAATCTCCCCGACGGGCCGTTCCTGCAGCGCGAGATAGTTCAAAATTTCCCGCCGGCGCGGTTCCGCCACCGCATTGAACGCATCCGATGTTGTTGCTGCTCGTGCCATGCCCCAACATTACATGCCTATATGGGAATATGTCAAGCACTTTTTTTCACCCCTCAACCGCCCTATCCTCAATCTCCTGACGCCCCGCCCGCCCTGGCCGGCTCTCACTTCTTCCCGCGCGTCATTTGCGCTCTTTGCATCGAAGTTGATTCCGCCGGACCACGCTCGCCTCCTCCAAGCGTCCCCAAAATCAACCGTCAGTGGTATGCTCTCGACTGTGCGCACTCTCCCCCAAGGTCTGACTCCTAATTTCCCAGCGGCCGGTTCTTCCTATTCGACTGCGTCCGCTGACTCCCTCCGCGCATCGAACACTTGATGCGTATCTTGGTTCTCAATCTCCGCCAGGAGTCGCTCGACGCAGTAACCCGCGCCTTGTCGGGGCAGGGCTACGAAATCGCCACGGAAGCTGCGCTGACCGTCGACGAGGTTCTGTCTCTCTCTCCCGAAGTATTGATCACCGAAGCTACTCCGTCCGACCTTAGTTGCTGCGGCCTCATCACGCAACTCAAATCGCGCCCCGAAACCGAGTCGCCTCTCAAAATCGTCATGATCGTGGCGGGCGGCGCGCTGGAACGCGCTCGCGCTCTGGACCTCGGCGCCGATGACGTTATCTCCTTCCCTTTCGAACCGGTTGAATTTGCCGCTCGCGTTCGAACGCAATTCCGTGAGCGCAAGCCGCAAGAAGAACTCAAGACCATGCTCCAGTACGCCGTGCAGCGCGAGCATTATGCGGATATTGCCGTCGAATCTCTGAGCGACCCTCTCACCAAACGCCGCTGGTGGCTGCTTCCCCTAGTTTCCGTGATCGGCACTGCGGTTGTGCTTACGGCGGTCTATCTCGGTATTTCCGGCCACGGCGCGCGAAAGGAAACTCTTCGGTTGCGCGCGGAAATCGCGCGTCTTAACAGCGGTCTCGGCCCGCAAGGCGATCTTCTTCGCCGCGCCGAATCCACGCGCGGCTCGCTCGACGAGCAATCGCGCTCCGCTTCTGCCGCGCGCGACGCTCTCAAAGCGCAATCCGATGATCTGCGCAAACGCGTCGCCGCCGGCGGCTCAGACTCCGATTCCCTTAAGCAGCAGTTTGCGGAAACGCAGAATCGCTTAAAGCTTTTGGAAAGCGAAGGCAAGATCGCTGAAACGGTCATCCACGATTACGGCCCTAGCGTTTGCTTGCTTCACGTAGTTGTGGAATTTCTTGACACGCAGTCCGGCCGGCCGCTGCAGATCGCCGTGGACTCCGCGGGCAAGCCGTTGGTCGATGACAAAGGCATGGTGCAGATCGACGAGGGTGGCGCGGGGCCCCATCTTCAAATCGACGTGTTCGGCACGGGTTTTCTCGTCAAGCATGACGGAAAACTCATCACCAATCACCACGTTGCGGAACCCTGGTGGAACAACGACGATCTAAAGCAGCTCCTCGATCATGGCGCCAAAGCGTACGTTTTGTCCTACGATGCATTCTTTCCTGGAAAAGCCGAAGGCCTACGCGCCAAGCTGGATCGCATTTCGTCCAAAGCGGACGTGGCCACTCTGCAGCTGGAATCCCCGCTCCCGTCAAATTCCGCCGTCCTCGAGCTCGACGACCGCGCCGACGCCACCGTCACCGGTGACCCTGTCGTCTTGATCGGCTACCCCACCGGAATTGAAGGCATTCTCGCCAGGGCGGGCACGGATGTGGCCCATAAAATCGTCGGCGACACGCAGGACGTCAATCACATCATGTCGCAGCTCGCTTCCGAGCACCTGATTCGCCCTACGACTACGCAGGGCCACATCGGCGACGTCCTGCAGGACAAAATTGTCTACGACGCCGCCACGACCTCGGGCGGTTCCGGTGGACCGCTCTTCAACCGCAACGGCAAAGTGGTCGGCGTAAATTTCGCGATCCTCAGGGATTTTGGCGGCTCGAATCTCGCCGTACCCGCCAAATTCGCCAAGGATCTGCTCAAGTAGCCGCCCCGGCCTTGGCCCGCCCACGCGGCTGACATTCCTACGCGATTGCCGTGGCCGCCTTTTCCTTGGCCTCCGCCGCGTAAACTACCACGGCTTTTTTTCCGCCCTTGGCAGCCGCGGCGCAGATCGAATTCAGGTTGATGCCTCTGCGCTTCAGCGTATCCAGGCAATCGGCCAGCGCACCCGGTTTGTTCGACAACTCGTACTCCTCTGCCGCAAGTTCGTCGTATGCAATCCGCGCCGCATCGAGTGCCTTCTTCGCGCGCCGCGCGTCTTCCACAACAAGTTGCACCCTGCCGCCGGTCCCCTCCGCGGTTCCCAGAAGAGCGAGAATGTTGACTTTCGCGTCGCCTAGTGTCCGCGCGATTTTTGCTACTGCGCCCGGTTGATTCTCCACCGGAATTGTGAACTGTTTGGTCTTCGCCATGTTGGCACCTCCTGCCTTGCGACCGATTATACGCCTCCGCTTCCTCACCCATGCAAGCTGAAGGCCCGCCTGCACAGCTCGCAACTTACCGAATGAGGATTCCGAACGCTAAAGCGTCAGCACTTCACGCGTCTCACTACGTCGTAGCAAAATCTTGCCCCGTTAACCAAGTTCTGAATCGTAATTTTTCCGAAAACAAACATGAGCTGTTCGGTGGGCGAGGCAGTCGATTGGTCGCCGACCAACTGATAGCTGGCGGCCCGTACTGTTGACAGTGTTATCTGCATCAGCGGGGTAGGCGGGACGCCCGCGCTATGTTCCGTGAGGACCAATGTAGTTATCGGAGTCCCCACAACAACCAATCCAAACAGCGCCGGACTGCAATCGTCAAATGTCTTGCTTATGGAAAGGTCGCCGAAAGTCGTGACTCCTGTGGCTCCCGTGCTGGCGCCCCAGGACCAGGCTGCTGCGTTAAATTGGCCGGCACCTAATGATGTCGTGCAATTTAGACCGGTGATTTGAACTGTTATCACCGACACGGGCGGTGCTGTCGACGCGAACAGGGGGATCGGCCCCACCAGCAGCGCGGGCAGCAAAAGGGTCAATGTAATGGCTCGGAATACGCTGATGCTCTTCATGGTGAATCTCCTTGGCTGGGATTTATAACTTCGACTCCCAATTGGCCGGCATTCTACACCCGTTTATCTTCCTTCGTCGTCAATGTCGCACGGCTACCCGCTCCCTTGCGCACGTGCCGCTGACGGCGCGGTGACGACGGTTGGACGCTGCTTGACGGTGGTCATAAGAGTTGCTCGTGTCAGTCGCGGTTAGGGCGAGGACCGTCGAGGATGATCTCCACGGGCTCGTTTTTCTCGTCTTTTTCCACGAGGCGCACCAGGCCGAGGGAGTGGAGAAGCTGGGCGGCGATGTAGGTGAGGACGCCGGCACGCTTGGGGGAGATGCGGTTGCGTACCAGGAGGAACAAGAGCCGGGCCAAGAACTCGTTGACCTCATAGGCGGAGTGAAACTCCGTGAGCTCCCTGAGGAGATCGTCGGAAAGATCCTCGGGATCTTTCTTGGGGACGCGGAGACCGGCGTGGCGGAAGCAGAGGCCGGAAGTGGCGTCCATGACGGGGAGCTGGCAGGGGCGTCCGGTGCGGGTGAGATGGCTACACCGAACGGAGGCGTTCGGAACGCTCCCTGCCCCGGCGTTTTGAGGCAAAGAGAGCGGTAAATTCTGAGAAGAGATAGAGATAGGTGATGTTTCTTGCATGGTAGACCTCGAAAGAAGGATGGAGGGTGGGTGTATCCCCCCTCGTTGTGAAGGAAAGAGTCCTGTAACGGCGTGAAGAGAAAAGAGATAGAGGGCATTTCCCGTTGTAAAACAACGACAGTACGACGGGAGGACAACGGCGGCAGCAGGAATGCAACGGAAAAAGGAAAAATCTAACGCAGAGACGCTGAGAGCGCAGAGATGTCGCGGAGAGAACTTGCCCTGCTGACCTAAGCAGGGTCGCCATGTCGTGCAGACGTATCCCGTGCTGGCCGGAGGCAGACAGGAATCGATCGATCACAGGACATGTTAGCGCAAGAGAGTAATCATGTCAATAGTTAACTTAATGGGTATCTCATTCGAACGAGTTTGCGTCATGCAAGGGATAGAGAAGAAAGGGTTTACGATGCGAAGAAAAAATAGGGCGCACATCATTCGAACGGACACCCGATGGGAATTTGACGCGCGGGAGCCACGGAATTTCGAGCGCAAGCGAATGAAAGGAAGAGGGTTACGTTGAAACTTCTCAACGGCCGGATAGACGGGGGACAGAACCGAAATCGAGGAACAAAGCGTGAAGAGGCTAGCGAAAAGCAGCCTCCGATAAGGTCAGAGTACGCGGGGAGCAGTGCCACCCTTGCCCCGACCCGCTCGGGGTAAGCGCCTCCTGCAAGGGCCATCCAAATGCGTTTTTCGGAATTAAGGCGGCGTCACCCGCCCGCTCGATCGCATCCGATAAGCGATGAGAAAGCAAAACGCCCGAAGCAATTAAGCTCCGCGCCTGCCTCAGTACGTCTACGATCCCTTTGGGTATTACAGTTCAGTTTCGCCAAACACGGCGTCCAGAGCTGCTTTCATATCGGGATTTATTTGATACTGGTCGCCGATGAGCTGAACGACCAAGTTTGTGTTGTACTGCATTGCATGCAGCAGTCCAAGCGTCCTTTTGCCGGTCCACTTCAGACGGAATTCCGTTGCCTGAGGCTCCAACATAGGTCCACGTAGTCGAAGTTCTTTCAGTAACGCCTTGTCGTGTTCATCAAGGTTCTTATAAAACCCCCGGACTAGTTCGAGCTGTTCCTTGGCATATTTCGGAGTTCGTAATTGATTGAGCTCGGACTGAGCCAATTGGAGTCCGTTCGAAACGTCCCGCCATGCGCGGAACGACGCAATGAGAAAACACACGAGTGCAAGCACCCAGAACGTCCAATACGGCAAGTTCGTTTTGAGATACGCGCCGATCGCGCCCACGATGACCGAACCAACACCACTAACAAGGACGACCCAGTGTTTCCAAAGGGCCTTAAAGTAACTCCACACACCTCGCCACATGGATGAATTCTCACACCTTTTTGGTTTCCTCAACAACCACTTGTTCTGGACAAATCTGTGATGGGGGCGAGATGGTCGCCCGACCACCAGGTTTGCCTGAGGCCGACGCCGGATTTGTCAAAGCGCGAGAAGTGCGCCTAGGGAGCCGAGAAAATGGGGCATCGAGAAGCCGGATTAAGAAAGCCGACGCTACAAGGCCAGCGGAGGAAACGCGGAGAGATTCCTCAGGCCTGAAGGCCTTAGCTACAAGCGGCAAGAGCTATAAGCCACAAGCGACAAGCTACAAGGTGGATGACGCTGAGGCGGTTGCTGGCGGCGTGGCGCCCTTGATGACGAGCCAGAGCATGAGCGCTATTTCACCGAAGAGGGCTGGCTGGGAGAAGGCAAACACCATGTCCTGGTATTGCGGCAACAGTTCGCCCGTGAGGCTGAGGATCACATAGGCGAAACCGTTGATGACGAGCCAGACGCCCAGGAAGCGGGGAAGGAAGCGCGACCTGTAGACAAGGATTGCCAAGGGAAAAAGCCATACCCCCCAAAGGATCTCGGCGGCAGTGTTTTGATGGTCACGCAGACGGAGGAACAGCATGGCCAGGGCGTCCCGCTGAGGCTTGTCGAATACGGACAAGAAATCGGGTCCGCGCACGACCATGAGGGCGGCAGAGTCGCTCACCACACCCACAAAGTCGATGAGGGCCGGCATCACACCGCCGAGGATGACCATCAGCACGGCGAGGTTCTGGTCCACTTCCTTGAATAGGCGGTAAAGAGCCAGCAGAAGGAAGATCAAGATAGTCCCGCAGAATAGATCGCTGACAATGCCAAGGCGGAAGAGCCACTCGTGAGCGGCGATGTTGCTGGCCGTCGCTGTCGCGTTGCCATGCACGAACAGCTTGCCGGGAATATAGATGAGGCGGATGGGGCCGGCGAGGACAAGGAGCAGGTACAGGAATCCGGCGACTCGCCCTGGGTTGCGGGTTGAGCTCATGTTCCCTCCCTGGTTGAACGGACCTAGTGAAGGGTATAGCCGGAGATACACCGAAGGCTATCAAAAGGTTTCGCCACACGAGTAGAGGCGGACCGTGCGTGTGGGGCCGGAAGGAATGACAGGCATCACCCGGACCTATTGAGCCTCGCAAAATATAGAGTCGCGTCAATTGGCTAGAAAAAGCGGCAGCAGGGCTGCCGCAGTCCAAGTGGCTTTGTCGCAATATTGTGCGGGGCCGGAAGGAGTGACAGGCAGGCGGGGACAAAATCACCGGTTTGAAACCGGCCACTACAGAAGCACCACCGGGAGCGCCGGCTACGGCTGACAGGTCACGGATCGCTGGTGGTGAATCTCTCTTCATTCTCTAGTTTGGCGAGTTCTTCGCGCAGACGGGCGGCTTCGTCGCGATCCTTTGCCGCTTCGATATGGTATTTGACCGCGGGGACGCTGCCGACCGCATTGAAAAGCTTGGTGAGAGCATCGTTCTTGCCTTTGCCGGTATGTTCGAGCTGGTTAGCAATATCCTCTTGGTTTTGCGCGTCGCCCTCCAATCCGGCGATGCGGCGCTGAAGATCCTGGATGTCCGCCCAGCGCTTAGCCCGCGCGATGTCGGGATCGGTGACACTGTTGTTGGCGGCTTCCCAGCACCCCGAGCAGCGATCCTCCAAAATCTCTTCGAAAGCGTGGAGATTGTCGTAGCCGCGCCGATTGCCCTGATCTGCGGACATGCGGTACCAGGTCACGGCCTTGGCGTCGTCGGGCTTCACGCCTTGCCCGAATTGATACATCCACCCCAGTTGGTTTTCCGCGTCGCTGTTCCCGTGCGCCGCGGCTTCGACGAACCAATACATCGCCTTGTCATAATCGGTTTGTACGCCCATGCCGTGTTGGAACATAAAGCCGATATTTTCCTTGGCGGTGTCGCTGCCATGTTCCGCAGCTTTGGTAAACCAGGCAAGAGCCTCGGCGTAATTCTGGGGCCGGCCCCATCCATTCTCGGCCATGGAACCTAACTGGTTTTCGGCGTCTGAGTTGCCATGACCCGCGGCGCGAAGATACCAGGCATTGGCTTGCGCAAAGTCCTGCTTCACCCCGTATCCGCATTGGTAAAAGTAACCAACTTGCTTTTCGGCTTGCGAGAGATTCTGGTCGGCCGCTTTGCGGTACCAATCAAGGGCTTGCTTGTAATCACGCTTGACGCCAACACCACCCTCGGACAGGACGCCCAGGTTGTACTCCCCGAGCGCATAGCCCTGCTTCGCCGCGGAACGATAGTAGGCCAGCGCGCGCTTGTAATCCCGCGGCACACCGAACTTATGTTGATACATGTAGCCGAGTAGATTCTGAGCAGGAGCGAAGCCCTGGTCAGCGGACTTGTTATACCAGAGCAGAGCCTGGCTGTAGTCCTGAGGAACGCCGGCGCCGTAGAAATAGTGGTTCGCCAAGGCGAATTGGGCCTGCGCGTCGCCTGCAGCGGCGGGCTCACGAACAGAGTAGAAGTCGTTGTCCAGCGGCGGCGCCGTCGCCTGGGCCGACGTCTGGACCGGCGCCTGCGCTCCCGCGTTCGTCGTGGAAACCAGCGCGAACACAAAGTAAGCTGCCATCGTGGCCCTGGTCAGAAAGCTCATTGATATGTCCCCCAGCGAAAAAGTTCAGAGAGATAACCAGGAAGGATGGGACCGGAATGGCAGCTCTCTACCCTATTCGACTCGCTCCGCAGCCTCTTTCCGCCAAGACAGCATCCCACCGCAAGTAATTGCCATGCTCGAAGAGGTTGGCATGCGGAAGCGCATATTGCGATAGACCGCTAGTACTAAAGGGAGAGAATGTGCTCAACTTTTTACTTCCAGGGCGGGAAGGGCAAAGCGGTGAAACGTTGGGGACACCTGTGCTTACGGGAAGCGCAGGATCTTGTGGCCGCGGAGCGTCTTGCTGCCGCAGAGCTTTTGTAGTTTCCGCAGCCCCTCCGGGCCCCACTGCGCCAGGAACGGAAGGAGGCACAACTCGCGCGATTGGAGTCCTTTGTGGGGATATAGCAGCGATTCGAGGAATTTCTCGTGACTCGCGATCAGCGCGGTTTTCTGGTCCCGGGCCTTCCCTGCCTTGCGCCGCAGTTTTTCCATTTGATAGACGATTTTTTTGCGCGCCGTATCCACTGCTCCGCCGAGCGTCGGGTCCAGCCGTACGATCTGTTTCTTCAATTGCGCCAGCATGCGTTCCGTTTGCGCAACGCCTCTGTCGAGATTCTTCCCGAGCGCCTTGGGGATGCTCGCGGTTTCCATCCTGCGCCGAAGTTCCTGCGCGCCCGCCCAAGCGTCCTCGGCCTTCAGATCGTAGCGGCGAAGAATTTTCTCCGCTTTGGCGTCGAGTACCGTGAATCCCGCGCGCGGCAGGATCACCGGCATCCGCCCCAGTAAATGACGATAGATAACTTCGGCCTGCGCGAAATAGGAAATCTCCGCGGGCCCCGCGATATAGGCAGCCGTCGGGAGCAGATAATCTTGCACCACCGGCCTAAACAAAGCATTCGGACTGAAACATTCGGGCTCCGATTCCACCGCGTGAAACAGTTCCTCCCGCGTCCAGGACTTGTCGCCGCTCGTAAATTTGCCGTTGCTCGTGGAGACGGCTTGGCGCGCGGCGCCGCACATGCGGAATAGAAGGGTGCTTCGCGCCGTTACACGGACTTGAGCTTCATATCCCGCGTTGTCCAGATCCTTCGCGCGCTGAAGCAATTTTTCGTTCAGCGCGTCGCGCTCCTCCATCGCTTTCCGGTAGAGCTGAGCCGCAACACGATGCAGCCGCGCATCGAGCGGGTCGAGCAGGATCAGGCCGTGTTCCGCAAACAGCCGCGCGAACAATTTGCCGAACGCGCTTCCGTAGGTTTCCGCGGGCGCGTAGCTCTCTTCCAAATATTTCGCCAGCAGTTCGCTACCAAGACCCCCGAGAACAGCTCCCGCTTCCCGCGCCATCTCGGCCACTTGCGGCCCGAGCGGAATTCGCCCCACGGGGATTCCCGTCTCGCGCACCAGCGGCAGCTCAAAACGCCGGAGGTCTTTGCCCGCGAACCATGTGGAGTGACGCACCTCCTCGAGGTCGTGGTCCTCCGTGGCCATCCAGAAAACCGGGACAGCGCGAATGCCGGCCCGCGAAAGTTCGTGCGCGATTTGGATGGCCGTCAGCGCCTTGTAAATAGCGTACGCCGGTCCGCTGAACAACCCCACCTGCTGACCGGAGACGACGGCGACGGCACCCTTCTCAAGGCTGTCGAGATTTTGAAGTGTCGCTTCGCCGGCGCCGAATGCGGTGTTCTGTTCGCGCAGGGCGGAGGCAACTTCGGTGCGACGCTCCTGCGGAAATTTAAGTTTCCGCACCACGCTGCGCACAGCACTCATATTCGGAGGATGCGCGTAGAAATTCTTCACAGTGGAGAAACGCTCGGCAAATTGGAGAAAAAGCTTGGGCTGGTGGGGCAACTGGCTAAACGGGAGGGTTCGACAGTCCATCGAAGGTTAGATGATACGCGGTGCGTTTGGTCACAGCAACTCGGCCTGAGACTCGCCTGCTACACCCGCGCGGCGGCAGGCTCTAAGGCGGCGAGCAGAGCTATTAGACGTTTCTTTACTTCTTCGGTGAGCGGAAGGAGCGGAGGCCGCGGAATCCCACCACGATATCCGCGCTGGTCCATGACGAATTTGACGCCGGCGATGCCTGCCTCCGAAACAATCAATTTGGAGGCCTTGAGGATAATATTCTGCAGTTCGAGCGCCTGCTCGAACTGGCCACGCCGAACAAAGTCATACAGCGCGACGCATTTTTCCGGCAGCGCACTTGCGAGCGCAAGAATCGCGCCGCGCGCGCCGATTGCCAGCGCGGGAAAAACCGTGCTCGCCGATCCCACCAGCACGTGGAATTTCGGGGGAACGACTGCGAGCATTTCGGCGGCGCGTTGGATGTGGCCGGAACTGTCTTTGATGCCAATGATATTCGGGTGCTCGGCGAGTGCTGCGACCTCCGGCGCTTCGAGCCTTACGCCAGTGAATTGCGGAACGGAATATAGCAGCACCGGTATAGGCGAGTTATCGGCTACTCGGCGGTAATGAGTGATCAGGACGTCCGGTTTGTACGCCGTCTTGTAATAGTGCGGCGTTTTGACCAGCGCGGCGTGATAACCGAGCTCCCCGGCGCGTTTCGTTTTCTCGATGGTCTCGGCGGTGGATTCCGCTCCGGTGCCGGCGATTAATTTTTTCCCCGGCGCGGCGGCTTCCTTCGCGGTCACGAGAACACCGTCAATTTCCTCGCGCGAGAGCAGTACGGATTCGCCGGTCGAGCCAAGCACGACGTAGCCCGCGAGATCCGTGCCGTTGTAGCGATGGAGATTATGCTTTAGATCCGCAAGCGCAACGTTGCCGTCCACGGTGAACGGTGTGGTGAGCGCTGGGAATAATCCGGATAGATCCATCGATTAATGTCCTCCCGCGGTTCCGCCGGAGGCGGCTACTTGTCCGCGATGCAGATCCTGAAGCGCAGCGACTTCAATTCCCTGCTCGAGCAGTGCATGAATTCCGCGCGCGGCCGCGTGCGCCGCGGCAAGCGTCGTGATGCACGGAATGTTGTAACGAATCGCAGCGCGACGAATGGATTTTTCGTCGTAGAAAGATTCGCGGCCGAGCGGAGTGTTAATGACCAGATCGATTCTCCCCGTTTTCACAAGGTCGACGATGTTGGGCCGCCCTTCGTTAACTTTGAAGACGGATTCGGCCTCGATTCCAGCGGACTGCAAAGCGGCGGCGGTTCCGCGCGTTGCGAGTAAGTGGAATCCCATGTCCGCCAATTCTTTTCCGAGAGCGCCGATCTGTTTTTTGTCGCGATCGTTTACGCTCAAAAAAACGGTACCCTTGCGCGGCAGGCGCTGTCCCGCGGCGAGCTGCGCCTTCGCGAAGGCCTGCCCGTACGAAGTCGAAATGCCCATCACTTCGCCGGTGGAACGCATTTCCGGACCGAGAATTGTGTCCACGCCGCGGAATTTGTTGAAGGGAAACACGGGCGACTTCACGGAATAAAATTCGTGCACGGCAATTTCCGCGATGCCGTTGTGGCGCACGAGCGGGAGATTCATTTCCGCGAGTTTGCGGCCGGCCATCAACCGTGCCGCCACTTTCGCAAGAGGCACGCCTGTCGCTTTGCTCACGAAGGGAACAGTGCGTGAGGCCCGCGGATTCACTTCGAGCACGTAGACGGTGTCCCGCTGAATAGCGTACTGCACGTTCATCAGCCCTTCGACCTTGAGCGCGAGCGCCAAATGCTTGGTGTGATCGCGAATAGCATCGAGGATTGCTGGCGTCAGACTGACGGGAGGCATCACGCACGAAGAGTCGCCAGAATGCACGCCGGCCTCTTCAATGTGCTCCATGATTCCGCCGATGACGACATCGGTACGATCGGCGAGCGCATCGACGTCGACTTCAGTAGCTTCCTCAAGGAATTGGTCGATGAGCACAGGCCGCGCCGGCCCCATCAACGCCGCTTGCGCCACGTATTCCTGCACGGTGTTCACGTCGTAGGCGATCACCATGGCGCGCCCGCCAAGCACGTAGCTCGGCCGCACCAGAACAGGCAGCCCAATATCTCCGGCAACGCGGGCGGCTTCTTCGGGAACGAGAGCAGTGCCGTTCCGCGGCTGCGGGATGCGTAACTCTTCGAGCAAACGACCGAACCGCCGACGATCTTCCGCGAGATCAATGGACTCCGGGGCGGTGCCGATGATGGGAACGCCGTTGCGTTTTAGTTCGAGCGCGAGATTCAGCGGCGTCTGCCCGCCGAACTGCACAATCACGCCTTGCGGTTTTTCGCGTTCGACGATGGCCAGAACGTCCTCAAGCGTAAGCGGTTCGAAATAGAGACGATCTGAGGTGTCGTAATCGGTCGAAACAGTCTCCGGATTGCAATTCACCATGATCGATTCGAATCCGTCTTCGCGAAGCGCAAACGACGCGTGGCAGCAACAATAGTCGAACTCGATTCCCTGCCCAATGCGATTGGGACCGCTGCCGAGAATGATTATTTTCGGCCGCTGCTGCGCGTCGGATTCGTCCTCGTCTTCGTAGGTCGAATATAGATAGGGTGTGTAGGATTCGAATTCCGCGGCGCAGGTATCGACGCGCTTGAAGACGGGAGAAACGCCGTAGCGGGCACGCTGCAAACGTACAACGGCAGGAGTGGTCTTCCAAATTTTGGCGAGTTGTTCGTCGCTCGTTCCGTAGCGCTTCACTTCGCGCAACAAGTCGCGCGACGCCGTCTCCACCGTCACACTCGCGGCACGGCGATTCATGGCCGCCAATTCCTCGATTTGGTGGATAAACCAGGGATCGATTTTGGTGAGATCGCAAATCTCTCCGGAAGGCAGGCCTTTCTCGACGGCGGTGAGCAGCCAGTGGATGCGGTCGGGCCTCGGCGTGGCCAGTTTTTCACGTAAGAGCGAATCCGGCGTTTCCGCGGGGGCGCGCCAGGGGGCGTGCGGTTCGAGGGAACGAATCCCTTTTTGCAGCGCTTCCTTGAAGGTGCGCCCGATGGCCATGACTTCGCCCACCGATTTCATTTGAGTGCCCAGGGTGGTGTCCGCGCCGGGAAATTTCTCGAATTGCCATTTGGGGATCTTGACCACGACATAGTCGATGGTCGGCTCAAAGCACGCGGGAGTCTTCTTGGTGATGTCGTTGGGAATCTCGTCGAGACTCATTCCCACGGCGAGCCGCGCGGCGATCTTCGCGATAGGAAAGCCGGTGGCCTTACTGGCCAGGGCCGAGCTGCGCGAAACGCGCGGATTCATTTCGATGACGACCATGCGCCCGTTTTCCGGATTGATGGCGAATTGCACATTCGAACCGCCGGTCTCGACGCCGACTTCGCGGATGATCGCGGCGGAGGCGTCGCGCATGCGCTGGTATTCCTTGTCGGTGAGCGTCTGAGCCGGCGCGACAGTGATGGAATCGCCGGTATGCACGCCCATGGGATCGAAATTCTCGATCGAGCAAATAACGACGAAGTTGTCGCGGTAGTCGCGCATCACTTCGAGCTCGAACTCTTTCCAGCCGAGGACCGATTCCTCGACGAGGGCTTCATGGACCGGGCTCATGTCCAGGGCGTGGGCGATGGATTCGGAAAACTCTTCTCGGTTGTACGCGATCGCTCCGCCTGTGCCGCCGAGCGTGAACGACGGGCGAATCACCAGGGGAAAGCCGAGCTGCTCGCAGAGGCGCATGGCGTCTTGCGCATTGTTGACCAGCGCGGAAGCGGGAACCTCGAGGCCGATCTTGCGGCAGGCATCTTTGAACCACAGGCGATCCTCGGCGACTTTGATGGCACGCAAAGAAGCGCCAATCATTTCGACTTTGTATTTTTCGAAGACGCCGCCTTCGGAAAGTTCCACGGCCAAGTTCAGCGCCGTTTGCCCGCCGACGGTCGGCAAGACAGCATTGGGCTTTTCCCGCGCGATGATCTCGGTCAGATATTCCTTGGTCAGAGGCTCGATGTAGGTGCGATGTGCCATTTCGGGGTCGGTCATGATGGTCGCGGGATTCGAATTGACCAGCACGACCTCGTAGCCCTCCGCGCGCAAGGCTTTGCACGCCTGCGCACCGGAATAATCGAATTCGCATGCCTGGCCGATGACGATCGGGCCGGAGCCGATGATCAGAATTTTCTTAATGTCTTTACGTTTCGGCATTTCGTTAGCTAAAGACTTTTCGTTCAGCTCTCCCGTTCAAGTGGAGGGTGCTAGGTCCAAACCTATCCGCAAATCCTTCGCATCCCCGTTCTCTGCTATTTCGAAAGTTAGTATCCGAGTGTCAAAGCCAAAGAACTGGATTACGGCAGTGTAGGCTCCCATTGGCAGATGCACCGCGAAATGTCCGTCCGGCTCACTGGTGGTTTTTGCCACTTGCCCGTGGCCCCGCGATCCTTTGTGAAAGATTTGGATCACTGTCCCCGAAATTCCAGTTCCCGAAGGGTCTACTACAACTCCCCGGAACTCTTGGAGTCGCGCAGTGACCGGCGCGTTTTCCGTGGTTTCCACGCTTTCCTCTAGCGTAGGAGGCAAAGGCGGTTTAACCAGGAGATCCATCGAAAACGAGCTGGTCTTCCCACCGAACCGTCTTGAAACGGCGAGACACAAGTCCGCGCGCAGTGTCGGGCTAGCCGAAGCCTCGATGCAATAGTTTCCGGGAAGCAGGGTCGGGAGTTTAGCGGCGCCGTGAGAGTCGGTGACAACCGAGAAGTGAGGTTGCCCGTCAGCAACCCCCGAGACCACGATTGCGACGTTTGGGACAGGTTTCGAGTCCTGCAAAACCCTAATGCGAACATGCTGAGAAGAGGGCTTAAGATCCAGAACTTCGACGACTGCGCATCTGCCGAGAGGCAGGCCCACCCAAAGCAGATACCCAAGGACAATAGCCATGCGCTTCATCGGCGAGAACTCCCGGGCTTTTGAAATTCCTTCATCAGATCCGTGAACTGGGTGAACAGATAGTGAGAATCGTGCGGGCCGGGCGAAGCCTCCGGGTGGTACTGCACGCTAAAAAGTGGATGCGACTTGTGACGCATGCCCTCGTTGGTGTGATCGTTCAAATTGACGTGGGTAATTTCAACCTCGCGGGAAGGCAAGGAGTCCGGATCCACCGCGAAGCCGTGATTCTGCGCCGTAATCTCCACTTGCTCGGTCAGGAGATTTTTCACGGGATGATTGGAGCCGTGATGACCGAATTTTAATTTGAAGGTCTTTCCGCCCATGGCGAGGCCGCACAACTGGTGCCCAAGACAAATCCCGAAGATCGGAACGCGTCCCGCCAGGTTGCGGATGTTTTCGACGGCGTAGCCGACTGGCTCGGGATCGCCGGGGCCGTTCGAAAGGAAAACGCCGTCCGGCCGCATGGCCAGAACATCTTCGGCAGATGTCTGCGCGGGAACCACGGCAACTTCACAGTGGTGGTCGACCAAAAGGCGCAAGATGTTCTGCTTGATTCCGAAGTCGTAGGCAGCGACGCGAAATTTCCGGGCGCGGTCATGATCTTCGGCTTCACCCATCTGTTCGGCCCAAGGCGAAGTTGCAAGCTCGATGGAGCCCTTGTCCCACTGATAGGACTTCTTGCAGGTGACCTGGCTGGCCAATTCCTGCCCTGTCATGAGGGGCAACTGCTTGGCTTCAAAAGTCAATTGATCCACGGGCGTGCCGTCGGTCGAAACGATGGCACGGAGCGCCCCCACGGTGCGGATGTGCCGCACCAAGGCACGCGTGTCGATGTCCCAGATTACGGGAATCTGGTGGCGATTCAAATACAGCTGGGCGGTCTCGGCGGAGCGCCAATTCGAGGAGACCTGCGAAAACTCGCGGACGATCAGTGATTCGATGTAGGGCCGGGGTGATTCTTCGTCGTCGAGATTGGCGCCGACGTTTCCGATATGCGGGTAGGTGAGGCAGACGATCTGGCCGGCGTAGCTCGGGTCGGTGAAAACTTCCTGGTAACCGGTGAGGCTGGTATTGAAAACGACTTCACCGCCGCGGCGCGTGATCGCGCCGGCCGCGCGGCCGTTAAATATGCGCCCGTCTTCCAGCGCGAGAATCGCGGGTCGGTGCTGAACTTCCGCCAGTGGGTCCTCCTGCGCAGCTATTGTTCATCGACGGCTCATTTGGTGTTCGCTTCGGTGGTGGAGAGCGAGCCGAAATGATCCACCGGCCAATAGGCAAAAACCGCGCGGCCGTAAATAAAGCGACTCTCGACCGCCCCAAAAACGCGGGAATCGTTCGAGCTGATGCGGTGATCGCCCATGACGAAATAACTGTCCGCGGGGACGGGTTTGGGACCGAAGTCGCTTAAATCTTCGTATTGCGGCGGAACATAAGGCTCCGTGAGAGCGTGGCCGTTCACGTAGACGAGGCCCTGGCGAATCTCCACGGTCTCGCCGGGCAAAGCAATGACTCGCTTGATGAACGATTTGGAGCGGTCCAGGGGATACCAGAACACCACCACGTCGCCGCGTTCGATAGGCTCAAAGCGGTAGACAAACTTGTTGATAAAGATGCGTTCCTGGTCGGAGAGCAAGGGCGCCATGCTGGTGCCTTCGACTTTTACGGGCTGGTACAAGAATACGATGATGACGAGAGCGAGGCCGATGGCGATTAGAAGATCGCGGGACCAAATGCGGATTTCTGTTCGCAAGGAATGCGCCGCGGAGGACCGCTCGGGGCGGGCGCTATCGGGGACAACAGTTTGCGGTACACGTTCTGGAGTGACAACAGAGGATGGACTGGGAGCAGGATTCTCCGGAACGGCGGTCGTCGGAAGTGGTTTCTCGCCCGTGTTCTGCATTTTCGCGCTGCCTAGTATTTATAACACGTTCTTTGCGGAGTGCGCCAGACTTCGATTTCCATGCGAGAACTGGCTGCACTGACGCTGTCGAATTCATATCGCTTTTCCCTGAGATTCGCTGGGGATGTAGGCAGTTGCCCGACAGATGTGCTAACCGAGGTTCTCCTCTTCGCCGAGAGCGTAGTTGAGCGACGCGAGCGCCGCAACCACTGCGGTTTCTGTGCGGAGGATTAACTTACCGAGGGAAACGTGCTGGAATCCAGCCTTGGTTGCGACCTCCAATTCGTCGTCGGTCCAGCCGCCTTCGGGGCCGATGGCAATGGTAACTTTTGTTGCGCGCTGGCCTATCAAGAGTTTGCGTATCGGGGGAGCGCCGGGCTTTTCCGAGAGCAGGAGTTTTATTTCATCCTGAATGCGCGAAAAGGCATGTTCGGGCTTTGTGAGAGGATCGAGCACAGGCATGCCCAGCCTTCGCGATTGCTGGGCGGCTTCCGCGAGAATGTTTTGCCAGCGCGCGGCACGTTTTTCCGCCGCGTGGAGAAGCGCTTTCTCGCTACGCGCGGCTGCCAGCGGGACAATCGCGGCGACGCCGAGCTCCGTGGCTTTTTCAATGGCCCATTCGAAGGAGTCGAATTTCACGACGGCCAGAAAAAGCGTGACATCCAGTGCGGGACGGAAGGCTTCGAGTTCTTCCTGGAGGGCAAATTCCACGGTGTCACGGGCAACTTTTGTGATGCGTCCGAGCCAAACTTTTTCGCCGTCGCTCAATTCATAGAGCTGCCCTTCTTGCGCGCGAAGGACGCGGCCGAGATGGTTCGCACTCTCGCCTGCGATAACGGCGGTGCCATCTCCAAAATGTTCAACGAAAAATCGGCGGCGCACGCGGAGATTCTACCGCAGATGAGAGAATCGCTATCAATAGCTCAGGAGGGATGCGCGATTAGCCGAAAATGTCTTTGACCTTGTCGAAGATGGAGGAGTTGCGCTCGGCGGGCTTGTTCTCCACTTTTAATGTGGCGCCGAGCTGCTCCATGAGTTTGCGCTGCTCGCGCGTGAGCTTTACCGGTGTGAGCACGCAGACGTGATAGTACAAATCGCCCTTGCCACCGCCGCGCGGGTCGGGCATACCCTTCCCTTTATGGCGAAACACCGCGCCGCTCTGCGTGCCCTCGGGGATTTTGAGTCTTTCTTCGCCGTTAAGCCCCGGGACTTGAATCTCAGCTCCGAGGGCGGCCTGGACGAGACTCACTGGAATGGTGCAATACAGATCGGCGCCGCGGCGTTCGAAGAAGACGTGCTCTTTCACTTCGAGCACGACGTAGAGATCGCCCGCAGGACCACCGTTTGGTCCGGGTTCGCCTTCGCCGCCGACGCGTAAGCGCGTCCCAGTGTCCACGCCAGGCGGAACGCGCAACTCGATGGTGCGCTCGCGCTCAAGGCGGCCCTGCCCTCGGCAATCGGGGCAGCGCTCACGAATAATTTGACCCGCGCCCTGGCATGCGGGGCAAGTGCGTGTGATGGTGAAGAATCCCTGCTGATAGGCAAGCTGACCGCGGCCACCGCAGGTCTGACACGCGGCGACCCCGGTGCCTGCTTTCGCGCCCGTGCCGTTGCACGTTTCGCAGTACTCCTGGCGCGCGAGCTTGATCTTCGTGGCGACGCCAGCGAAAGCTTCCTCAAAGGTGAGGGTCATGTCGTAGCGCAGATCAGCGCCGCGCTGGACGCGGCTGCGGCCGCGGCGTCCGCCAGAGAACACATCCTCGAAGCCGAAGAAATCGCCGAAGATGTCGTGAAAGTCCTGGAAGATGGTGCTGTTGAAGTCAACGCCAGCGCCGCCAGAAAGTCCCGAGTGACCGTAGGTATCGTAAATTTGGCGCTTCTGTGCGTCGCTCAGCACGCTGTAGGCTTCGGTGCATTCGCGAAACTTGTGTTCGGCTTCCTGTTTGTTCTCGGGATTTCTGTCGGGATGCCACTTCAGCGCGGACTTCCGGTAGGCGGATTTTATTTCGTCGATCGAGGCAGTGCGCGCGAGGCCGAGCACTTCGTATAAATCCCTTTGGTTGGTCCTGGCCATTCCTGCTCCTGAATCTGTTTTAGTTCACGCTACTCTTCGATGCGGCACTCGGGTGGACAGCTACACGGACCATAGCGGGGCGCAAAACGCGTCCGTGAAACAGATACCCTGGTTGAAAAACCTGAAGGATGGTGCCGTCTTCGTAGTCGGCGGTTTCCGTGCGGTCCATGGCTTGGTGCAAGTGTGGATCAAACATTTTTCCCGTGGGTTCAACGCGCTCCGCGCCGAGGCGCGAGACGTTGTCGAGGAGCTGCTTGTAGATAAGCTCGAAACCTTTGCGGTAGTTTTCGTATTCCGCCTCGCGATGCGCGGCGAGAGCGTGCTCAAAACCGTCGAGCACGGGGATGAGCCCTTCGATTACGCGAGCGGTAGCGCGCCTGGAATCTTCGGAGCGCTCTTTCTCGATACGCTTGCGGTAGTTATCGAAATCGGCCTGGCGGCGCAAGAGCGTCTGCCGGAGGTCGTCGAGATCGTTGGCCAGCTTCGCCAGTTCGGTGTTGGCGCGATCGGTATCGGCGGCAACGGAGTCTGCGTCGTTGGGCGCGTCATCGTTGCGGGCCGGAGGATCCTTCTCGATGTTCATAGTCGTATTTGCGTCCTTGTCAGGCACTATTCTAAGACTCCCCTTCAGGAATTTTTTCAAGTCTTGTCCAAAGCTTCGCTGAAAAGCTGTGCCACATAAGCCACTGCGGTCATGGCGCGTTCATAGTGCATGCGCGTGGGGCCAAGCACGCCGAGAGAACCCTGCACCTGATCGTGGCGCGTGTACGCTGCGCTGATAAGCGCCAAGTTCTCGCCGGCCGGGGCCATTTCCTTTACGCCGATCTGCACGTGCACCGGCTCTGGCGTATCGATGCAAGCGTTCAGAATGGTGACCAGGCGGTGTTTTTCCTCGATGGCTGCGAGCAGGTCGCGCAATTGCGCTTGACCGACGAATTCCGGCGCACCGGCAATCTGCGCCGTGCCCTCCACATGGATTTGGTGGGCCGATTCGTCGCCGAGGACCGCAGGATCGCAAAGGGTCAAGGCATTGCGGGCGATTCCTTCGTAACGCTCGCGCTCTGTGGCCAGCTTTTGCAGAAGATCACCGCGAATGGCTTCGAGCGTCCAACCCGAATAGTGCCGGTTGAGAAAATCCGCGACGGCATCCAAGTCGGTTTGGCTGAACAGTCGATTCGGCCGGAGAATTTTGTCGCGCGTGCCGCCCCCGGGAGAAATCAGCACGACTACGACGCGGCCGTCCGGCAAGAGCCACATACGGGCGTGCTCGAGCACCGTTTTTGCCAGTGGGGGCGAAACGATGATGCCCAGCCCGTTGGACACTTCCGCGAGAACGTGACCGGCGCGCTCGGTAATCTCGGTGGGAGTTGTTGCAGATTTGAATTCGCGGCGGATCCAGTCGCGGTCCACGACGCTCAGCGTGGCTTGTGAAGCGATTTCCTGCGCGAAAAAGCGATAGGCCGCGGCGGTTGGGACACGCCCCGCCGACGTATGCGGCTGGTAGAGTAAGCCTTCTTCTTCGAGTTCGGCCATTACGTTACGGATCGTCGCGGTGCTCAGTGTTTCCTCAAAACGCCCAGAGAGCGCGCGCGAGGATACCGGTTCACCCTTCTCGATGTACATGCGCACGATGTCCGCGAGAATCAGGCGATTTCGCCGCTCCTGGAGCGCGGAATTCTTCATACGAGCACTCTACTCCAAGTGTCAAAGAGCCTGACTATTATTGTAGGAACGGTTTCGAGCAGCGTCAACGCAGGCGCCGAAGGAGAGCCCATCAGTTATGGGTGGATTTCTTGAGGCGGCGTTCCCGAACCTCCCGTACAACGACAAACAAGACAAGAATCCCCATGAGTATCGCGGCTTGTATCGTTCCCAACACGATGGTTCGCGCAAAGAACTTCTGCAAGTCTGAGCCCGAACTGTCAATGTTTGGACAAAGGGGACAGGCATAGTTTTGCACGATGCTCGGGATTCCTCCCCAGCGCCAGTAACGGAGGCCAGCGCTCAGGTAGCCCAGAGCAACCATCGAGATTGTGACCAGGCCGATCTTGTGTTTTGCAAACAAGCGTTGCTGCCTCCCCCAAAAATCCTCTAATTATTGTCAATCTGGGCGCGCTGGAGCTTATCAGAGTAGTCGATGTAGACGGTCTTCCACTCGGTGAAGAAATCGATGGCGGCGATGGCGGCTTCGCGATGGCCGTTGCCGGTTTGCTTGGTGCCACCGAAGGGCAAGTGCGTCTCGGCGCCAATCGTCGGCGCATTGACGTACACGATTCCCGTATAGAGATCGCGGGTGGCCTGGAATGCGCGATTCACGTTGCGCGTGTAAATCGAAGCCGACAATCCATAGACGACGCCGTTCGCGACGTCGATAGCCTGCTCGAAATTGTCCACCGGAATCACGGAAACAACGGGCCCGAAAATTTCTTCTTGAGCGATGCGCATGTTGGGCGAGCAATCGCCAAACACAGTAGGAGCGTGGAACCAGCCTTTGGAGAACGCTCCGCCTTCGAGCCGATTCCCGCCGGTCAATTGTTTGGCACCTTCATTCTTTCCTATCTCCACATATTGCATCACGGTCTTGAGCTGTTGTTCGTTGATGCAAGGTCCCATCTCGGTCGAGGCATCGAGGCCATTGCCAACCTTGAGAGACTTCGTGCGCTCTACGAAGCGCTCCATAAATTCTTTGTAGGCCGCCTTGTGCACCGCAATCCGGCTCGCCGCGGTGCAACGCTGTCCGCTGGTGCCAAATCCTCCCCAGATCGCGCCATCCACGGCCAAGTCGAGGTTCGCATCGTCCATCACGATTATGATGTTTTTCCCGCCCATTTCCAGGCTGTAGTGCTTGAAGTCGGGCGCGCAGGCCTCCGCGATGATGCGGCCCACTGCCGTCGAGCCGGTAAAACTGATGACAGGCACGTCTTTCTGTCTTGTCAGCGGCGCGCCTGCGTTGGGACCGTCGCCGCTCACAAGATTGACCACGCCGCGCGGCACGCCCGCTTCTGTCAGAATCTGCACAAGGTGATAGGAAGAGAGTGGAGTATCTTCGGCCGGCTTCAACACGACGGTATTGCCGCTGACCAGCGCGGGCATCATCTTCCAGGACGGGATCGCCATCGGGAAGTTCCACGGCGTGATCAATCCGCACACGCCGATTGACTGGCGAACGCTCATGGCGAATTTGTTCGGCAATTCGGATGGCGTGGTTTGTCCAAACAGCCTGCGGCCTTCGCCGGCCATGTAATACGTCATGTCAATGGCTTCCTGGACGTCGCCGCGGCTTTCGGCCAGGACCTTGCCCATCTCGCGAGTCATGTCCTTGGAAAAATCTTCCTTGCGTTGAACGAGCAACTCCGCTGCGCGGAAAAGGATCTCCGCGCGTTTTGGAGCGGGCACCAGGCGCCACGTCTTGTAGGCCTCTTTTGCCGCGTCGACAGCAGCGTTCACGTCCTCGTCGGTCGATGACACGAACATTCCGACCAATTCATCCGTGTTCGCGGGATTGCGGTTTTCGTAGGCCTTGCCGCTCCGCGACTCCACCCATTCGCCATTTATAAAATTCTTGAAAACCCGTGGCGCGACTGCGGTAGCCATACTTCCTCCTGGAAAACGACGCCTCTTGAGTTTGATGTGTGAAGATGCAAACGCGGAACTCGACCGCTTGGAAACTAAATCTTAGCTTTGCCGCTGTGTCGCGTCAAATGAGCGGGAAAATTGGTAGTGTTTCGGTTTGCAAACTGAAACACTACCGGAAAATTGTTCAATTCTTGGTATTTTTCCCTTTGTCCACCACGACCGCGCCGGATTTCATCACCCACCGCACGTTGTAGATGGCTACGTTGATGTCGGCGAGTGGGTCGCCCTCGACCGCTACCAAATCGGCAAAATATCCTGGCGCGACCGCGCCAAGCTCTTTTTCTTTTCCGAGGAGCTCCGCCGCAGTTCCTGTCGCCGTCTGAAGCGCCTGCTCGGGCGTCATACCTACCTTCACAAACCAGCCGAGTTCGCGGGTGTTCTGACCGAACATGGTGTAGATCGCGTCGGAACCCATGGCTATTTTCACGCCGGCCTTGAACGCTTTCCTCGCCGTTTCCAGATTTCTGGGAATAAATGCGCTCAACTTTTCCTTGTATCCCGGCGCGTAACCGATTTTGTCTCCGTTGTCGATGTAGTAGCGGTTGTGATCGATCGTGGGAACGTAGTAGGTGCCGCGCCTGACCATTTCCTGAATCGTCGCGTCGTCCATGTCGGTTGCGTGTTCGAGCGAATCGGTTCCTGCACGGACAGCGTCGCGAGCGCCGTCCGGGCCGTAAGAATGGATCGCGATCTTCTTGCCGAACTTATGCGCCATGTCGACCGCAGCTTTGATCTCCTCATAGGTGTAGGTTTCGAAGCCGGTGACATCGTCATCCGTTCCGGTAGAGGCGTACATTTTGATCAGGTCGACGCCGGCGGCGACTTGCTCGCGCACCGCCTTCAAAACCTGGGGTACGCCGTCCGCCGGAACGGCACCTGGAATCGCCATATCTCTCTTGGTAGGCGTCTGAGTGGCGTAGAGTCCGTAACCGGAGACGAACATTCGCGGCCCGATCATTTCGCCCTGGTTGATCAGGTCGCGCATAGCGATGTCCATATATTGATCGGCGCTGAGGTCGCGAACGGTGGTCACGCCGATCTCGAGAGTGCGCATCGCGCCCTTGCGCGCGAGAAAGACTTCAACCGCGGGCGAATTATTAGTGATTTGCTTCAGCATGGGACTACCCGGCGTCTCGTCGGTGTACATGGTCATGTGGGTATGCACATCGATGAGGCCGGGCAGACCTGTGTATTTCGAGAGGTCAATGATTTCCGCGCCGGCCGGAATTGCGGAGGTGTCGGTCGTTACGCTGCGGACCCTTTCGCCATCGACAATCACAATGGCGTTTGTCCAGAGCTTCCCTTTCGCATCCCAGAGCTTGCCAAATCGCACCGCCTTGATGGGTTTTACTGTTGGATCGGTCTGGCCCTGCGCGGAGAGCTGCATCACCGCAAACGCACACGCCACAAACGCCGTCGCAATGCGAATCAATCTCATGACACGATTCTCCCCGCTGCCGCTCGGGCACAGTACGCGTAGCCCAAGAGTTCTAATTCATCTTTGCTTGGAAAACAATGCCCGAAAGTTATCCGTCGTGGAGGTCTGCTCTGCCTACTGCCGGCGCGGCACGGATTGCATAGGGGTGATCGTTGCGGCAGTCGAGCTGATGGGAGGCAGAGGTGGCGCAATTCCCGCCGTTTGGGAACCCAACCCGAGTTGTTGCAAGGTTTTGGCGTCCAGCTTACCGCTGGGATTCAATCCGTGCGCAGCTTGAAATTTCTTCATGCCATCCACGGTGGAGGCATCCCACTTTCCGTTAGGAGTGCCGGCGAACGAGCCATCCTTGGCCAGCGCCTGCTGAATCTGGGTAATCCGCTGCGGATCTGGAGCTTTTTGGCCCCGCTGGCGGCCAGAACGCCTTGAAGATTTTGTCCGCCGCGATTTGCCCCCGGATAGCGAGGCGCTTTTCTTCTTGGCGGGCGTGCTCCCTGCCTTCGCTGGGGCTGCATGCAGAGCGAGTCCCACGACAAGCACAGAAGCCAAGGCCAGATATTTTGTTTTTCTCATAGTCAGTTCTTTTGCCGTCCGGTTTTCTTTACTGTTGGTTATCCGACGGCACAACGCCGGGCAGATACACCGTAAAGAGTTTATCGTCTTGTTTGCGCAAAACTTTAAACACGACGTTGTCGCCGGGCTTTAGTTTGGTTACAACCTTGCGATATTCCTCGACCGAGTTCACAGATTCACGATTGACTTCGGCGATCACGTCGCCACGCCCGAATCCAATATCCTCGGCGAAGCTGGCGGGTTCGACGTCCGTGACGAGAACACCTTTTTGCCCTTCCAGACCGACTTTGCGAGCGCGTTCAGGGGTTAGTTCATCCACGCGGAGTCCGAATTCCGCCGGGGCGGCTCCGCCCGGCTGATCACTCGTTCTGCCCGCCTGGTTCGGGAACACGCGTGTGCGGTCCTCGACCGTGGTGGAAGTTTCCTTTTGCTGGCGATCGCGAATGTAAGTGAGCTTCACTTTGCTGCCGATCTGCGCGGTGGCGATGGGGTTCACAAGGTCATTACCGCTCTTGACCGGCTGGCCGTTCACACTCGTAATGACGTCGCCACCCTTCAGTCCAGCCTTCTCGGCAGGACTGCCCGGCTCCACGCCCTCGATGACCACGCCATACTGTGCGCCCAACGACTTCAGTGTGATGGAATTCGTTCCCAGGTCTTCCTGGAAGCTTACGCCGATGGAACCACGAGTCACGCGACCCTTGGCGACGATCTGGTTATAGACGTTGATTGCGGCTGAGGAAGGAAGCGCAAAACCAACGCCTTCATAACCACGGCTGCCAGTAATAATGGCAGTGTTGATCCCGATTACTTCTCCGGCGAGATCCACCAGCGGCCCTCCCGAATTTCCCGGATTGATGGCCGCGTCCGTCTGGATAAAACGCTGGAACTGGCGTCCTAGGCCACTTCCGCCCCGATCTTTCGCGCTGATGATTCCGGCGGTGACGGTGGCCTGCAAACCGAACGGGCTCCCGATAGCCAGCACCCAGTCGCCGACCTGCACACCGTCGGAATTCCCGAGTTTTGCCGTCGGCAAATCCTTGCCTGCTTCAATCTTGATGACGGCAAGGTCGGTCTCTTCATCCACGCCCACGATCTTGGCGGTGTACTTGCTTGAGTCGCCGTTCAATTGCACTTGAATCTTGGTGGCCTGTTCGACGACATGATTGTTGGTCAGGATGAAACCCTTTTTGTCGACGATGATTCCCGAGCCGAGACTGCGCTCGGCCTGCGGCGGACCATCTTTTTGCCCGTCAAAGAAACGGTCAAAGAAATCCTGCATGGGATCTTCCGGTTCATTCGGCTGGACACGGCGTTTCTTGGAGCGCCGCTCGAGTACCTGCGTGGTGGCAATGTTTACGACCGCAGGCTCGACGCGGTTGACAATCGAGGCGAAGGAACTGGACGAGGGTACCGGGTCCGGTACTGCCAGGGGGGTCGCTCCGGAAGCGGAAAACGACAGAGACTTCATCGCCGACACGCGTCCGGAGATTACCGTCCCGATCATGATTCCCACGGTTAAAGTAAAAGCCAAAAACACCGATGCCATGATCTTGCGCCGGCGCGCCCACCCAAAGATTTCTCGAACTTGCTCGCCCATGTCTCGTGCTCCTGTCTTGCAGGTAGCCGCCCGCCGCGGCTTCTAAATAATAAGTATAACACCGCAAATTGCGGCGAGTTGTTTCCATCCTTTGGTGCGCCCGGAAAAGCACTGTCCGTTGGGACGGGCATCCCCAAGCAAGCGCCCCGTGCTGCCTCTCTAAGTCCGCCTTTCTATTTGACGCATGAAATCGTCAATCTGTTGTAACTCACTATTCCTCTGGCCGCCACACTTGCTTCCAGGTCCGGGTCGCACTTGACAAGTGCTTTACTTTGTTGCATAAAGGAGCAGCCGCAATTGCGGCGACACGTGGCGATTTAGGGCAACTTGCTCCACGTAAAAAACTGCTAAAGAGCTGTTGAGTTTCCCAGAAAGTTTTCTGAGACCCTCCGAGCACTCTTTGGCCGGAGGGTTTTTTAGTTTCCCTCCGCGCTGCCCTGAACAAATCTCCCGTGTATTTAGCCAAGGCCGGGGTGCATCGCCGACCTCCACAAGGAAGCCGAGGGGAATTCATGTCCGATCTATATGAACTGCGCTGCCGGGAATGCGGCAAGCTTTGGGGGAATAGACCCACGTCATTTTGTGAGGATTGCTTCTCGCCTCTCGAAATTAGTTACGATTACGACCGGCTGAAAAAGCGGGTCAGCCGCGAAAAAGTCGCTTCGCGCCCGTTCGATATGTGGCGCTACGCGGAACTGCTGCCTCTTCCCGAAACTTTTTCCGCGCGCGGCGCGATCGGCGGCACGCCGCTTGTTGCGGCGGGGAATCTCGCGGCCCACTGGGGCGCCAAGAATCTCTTCCTCAAGAACGACGCCGTGTGCTTCCCTTCTCTTTCGTTCAAAGATCGCGTTGTCGGCACGGCGCTGGCCGCAGCGCGCCGGTTCGAATTCACGACCGTGGGGTGTTCGTCCACGGGGAATCTCGCAAACGCCGTTGCGGCGCAAGCAGCGCAGCAGGGATTTGACGCGTGCGTGTTCATTCCTGCTGACCTGGAGTCTGCCAAAGTCATTAACACTGCCGTTTATGGAGCGCGAATTGTGCGCATCAACGGAAACTATGACCAGGTGAACCGCCTCTGTGCGCAGATAGCCGACCGCTACAAGTGGGGCCTCGTCAACGTCAACCTGCGGCCGTACTACTCCGAGGGCTCGAAGACGCACGGCTACGAAATCGCCGAGCAACTAGGATGGCGCCTGCCCGATAACGTGGTTGTGCCCATGGCCGGGGGCTCGCTGATCACGAAAATCGCCAAGGCGTTTCGCGAATTGATCACGCTCGGCTGGGTCGAGGAGAAGCCGGTGCGGTTTTTCGGCGCTCAGGCCACCGGGTGTTCTCCCATTTCTTCCGCGGTGAAGCAGGGCCTGGCGCGCTTCGAACCGCAAAAACCAAACACGATTGCACGCTCGCTCGCCATCGGGAATCCAGCCGACGGCCCCTATGCAATAAAACTCATCCGCGAAAGCGGCGGCTGGGCCGAAGATATTTCCGACCGCGAAATCGTGGCGGCCATCAAGGTGGTCGCGGAGACCGAAGGAATTTTCACCGAGACGGCGGGAGGAGTGACGGCCGGGGTCGCACAGAAGCTCATCCGGGAAGGCCGCATCTCGCGCGAAGAAACAACTGTCGTGTGCATGACGGGCAATGGGCTGAAGACCGTCGACGCAGTGACAGCGGAATTTCCAGTTACGGAAGCTATTGCACCCCGCCTCGAGGCTTTCGAGGCCTACCTCGACAACCAATTGACCCACGCCGCTGGAACTAACCGGTAAGGCAACGACTTTTATGGAAGATTCCGTTACGAAAGATCCGAAAGACTTGCGAATTACAAATCGAAAGGAACTATATACCGTATGCCAGTAACAATCGAAATCCCCTCCGCGTTCCGCCGCTTTACAGACGGCGCACCGAAGGTTGACTGTAGTGCTGGCAGCATCGCCGGGGCTCTGAACGAATTAACCTCGCGCTTCCCTGCCATCGCGCGCCACGTCAGGGACGACAGCGGGCAAATACGCCAGTTCCTCAACGTTTATCTCAATGAAGAAGACATCCGCTTCCTTGGCGGCGAGTCCTGCGCCGTGAAGGACGGTGACCGGGTTCTGCTGGTTCCCTCGATTGCCGGCGGGATTTAAGAGTCCGCATTCGCTCTTTCTCCAATGTCAGTCAATCCTCCTTGCCTTGCTCTTCGCGGCCATAAGAGAGGAAACAAATGAGTCCGTGCTGGTGAAGACCTCCAGCATTCTTAAGGGCCCTTGACTCCTGGATTGTCTCCTGGTTAGCCACCCCCTATACTGGCAACCATGATGGGCAGGCGTGGTTTGCGGGTGGTCCTGCTGGGCGCTTTTCTTGCTTGCGTTCCTACGATTCTCTCCGCGCAGCTCCCTCCTCGTCTTAAGAAATGCTTGCCGTACCCAAACCTCGCCGACGAAGCGTGCAACATGACCGGTCAGGGTTGCGACCGGGAGGGGGCGCAAAATTCAGAGCCAAAAATTGTCATTAGCGCGGTGAAGTTTACTAGGGGAAATTCACTCCCCGCAAACGTCCGCACCCGGGTCTTTGCCACGGTGAAGCCCGGTGATGAATTTCCAGGCCCCTTCCGCGAGGACTGGCTTAGCCACTTAGGGGAAGTCAGAATCAGAGAAGCCTTACAACGGACAGGGTATTTCCGCGCTGAAGTGGAAACCAAAGGGCAAATTATAGATAGCAACACGTCGTCGCAGCGTGTGGCTATCACGGTCCGAATCGATGAAGGCCATCGCTACACACTAGGTTCTATCCGATTTCGGTCGGCTATAGACTCACAGACGCTGATATTCAGCCAGTCGGAACTAAGACAACTAATTCACTTGCATAAAGGTTGGATTTTGGACGCCGACAAGATCAGACAAGGCCTCGAATCGCTCTCCCGGTTGTACGAGGCGCAGGGCTATATAGACTTTACTTCAGTACCGGACTTTGAGGTAGAAGAGGACACAGGCGTAATTTCTGTCATCTTTATTCTCGACCTTGAAAAACAGTACCGGATAGCCAAAGTCGAAGTTTGGGGACCAACCCCGGTAGCAGAGAAAACTCTCCAGGCCCAGTGGAAAACCGGAGAGATTTTCAAACCCGGGCAGCTGAATGCCTTTTTCAAGGACAACGCGGCGTTCCTTCCTGCGGATGCATCTGGAGATGATCTGAAGATCGAGCGGCACAGCCGAGAAGGAACGGTGGATTTAAGGTTCGATTTTCGCGCCTGTCCGTCCAACCAAGAATGAAATTCTCGACAAAGGTCTGAGTCAAATACCTTTTCTCCTGGGGATGCCATGACACATTTTGCACTTCTCTATGAAGCCGTCGACGATTTCATCGAGCGCCGCGGCGTATATCGCGAGGAACACCTTCGGCGGGCGCGCTCGCGGACCCGCCGGATGGCGCACTCCTCATTTTTCTGGCCGACGACGCAAGTACTGCTGAAGCATTCGCCCGAAACGATCCTTACGTGAAAAATGGCTTGATCACACACTGGAAGGTAAAACTCTGGAGCGTGGTAATCGGCAACGAAGAGTCTCGCGCCAAGCCCATTGGAAATGACTGACATGATCGCTCGCCACTGGTCAGCCCGCGCTACTCTGACTCGCGCAAGCTCATACCTGGGCCACTTCTCCAAGCATGTCCAGTAGCTCGGCCCCTCATGCCGCAGCTCTACTACCGTGACCTCCACAATTTTTCGGGAACATCGCCCTCTCGTTTTCCGTCTTCTTAATAGACTGCAACACAAGAGGTGTGCGCCCATGAAAGCTACTCTATTCTTTGTCGCTCTGACCGTCGTTTGTCCTGCCGGGACACTGGCCCAATCGAAAATCGAGGTCTCCGATCTTCAGCATCACCCTTTCTCTGTCTCCTTCCCTTCTGGAAGTAAACTCCGCATGTATCTCCGGTCGGGAGATTTCCGAGTTGTGGGGAGCGACGAAAACAAAATTACGGTTAAGCTATCTGGGACAAAAGCGGACGATGCCAGGGACCTCACCGTGCGGTTCAAACCGTCCTCGACGGAAGCGGAATTGAGCGTTTTCGGCGGTCCCAAGAATGATCTCCAGGTCACTATTAACGTCCCCAAGAATTCGGGGCTTTTCGTTCGAATGCCAGCGGGCGAACTCCGGGTCGAGGGAATTTCCGGTGACAAAGACGTCGAGCTGCACGCCGGCGATTTGACGATCTCCGGCACTAACCCGGCCGACTACTCCCGTGTCGATGCCTCGGTCACCTCCGGCGACCTCGAAGCGCCTCCGTTTGGCGAATCCCACGGCGGGTTGTTCCGCTCGTTCCACAAAGCCGGGACGGGCAAATACCACCTCCACGCCCACGTTGGCGCCGGCGATCTCACCTTGAACTAAAACACGGCGGGCTTTTCCTTTGACTTCTCTCCCACGCCTGCCTACCATGCCGCACAACACACGGTGCCCTGATGCAACTCGAACTGCAGCACCAATTTTGCGGCGATGTTGTCGTAATACGTTGTCGCGGCCGGATTGTGGCTGGCGAGGAAGCTCAGTCTTTGTTGAAGGAATGTGAGAAGCGCACCCTCGAAACGAAGAGATTCGTCCTGCAACTTCAGGAGGTCAACTTTCTCGATAGCGGCGGCCTGGGAGCTCTGGTTCGTCTGTTGGGTTCGCTTCGCGCACACCGCGGCGATTTGAAGCTTTGCCAGCTTTCTCCCTTTCTGCTCAAAGTCTTATCGACCGCGAACTTGTCGGCCATTTTCGGCATCTACGCCTCCGAAAAAGAGGCCATCGATGCGTTCTCCCAGCATCACCATCGGCCCCACGGAGCGCCCCAGCCCTCCAAACTGAAGATTTTGTGCGTGGAAGATTCAGCGGATCTGCTCGCCTACCTTAGTGTCTTGCTGAAACAGTCGGGGTACGAGGTCTACACCACGAAAAATCTGGCCGACGCCACCACGTTCATGCGTGCCACTAAACCCGCGATGGTCATCTGCGGCCCTGCCGCGCAAGCCAACCACTCTATGCTCGATAAGTTCCGCAACACTCACCCCAACGTCGAACTCTTCCTCCTCCCGCCCGAATTTGTCGCCACCGATGCATGCGAAGCTAGCATGCACCTTGTCAGCCAGATTCAGGCTTTACTGAACCCATCGCGGTAGGGGTTGTTCAATCCGCGCCTGACCTAATTCTATTTCCGAACAAAAGGCCGGCCGCTTGACAGTTCACGGGCGAGACGTGTATTTTCTCGCTCAGAATCCCGCTTGAGAGATCGAGAAAGACCGAGCACGATGTCAGCCGGCAGAGCGACCCAGCCCAAACCTGAAATCCAACTGGTGCCTGCCAAACCCCAACATGTACCGGAGCTCGGCAGAATCTGTTACGAAGCCTTCAAGAACATCGCCGAGTCCCACGGATTTCCACCGGATTTTCCGAGCGCCGGGATCGCCGAAAACGTTATCGGCATGCTGGTTGCGCGGGACGATTTTTACAGCGTCGCCGCGCTCGTGAAAGGCCGGCCTGTGGGCTCGAACTTCTTATCGCTCAGCGACCCCACCTCGGGAGTCGGCCCCGTTACCGTGGATCGCTCCGTCCAAGGAAACGGCATCGGCCGGGCATTGATGCAGGATGTGATCGATTACGCGCGGCGCAATAAGATTCAAAAAGTTCGCCTGTTGCAGGACTCTTTCAATATGGGCTCTTTGTCCCTGTATACCTCGCTAGGATTCGCAGTGAAAGATGCCGCGGCCCTAATGCAAGCCGCCCCGGGGAAGCCTGATGAAAGCGTTCGACCTGTCCTCGAGGCGGACTTGCCGGCCATTGACGAACTCTCGCGACGAATTTACAAAACCAGCCGCCGCAACGAAGTGGGCGTCGCCGTTGCCGGAGGCTTTTCGCCCTTGCTTAGAGAACGCCACGGAAGAGTCGTCGGCTATTACATTCCCGGAGTTTTTGGCCACGGTGTCGCCGAAACGGAAGAAGACGCGCTTTCCATGATCGGCGAGTCCGCGCGCTTATTGCCGCCGGAGGCGGCTCTATTTTTCTGCCCTCTCAGCCAAGCGGGGCTATATCGCAATGCTCTGAAGGCCGGCTGCCGCGCCATTAAAGTCATGACCATAATGGCTATTGGCCCACACGAGCCGCCCGAAGGGGTATGGATGCCTTCTGTTCTTTATTGAAGCTTATGGCCAAGCATAGCTGGTTCAGAGGGGGAATTTTCCGCACTCAAGCTTCCTACTCCACCGTGAGTCCTTTAAATTCCCCGCGAATAAACTCCTTTACGCCTTGACGGCCAGTAATTTTCAACCACACCGGTCCGCCTTCCCGCTCCGTTTCGATGGCCATGTCAAAGAAGGGGCAGCATCGCCGCTCGCTTTCCACCCAGTCTGCTAGTTCCACGAGAGAGACTCCGCCGGGCCGATATCGGTACGCATAGCCGTTTGGCAGCTCCTTGGTCTCAACTTGCGAAGCGGCCATTTTCTCCACGATCTGCTTTTTGTGAGCTCTTTCCGCGACGCCTAAAACCTTGATGTTGCAATAAAAAGGAGATTCCTTCTTTTCGCCTTCCGGGCTCTGGGCTTGTACTCCAGTCGAGAGAGCCAAGACTCCAAATCCCAGATATAAAGCGACCAGACGCACAGCTTGACCTATTCCTCTTCTTTGCAGTAGACCAATTCCCTTTTCCATGTTTTTTCCTCCCATCCGTTGATGCGACTACGGGAAAATGGTAAATGTTGAAGTTGACCTTAAGTCAAGGACTATCTGCATTAACCGAGAGTTGGTTTTCGTGTGCAGACAATACGAGACAGGAGCCGGGAGGCACCATGACGATCGGTGAATTGGCCGCCCTCAACAATTTGAAGCCATCTGCGATTCGCTTTTATGAGAAAGCACGGTTGCTTCCCGCGCCCACTCGACGGAATGGCCGTCGCGTCTACTCGTTCGAGGCTGACCACCAGGTCGCCCTCATCTGCTTTGCAAAGGAGATTGGCTTTAACCTTGCGGAAATTCGTCTGTTCCTCCATGGCTTTCCGCAAAACACCCGGCCAGGCGCTCGCTGGAGCAAATTAGCCGGCAGCAAGATTTCCGAGCTCGAGGAATCCATCGCCAAAGAGCGCACCATGGTGCGGATGCTCCGTGGAATCATGAAATGCCGTTGCAAAACAATTGAGCAGTGCGCCCGCGCCTTATCCGGCCGCAAAGGCAGGCGCCCACGCTCAACCACATGAAGCTGATCCGCGCTGTCAACACGTACCTTCTCTGGTTTCGGTAATTTCCGAGCATTGCTACCCCGCGAGAAGTGTCCAATTGTCCGTTGACGCTGGTATGATTTCAGTCAGGACCCGCGCTCAGCGTGGGCCTGCACGCCACATTACTGGAGGAGGAGAAACTTCATGCGCAAAACAGTTGGCATCCTTTTGCTGGGGATGCTTGCGCTCTTTGTTCCTCGGGCAGGCAGCTTGCCCTGGGGACAATCCGAAAAGAAAGACGCCTTGCCGGAGCCGGCCATAAAAGTCGGTGATACGGCCCCGGACTTTACCTTACTCGACACCAGCCGGAAGCCCGTTTCCTTGCACGACTTCCGGGGCAAGAAGAATGTCGCGCTGGCATTTTATATTTTCGCCTTCACCGGCGGTTGAACGACCCAAATGCAGAACTTCCAGAAGAACTTGCAGAAACTGGAAGCTGCGGACACCCAGGTCTTGGGTGTAAGTATGGATAGCACCTTCAGCAATGCGGCGTGGACGGAGAAAATCGGAGTGACCTTCCCTCTATTAAGCGACTGGGGAGGTGACGTCACCAAGCAGTACGGCCTGTACAATCCCAAGTACAAAGCGGCGCGGCGGGTAAATTATCTGATCGACAAAAGCGGCCGCGTGGTCGAAATGCAGATTGATAACGATGCGGTGGACCCCGCCAAAATCGTCACTCTCTGCGAAAAACGGCACAAGGAGTAGCGTGAGGGGAGTGGTGCGGCCCGGTTTTCCGCCTACTCCCTTTTCTTCCGCAGGCACACAACCTCCTCTCGACGAGCAATCCGAAGGCTGCCTCCATGGAATCTGGCATTGAGTCGTCAGACTTGCCATAGCCAACTCGGCGAGTGGACTTCCATTTCCCCGGTGTTAAAATCACATTGAGCCGCTATGACAACTTCCAACACACCCAAAACGCTCTACCAAAAAATTTGGGATGCGCATGTCGTTCACGAAGAGCCGGGCAAGCCGGCCCTTATTTACATCGACCGCCACCTCATTCACGAAGGCACCTCGCCACAGGCCTTCGCCGGATTGCACGGCGAAGGTCGAAAAGTGCGCCGGCCGGACCTCACGTTTGCTGTGATGGACCACTCAGTTCCCACCACCGACCGCACTCTGCCGATTATTGACCAAGACGCCAAACTGCAATTCGATGCGCTCGAGAAAAATTGCCGCGAATCCGGCGTGCGCCTGTTCGATATGAACAGCCGCAATCAGGGGATCGTGCACATCATCGGGCCGGAGCTCGGGATCACTCAGCCCGGACAGACCATCGTCTGCGGCGACAGCCACACCTCGACGCACGGCGCCTTTGGCACCCTGGCGTTTGGCATCGGCACTAGCGAAGTCGAGCATGTTCTGGCGACGCAATGCCTCGCGCAGTCGCGCTCAAAGACTCTGCATATTTTGGTGCACGGGAAGCGGCCGAGAGGTGTGACGGCAAAGGACATCATCCTGTCTATTATCGGGAAGATCGGCATCGGCGGTGGCACCGGCCACGTCGCCGAATATGGCGGCGAAGCCATTCGCGGGCTTTCCATGGACGGGCGGATGACCGTGTGCAACATGACCATCGAGGGCGGCGCCCGCGCCGGAATGATCGCACCGGATGAAACGACCTTTGCCTATCTCGAAGGGCGGCCGTTTGTTCCCCGCGGCAAAGCGTTTCAGGACGCCGTCGGGCGCTGGAAGCAGCTTACGAGCGATGACGGCGCCAAGTTCGACACCACGGTCGAGTTGCACGCCGAGCAAATCGCTCCGCAGGTCACCTGGGGCACCAATCCAGGCATGGTCACAAGCGTTACGGGGCGCGTGCCGGAGCCGGGATCTTTCAAGGACCTGAACGATCAAAAAGCCACGGAAAGCGCGCTGAAGTATATGGGCCTAAAAGCCGGAACACCCATTGTGGACATTCCCGTGGACCGCGTCTTCATCGGCTCGTGCACGAATTCGCGCCTCGACGATCTCCGCGCCGCCGCGCAGCTCGTGGCGGGCAAACACGTGGCCCACAGCATCAAGCAGGCGCTCATTGTGCCCGGCTCACGCGGGATCAAGGCCCAGGCCGAAAAAGAGGGCCTGGACAAGATTTTCCGCGACGCCGGATTCGAATGGCGCGATGCAGGCTGCAGTATGTGTATCGGGATGAACGCGGATATTCTGCCGCCTCACGAGCGCAGCGCAAGCACCTCGAATCGCAACTTCGAAGGCCGCCAGGGTAAAGACAGCCGCACCCACCTTGTCAGCCCGGTCATGGCCGCGGCTGCGGCGATCGCCGGCCATTTCGTGGATGTGCGGGAGTTCGACGTGTCTTCGGTCGAGTAAGCTCTTGTAGGGCGCAGCACTGCTGCGCCCTCTTGGGTATTGATCGAATCGGCTTTGAAGTTCTTGGAGAACTACTCTAATGCAACCCTTCTCTACCCACACCGGCAAGGTCGCACCGCTCGACCGCGTCAACGTCGACACCGACCAAATGGTGCCCAAACAATTCTTAAAGGCGCTGACCCGCGAGGGCTTCGGCCGGATTCTCTTCTACGACTGGCGCTACCTGCCGGGAGAAAGGCCCAATCCCGACTTTGTATTGAATTTTCCGCGCTACAAAGGCGCTTCGGTTCTTCTCGCGCGCGCCAACTTCGGCTGCGGGTCGAGCCGCGAACATGCGCCTTGGGGTGTGAAAGACTACGGCTTTCATGTCATCATCGCTCCAAGCTACGCCGACATTTTCTATAACAATTGCTTCAAGAACGGGATTCTGCCGGCCACTCTTTCCGAGGAACAGGTGGATGAGCTATTCAAGCGCACGGAAAAAGAGGAAGGCTACTCGCTCACTGTGAATCTGTTGAACCAGACCATTGCCGACAAGCACGGCCTGATGCTGAAGTTCGAGATTGCGCCTTCTCGGAAGGAAGTTCTATTGAAGGGTCTGGACGACATAGGAACATCGCTCCAACACGAGACCGAAATTACCGCCTACGAGAAATCTCACGCCTCGACCGCGACCATGTACGAGCCTCTCGACATCAAGTATTACTCGAACGGCCGCTGACAGTTCTTTCCAAATTGCATGAGGGTACCCGGCAGAACGGTTCCTCTGGGCGCCCGATGCGGCCACGATCCCGCCATGTGCAAAATCTACGTAATTATGTATCACATCCCTAAAAACGAAGAAATCCATCTCTATGCGATTAGCGGCCACTTCTAACTTACAGATTTAACATAGGTTATTTATATTGAAGCTTGGCCTACTTCGTGCATGGTCAACCCAACACAGAGTGTCCAGTTATGGACTTTCCGTCAGTAAGCAGGGGTGATTTCTTCTCGATGGTCGGTATGCACATCCGCTTGATGCCTTTATTCACGGATCACATCAACTCGGTCGCGACTCGATATGACTTTCAGAAATGGATAAAGAGTTGATGTTGGTTGACATAAGGTTTAGCTGGAAGTATGGTATGGGGCAAATCAGGTTGCATTGCTTAAACGCAAGGGGTGTTTTGTTCAATTTCTCAAAACTCTTAAAGGGGGAGTCTATGAACCTCGTAAATCGGGGACGTAGTTGGGGTGTTTTTGCTTTTGCTATCGCTGCTGTTTTAATTTTGACCGCGAGCCTGGCTTACGGACAAGGTGGAAGGTACGCGACGATCACCGGGCGTGTCTTGGATCCGAAGGGCGCTTCTGTCCCGGATGCCACAGTCACGGCCATGAACGTGGAAACCGGCATTGCCCGAACGACCACGACCACGTCTGACGGTCTATATCGGATCGAGGATCTAGTGCCCGGTATTTACGACGTCACGGTCGGGACCGCATCCTTTACTAAAGCCGCCGCCAAAGGTGTCAGAATTCTTGTCGGCGAATCGCGCGACGTCAATTTCAATCTGGAGTTGGCCGGACAAAAAGAGTCCGTTGTCGTGACCTCGGAAATTCCCCTGGTCGAAACGACCAAGACGGACGTTTCCATCAATCTCGATGACCGAGACGTAGCCAACCTGCCCACCACTACGGCGTTCGGCGGGGGGCCCGGTGCGTCTAATGACTGGCAAGGTCTCGTCTATGCGGCGCCAGGCATGCGGACAGACTACACCGGACTAAGCGCGGAAATCATCGGCCCGGGTATGGTCAACAGCCGCGGGGTTGTCCATAACATTGACGGCGGAGACATTTCTGATGTGTCTACATCCGTGCGAGACACTCTCGGCGCCACTGTGGAAGAAGTGAAGGAATTCCAAGTCATCACCAATAACTACAACGCCGAATACGGCCAAGCCGGCGGCGTCATCTTGAACGTAATCACCAAATCTGGCACGAACGCCATCCACGGCGATGGCCACGCCTACGTCCGCGGCCGAAACATGGGTGCTTCTGACTTCTTTTACAATCAGGGCGGGGCCACTCCGGGCGGATGCCCTGCCAGCGATTTCACGGATAACACGAGGACTACACAGACGTCGATACAGGGTTGCGGACGCGGCCAATTCTACAAGCACGAATATGGATTTACCGCCGGAGGGCCGTTTATCAAGGACAGGCTCTTCTGGTTTACAAGCTTGGAGCAGGTCCAGCAGGGTCTACCATCAATCACCACGCCCTTCGGCGCAACCGTCGTCAGCGCTTCTCCGACGACTGAGATCTTGTGGTCGGCCAAAGTGGATGCCAAGCTGACCGACAAACACACCCTCACCGCGCGTTTCAATGTGCAGCGGGATCTCTCGGATAACCTCGTTGTGCAGACCGGCCCCGCCGTAGACTCCAGTGGTCTCGTCTCTGCGGTAACTCACGACCACACTCTCAATGTGGGCATGGTTTCAACGCCCACATCGCATACCGTCAACGAAGCGCGGTTCTTCTGGCACTGGGATCGCTCGGTGACGCCGGACAAGAGCAACGTGCCCGGCCAGTCATTCACCAATGGGTATTTAGGCGCGGACTTCTGTTGCCCGCAAGCCGGCCTGAACAACCGCTTCCAATACAGTGACAACTTCTCCTGGACGCATGGCGCCCATACGATGAAGGTCGGCACAATGATCCAGCACCTTGCGTTTGACTCCCTGTTCACGCAGTACCGCCTCGGTCGTTTCGAGGGTTTCGTGGCCGGTCCATGCACTGACCCGGCTTTTCCGCAGTTTCCCCAAGCGCAGGGCCAGTGCCCCACAGCGTTTACTGTCGGGGTCGGCAATGCCTTCAATCACATCCCAGATACTGCGTACGGCCTGTACATACAGGACACCTGGCAGCTGAAGCGAAATCTGACCATGAATGTTGGCCTGCGCTACGACATCGAAGTCGGCGCGTTCACCGGCGGCACGATTAATCGCACGCAGGATTTTCACCTTCCCAACAATAGTACGTGTTTCCAGAGGAACGACATCATTCCCGCATGCGGGTCGGACCATAACAACTGGCAGCCTCGCCTGGGCTTCGCGTGGAGCCCGGATTTTCAGAACGGTTTCCTGCACACCTTGTTCGGAGGTCCCGGCAAATCCGTGGTGCGTGCCTCCGGCGCAGTAATCACAGAGCTGGCCTACCTGAACGTCGTTCTCGACTCGCTCAACTTCGACGGAGTGAGCCTCAACACGGCTACTGCCGACGGCTCAACACCGAACGGGGCCGCTATTCTTAAACAATTCCCGAACTTCCCGAGCCAAGTGCAGCTCCAGGCACTGCTGCCCGTTGGCTTCTTCGGAAGAATTCGCCCCATTTCGCCAACCATCAAGAACCCGAATATCTATCAGGCCAACCTCTCCGTCACGCGTCAAGTTGCGCAGTCCTTCGTGTTCAGCGCGGGCTACCAGGGTGTGTTTGGCAACGGGCTCTTCGGCGAAACCGACACAAACTTCCCGACGCCGATCTTGGACACCACGCCTGGGCATAATGTTATCCCAGGTACCACGACCCCTGCTCAATTCTTCTACATGCCGGCGCGGCCGGATCCCAGATTCACGGCCGAACGCACCAACTTCAGCAACCGCACGTCTTCCTATCATGCCCTGGTGCTGACTGGGAACAAGCGGCTTTCGCATCACGTCCAATTCGGCGGGAACTACACCTTCTCGAAGACCATGGGAACCGGCGAAGATTTCTTCGGCCTCTCCGAGCCGGGCAACCCGCTGGCAAACCTGAAGCTGGATAAGGCGTTGAGCCAGCAAGATATACGTCACCTGGCCAACTTCACCTTCGTGCTCGATACGGAGAAGCTCACCGGAATGCGTTTCGTGAAAACCGCCGTCAATGACTGGACGTTCTCCTTCATCGGGTCGGTGCAATCGGGTCGGCCGTATCCGGTCTCGACGGGCTCCGGCGGGTTCTCCGGGTCGGCTTTCCCGGCGCTGGGGTCGGAGACCAACCAACGTCCGAATATCTGCACGGCAGGTTCGACAGTCCTAGGTTGTGCTGGTGCCCCGGTGGGCGCGATTGTGGCCACCAACATCGCCGGGTACACGGGCTCCAACCTCTTGATCAGCCAAAATGGAGTTACGGCGGCCTGCGCTGCGGGAGCTCCAAACTGCAATTCTTTGCAAACGACCTGGCTTGCACCTGCCGGTGCAAGCGGACATGGCCCAATAGACAGCATTACGTGCGAACCGGTGGACTTCCAGTTCCTGAATGGGAACCTTGGCCGCAATCTAGGCCTCACTAAGGGGCTGACGGACTTTGACATCTCCCTCCTGAAAGCGTTCAGGATCCCCAAGAGAGAGTCCATGCGGATAGAGCTCAAGATGGACGTTTTCAACGTCTTCAATCACACGAATTTCATTGGAAACGACTCCAACGACAACATCGCTGCCCTTAGCATGCCAACGCTGGGCCCCAATTTTAACTGCGCGGACCCCACCACTAAGGATTGCAGAAACGGCTACCTCAACCCCTATAGTGGTCTTTACATAGGGGCTAACGGCACGCCGCTCACTCTCAGCGTCTTCCGGAGCGGCCGCCCGGACAAGAACCTGGCCAAGACCAATTTCAATAGCTTGGGCGATCCCGCCTCAGACACCGCTCCTGGCGCATTGAACCGAGTTATCCAGGTTGCGCTCCGCATCCGCTGGTAAGAACGGCGATAGCGGGACGAGAACTAACAACAATTCAACCAACCGAGGGGGCCGCAAGGCCCCCTCGCTCTTTTCCTTGAGGACCAAGTCAGATGGGCTTGTTTAGACTTACCTTGACTTGCCCCCTGCCTTTCGGAGAACTCTATTCATGGGCCCTAGGAGCGTCCCCACGACCCACATTCTCAGGCTAGCCGCTCTCTGTGCGCTCCTTGCGGGCGGACGCACGCACGCACGCGAACATCCCGATGTTTGGAGCGAGGTGCGCTCGCCCCATTTTATTGTCGTCGGCGACGCCGGGGACAAGAAAGAACGGCACGTTGCGCAACAGTTTGAGCAACTCCGTACTGCCTTTCATTCCTCCTTCCCCGCTTTCCGTGTTGACCTGGGACAGCCCATCGTCATCGTGACTGTTAAAAATGAAGAAGAGATGAAGGAGTGGTTGCCGCAAGACTGGGAGGCGAAGAGCCATCTCCATCCTTCGGGCGTCTACATTTCCACTCCCGAACGCGATTTCGTCGTCTTCCGCATGGACCCGGCGGGGGAAGATCCGTATCACACGCTCTGCCATGAATATGCGCACGCCCTGCTCCATCTGAATTTCCGCGCCCTTCCTCCCTGGTTGAACGAAGGTTTGGCCGAGTATTTTGGAAATTGCTCGGTGGGTGAAAAGGAAGTCCGGGTCGGACAGATCGACAGGAATCATCTGCGCACCCTCTCTGAGAACCAGGCCTTGCCTCTTGCCGAGCTGTTCCGTGCCCAGCAGGACTCGGTTTATTACAATGAGGAAAATCACGCGTCGCTTTTTTACGCGGAGTCTTGGGCTTTCGCGCACTACCTGATGCTGGACCCGCAGGCCCGCGCGCAGCAATTGCTGGTCAAATTCCTTGCCGTCTGGCAAGAATCCGGCGACCAGGTCGAAGCAGCGACGAAAGCCTTCGGCGACACCGAGCGACTCGGTGTGCTCTTGCGAACTTACGTGCGGCAACCCAATTTCTCCATTACCCAAGTCCCGGCCGTGCTGGAGAGCACGGCTGATGCGTATCCGGAGCGGAACCTTTCGCCGGTCGAGATACTTGTCTTGCGCGGCGACTTCTATGTCCGCCTGGAGCAGTCGCAGCAGGGCCGGGACATCCTCGCCCAGGCTTTGCAGATGGAGCCAAACCTGGCGGCGGCCCATGAGGCCATGGGATTTTATTATTATCAGCAGAAGAATTACGACGCGGCGATACAAGAGGCGGGAGAAGCTATCCACCTTCACGGCCCAAGTTTTCAGGCCTATTTTCTTTACGGCGCTTCGCTCCTCGAGAACCACTCCTTTTCCCCGGAGAACCTCAAGGCTGCGCAGGACATCCTCGAGGAAGCTGTCCGGCGGAATCCTGCATATGCGCCGGCATACTTCCGCCTGTCGCTGCTTTACGCGCAGAATCAAAAAAAGCCGGCCGAGGCGATAGCCGCAGCAAGGCGGGCAACGGAACTCGAGCCCGGATCGACATCTTATGTTTTGAATCTCGGCGATTTGCTGGTGAGCAATTTCCGCGATTCTGAAGCGCGAGTCTTGGCGGAAAATGTGCTCCGAACCGCCCGCACTCCCCTCGAACAAAAATCAGCGCGTGACATATTGATCCGGATCCACGAGCACGAACTCCAGGGGAAGGCAAAGAGCCAATAAATCGTCCTTGGACCGGACGCGAGCCCTCTGCAAAACCTCAAGCGATTCTACTTTTTCTCGTAAACGACGCGGCCGCCCACGATGGTACGGAGTACTTGCGTTTTCAGATACTCGGAAGGCGGCACTTTGGTGAGATCGTTCGATAACACGATAAAGTCGGCGTACTCTCCTTCTTTCAACTCTCCCTTCTTCCCTTCCTCGAATTCGGCGTAGGCGGAGCCAGTCGTATAAGCGAGGATGCAATCTTCAAGCGAGATTTTTTCCTGCGGCTGCCAGCCGCCCTTCGGTCCGCCATCAGGCAATTCGCGCGTAACGCAGGCATAGAGGCCGCGCATCGGGTTGATGGGCTCCACATCGAAGTCGGTGCCGAAGGCAAGCCGCGCGCCATTTTTCTGCATCGTTGCCCAGGCGTAGGTGCCCTTCGCCCGCTCCGGGCCGACGCGCTGCTCGGCCCAGCGCATGTCGTTCGTTTCGTGCGAAGGCTGCATCGAGGCGATTACCTTCCACTGGGCGAATCTGGGGAAATCTTCCCTCGACACAACTTGCGCGTGCTCGATGCGGTCGCGCCGGTCGCGCTGCCCGTTGGCTTTTACGACGGCCTCAAAGACGTCGAGCGCTACGCGATTGGCGCGATCCCCGATAGCGTGAAAGGCAAGCTGGAATCCGGCTTTGTCTCGCTCGATGGCCATGGCGCGCAGTTTTTCCGGATCGTTGATGAGAATGCCACTCGTGGAAGGATCATCAGAATAGGGAGCCAGCATGGCCGCGGTGCGCGAGCCCAGCGCCCCATCGGTAAAGGCTTTCAGCGCCCCGGTCCTCAGCCACGGATCCGTCGTGCCCCCCTGGGCGCGCATGTTTTGCAGTTGCGCGACCGGCAAGTTAAATGTCAGCCACTCCGTTATGCGAAGCGTGAGCTTCTTCTGCTCCTTCAACAGCTTGTAGACTTGAAAATATTCCCATGGCGAATAATCCTGTGCTGAGGTAACGCCATTTTTCGCGGCATCTTCCAGAACAAGGTCGACGCCCCGGCGCATCTGCTCGGGCGATAGGTCGGGAATTCGGACTTCGACGAGCTGCTTCGCCGGGCCTTCTTTGAGCATGCCAGTCGCATCGCCGTTGGCATCCCGTTCGATTTCGCCACCGCCGGGATTCGGCGTTTCGCTCGTGATTTCCGCCTTCTTCAGCGCAAGGGAATTTGCCACCGCCACGTGGCCCGAGATGTGCGTGAGCAGGACCGGATTCTTGGGTGCGACCGCGTCCAACTGCTGTTTGTTGGGAAATTTCTTGTCGGGCCACAGCGTGTGGTCCCAGCCGCTGCCCGTGATCCACTCTCCTTCTTTGTGTTGAGCGACTGCTTCGGCAAGGCGTCTCTGAACTTCTTCGATTGAGGTCGCGCCGTTGAGCCGTACCGCCAGCAAGTCCGCGCCCCCCTCGCCAAGGTGCGTGTGAGCGTCGTTAAACCCGGGCATGAGGAAACGACCTTGGAGCTGGATTGTTTCGACGCCTGGCTCGCTCCCGCCGCAATCGAGCAGAATATGTTCGAGCGTTCCGATGCACCGAATCTTGTCGCCCGTCACCGCCATCGCGGCGGCCCAGGGCTGTTTCGGGTCGTTGGTGTAGATACGGCCATGCAGATAAACGGTCGTCTTCGGCGCCGAATCATCTGTCTGGCCGAGCAAGCGCGGGACGAATGCGCCACAGAATGCCACCATGCACCAAACCCCGGAGAATCGCAGCACGTGGGCGAGGCGCAAACTCATTTGGATTTCTCCGCAACCACGCCCGACGCACCCAGTAAGGTCAGCAGTGCGCGCTTCAACCCCATCTCCCGCCCCGTGGGTTCGTACCATTCTTGGAGCGAATGTGCACCGCCGCCGTTTCCTCCGGCTCCGATCGAAATCGCGTCGATCTCCTGCGAAAGCGGAATATTGGCGTCGGTCGAAGAGCGCTCGATGCGCGATTCGTTGGAGACATACGCGTCTGCCGCACGCAAAGCAGCTAGCAGCGGAGAATCGGAGGAAAGTTCCCCGCCGGGACGGCTGCCAAGGAGTTCTACTTTCCCTTCCAGCTTTCCTTTCGAACGGTCGCGCGCCGATTCCATTTCGTCCCGCACGCCCGCTGCGACGCACTCGCGGAGCGCGGATTCGAGGCGCGCGAGTTCGTCCTCGCTTTCCGACCGAATGTCCACCTTTAGCTTTGCCTCATACGGAATCGAATTCACCGAGGTGCCCCCCTCGATCTGCCCCAGATTAAAGGTCGTGCGCGGCGTCGTTGGCACTTTCGTGTTGATGAACCGAACCGAAGCGCGAACGAGTGCATTGATCGGGTTGGGTATACCAAAGTCCGACCAGCTATGCCCGCCCGGCCCGGTAATCACGGCTCCCAGCCGGCGCGACGCCAGCGCTTTCGTGGTCACGTGGTCCGTTCCGGAACCGTCGAGGACAATCACGGCGCGCAGCCGCGATTTGTAGGCCTCGATCAGCGCGCGCATGCCCCGCAAATTCCCTTCGCCTTCTTCGCCCACATCTGCCGCAAACAGAATCGTGCGCTGCGGCTTGACGTGCGACTCGTGAATGGCCCGCGCAATCGCAATCAAGGCAATCAATCCCGTTCCGTTGTCGGAAATGCCCGGAGCAGACATCCGCCCGCCCTCGCGGCGCACCTTCACGTCAGTGCCCGGAGGAAAAACTGTGTCCAGGTGTGCGGAGAGAAGAACCGCTTCCTTGGTATTGCTTCCTCGCAATTCCGCAATGACGTTACCGGTTTCATCCACCTGCACCGTCAAGCCTGCCGCGCCCAGCAACGACTTCACTGCCTCGGCGCGCTGCGCTTCCTTGAATAGCGGCGCTGGAATTTCCGTCAGTCGAGCCTGCTCGTCGTTGATCCAATCGTAGTTTCGCGAAAACCAATCGAGCGCCGCGCGAACCCGAGGATTTTCTGGCAATTGCGCGCCGGAACCTGCACGCGTCGTGTTGGGAGCGATTGCGGAGCGGAGGACCATGGCGAGAAGGATAACCCAAACCAGCGCGCGTTTCACGGGAAGCCCTTGGGCAAATCGTCGTGCCGGTCTCAAAGCCGAGTCGTCTCCTCGCACAGCGCCAGGACTTCGCCGTCAGTGAGTACGCGCGCGGATTGCTTCGCCGCATCGAAAATACGGTTCACGATAGCGTCATCCGCCGGAATGCCATGGCGTTCAAGCCAGAAAAGCACGTTGGACTTCCCGCTCATGGGACCGATTTCAATGATTTGGTCGAGCCCAAACAGATGCGCGGGCACGCCGCTATAAACACTATTCGCGAGCGTCGGATCATCCTTGCGAAAGGCTTTGATAATCGCAGCCGCGTGGACTCCTGTCGCCGTGCGGAAAGCGTCGCGCCCGATGACGGGATAATTTGGCGGGATGCTCGTGTGTGTCGCTTCCGCGACTTTGACGCAGTATTCCTTTAGCCGGGAAAGATCGCGGTCAATAAGGCCCATCAGGCGAAGATTGACCAGCATCAACTCCATCGGCGTGTTGCCAACTCGCTCGCCCAGCGAATTCGCCGCTGCGTGTACCTGATGCGCCCCCGCGGCAATCGCCGCCAACGAATTGGCGATTGCCAGACCCCGGTCGCAGTGGCCGTGCCAATCAACGCGAATCGTCTCGCCGCTGGGCCTCACGACTTCTTCGATCACAAACTTGACCAGGTTGTAGGCGCCCTCTGGCGTTGCGTGCCCGACGGTGTCGCATAGGACGATGGCGCTGGCGCCGCTGCGGATGGCCGTGGTGTACAAGCGCTTCACAGTTTCAGGGTCCGTGCGAATCGTGTCTTCCGTGACGTACATCGAGGGCAGACCGAGGCTTACTGCAAGCTTCACGGCCTTTTCTGTGGCGTGCTCCAGGTGATCGACCGTCCAGTCTTCCACCAGGCGGCGAATCGGGCTCGAACCGATGAACGTCGCTGCCTCGATGGCCATGCCTACTCGCTGCGAAATCTCAGCAATGGGGCGAATATCGCTCTCGACCGTGCGCGCGGCGCAATTCGCCCGAATCTTCATACGGGAAGAAACGATTTCGCGAGCCAGTGCTTCGCAGTGCTCCACGGCGCGCGGGCCGGCGCCGGGAAGACCGATATTCAGCGACTCGATACCGAGAGCCTCCATTAAGTGAAGGATTTCGATCTTCTCTCTGATGCTCGGGTCGTGCACCGACGGATTCTGCAAACCGTCGCGCAAAGTTTCATCGTTCAGCAGAACGCGCGTTCCGGGAGCGATGGCAAGACGCCCCGCAAGATTCCAGTCGTAGATCCATTCGTTACTCGGCATGCGTTCCTTAAAATTCTTTACAACCCGTGCCTGCGAAACATCGTCTTCAGTGCGCCGCGTGCGTGGCGCAAGCGCGCTCCAATGGCGCCAAATTCAAACTGTAGAAAGGAATCCGCCGCCCCTTCGAGTTCCCCACCATAACGAAACCACCAAGGCTCTTCCCAGTGTGGCAGCCGATCCACGTCCATGTATTTTGTCCGTACCAATTCCTGCAAGCCTGCTTTGCCGTGCGTGCGGCCCCAACCGCTCGCGGAGCACCCCCCGTGCGGCGCTTCTGCAATCGCGAAATAGCTGATGGCATCGTTGAGCATGACCGCCCCAGCTCGGAGCTTTGAAGCAATCTCTTCCCCACGCCTGGTGTCGCCCGTCCAGACACTTGCGGAAAGGGCAAAACGAGAATCATTAGCGCGAGCCAGGGCTTCTTCGGCGTCGCGCACCGTGGCGATCGCCAGGATCGGCCCAAACGTTTCTTCCTGAAAGAGCTTCATCGACGCATCGACATCTGCGATCACTGTCGGTTGGAAGAAATTCGGGCCAAGATCAGAACGGGGATTCCCGCCGCACAGAACTTTAGCCCCTCGACCTGCGGCATCGTGCACAAGCTCGCTCATGCGCTGTACGTGCTGCGCGCGAATCAACGGCCCGACGTCCGTAGAGGGATCGCTTCCCGGACCTATCCGTAGTTTCTTCGTTTTTTCCACGCACAGTCGGATAAATTTCTCGCTGATGGATTGTTCGACGAACAGCCGCTCGACCGACAGGCACACCTGCCCGCAATTCGTGTAGCTTCCCCACACGGCCGCGCTCGCCGCCACATCCAAGTCAGCGTCCCCAAGGACAATCATGGCGTCCTTGCCGCCCAATTCGAGTACCGTCGGAATCAGCTTCTTCGCGCAGGCCTCCGCCACTCGTCGGCCGGTCGCCACGCTCCCCGTGAACAGGACCTTGTCCGGCGCCGCATCTATCATCGCCTGGCCCACTTCTCCCCCGCCTTGCACTACCGTAACCAGGTCTTTTGGAAAACCTGCGTCAAGGAAAAGCTTCTCAATCAGTGCGCCGCACTGCGGAGTGAACTCGCTTGTTTTGCATACCACGGCGTTTCCGGCGGCAACGCTTGGAATAATTTGACTAAGAGGAATGGCCAGGGGGTAGTTCCACGAACTAATGATGCCAATGACGCCGAACGGCTCATAGTCAATGCGCCCGGACTTCGCCTTCGCTGCCGTGCTGTGGTGCGGGACGCGCTCCGGCCGCAACAGCCGCTCGCCGTGCCGAGCAAAATACGCGGCCGTGTCAAGCCCGACAAATACATCAGCAAAAATGGCTTCGACTCGTGGCTTTCCCGACTCAAGCACAACTATGTTCGCCAGCACATCCCTTGATGCGAGCAACTTCTCCCGCAGGACCCTCAGTTGCGCGCACCGTTCGCGGGCATCCAGTTTCGCCCAGGCTTTTTGCGCAGCGCGCGCCCGTTCGAAAATCGCCGGAACGTTTGCTGGTGGAGTCTTTTCCACATAGGCGATGACTTCGCCCGTGGCAGGGTTAATCGAAGGAAGCGCTTCGACGGGTATGGCGGTCGCAGCCATACGTGGAATTCTAACCGATTTCCTCTCTGATGACCTCGCTCTCAAATCCTCCAGGCCTCTTCATGCTCCACGCTCACCATGCACAGCCCTTGCGGCGGAACGGTTGGACCGGACTTGGACCGGTCGCGCAACTGGTAGAGGCGGACGATGTCGTCCGGGGTGAGCTTGCCGCGGCCGACTTCGAGGAGCGTGCCGACCATCTTGCGAACCATGTAGCGTAGAAACGACCGGCCGCGCACGGTATAGACAAGTTCTTCGCCGTCTTCGCTGCGAACGAGTTCGCTCGAGTAAATTTCCCGCACCGTCGAACGCTCCTTGTCGTCGTCTTCGGAACCCGTGGACGCGGCGAACGCCGCGAAATCATGAGGGCCGACGTAACGCGAGGCGGCAATCCTCATGGCATCCTCGTCGAGCGGAAACGGATAGTGCAAGACGTAACGCCAGATCGCGGGTGGAACCACTTTCCCCCGGTAAAGGCGGTAACGATAGATTTTTGCCCGCGCCGACCATCGCGCATTGAAATCCGGCCCAACCTCTTCCGCGCCTGCGATTCGAATTGCCTGCGGAAGCAGCGCGTTCAGCGCGCGCTGAAATTCGCCCGCCGACAGCGCCGATTGCGTTCGAAAGCTGGCCACCTGCCCCAGCGCGTGCACGCCCGCGTCCGTGCGCCCCGCCCCATGCAGTTGAATACTCTCCTGCGTGATGCTGCGTAGAACTCCTACGATCTCACCTTGAATTGTCGGTTTGTTCGCTTGAATCTGCCAGCCGTGGAACTCTGTCCCGTCGTAGGCGATGGTCAGTTTGAAGTGGCGCATGCGGTGTGCGGAATGATATCGGGCCTATGGAGTCTATGCAGTGACTCCGATTCTTTAGGAGGTCGGAGCTTTAGCTCCGACGTTAGCTGCTTCCCAGCAAGAGGACTTTAGCCCTGGAATCAACTATACAATGCCATCGCGCCAGCTCTAAGTTGCCGAGCGCACGAAGCGGCTGCCGGGCTTTTGCGCCGCCCCGCCACCCCGGCATTGTGGACAATCCTCCGGCTCGTAGCTCGCGATGGGAAGTTGGAGGAGCGACTGAGCTTCGACTTCGAACTCAAGATTTCCCCCGCTTCGGTCGATTAGCGCGCCCGCGGCAACCACACGAGCCCCGGCCTCTTCGACCACCCTAATCGCTTCCTGCGTCGAGCCTCCCGTCGTCCAGACATCCTCGACCACTAAGACGTGTTGGTCCGGAGCGAGCGAAAATCCCCTGCGAAGCGTCATCATCCCGCTTGCGTCGCGCTCCACAAACACCGCGGGCACTCCACCGCCAGTTGATTTTTTTGGCTCCGGCAGCGCTCGCGCTACCTCCTGCCCGATAATGAGCCCGCCCATTGCCGGCGACACGACCGCCTCGATCACGGCGTCTGAAAACAGCGCCGCCAGGGCCCGTCCAAGCTTCTCCGCGTAACGCGGATACTGCAGCGCCAGTGCGCATTGCACGTACGTCCCGCTGTGCAGGCCGCTCGAAAGCTCGAAGTGGCCATGCCGGATGGCCCCCGACGATTCGAACATCCTCAAGATTTCTTCGCGTGAAAGCATCGCCACCTGGTAACCGTCATCCGCCACTAAACGTCGAATCGTCAGCAGCCTAGCCGCCGTTCGCTGCGTTGTCAAGGAATCGAGCACTTGCTAGACTGCCTGTTTAGTTCCGGCCTGCGCTCTGGCGAAGACCTTGTGACCCCCTTCCCGGCCAAATTTCGCTGGCTGCCCTCGGAATGGTTTTATTTCCCGGGCATGCTCCAGGATTTGCTGTTCCCCTCCGCAACAGCCCGGCCAGACTGGCGTAACAGCACGGATTTACAACACGTTCCATACATTGGTGAAAATCAAAATGTCCCGTTGGGACAGAACTTCGAGGAGTAAAACGATCATGACATTTCTCTGGGGAAACTCCAATCGTTCCATCTCGCTGCGCTCTCTGAAGCAGACCAATTCAGTTGTGGCACCGAACCGCCCGGCTTCGCGGACTGCGAGATCCCTGCTTTCCGCCTTGCTCGCATTCTTGCTTGCTGCCGGCCCCATTTCGCCTGCTTTCGCGCAGAGCCCGGCCCAAAATCCGCCATCAAACTCTGCCCCGGCGGCTTCTGCAGCGGCTCCCGCTCCGACGATGGCCCCCGTCTCTTCCCTCGGCCTCGCCAAATACGATTTCACGCGCGCTCCCCGCGCATTTCCCAATCTTCTCAACCCCTACCGGCCGATCTCGATTGCTCCCCCAGAGCTAACAAATTCTTCGCGACTTGACCAGCTTATCCACGACGGCAAACTTCAACTCAGCCTTCAAGACGCCATCGAGCTGGCACTCGAAAACAATCTCGACATTGCCATCCAGCGCTATTATCCGTGGGTCGCTGACGCCGGGGTTCTCAAGACCAACGCTGGTGGCGCTGGTTTCAGCACCCCCGGAGCGAATTTCAGCAGCTCCACCGCGAACTTGAACTTCCTTTCCTACGATCCCCAATTCAACAGCAGTGCGTCGGTCGATGATCGTTCCACGCCGATTAACAACCCCTTCATCGCAGGCACCGGCGCTGCCAATCTCGCGAGACTTGTCACCCACACCACAGCATTCGCCAACCAGTATTTACAGAGCTTCGAAACTGGCACGAACTTCAATGCGAGCTGGAACAACACGCGCAGCAGTTCCACCTCCGCCGCCAATTTTTTCAATCCCGCCGTCCAATCAACGCTTTCGATTGGGTTTTCCCAATCCCTGCTCAACGGCTTTGGAATCTCTATCAACACTCGCAACATCCGCATCGCGAAAAACAATCGCCAGATCGCCGATTGGGCTTTCGCGCTGCAGGCCATCACCACCATCACCAATACCATCACCGCTTATTGGGAACTCGTCTTCGCTCGAGAAAACGTCAGCGTCAACCAACAGGCCGTCACCGTCTCGGAGAAGCTTTTCAGCGACAATAAGAAGCAGCTCGGCGCCGGCACCATGGCCCCGCTCGATGTGACCCGTGCCGAGTCCGAGCTCGCCACCGACAACCAAAACCTCATCGTCGCCGAAACCGTTAAACTCCAGGACGAGCAAATTCTTCTTAACGCCATCGCCAAAGACCCCCTCGCCCCTAATCTGATCAACGTCGAAATCGTCCCCACCGATCACCCGCAGCAGCCCGAGGCGGTTGAGGCCGCTCCGTTTGAAGAATCCATCAAAGAAGCTTTTGCAAAGCGGCCCGAACTTCAGGAGCAGCTCCTCAATTTAAAAAACGCCGCCATTGACGTGCAAGCCACGCGCAAAGCGTTGTTGCCCACTGCCACTCTCGCGGCTCAGTACAGCTCCGTTGGACTCGCCGGAAATTCGCCAATCAAAGGCGTCTCTACCGTGGCCAGCAGCGGTGTTCCCATTGTCGATGCCAACGGCAATCCTATCCTCGTCAATGGGGTCCCCATCTTTGAACCCGTGACTCTCACGCCCGTCACCGGCAGATCTACCCAAGGTTTCACCACCGCCCAGAGCCAAATCTTTCACGGCCAATTCCCCGAATACTTGGCTTCACTAACCTTAAACCTTCCGCTGCGCAACCGCGCGGCTCAGGCCGACAGCGCCCGCGCCTTGCTGACCCAGCGCCAGCTCGAAACCCAACTGCAACAATTGAAAAACGCGGCGCTCCTCGACGTTCGCAACAGCTACATCGCGCTCACGCAGGACCGCGCCCAGGTCGCCTCCGCCAGCAAAGCTCGCGAATTGCAGCAACAGACCTTTGACGCCGAACAAAAGAAGTATCGTCTCGGCGCCTCCACCGTCTATAACGTCATCCTTACGCAGCGCGACCTCATAACTGCTCAGGGAACGGAACTCCGCGCCCTTGCTAACCTGGAAGAGGCCAAAGCCAATTACGAACGCGCCCTCGGCCGCACCCTCGAGGTCAACCACGTCACCATCGCCGATGCCAAGTCCGGCGAAGTCGAGCACGAATCCTTGATCCCGGGAACCCTTCATGGAAAGGTTGTAGGAACTGAAGACTTATTTACAGACCGCGGACAGCGCTAGAAGTTTCACGGGCTAGACAGGGCTATGTTCCCAAAGAGTCTGGCCCATTACCATTTCCGCGGACTTGATCCCTGTTTCGCCTTCGGTGGGCGTATTCCCAAATCCTTTCCCCCGCGTAGCTCCCCTGATAAACTGCCCTCTCCGTTTCTGGATCGCGTAAAGCCTATGTGTGCGTGCTCCCAAACCGGCCGGCTTCGTGAAACAAAATCAGTAGTTCCAGCGTTTTAGAGAGTTAAGGCAAAATAACAACGTCCTGAGGGACAGAATATCGAGGGGGAAATATCATTATGAGAACTCTGCGGGAGACCGCAAGGCGGTCCGTTGTACAGGTAGCCACCAAATTGTTTATCTCAAAGGGTGCTGCAAAGCGGGCCGCCTCGGAGTTGGTTAGGCCTCTGCTCGCCTCCGTCTTGGCGGGCGTGCTTATCGTGGGTCCTATTTCGCCCGCTTTCGCGCAGGATACCCCGCAAAACCCGCCGTCGAATCCCGCTCCATCTCCGTCCCCTGCCCCGCAGGCCTCGACGATTGCTCCCGTCTCTTCCCTCGGCCTCGCCAAACACAATTTCAGCAAGAGCCCTCGCGCCTTTCCCAATATCTTCAAGCCCTATCAGTCCATCCACGTTGAACGTTCCGTGCTCACCAATTCCCCGCGCCTCGAACAGCTCATCAGCGATGGCAAGCTTCAACTCACCCTCCAGGACGCTGTCGAGCTCGCCTTGGAAAACAGCGTGGACATTGCCGTCCAGCGCTATTACCCCTGGATTGCTGACGACAGTATCCTCAAAGCCAGTGCGGGAAGTTTTGGCTTTGGCACGCCGGGAGCGGCGTTCTCTTCTTCCACCGCGAACGCCAATCCGTTTTCCACCAACATTTTGACGTTTGATCCGATTGTCACTAGCACCACCTCGATCGCTGACATCGCCACTCCCATTAACAACCCTTTCCTTTCCGGCACTGGCACCACCGGCCTTGCCACTCTTATTTCGCACTCCACTCAATTCAACAACCAATATTCGCAGACCTTCCAGACCGGAACGAACATAAACGTAAGTTGGAGTAACACGCGCAGTTCTTCCTCTGCGGCCAACTTCTTCAACCCCGCGATACAATCCACTCTATCCGTCTTTATTTCCCAGCCCCTGCTCAACGGCTTCGGCCTCTCCGTGAACACTCGCAACATCCGCATCGCCAAGAATAACCGCAAGATCGCGGACTGGGCCTTCGCGCAGCAAGCCATCACCACGGTCACCAACACCGTCACCGCGTATTGGGAGCTGGCTTTCGCCCGCGAAAACGTCAGCGTGCAGCAGCAAGCGGTGACTGTCGCACAAAAATTATACGAGGACAACAAAAAGCAGCTCGAAATCGGCAGCATGGCGCCGCTCGACGTGACTCGCGCCGAATCCGAACTTGCCACCGATCGCCAGAACCTCATCGTTGCCAAGACGGTTCAATTGCAAGATGAACAGATTCTCAAAAACGCCATCTCCAGGGATCCCCTGGCTCCGAGCGTGATCAATGTTGAAATTATTACCCTCGATCAACCCAAGCAGCCCGAGGCCGTCGAGGCTGCCTCCTTCGAGGAAGCCATCAAGGAAGCCTTCGCCAAGCGCCCCGACCTTCAGGAGCAACTCCTCAATCTCAAGAACTCCGACATCGACGTGAAAGCCACGCGCAACGCTTTGCTTCCGTCGGCCTCACTTGGTGCTCTCTACCAGTCGCTTGGATTGGCCGGCAACTCTCCCATCAATGGCACTCCTGCCGTCGTCAGCAGCGGCGTCCCCATCGTCGATGCCAACGGCAATCCCGTCTTCGTCAGTGGCGTGCCCATTTTCGAATCAACGCTCAGCACACCCGTCAAAGGCACCTCGGAGCAGGGTTTCACGACGGCGCAGAACCAGCTCTTCCATAACAAATTTCCCGAGTACGCCGTTCAGTTAACCATCAATCTCCCGTTGCGCAACCGCTCCGCGCAGGCTGATAACGCTCGCGCGCTTCTCGTGCAGCGCCAGCTCGAGATGCAGTTGCAGCAGCTCAAAAACACCGCCCTCCTCGACGTTCGCAACACCTTTATCGCTCTCGAACAGGACCGCGCCCGCGTGGAAGCCGCCAGCAAGGCCCGCGAATTACAGCAGCAAACCTTCGACGCCGAACAAAAGAAATACCAGCTCGGTGCGTCCACCGTTTACCTCGTGATTCAGACCCAGCGCGACCTCATTTCCGCTCAAGGCACGGAGATTCGCGCCCTCGCGGATCTCGAAGAAGCCAAGGCCAACTATGAGCGCGCCCTTGGCCGCACTCTCGACGTCAATCACGTCACCATCGCCGACGCCAAATCCGGCGAAGTCGATCGCGACACCCTTATCCCGGGCACGCTTCATGGTCAAGTCGTCGGCACCGACAAACTCTTCACCGACAGAGGCCAGCGCTGACCGCCGCATCCACTTGAAGGGGCACCCGCCGTGGCCGTTTGCGCCCCAGCTTGGCAAGCAACGATGCACACAGTCACGTACCCCGCGCGGAATGCGGAAAAAGGCCGAATGTCATTCTGAGAGCATCCGACGAGGATGCCCGAAGAACCTCAATCTCTACCGTCTCAAAGGCGTATTGTTCCGATCGCGTTCACAAGCACGAAAACTGCCACTCCGAACCAATGTTAGTGCACCTTGTCGAGTCCGGTTTTTTACCTCATCTCCTCCCGCTCCTATTGCCCCCTCTTTCGCATAGCATTAAACTTGATTGTGGATTCAAGCGGTTCGCATCTCTCCGCAGCGGGAGCATCACGGCATGAGCCAGCGCGATAAAAGCACGATCCAGACCGTTCCGGAGCCGCCCGCAAAGCGCGGCGAGCCTTCTCCCAAGGAACTCGCCTGGGAACAAAACACTCTCCGCCCCACGCTCGAGAAAAGCCCCGAACGTCTTGCCGAGTTCACCACGATTTCAGCGCACCCCATTCGTCGCCTCTACACACCCGCGGATCTCCCCGAGTGGGATCCCGACCGCGACCTCGGCTTCCCCGGCGAACCTCCCTACACCCGCGGCATTCATTCGACTATGCATCGCGGGCGGCTCTGGACCATGCGCCAATTCGCCGGCTTCGGCACCGCCGAAGACACCAACGAGCGCTTCCACTATTTGCTCGCGCAGGGACAGACCGGCCTCTCGACCGCCTTCGATCTCCCCACCCTCATGGGCTACGACTCCGACCATCCTCTTTCAGAAGGCGAAGTCGGCAAATGCGGCGTGGCTATCAGTTCACTCGCGGACATGGAAGTCCTCTTCGACAAAATTCCCCTCGCCAATGTCACCACTTCGATGACCATTAATTCCCCCGCCGCGGTGATTTGGGCCATGTATCTCGCGGTAGCGGAAAAGCAGGGCGCCGACTGGAAGAAACTTTCGGGGACGTTGCAGAACGACATCCTCAAGGAATACATCGCGCAGAAAGAATATATTTACCCTCCCGAACCCTCGATGCGCCTAGTGATCGACACTTTTGAATTCGGCGTGAAAAACACTCCCAAGTTCAACCCCATTTCCATCAGCGGCTACCACATCCGCGAAGCAGGCTCGACCGCCATTCAGGAGTTGGCTTTCACCCTGCGCGACGGTCTCGAATACGTGGATTGGGGCATCCGTCGCGGCCTCGATGTCGAAGAGTTCGTTCCCCAGCTTTCGTTTTTCTTCAACGCGCACAGCGACTTCTTCGAAGAAATCGCCAAGTACCGCGCAGCGCGCCGCATCTGGCACAAAGCCATGGTCGAGCGTTACAAATCGAAGAATCCCCGCACCTGGGCGCTTCGTTTCCACACGCAAACCGCCGGATGCTCCCTCACCGCGCAGCAGCCCTACAACAACGTCGTCCGAACCGCCATCCAGGCACTCGCCGCTGTCCTCGGCGGAACGCAATCCCTCCACACGAACTCGCTCGACGAAGCCTGGGCGCTTCCCACGGAATTCGCCGCCACCATCGCCCTGCGCACCCAGCAGATCATCGCCCATGAAACCGGTGTCACCAACACCGTCGATCCTCTCGGCGGCTCCTACTTCGTCGAAACCCTCACCAACGAAGTCGAGCGCGGCGCTTGGGACTACATCGAAAAAATCGACGCCATGGGCGGTATGGTCGCCGCCATCGAGCGCAGCTACCCGCAGCGCGAAATCGCGGAGGCTTCCTACCGCTATCAAATGGCCGTAGACAGAAAAGAAAAGATCATCGTCGGTGTGAACGATTACGTGACACAGGAAAAGCCTCTCGACGTTCTGCAAATCGACGAAACCGTCGCGCACCGCCAGTCCCAGCGCCTGTCCAAACTCCGCGCGGATCGCTCGAAAGACGAAGTTTCGCGCCGCTTGGTAGCCCTCCGCAAAGCCGCCCAAGGCAAAGACAATCTGATGCCCTTCCTCTTCGACGCCGTCAAAGCCTACGCCACCCTCGGCGAAATCTGCGACGCCTTGCGCGACGTCTTCGGCACCTACGAAGAAGTCGCCATCACTTAGGCATAATCTCTACACTCATGCCCGAAAAGAAAATACGCGTCCTGATTGCCAAGCCCGGCCTCGATGGCCACGACCGCGGCGCAAAAATAATCGCTCGCGCCCTCCGCGACGCCGGCATGGAGGTCATCTACACCGGCCTCCGCCAAACCCCCGAGATGATCGCCTCCGCCGCCGTCCAGGAAGACGTCGACGTAATTGGCCTCTCCATTCTCTCCGGCGCGCATAACACACTCTGCCCCCAGCTCATGGCTTTGCTCCACGACAAAGGCATGAAGGACGTCACCGTCCTCGTCGGCGGCATCATTCCCGAAGCGGATATTCCCGCGCTGAAAAAAGCCGGCATCGCCGAAATTTTTCTCCCCGGCACCTCCACGCAAGACATCATCGACTTCATCCACAAGCGCGTCGCCCATTAGCCCCCGCGTTTTTGAGATCGGCCCGTAGCCGCCTCACTCTGAAGAGGCCCTGAGCGCCGGAGGCGCGCCAGAAGTTAGCCCAGCGCGTAAGCGCTGGGTCCGCTTGCAAATGAATCATGAGCGCCGTAGGTGCGGCACAGGAAGATGGGGAGTGGCCGAAGGACCTCAACTCAAGCCGCCATCGACACAAATTTTGTGAACAACCTCGCCTTCTCACCCCCACGCCCTCTCAAATTTCACCCTCGTATAAAGGGTGAGAAATCCCCGTCGACTCATGTTTCGCTGAGAGCTGCTCCCTGGCAACGCGATACACGCCGCCAGATCACAACCCGCCTCTGCCGCCCGCACCAGCCGTGCATGCAACAACGCCGTCTGCACGCCGCGTTTGCGAAATTCCGGCAGCGTGCTCGCCCCGAAAAGACCCGCCACGCGATCTCGAACCGCAAGCGTCCCGCCGCCAGCGACTTTCCCGTCCACACGCGCCAAATAGCATTCCGCGCTGGGCGTCTGCGCAAACATTTTCATCACTTCAAAAAGTTCCTGCGGCACCGGCGTATTTCCCGAAAATCCCTGCGCCACCGTCAGCGTCCACAAATCAATCTGCCCCCGCCCTGCCTTTTCGATCGTGATTCCGGGGGCTGGCTTCGGCCACTCGTGCGCCAACTCCTTCTGTGAGATAGGCCGCGCCATCAGATTCGAAAACTCCGTGACCCGATAGCCGCGTTTCCCGAATTGCTCAACCAACGACGCATCCGCCAACGGACATGTCTCCACACGCACGGGCTCTTGTTTGTTCTTATAAAACGCTTCGAGTCGATCGAACTCCTCTTCGCTCACTCCACCGTTGAGCCCCAACCCCACCGCTTGCGTAAGTGGCGAATTCGCTCCGCAATACACGGCAGATCCTCCGGCTATCGCTTCCACCGCCGCGCCGCTTTCCGGCCGCAACTTCGCGAGCATCACCGCCGCCTCCACCGCCGACCGCGCCTCCGCCAACTCGATTCGCCGCGCCAATTCCAAATCCAGAAGAAGTGTTTCCACGTTTAACTCCTCTGCATTCTCAAACGCTCGCCGCCAATCCTCAAGGCGATATTGGATTTCAATTCCGGCACTGCCCCTAACCCAGCGTCTCGTCGCTGTCGCCGTCGCCTCCACAGAAACCTATCGGGGCGCCTGCCATCCAGCATGCTTGGCAAGACTGTCAGTCACGGCTCATGTTCGTGTTGTTGAAATGATGTAAGCCCCTGACTTTCAGTCAGGGGAGCGGCGCCTTGAGGCGCCGCGGCACTAAAGTTCGCACAAGAGCGGGCTTCAGCCCTGGTTTGCTTCCGAGAAAGCAGGCTTAATTCAAGAAAAACGGAATCAGGGAATGGTGGGCGGGCTGTATCTATCCGCGTCGCGGAATTTCGGAGACACACACGCCCGCCCAATTTGCAATAACCCTTGGCACAGGCGCCTCCCGCGTTGGAATGTGCCGCCCTACGGACGGCCAGGTAAGGATTCTACTTGCGCCCTCCGCACCGGTCAATTCGTCCTTTGTTAGCTTAGGGGATAGGGCATCAGTTTCCGATTAGCGGAAGTTGGTGGAAAGCATGAGAACAAGGAACTGTGATCGGGATCGCGGTGTCTAATATTAGAAGCGAGTACCGGACGGAGGCAATGCGACGGCGTACCCTTCTTTGTGGCATTTTGGTATCTGCTGCGTTAGTCGCTGCAGCTTCGATTAGGTACTTTTCACAATCTCGCCTCGATTTACAAGTGTACGTGGTTGTTCCAAGACCTCCGCTGCCTTCTACGGTCGCCGTCTTTTCCTGCATTAACTCGATGACGGTCGTCACGCACGGAAAGCGAAAAGTTGTGCTACAAGGTCCTGATTGGATACTTGAGTCAACAATCCAGCCATCCTGTTTTCCTGAAAGGGATTTAGTTTTTTCCTTCGAGATTAGTAGGTTGCTTGTAAATAGGCCCGTGAGGGTACGCACACACATGTGGGTCACACGAAAGCGTGAGGTGACTTTCGTGCGAATAATCGGGAGTTCGGGCACGGAAGAGCAATCGATGATTGCCGTAAGTTTGGTGACTAACCACAAGTGTGTTAACAGGCGCAGCAAGAATTGCAGCATCTCAGGCGGTCCGATTCTCGTCCCTGTTGATTAGCTCAAGATTACTAGGGAGCCTGACTATCTTCCGGAGTTAGAGTAAAAAGCGCGAGTTTCTCAGCCGAAAATGAACAAATGTCCGATTAACGCGCCCAAACCGGAAGCTGGCCCATCACGCGCCCGGGACCTTTCTCGCACAATCCGTCGAGAGACCGTATGCTGTTTCACGGTTTGCTCGCCGCCCCCTAGCTCCATTTTTTGCGATATTATGGAGCGCCTAATTTCCTGAAACCCCAATGACCAGAGCGGAAATCGAAAAGAGGATCGCGCCCGTTATCGCAAGTTGCCGCAGCCGTTTTGCTCTTACGGCTTCCGATGAGGCCGATGCGCCCGCGACGCAGGAATCATTGCGCCCCGAAATCCGTCGCATCTCGCTGATCGCTTCCATGGTTGTCTCCCTATGCGGGAACGATCCCGCCGGCGAGGCTCTCGAAGTCGGCAGCGGCTTCGGGTACTTGCTCTTTTCGCTGGCCGCGCTTTTCCCGCAGATCCGTTGGTCCACCATAGAGCACCCGGCGCAACCCTTTGCAACTCGCAAGAAGTATCAGAAAGCTTTTCGCGACTGCCAATGCCGGTTCGAGCTCCTCGACTTACTTCATTCTCCCCTTCCCTTTCCGGATGGGCACTTTTCGCTCGTTACCTTCTCCGAAGTCCTCGAGCATCTTCCACCGGACCACGTCAATTTCATCCTTCGCGAGATCGCTAGGACCATCCATCCCGGCGGCATTCTCATCGCCTCTTCTCCGAACCAGGGTTCGCTTGAAAATCGTCTGCGGCTTTTCCGAGGCAAAAGCATTTTCGAATTTCCGGATGAACTCCCCTACGCCAAGGGGCTTTATGGGCATATTCGCCTCTATACAACCGCCGAAATGCAATGCGCCATGGCGAAACTAGGACTCACTCTTGGGCTCCGCACACTGGAGTCAAACAACTCAAGTTATCGCGGAACCTCGCGCCGCTCCTGGAAACGGTGGACATATCGCCTTTACGAAGGCCTCGAACAACAATTCACGATCCTTCGCCCTCTTGCCGACACCTGGTATATGGCCTTTCGCAAGAATTCCCACGCGGTAGCGAGTCCCGGCTAACTGCTTCCCGCCATGAGTAAGAGACCGTATACTGTTTCGCGGTTTGCTGACGGCCTGCCTAACTGAAAATCGAGGCGGTTGATCACTTTACCGCGCGAGGTTCCGGAGTGTCCGCGTCTGTTCTAAAATCCAAGATCGACGCGAAGTCGCCTGACTTCGAGAAGAATACGCGCCGCATCATTGATCTCCTTACGCAGCTCAAGAACGAAGAAGAAGAAATCCGCCAGGGCGGCGGCGCAAAAGCGATTGAATCGCAGCATAAAAAAGGCCGGTTGACCGCCCGCGAACGCATCGCCAAGCTGATCGACCCAGGATCACAATTCTTCGAACTGGGAATCTATGCTGCCTACGAAATGTACGAGGATTGGGGCGGCGCGCCATCGGCAGGAACGGTGACCGGGCTCGCCCAAGTCTGCGGGCGCAAATTCATGATTATCGCCAACGACGCCACCGTCAAAGCCGGCGCGTTTTTCCCCATGACCGCGAAAAAAGTAATCCGCGCGCAAAACATCGCCATCGATAATCACATCCCCACGATTTATCTCGTCGATTCCGCCGGGGTTTTTTTGCCGCTCCAGGAAGACGTTTTTCCGGACACCGATGATTTCGGCCGCGTCTTCCGCAACAACGCTGTCATGAGCGCCATGGGCATCCCGCAAATTACCGCCATCATGGGGATGTGTGTTGCTGGCGGTGCCTATCTGCCGGTGATGTGCGATCACATTCTGATGACCGAAGGCTCCGGCTTGTTCCTTGCCGGCCCCGCGCTGGTGCAAGCCGCAATCGGCCAGAAAACCTCCGCCGAAGATCTCGGCGGCGCAAAAATGCACGCGCAGATCAGCGGCACCGTCGATTTCCGCGAGCCGGATGACGACGCCTGCATCGCGCGCATCCGCGCGCTCGTCGACAAAATCGGCGCGCCGAATCCTTCCCCCTTCAGCCATGTGGCCGATCGCGAACCGCTCTATTCCGGCGAGGAAATCTACGGAATCTTTTCAAGCGATCCCGGAAAGCAATACGACATGCGCGAAATCATCGCGCGCATCGTGGACGCCAGCGAGTTCGAGGAATATCGAGCCGAATATGGAGAAACTCTCCTCTGCGGCTATGCACGCATCGGCGGTTGGGCCGTCGGCATCGTCGCCAATCAGAAAAAACACGTGCAGACGCTGGCCCGCGGCTCCGACCAGAAACGCATGGAATTCGGCGGCGTGATCTACACGGAATCCGCGGAAAAAGCGGCGCGTTTCATTCTCGACTGCAATCAGAACCGCATCCCGCTCGTTTTTTTGCACGATGTAAACGGCTTCATGGTCGGCAAGGACGCGGAGTGGAGCGGCATCATCCGCGCCGGCGCAAAAATGGTGAACGCGGTCGCCAACAGCGTTGTTCCTAAAATCACCGTGATTTGCGGCGGAAGTTTCGGCGCGGGAAACTACGCCATGTGCGGCAAAGCCTACGATCCCCGCTTCATGTTCGCATGGCCTACGGCGCGCTTCGCGGTGATGAGCGGCGATGCCGCCGCCGGCACGCTCGTCGAAATCAAACTCAAGCAACTCGAACGCGAAGGAAAAAAGCTTTCCGAAAAAGACAAGAAAGAACTCCACGAATCCGTCCGCGCCACCTATGAGCAACAAACCGACCCGCGCTACGCCGCCGCGCGCCTCTGGGTCGACGCCATCATCGACCCTGCCCACACCCGCGACGCCCTGATCTGGGCTCTCGAAGCCGCCGCCCTGAATCCCGACATCCGCGAGTTCAAAACCGGAGTCCTCCAAACGTGAGCTTCCCTTTACGGACGTCGACTAGTCGAAGGACACAAGTTTTATTCATCGTTTTGGTCACTCCCCTGCTTGTCTGGATGCTCAACCTAGTTTGTGCTATTTGCTTTGATCTGTTGAGAGTGTCGTCTAATCTTTGGGTTGAGCGCATTTGCGGCCACGGTGGATTCCTTTCTGTCATGCTATTTGTTTCGTGTGTTCCCGCACTTCTTTCCGTAGTAGCAATTCCCTTTTCTCTTTTTCGGGACTGGCGAATATGGAAGCAAAGCAACGTACAAAAATAGTGGAATGTCCGCGGGATGCCTGGCAGGGATTGCCAGACGTAATTCCTACGGAACAGAAAGCAGAGTATCTTCGCGAGCTTGTGCTTGCGGGATTCAAGCACATTGACGCCGTGAGTTTTGTTTCGCCCAAGCACGTGAAGCAGATGGCCGACAGTGAGGAAGTGATGGCGAAATTCAACGCTTCCCTTCCGTCCGGCGTCGAAGCTCCGGAAATCATCGGCATCGTCGTGAACGAAAAAGGATTGGAGCGCGCGCTGGCAACGCCGGGAGTGACCACGATTGGATATCCTTACTCGATCTCGGCGTATTTTCGACGCGCCAATGCCAACATGACCCGCGCCGAATCCCGCGCGCTCGTCGAAAAGCTCCGAAAAGAAACAACCGCGGCGAAACGCGACTTGGTGATTTATATTTCGATGGCGTTTGGAAATCCCTATGATGAGCCGTGGGGCGCGGAAATCGTGCAGGACACGCTCGAGTGGCTGAAAGATATTCGCGTGCGGACCGTATCCCTCGCGGACACCGTCGGAACCGCCTCGCCAAAACTTGTAGGAGATTTGTACCGCGAAGTGAAAGAGCACGTAGCCGGCATCGAGCTGGGAGTACACTTGCACAGCCGGCCGGAAAATGCCGAAGAAAAAATCATGGCCGCGTACGAAGCGGGCTGCCGCCGCTTCGACGGCGCTTTGACCGGCCTCGGCGGGTGCCCTTTCGCGGGAGACGATCTCGTGGGAAATATCCCGACCGAGCAGGTGATCGCGGCCCTGCGCAAAGCCGGAGCCGACCCCGGAATCGATAGCGCGCGTCTCGCAAAAGTCTTAGCATTGACGAATGAAATTCGCGCCAAGTATGCGCACACCCCGATGGTGAATTGAGGAGGAGTTCTCGCCATGTACTCGACACTTCTTCTCGACATTTCCGGCAAGGTCGCGCTCATCACGCTGAATCGCCCCGACAAGCGCAATGCGATTTCGGCGCAGATGATCGCCGATTTGCAATCCGCGCTCGATGCCATCGAGAAAAGCCACGCACGCGTGGCGATTCTGACCGGCGCGGGCAAAGCCTTCTGCGCCGGCATGGATCTCGAGATGCTCGCCGCGATCGCGAAACAATCGCCCGCGGAAAACCAGGAAGATTCGCGGCGTATCGCAAAAATGTTGCGCCGCATCTGGAGTTTCCCCCGCCCGCTCATTGCCGCAGTGAATGGCGCAGCGTACGCCGGCGGCTGCGGCATTGCCACGTTGTGCGATTTCACGCTGGCATCGTCCGAAGCCAAATTCGGATACACCGAAGTGAAGATCGGCTTTCTCCCCGCCATCGTTTCCGTTTTTCTAACGCGGCAGATCGGAGAAAAACGCTCGCGCGATCTTCTCCTGACCGGGCGCATCATCGATGCCACGGAAGCGAGAGAATACGGGTTGGTGACCGAAGTATTCCCGGCTGAGCGGCTCATGGACGCGGCGCGCGAACTTGCCGACACGCTAATTGCCGCGAGCCCGAGCAGTCTCTCGCGAGCGAAGCGGCTGCTGGTGTCTGCGGTCGCGAACAGCGTGGACGCCGACCTGGAACGCGCGATCCTCGAAAATGCGCGCATCCGCTGCACTCCCGATTTCAAGGAAGGCATCACGTCTTTTCTCGAAAAACGGAAACCCGTCTGGCAGGGCGAGTCCGAATAAGCGAAATGAGAACGATCGAACATTACGACGTGACTGTACGTGTGCGCTACGCGGAGACCGATCAGATGGGCGTGGTGTACCATGCCAACTATCTGGTGTGGTTCGAGGTCGGCCGCGTCGAGCTGATGCGCGCGCTCGGCGCCGAATACAAGCAGATGGAAGCCGAGGACGACTGCCGCATTGTCGTTACCGAAGCGCATTGCCGTTATCTCTATCCTGCAAAGTACGATGAAGTCCTGCGCATCCGTGCCAAAGTGACCGAATCGAAAAACCGGCTCATCCGGTTCGGGTACGAAGTATTCCGCGATTTCGACGCGCAATTGCTCGCCACGGGTGGAACGACGCACGTCATCTGTGGCAGCAACGGCAAACCCAAAATGCTGCCGGAAAAATATCGCGCGATTTTTGACGGGCTCGCGGCGCACGACCACAAGCGGAGCAAAGAATGAGCATCGCCCTCACCGGCAACGACTTGACGTTTGAGCAGCTCCATCGTGTGGCCTTGCACGGCGAAGCTGTGGGACTCGCGTCTTCGGCGATCGAGCGGATGAACGCTTCTCGCGCGGTGGTCGAGCGCGTGGTGGCGAGCGGGACGACCGCGTACGGCATCAACACCGGTTTCGGCAAACTTGCCTCCGTGCGCATTTCCTCCGAGCAGGTGCGCATGCTGCAAGTGAATCTGGTGCGCTCGCACTCCTGCGGTGTTGGCGTGGCCCTGAGCGAAGCGGAGACGCGCGCGATGATGCTGCTTCGCGCAAACGCTCTCGCGAAAGGATTGAGCGGCATCCGTCCGGTGGTGGTGGACACGCTCTGCGCGATGCTGAACGCCGGCGTGCACCCGGTGATTCCTTCGCAAGGCTCCGTGGGAGCCTCGGGCGACCTTGCGCCGTTGGCGCATCTCGCGCAGGTGGTGATTGGCGAAGGCCGCGCCGTGCACAAAGGCGAAATCCTGGACGGCGGCGAAGCCCTGTTCCGCGCTGGAATTGCGGTGGTCGCGCTCGAAGCAAAGGAAGGCCTTTCTCTCCTCAACGGCACGCAAGGGATGCTGGCGCTGCTGAGCCTGGCGCTGCGTGAAGCGGACATTCTTGTGGACACCGCGGACGTGGCGGCGGCGCTGACGCTCGATGCGCTGCGCGGAAGTCCAGCCGCTTTCGATGCGCGCATCATGCACGCGCGGGCGTATGCCGGCGCGGCGCTGACGGCGCGAAACCTGGCGCATCTCAACGAAGGCAGCCAGATTCGCGAATCGCACCGCGCGGCGGAAAAGGATCCGCGAGTGCAGGACGCCTACAGCCTGCGGTGTACGCCGCAGGTTCACGGAGCCGTCCGCGATTCGCTGGTGCAGGCACGCGAGATTGCTTCCGTCGAACTGAACAGTGCGACCGACAATCCTCTGGTCTTCGTGCGTGACGCGCAGAATGGCGACATCCTGAGCGGCGGAAATTTTCATGGCCAGCCGCTGGCCATGGCCGCGGACCAGGTCGCCGTGGCGCTGGCGACCCTCGGCGGAATTTCCGAGCGGCGCATCGAGCAGATGACCAATCCTCTGACCAGCATGCTGCCGGCATTCTTGACGCCCGAGCCGGGACTCAATTCTGGCTTCATGATCGCGCAGGTAACGGCGGCGGCGCTGACCAGCGAGAACAAGGCGCTGGCAACGCCGCATTCCGTGGATTCGATTTCGACCTCCGGGAATCAGGAGGATTACGTTTCCATGGGAATGAGCGGTGCGCGACGGCTCGATCGCATGCTGAAGAATTTGCGCCACACCGTCGCCATTGAGCTTTTGTGCGCGTGCCAAGGAATCGATTTGCTGACGCCGCTGCAAACCGGCACCTTGGCGAAAAAAGCGTATGCCGCTGTGCGCGCAAAGTCGCGCATGGTCGCCTCCGACCGCCCTTTGGCCACGGATATTGAGGTCGTGGCGGCTCTCACTGCCGACGGCGCATTCTCGGCCATCCTGCGGTAAGGCGGAAAGTATCCTCATCGGATCCAAGAGAGATCCTTCGACTCTCTCCAGCCGCTCAGGACAGCTATCCGAAGAGGATAGCTGGTTAACAATAAGAACTCTGCCCCCCGGGTTTTTTGTAAGTGTTGCTGCTAAAGGACTTAGGTGTTCTGTAAGTTCTTTAGAATCAACACTTGTGGACATCCTGTAAGTGTTGATTCTAAATAACTTGTGTTGCCCAAGGATTCCTCGCGCGAAGGGCGCGCGAAGCGGCAGATGTCTCGGCGCAAAGGGCGTGTGAAGGGGCAGAGTTCCTCGTGCAGGCGGTTGGCAAAGACGCGGGAATCCAGGGGAGTTCGAGACAGGAATCTCGGAAATTGAGTAGGGGCATGGCAGTAGAAGTTGCGAGAGGCAAGGGCTCGCGAAAAGGACGGGTCGTGGTGCCGAGTTCATAACAGATCTTAGCGCAGATTTCTTTTACTGTCAAGGTAATTCTTTTAATGGTATCGTTCGAATGAGATGATACGCCGTAAGTGAAGGATGGTGAAGGGATTACTGCGTCGCGCTATGGGAAGTAGCGGGGGAATGGCCGACCCTTTCAAGAACCGAAAGGGTCGGGCACCCTCGCGACTGTAAGTTTGGGTTCATTTAGTGCTGATCCTGGGCACGTGGTAAGGAACAACAATCTGTGGGTCACCCACCCAGGAGGCTCCTAGTGGGTGACCTGTACCCTGCGGAAGTTAAGTGTGCGCCACCCACCTTCCTTCGGACTAATCGCGGGTGCGGGCATGGCCTACGTCGGAAAACACTTCTGCCCACTGTACAAGTAAGCGGCCTCTGTCGGCGGTTCAGGCGGGGAATCGCTTCCCCGCCTGTCCTAGTTTGACATTTCACTTTACAGGACAACCTCTGCAAGATAAAAGTTTGGTATTGCGTAGCAAGGGGCTCACCGTGGGATTCAAAAATTGGTGGCAAAGAACGTCGCTGGAGCCTCTGCATACGGTGAGGTGATGGGGCGAGAGTGTGTGAAAAACGGCATCGTGCTCGGGCGAACTCTCTACGTAGGTCACGGCTTCCGCGCAACACCTTCGGATAGGTATATTTTTGAAGACGACGAACAGATGCGGTCAGAAGGTTTCAAACTCTACTGTCCAGACCCGATGAACAGACCAGCAATGGAAGACTCTTCTGAGCTATCACTACACACCCGTGCTGCGGGTATTGCGCTTGCTGTTCAGTCGAGCTTAGCCGCAGCTTCCAATTTCATGCGCCGAAGCGACGCGAACCGTGGAGACTTTTGCCGTTCGGTAGGGGCAGAATCCAAAACTGCATTGACTCAACTAAACTCAGGGATAACGATGGAGCGAGTGCTTCGCTTCGTCAACTTACCTACGCCCGAAGGAGTTTCCAAAGTTCTGACTCTGGAGAAGCCGGGAACAAACGACCTATTGGGTGTCTATCTTGAGGAGTTGAGTAAGCATACTATTAAAGGTTCGTTCGGATTTCAACGAACTGGAGTTTTAGGTTTCGATTTGGTCGCAGTTCCGCTTGTGCAAGAGACGGTGCAAAAGATACGAGCAGCTTGTGAGAACTTTCATTGGTGAATACCTTTGAGGAACAACAGGAAACAGAGCGGTTGATAGAGGAACGGCTTGCCCGCCGAGCCGAACTTAGGAAAGCTGAAACTTGGAAACACAAGCTCTTCGGCAGTGGGACTGTTACAGCTAAAAACCCAACCGGACGGTATGGCTATGTGGTCGAAGCCATGGTCTTGCTGGTCGGAATCCCTGTCTTGGGCCTGCTGTACCATTTGAGTTTCACTTGGTTAGCGATTCCAATGGTTCTGATTGCTTATGGAGTTTCCAGACTCGTCGTGAGAGGAAAAAGGCGATAGTAGAGCTTGGATGGAATTGGGAGGCATCTATCGACAAACCGGCGAGCGTGATGTTGGAATTCTCTAAAATAAACCAACCTCTTTGGTGGGCGATGGTACTGGATACCCAAAATTGCAAACCATATGAGTTTGGTGACGGCCTAGTGTCCGTAGCACTTCCTGTAAACAGCTTCAGGTTGGAAGATCAGCAATACCTTAAGATTCGCATAAAAAGTAAAGCCCACAATGTAGTGGTAGTGGCGTGGATTCCAAGGAGCATTGTCGTGGGGATAGTAGAAGGCAAAACGCCGAAGAGTGCCGCCTACTCTTTCGCGGGCACAGCGCAATCTACGAAGAGTACTCTTGATAAAAGGTGAAGTGCATTTTATAAGTGAGGCATCGTGCAGGCTGGGCGAACCCAACGCGGACTTTCCGAACGGACAACTTCGGGCCTTTTATGCCCGCCCTGCTTATCTTACGTACGCTAAGAAATAGATCTGAATTCGGCTTCCGACCCCACATCTGCATAAGGCTTCCCGGTACGGCTCCTTGCCTTCACGTTCGGCTACTTTTTCAGTGAGGATTTGGTGTGTGCTATTTCGTCTTGGATGTACTGCTCGATGATATGCGGATCCACTGTGGAAGAAATCATTTTCTCAATGCCTGGTGAAGCGGCGGATTGTCCAGCCCAGGAAGAAGAGGATGGCGCCGGTGGCGGCGACTTGTAAACGCGGCGGATTGATCCACGATTGGTCGATGTCTTTTCCAACGTTGAGGAGGGGCCAGAGGAGGAGCGAGCCGGCGCCAAAGTCCTGGACGAGTTGAGCAGCTTGGGCCGGAATTTGCGGGAGGGCTTTCCTATTGGAGGATGAAGACAGATCGGCCAGGTCGCTGTCTGAAAGCCCCAAGCCTTCGGAGGATTTTCGAAAAAGAAAGATGCCTTTGGTGAAGAGTGTGAGTGAGCCGAGGGCAAACACGAGCGGAGTCGTGGTGAATTTGGTCTCCGGAGGAGAGAAGATCCAGAACGAAGCAGCCGCGGCACCGATAATTAGATAGACCGTGGCGCGTCGCGGATGGTATTCGAGGTCGCCGGCAAAGTTTTCCAACAGGAATTCGCGAAGGTTCACGCGCCGAATATACCGCAAAACAGGCAAGGGTCACAAAGAAGGGTGAACGTACCCGCGACACGACATGAAGACACGACTAGGGCAGGAGCCATTTACCCAGCGGCTTACGCGCTGGGCTAACTTCTGGCGCGCCTACGGCGCTGGCAGGCTAATGGCCAGGGCTGAAGCCCAATGAGGAGTGACTTCGCGTGTCGCGACGCCCAAGGGCGCCGCTCCCCTGACTGAAGGTCAGGGGCTCCCACCGAAGATGCCTGCTTCAAGGTTTGGGGTTGAGGATGGATTGCCAGTTGAGGATGGCGTTCCAGACGAGGCGGTGGTCGCCGCGGTTGAGGTCGCGGTGGAGCGGGTTGAAATTGAAGGAGATGACGTGGCCGCGGCCGGCGGGGAGATCGAGGATGGCAGGGCGGCCAATGAGTTGTTCTTCGCCCCAGGCCTGTCCGCTGACGACGAACGACGTGGCGCTGTTGTCGCCCCATTCGAGGACGATGCCGGAGCGGTCCTCGGGGCCGTCGAGGCAGGTGGTGCAGTAGGCCATGCGGAGCCAGCGGCGCGGCGGGTCGTAGAGCGGGAAATTCTGGCGGAAGACGTGGGTGCGGGCAGGATAGCCGTAGGCCAGGGGATGATCGGGGCGGTCGAAAGTGACGCGGACGTGGGCGCCGGGAGTGCGCGTAGCGACGTTCTGGGAGGCAGCGGAGGAAGCGACTCCACCTCCTTGGGTACTGCGTGGAACACCGCCAGCGACGCGGCGGACTCCGCGGACGATGCCGCCTTCGAGCGCCAGCATCGAACCGCTGCCCAAGGTAACGAGCAGGCCGCCATCCTCGACGAAGCGCTGGATTTGCGCGAGGCCTTCCCAGCCAATGCCGCCGGTGATGTCATCGGACTCGGCGGGGGTGCCAAAGCTGGGGGTCTCGGGAGTCTTTTTGAACGGCATGGGGCCCCAAGCTTTGGGGAGGCCCTGGATTTGCTCGGCGAGCTCGAGATCGACGTGGCCGTAGAGGAGAACGTCAATTTTGTCGCGAAGTTTTCCGGCGCGAATGTCTTCATCGCGCAGGTAAGTGTAGGGGACCTTGCGTTGGTCGAGGGAGTAGCGAATCCAGCCGATGGTGTCAGTGTCCGCCCAAGGAACCCAGACGCCGATGCGCGCAGGTTTGGCGGGATGGCGCGGGACGTCCGGGACGGCGGGGACACTGGTGAAGTCGAGGCCTAATTCGGCTGCGCAGGCGCGGACGGCTTTAGCGAGGGCGTCCTGCGCGGGAATGATCCAGGAACCGGCGGGAAAGTTCATGCCGGCGGCGTGAAAACTGTGCTCGGCAATTTCGAGAGCGAAATTGGCGAGACGATAGCGGGCGGCAAGGAGACCTTCCTGGCCGGTGTCTTTGAGGAGAAAAACAGGGCCGGAACCTTCGACGGTGCCAGCGGGATGTGGAGCTTCGCTGACCGGACTGAGGGATGCGGCGCGAACGGAGGCGTCGGCGGTCGGGATGGCCTGCAAACGATAGTGCGCGGGCAACTCCCAGGAGACGTCGTCGTAAGGCTCGCTGCCGTCCTTGGAGTAGTGCTGGGGAGTCAGGAGATCGACCGCGTAATTACGATAAGGCTGATCGAGACGCACGACGTAAGTGCCGGCAGGAAACGCGCCTTCTTTTAGATTGAGCGGAGACTGCGCGCGGCCGACTTCGATGTGCTGGCCGAGGAGGCGGCCGACCATTTGCGCGACGCGCGAAGGGTCGCCCTGGTCGGCGGGGATAAGAAAAGCGTAAGGCGACGCGTTGACACCTTTTTGCCACGAGTCCCAGCCCTTTTTGTAAAAGTTGCGGAGCATCTCTTTTGCGCCACGCGCGCTGTAATCGAGCGCGGCGAGCGCGGCGGTTTCCTGATAGTTGAGATTGTCGCGGGCCGACCAGGTCACTTCACCGCTCGGAGGAGGCAGGGGGCGGTACCACTCCATGGAAGATTCGGAAGGCTCGACGGCGCGGCGGAAAGTTTCGGCGGAACCGTTGCCGAAGGTTTCGTAACCGCGGCCGATGCTGTTGTGATTCATGGCGACGGAGTCGAGATAAAGGTGGGCGAAGGCTTCGCCGAAATTCCACGTCGAGACCCCGGGCATGCCGAGAGCGGTCATGGTCTGGACTTCGTGGAAGCTGAGTTCGAGGAATTCCGTGTAGGTGATGGGATCGATGTTGGGATTGTAGGGGCCGGTGCCGTTCCAGGTCATCAAGAGAGGGACGCCTTCGTGGAGGTCGTGGACGACGGTGGGATGCCATTCGTGAAACATACGGTGGACGGCCTTGGTGGTTTCGTGAGTTTGCTGATGGGTGTCGCGGTTGATGTCCACGAAAGCGTACTTGGACCAGTACGGAGGAGACTGGCGCGGAAGCGTGGCGAAATCGGTCTTGCCCTTGAGATAGCGATAGAACCAATCGACCACTTTGTCGCGGCCGTCGGGATTGGAAATGGGATTGATGAGGACGACGAGGTTTTCGCGGATGCGGCGAATCATGGGAAGTTCGGAAACAGCGAGACGGTAGGCGAGCTCGAGAGTGGCTTCGGTCGAGCCGGTCTCGTCGGAGTGGAGAGCGGCGTTGAAGTAATAGATGGGGCGCGCGGCGGCGATGAGTTTTTCGGCGGCGGCGGGATCGGTGCGGCGGGGATCGGCGAGCGACGCGGTCGCGGCTTTCAGGCGACCCAGATCGCGGATGCCGGCTTCGTCGGCGACGGCGAGCATCAGGATTTCGCGGCCTTCTTCGCTGCGGCCGATGGTGAAAAGGCGGACGCGGGGTGAAGCGGCGGCGAGGGCGCGGAAGTAGGCGTAGGTCTTGACGGTGCCGGCAAGTTCGCCAGGCGCGCCGGGAATCCGCCCGAGGAAGGCGCGGGGCGAAGGCACGGTGGACGATTGCGGAAGATAGGAAACCCAAGGCGAAAGAAAATGCGGGTCGCCGGTGGCGAAGGCGATAGCTTCGACGGAGCCGGGCTCGGGGACTTCAGGAGCGGTAGGAGAGACCGATTGCGCTGCTGTGGTGACGGCAGAAAGGAGAGCAAGAAATGCGAGCACAGACCGGGTCATGCGGGCCTCCGCCCTCGAATTGTGTGCAAGCTGGTGCAGCTTGAGGTTGAGGGTGAGCGGAGTGTATCACCGGGGAAAGAAATGGGGCTAGGGCGGAGGAAAGCGGAGTCGCAGGTCAAAAGGACAGTGCTACTCAGGTCACGGGTGAGGGGGAAAGAATGGTGAGGGTTCGGAAAGGCTGCGAAAATGTAAAAAATGCCCGAATTACTACAAGAAGAGCAACTGGAGGCAATCCCAACCAGTCCGGCAGCGAATCCTGGGGAGGACCGGCAGCGCGGAATGAAGCTGCTGCAATACGCAGTGACGATCGCACTCAGCGCGTTCCTACTTTTTCAAGTGCAACTGATCCTGGGGAAGTTTCTCCTGCCGCTGTTTGGCGGAACGCCGGCGGTGTGGAACACCTGCCTGCTGTGTTTTCAGATTTTATTGCTGCTGGGCTATAGCTACGGGCACGTCCTGGGAAACGCGCGCAGCTGGCGCGTGCAAGGGCGGGTGCATGCGGCGCTGCTGCTGTCATCGTTAGTGCTTCTCGGGGTGCTGTGGGTGAAATGGGGTTCGCCACTAACGCCGGGGAGAGAGTGGCGGCCACAGCCGAACGACAATCCGATAGTGAAAATCCTGGAACTGCTTGGGGTAACAGTCGCGCTTCCCTTCTTCTTGTTGTCGACGACCGGACCGCTGCTGCAGAGGTGGCTGACGGTCGGCGGAGGTAAGAGATCGCCGTACCGGTTGTATGCATTGTCGAACGCGGGATCGCTGCTGGGGCTGCTCAGTTATCCCTTTTTGATTGAATGGAGTTTGACGCTGAAACATCAGGCGTGGGTGTGGTCGTGCAGCTATGTTGCGTTTGCCGTGATGGGAGTGGCGATCGCGTGGCGGCATGGCAGTTCTGAGAGCGGGCGGGATGTTCCGCGCCTAAAGGATGAGGAGAATTCGCAGGAGACTGGCGCGCCGGGTAGGTTGCGTTATTTGCTCTGGATGGGACTGAGCACCTGCTCGACGACGATGCTGCTGGCATCGACGAACTTGTTGTGCCAGGACATCGCGGTTATTCCCCTGCTATGGGTGGTGCCGCTGAGTTTGTATCTTCTGTCTTTCATTTTGACGTTCGACAGCAACCGCTGGTACCGGAGGAAAATATTCTGGCCGCTGTATTTCCTGGTACTCGGCGCGGTGATGAAGACCACGTTCAACGAAAGCCACGGTGAAACGATTTTTCTGATTGCGCTGTACTGCGTGACTTTATTCACGGTGTGCATGGTGTGTCACGGAGAGCTGGCGCGGTCGAAGCCAGAACCGCGACGATTGACAGGGTTCTACCTGATGGTGGCGCTGGGAGGAGCTCTGGGCGGAGCATTCGTCGTGTTAGTGGCGCCGCACGTGTTTCTGGGTTTCTGGGAATTTCACGTGGGACTGATCGGATGCGGCTTTCTGTTGTTGGCGGCGTACGCCCTGAGAAAGCCTGCAACGGCGGGCAAGCCCGACCAAGAACCGGTGAACGGGATTTGCACGGTTGCGCTGATAGTGCTGACGACGTTTCTGATTCCGCAGCTTGGGAGCTTCATTCCGAATTTTGAAACCTGGCCAGTCGTGAATCACGAATACTACACGGGACCACTATGTGTCCTGGTTTATTTGATCTGGCGGGTCGCAAAGCGAGGAAAACAGAAAAAAGCGGAGATCCCGCAAACGACTCCACTTGAGTGGAAACCTGCTGCGAGCCTGCTCTTGCTGGGGATGTTTGCGATCTTTGCGTACAGCTATACGCAACTGGCAGGGACGCACGCGCTGTTCCGGGAAAGAAACTTTTTCGGAGCGAAGTTTGTCGCGGATAATTCCGACACGGTGATGCTGGTGAGCGGGAGCACGGTGCATGGATTCGAATACAAGGACCCCGAGCAGCGCCGCACGCCGACGAGCTACTATCGCAGAGAGAGCGGAGTGGGGCGCGTCTTGCGCGACTACCCGAGGGGCGAGGACGGGAAGGGCCGATTACGCGTGGGGCTGATCGGAATGGGCGCGGGCACGCTGGCCGCTTACGGGTGGCCGGGAGATGTCTATCGTTTTTATGAGATCGATCCGGCGGTGATTGCACTTTCCGAGGGTGCGAGACCCTATTTTCATTTTGTGCAAGACTCCGCGGCCAGGGTGGACACAGTGTTAGGAGATGCGAGGTTGTCACTCGAAACTGAAGCGGCGCGAGGCGAACTGCAGGAGTTCGATGTGCTTGCGGTGGACGCTTTCAGCAGCGATTCGATCCCGGTGCACCTGCTGACGCGGGAGGCCGCCGGCGTCTATCTAAAACACATGCGCGGGCGCAATGGGGTGCTGGCGTTTCATGTTTCGAACCGGTATCTGGATCTGGATCCGGTCATTGTCGGGCTGGGCCAAGCGTCTGGATTGAGCGCGGCGGAGGTGCGAATCGAGTCGAGCAAGTGGATATTGCTCAGCGCCAATCCGGAAATGTTGCGATTGCCCGACCTCGCGGAAATCGCTGCCCCCGTGAAGCTGCGGAAGAAGGCGGTCTTGTGGACCGACGATTACAGCAACCTGTTTGAGGTGGTGCGGCGTCCAGGTTCGTGACAATTCTCCTCTGCTGTAGGCCGCAAGCAGGCGTTCGCTAGAAATTTTTCTTCGCGATGCGGGGCCAGGAGAGGAATTCCTCTAAGGTCTCCGCGACCTTTTCGTTTCCCCAAGGATCGTGGCAGGCAAAGAAAACCGGGACATCATTACGGCGTTCTGCATCGACGGGAACCCAGTAGAAATTCCCCATGCCGTCTCCAGCAAAACAACAGCCCTTGCCGAATTCCGTAAGGTCAGTAGTGAGCTCCTGGTCTTGTTTATGCAGAGGGACAAAATCCTCGATCCACCAAGAACGTTTGCTTGAATCTGCGGCGGGAACCTGCACCTCGGAGCGGGCGCTCAGCAGAAGGCCGGAGTCTGCGTACATATCAAGAAGCTTCTGCGGAAGCAAGCCGTCGCAGAGAGCTTCCACCTCCCGGACATTTGGATGAAGCATTCGCTGACGCCACGCTTCCCGGCGGGCATCACGTTGGGACCCAATTTCACGCCGCCTGTACCTTCGCAACTTGTCGCGGGTCCAAAGGATAAGCATTGGAAACAGGACGAGCAGTGCAAAAATGGCCAGAAGGGTGAAGAAGGTATCGCGCATATCAGGAATGATGACACGGAACGAACTGAGCCGAGGTCGATATCCGATGGGCGAACTTACGCGAGAGCGGAACGGAAGAAGGAGAGCATATTGTAGCCGGCGAGATAGGAGAAGGGCGCGAGTTCGAGGGAATAGTGACCGCAGGGGAGCCTAAGCGTGCGGGGATGCGCACCGTGGCGGCGGAGAGAGGCGAGCATCTGCTCGGTAAGTTCCGGCAACATCGTCGGGTCGTATTTCCCGTACACCATAAAACAATTGCGGCCGGCACCTTGACCACGCTCGACGTAGGGCATGGGGCTGATGGGCGCCCAGAAGTCGCGGAGTTCGTCGACGGTGACCCGGTGACGCAGGCTTTCCCAGACGTGCGTGGTGGTCATGCCCTGACTGACGACATCGGCGAAATAGGTGGAGACGTGGAAGAAGCCGCCGGCGCGGACAGCTTCGTCGTGGACCAGAGTGATGTAGCCGACGGAAGAGCCGATGCTGGTGCCGAGAATGCCGAGGCGAGTGTAGCCTTGCTGCTCGAGCCAGCGAAGACAGCGGCGGGCGTCTTGCACGGCTTGGCGATTGGCCTGAAGGGTGAGGCCGATGTTGGGGCCGCAGATTTGGTCGGCGCGCTCATGGCCGCGAGCCATGCGGCGGTTGTGATAAGGCAAGCTCATTTTTAGCGCGGTGATGCCGACGCGCTGGAGCCATTCGCACAGGCCATCCTGACCGTGCCATTTGGCATTCCAATTGGGCAGCACGAGGACGGCGGGGCTAATTTTGTGTAGCCCGTGGGAGCTACCGTTCCTGGCAGGAAAATAGCGGGCGTGGACGGTATTGTTTTCCGGCCATGGGGATTCGACAGAGCTGGTAAAGGTTAGGACAAATTCTTTTTCGCCCGGAGTCACGAAGGGACCGGTGACGCGGTAGTCGGTGGCGGGAGAGGTGGAATACCAATCCTTGCTGGTTTCGATGGCCCAGCGAGAGTAGTCGCGCAAAAAAGCGCGGGGATTGGCGTCGTGGGCGGTGCCGCCGATGTGTTCGAGGCCCCAATGGAAGGGCTGGACGCGGCGATTGTCGTCGGTGGTCCAGCGGCGGTGCTCGTAGCGGCGGATTTTTTGTTCGAACCAGCGCATAAAAAGAAGTCCGCTCTTAGTTTACAGGCGTCAGAGAAGAAAGGGAAAAGAGCAAACCGCGTTCGATTACTTGACTGATTGCCAAGCTGGAGCGCGGAGGAACTGTGGCTATGGGCGAACAATAAGAGGCCGACACGAAGGCCACCGCTACACAACTAAAGGGAAAAGGCACCTGTCTGCGCCAGGCGGGCCCGAGACGGGCTACGGCCTAGAATCGCACGCACATTTCATCTCGATGACGGCAGACGTTGAGATCCTTCGGCTACCCTTGCCGGGTCGCCTCAGGATGACATCAAGTCGAGGGGATCTCGTCCGGAATTTGTGAGAGAAGCGGTTTAGGGATGGGGCACGCGGGAAGCGGGGCCGGTTGAGAGGGCAGAGTGAGTGTGGGAGAGTACTAAGTACGGCTGAAAAGCGGCCAGCAAAACTGTGGTCATCACTTTCTTTTTTCTTTTTGGGATTGTGCTGGGGAGCTTCCTGAATGTTTGCATCACGCGCATTCCGGAGGGCCTATCGATTGTGCGACCGGGATCGCGCTGTCCAAGATGCGAGACGCCGATCAAGCCGTACGACAATGTGCCCATTCTCGGCTGGATTTTGCTGCGCGGCAAATGCCGGTCGTGCGCGTTGCCAATTTCGCCGATGTACCCGCTGGTGGAATTGCTGACGGGGCTTCTGTTCGTGGCGTGCTACCTGAGCTTCGGGCTGGGGCCCGCGACATTCAAGTGGGTCGTTTTTTCGTGTTTGATTGTGGTGCTGACAATAACGGATTTGCGCGTGCGCATGTTGCCGGATGTGGTGAACTGGCCTGGCTTCGCGGCGGGACTGATCTTTGCGGCTTTCGTTCCGTTGAACGACGGCACTACGTTGTCATTGGCAGGAAGGTTCGGGCTGCTGCCGCCGCCGCAGGCGGTTCTGGGTGTCCTGGATGCGCTGCTAGGCGCGGCCTTCGGGAGTTTTTTACTGTGGGGATTTGCAGCGATGTATAAGTTGGTGCGGGGACATGAAGGAATGGGCATGGGAGACGTCAAAATGATGGCGATGGTCGGCGCCTTCCTGGGACTGCGTTGGACATTTCTAACGATTCTGGTGGGAACGCTTCTGGGAAGCATCATCGGGATTGCGGTGATTCTCGGATTGTATGCAGGCGGGTGGAAAAAACAGGTGGCTGAAAGGGCAAGCAGGCGGGGCCTTGGAAGCGTAAGCGCGCTGCGGTGGGCGATTGCGAGGCAGTATCAACTGCCCCTGGGGACGTTTCTGGGAATTGCGGCGCTGCTGATCGTTTTCTTGACGCCGCTGGCTATGAAGGTACTGTCGTTCCCGCCGGTGATTTGAGGCGGGTATCCAAAGAACTGGTGAAGGACCACCCGTGAGTAAAACAGTCTAGGTTGGGATTCTTCGGGCATCCTCGTCGGATGCCCTCAGAATGACAACTCATGATCCTCCACCATAGTCTGAAGCCGGGCTAACAAAAAATAGCAAGAGCCGAGAGGGCGTTCGAGGATCGAAGATGATAGGGGCATTACAAACCGGAGGCACAACGCACGGATGGTTGTTCGTGGGCGGAGCACTGCTGGTTGTGCTGATCGGCGTGCTGCTTGCTTCGGCGCTCCTGCGGCGTTTTTTTCAGAATACACGCGACGCGCAGAGGAACATTCTTACCGCATCTCCCAGCACCGAGAATGCGTCGGCGTTCATGGCCGCATCCATGCAAGCGGTGATTCAGCAGTTGCGTGAACAGGAAAAGGAACTAGAGCGGCTGCACCGGCTGGAGAAAGAACGCGCTCAGCAGACGGAGAAGCTGAGCGAAGAAGTGACGCGCAACATGCCCGCAGGATTGCTAGTGGTGAACTCGACGGGAATCATTTCGAGCGCCAACCCCGCGGCCGAACAAGCCCTAGGCGCACAAGGGCTCGGATATCGACGTTACAGCGAAGTGCTTGGTGAGTCTTCAGAACTTACCCATTTACTGGCCGAGTGCCTGGCGACAGGAAAGATATTTCGACGTGAGCAAGTGGAATACACCGTTCCGAGCGGGGAAAAAAGGCATCTCGGAGTGACCATCTCACCGATCCGGCGGGGCAGTGAGAAAATCAGCGGAGTGCTCTGCCTGCTGAGCGACCTTACGGAACTGGCCATGTTGCAGAGGCAGGTGCAGTTGAAGGAGAACCTGGCGGCGCTGGGGGAACTCTCCGCGGGAATCGCGCACGAATTCAAGAACGCCCTAGCAACGATTTCAGGCTACGCACAGATGATTCGGGGCGAGGGGGTGAGCGGGGAAACGTCAGAGTATGCCGATCAGATCCTCGAGCAGACGCGAAACATCACGCATGTGGTGACGGAATTCTTAAAATACGCGAGGCCGCTGGAGATTTCGAGTGAAACAGTCACAATGGGAGAGGTGGTGGAGCGGGTCGTGACGGAGGTGGGAGAAGCCAATTCCCAGGTGCGTATCCGGTTTGAGGGAAAATTTGGGGAAGTGGCGGGAGACGAAGGGCTATTACGGCAAGCTTTGCTGAACTTGGCGCGGAACGCGGCGGAAGCTTGCTCGGATGCAGCGAGCGGCGGCAAGGTGCTCGTCCGGGGAGAAGTTGTGTCCGGGGAAGAGTTGGGATTTCAGAGGATTACGATCTTCGACAACGGACCGGGTATCGCCAGAGAGGCATTGCCGAAGCTGTTCCGGCCGTTTTTCACGACGAAGGCGAATGGAACCGGCTTAGGACTTGCAGTGGTGCAAAAGATTATCGTGCAGCACGGAGGGCAGGTGGAGGCACGGAATCGGGAAGAAGGCGGCGCTGCGTTTATTGTTACGTTACCGGTGTACCGAAGCGTGCCGGAAGCAGTAGAATCGAAGCGAGAAAGCATCTAGGAAAGCAGCGGGGATGCAGCCCGCGGCCTAAAGGAAGGTCGATATGCGTTTGACAGCTTGGCTGAAATCGCCGGCGCTGCTTTGTATGCTGTGCGTGGCGGCGTGGCCCATGGCGACCCAGTCTCAGCAACAAGGACAGGGGCAGCAGCCGGCAACGGATCCCTTGGCCGAAGCGGCGCGCAAAGCCCGCGAGCAGAAAAAGGCAGAGGCTAAACCGAAGAAGGTTTATACGGACGACGATTTTCGCAGTGCGCCACCGCCTGCGGCTGCCTCGGGCGAGAAAGCAGGAGCGGCGGCGAAGGCCGGAGCAAAAGGCGCTGAGGGGACCGCGCAGACGGCCAAAGACGAAAAGAAGGAAGGGGCGCCGGGGGAAGACGAAGAGACGAAATGGCGCAAGCGCTTCAAGGAAATGCACAACAAAATCGCGCAGGCAGAAGAAGAGCTAAACATCCTGCAGCGGGAGTTGAATAAGGGACAAGTGCAGTATTACAGCGACCCGCAAAAGGCGCTCGCCGAACAGAACAGCCGGAAAGACATCAACGAGAAAACGGAAAAGATTGACACGAAGAAAAAAGAGATCGAACAATTGAAGCAGGATTTGAGCAACATGGAAGACGCGCTTCGCAAATCCGGCGGCGATATTGGATGGGCCCGGGAATAGCGATTCCCTTCCCTGATAGAACGGAAGCGCATGTCCGCGCGCTGGATCTTTTCACCAAACTACTGAGCTGCTTCATAACACCGCACATAGACGTCGAGTTGTCGCCTGGCGCGTCCAGATTTCATGATAGAAACGAAGTAGATGGAACCTCTTCTTCTTGTCGAAGATAAAAACGAACTGCGCGCGATGTTGCGCAAGGCGCTGGAGCGCGCCGGGCACACCGTGGACGAAGCGCCCGACGGCGCGGCGGCCATCCAGAAGGTACGTGCGCGGCGCTATTTGCTGGTCATCACCGATCTGAAAATGCCGGGAGCATCCGGGCTGGACGTGCTGCGAGAGACCAAGCAGGCCGACCCCACCATTCCCGTGATTTTGCTGACCGCGTTCGGATCGGTAGACGAAGCGGTTACGGCGATGAAGGAAGGTGCGTTTGATTTTTTGCAGAAGCCCGTTGACCTAGACCACTTGAAGCTGCTGGTGCAGCGCGCGGCGCGGCAACAAGAGCTGCTGCGGGAAAATCTAATTTTGCGGGAAGAGTTTGCAACACGGTATGGATTTCCCCGAATTTTGGGCGAGCATGCGGCGATCCGAGAAGTCAGCCAGCAGATTCAAAAGGTGGCGGCAACAGACTCGACGGTGTTGCTGCTGGGAGAGAGCGGTACCGGAAAGGAATTATTCGCGCGGGCGATCCATCATCTTTCGCCGCGGCGTGAGCAGCCGTTTGTGGCGCTGAACTGCGCGGCGATCCCCGAGGGGCTGGTGGAGAATGAGCTTTTCGGCCACGAAAAGGGGGCTTTTACAGGAGCGGGCGCACGCAAAGTCGGGAAGATGGATATGGCGCACCGGGGGACGCTCTTTCTAGACGAAATTGGCGAACTGCCACTGGCGATCCAAGCCAAGTTGCTGCGCGTCCTCGAGGAAAGACAATTCGACCGAGTGGGAGGAACGCAGCCGATCGACGTGGACGTGCGCATCGTGGTGGCGACGAATCGAAACTTGCAGAGGTTGGTCGAGGAAAAACTCTTTCGCGAAGACTTGTATTTCCGGATTGCGGCCGTGCCCATGACGATTCCGCCGCTGCGGGAACGCGGAAACGACGTCATTCTGCTGGCGGAACATTTTTTGGAGCAATTCAGCCGCGAATTCGTGAAGCCGGGTTTGGAGCTATCTGCGGAGGCGCGAGAAAAACTGTTGGGGTATCGCTGGCCGGGAAATGTGCGCGAGTTGCGAAATACGCTGGAACGCGCGGTGATTTTGGCCGACGGAATGAGCATCGACGCAGCGGGGTTGCAATTGCCAGTCCCGCGAGTGGAGGCGGAACGATTGCCGGGCGGAATGCTCGAGGAGAATTTCAAGTGGGAAGGAACGCTGGAAGAAGTAACCGGCCGGGCCGTGGAGCACGTGGAACGCGTGGTGTTGGAGAATATGCTGCGCGAGTGCAAGTGGAATAAGACGAAAGCGGCTGAAAAGTTGGGAGTGTCGCCAAAAACTCTGCTCGCAAAGTTGCGTAGCGCGGGGTTGGAAGAGTAGAGCGCGTCAGGATGGGCGGACGGCTGTGTGCAGGGCGACGGTGCCGAGCGTCCAAATGCAGAAATCCAATTCCGAATAGCCTACCGATTTCATCAGCGAGGACAATTCCGCGGGACGGAAAAAGCGCGAGACCGACGCAGGAAGATAGGTGTAGGCCGAGCGGTCGCCGGAAATGAGTCCGCCGAGGCGCGGGAGAACGTTGCGAAAATACCAGCGATAGAGGCCGCCAAGGAAGCCGGCGGGCGGCTCGGTAAATTCAAGAATGGCGAGAGTCCCGCCAGGCTTCAGAACGCGGAGAATTTCACGCAGGCCGGCTTCGTAGTTCGCTAGATTACGAAAACCGAAAGCGGTCGTGACGAGATCGAAAGAGCAATCCGCAAAGGGCAGGCGGAGCGCGTCCGCTTCGCAGAGGGAAATCGCGTGGGCATCGTGGTGAGCAGAAGAACCGAGCGCGGAAGCGCTCTTTTCTTTTGCGCGGATGAGCATGGGATGAGCGAAATCGACGCCAATCACGCGGGCTTTTCCAGTCGCGGCGAGTGAGAGCGCGAGATCCCCGGTACCGCAGCAAAGATCGAGCACCAGGGCATCGAGCCGATCGAGAATGGGCCGCAGGCGGCGCGTGACACGGGCGCGCCAGAGGCGGTCGAATTGCAGCGAGAGCAAGTGATTGAGCAGATCGTAGCGAGGCGCGATCTGCGAGAACATTTCGCGGACCTGGCGCGAGGCGTCCGCTTCGCTCTGGGCACCTTCGGGACGAGTGCCCTTCGCTACAGCCGTGTCAGGCATTCCACTTCCCCGTGCAGGTCGCGAGCTGCTGGGCAAAGCGAAGAGTTCGCTCGACGAGGGCGAGGGGAATGTCGTCGTACGATCGGGCCTTGCCTATCCGCGGTGCGAGAACGAAGCGAAGTTTGCCGGCGCGGGCCTTTTTGTCGGAGCGCATGGCCGCAATTAAAACTTTCGAAGAGACACGGGGCCAAGGCGGGAAATGTCCCATGCGGCGGACTAGGCAAATGATTCGCGAAGCATCATGGGCCGGAGTGATGCCGGCTTCGTGACCGAGCAATGCGGCGGCCATCATGCCCCAGGCGACCGCTTCGCCATGATGATAGCGGCGATAGTTGGTGACCGTTTCGAGCGTGTGGGCAAAGGTGTGGCCAAAATTGAGGATCTCGCGGAGGCTGGCTTCACGCTCGTCGCGGCTCACGACCTCGGCCTTGATTTCGATACAGCGCGGGATGATGTAGTCGAGAGCCCTGCGGTCGCGGCGTAAGAGTTTCAAGAAATTGTTTTCGAGATAGGCGAAGAGTCTTTTGTCGGCGATGACACCGTATTTGATGACTTCGGCGAGACCGCTGCGGTATTGCCGCTCCGGCAGCGTGGACAGGAGTTGCGGATCAGCAAAGACACGGCGGGGCGGATAAAAAGCGCCGACGAGGTTTTTCCCTTCCGGCAGATTCACACCGGTTTTTCCACCGAGGGCGCTGTCTACCTGAGCGATCAACGTCGTGGGCACCTGGACTAGCGCGACACCTCGCAGGTAAGTTGCGGCTGCGAAGCCCGCGACATCGCCGACGACTCCGCCGCCAATGGCGACCAGCAGCGAATGGCGATCAGCACCGGCGCGAACCAAGGAGCGGGAAAGAGCCTCGACAGTGCGGAGATTCTTGGCGGATTCTCTGTCGTCGATAAGATGTAGGGCGCGTTTGTCCTTGCGATTCAGCATGCGCCGGGCCTTTTTGCCGACGGCGTGCCATACAGTCGGAGAGGACACGACGTGCACACTGGAAACTCTGCCAAGGGATGAAATTTCATTTGCGGCGTGGCGAACGATGCCACTGCCACAAACAACGGCATAGTTCCCCGCCGAGGATTTCACCCTGATGAGTTTTCGTTTCATTCTTGGACTATTTGAATGTAACACAGGGCAGACGAGGCGCCACTTCACGGGATAACGGATCGACGGTCCTCGATCGTTTGATCGAAGAACAATCAAAAGATAACGCAGAGGAGCTGAGAGCGCGGAGGAGCGCAGAGAAGAAGGAGGGAAATCCGATCGACATCGCCTGTTCATGGAGTAAGTGAACCTGAAATGGAAGGAAATTCATCGTGATACCATAAAGCGGCGGAAACGTGGTCGACCTCATGACGACCTCCTCCAAAACCTATCGCGCCGATTACGTTGTAGTGGGCTCGGGTGTGGCCGGATTGCGTGCGGCGATTGAGCTGAGCGGCGCGGGCAGCGTGCTAGTGTTGGCGAAGGCGGACTTGAGCGAATCCGCCACGGCGTACGCGCAAGGCGGAATCGCGGTCGCGCTGAGCGACGAAGACGAGATCGGCCTTCACGAGCAGGACACTATCAAGGCGGGAGACGGCCTGTGCCGTCAAGAAGCGGTGGCATTGCTGGTCGAAGAAGGACCGAAGTACATCGCACAGCTGATCGAATGGGGCACGGAGTTTGACCGCGCGGGTACGAAACTGGCGTTCACGCGCGAGGCGGCGCACAGCAGGTCGCGCATTCTGCACGCCCATGGAGATTCGACGGGCCGCGAGATCAGCAGGGCGCTCCTGGCGCGCGCGCACAGTATTCCCCACCTGCACTTGCGGGCGCACGCGTTTACCACCGAGCTGATCGTTGAAAAGAAGCGGGTCGTGGGACTGCGGTTCCTTGACGAGACGGATGGAGCGACCTACGAGGTACATGCGCGGGCCATCCTACTGGCTACGGGAGGCCTTGGGCAAATCTACCGAGAGACAACTAATCCCGAGGTTGCGACAGGCGATGGCATGGCCATCGCGTTTGAGGCGGGGGCGGTACTCTCCGACATGGAGTTCGTACAATTTCATCCTACGGCACTGTTGGTAAAAGGCGCGCCGAGATTTTTGCTTTCCGAAGCATTGCGCGGCGAGGGCGGCATTCTGCGAAACGCCAACCTCGAACGATTCATGAAGAGATACAACGAAGCACAGGAACTGGCGCCGCGGGACATTGTGGCGCGAGCGATTGTCAGCGAGATGCATCGCACGCAAAGCGAATACGTGTATCTGGACATGACGGCGAAGACGGAAGAGTTTTTGAAGAAACGTTTTCCGCGGATTTATGAAACTTGCTTGACTTATGGGCTAGACCTCGCCGCAGACCTGGCGCCTGTCTGTCCGGCCGCACATTACATGATGGGCGGCGTGGAAACAGATTTGTGGGGGCGCACTTCCCTGCCCGGGCTGTACGCCGCGGGAGAGACGGCGGCAACAGGAGTGCACGGAGCGAACCGCCTGGCGAGCAATTCCCTGCTCGAGGGACTGGTGTTTGGAGCGCGCGCCGGTCAGGCGATGATCAAGGACGCGCCAGTAGCTAAGCGGAGCAAAGCGACGCTTCCCGCAATCCCGGCACCGAAGCCGGGACCTTCGGCGAGTTCACGCTCGGCGAAGACTGCGGGAAAACTGGAGACGACACTTCCATCTGCGAAGGCGCTCGAGAAAATCCGGGAAGTCATGTGGAAGCAAGTCGGGATTCTTCGCAATGGAAGAGAATTGAGCGCGGCGATTGAGAGCCTGCGGGCGATGGAGTTACCAAGCTGTGAAAGGCCCGGCCGGGCGGAGAAAGAGCTTTGCAACCTCCATTCCCTGGCACTGTTGATCGCGCGCTCGGCCCTGGCGCGGGAGGAGAGCCGCGGGAGCCATTACCGTTCGGATTTCCCCTACAGAAACGATGAGGACTTCGGGAAACATTCGGCGGTTGAACGAGACAAGGACGTGAGATTCGAGACTTGAGGTACGAGCGGTGATTAGTGTAATTCGCAGCTACTTCTGAGGACAGCTGAGGTTGAGATTCTTCGGGCATCCTCGCCGGATGGCCCTCAGAATGACAAGCTTCACTTTTTGCGCGATTAGTGAAGCCATGCCCTTACGACGATCAATCTCCGGAGCTCTAGACTTCTCGCACAAAATGGCTCGCAAGGATAGGCAAGCCCGAGACCTACTTCGCTTGAAGCTGCTTGACGCATTCGAGAAAAACGTGGCCAACGATGGCGAGGGTTTTAGAGCTGATTTTGTCCAGGGTGTCCTGAGGTGTGTGCCAATAGGGCACGTCGTTGCGGGTGTCCAGGTCAATGACGTCGACGGAAGAAACCTTGCGCTGCGTGAATGAAAAATGATCGTCTCCACCGATGTCGCCGCGTTCGTCCACAAAGATGCTCGAGTAGCCGAGCTTGGCCGCCACGCCCCAAACAAAAGTGTTCAACCACTCCGTTGAAGTATCGTCGCGCTTGAAATGCGGGGTGCGCCCGCCCACCAGATCGGCGAGCAGGAACGCCTTAATTCTTGAAAGGTCGCCGCTCATGGAAAAGCGCGCGGCCATTTGACGGCTTCCATAACGATTGTCGGGATCCTTCCACTCCCAGTTCACAGCCTCTTCGCCATCGAAAAAGGCGATCCAGACGTTGTAGCGTCCGTGCTGCGCGCAGAGCAGACGAGCCAACTCGAGCATCACGCCGGTCGAGGAGCCGCCGTCATCGGCACCGACAAAATTGTCCAAACGCTTGGTGTCGTAGTGTGTGCCGAGCAAGATGACGCCGGGCTTTTCGCCAGGAATTTTTACCAGAATATTTTTCATGGGGAGACGGCCAGCAGGTGTGTCGGCAGAAAAAGAGTCGGTTTCAACTTTGCATCCGTAGCTATTCAATTCGGCTTGGATATAGTCCTGCGCCTGAATGATGGCCGACGAACCCGAGGGGTGGGGACCAAAACTGACTAGCTTGGCGACCTGCGCGAAGGCGCGCTTCCCGTCAAAGCCGCCGGTTGAGGCGGCGGGCGGCGCGTCATCGGAAGTCTGCGGAGGCACCGTAGCGACAGCGCTCATGAATGGAGCCGAGGCGACTGTGGTGGAAGAGGCGCCGGCGCTCCCTTCGGCTTTGCTCCTACATCCCCACAAAGAAATCGCGAAAATGCACGCGCATAGTGCGCCGCAAAGTTTCGAATTGCGTCTACTTGAATGGCGTTGCATTTAGTGGGTCTCCGCGGCTGGCGCCAAACGGCGATCGCGTCGCCGGACTACAACCCACGAAACGCCCACGCCAACAAAATATAGGGCCGTCAGAACGCCCATAAACGCGAGCATCGTGAGGGCATCCGGAGTAGGGGTAAGCACAGCGGCGAGGATGGCGATGATCAAAAGGGCGTAACGAAAGTTTTTCATGAGAAATTTTGGGGTGACGATGCCGAACAGGGACAAAAAGAAAATAAGAATGGGCAACTCGAAGACCAGTCCAAGGCCGAGAAGCACCAGCAAGATCAAATCGAAGTATTCATCAATGTTGATCAGCGGAACGACCGGGCCCTGAAAGCTAATCAGGAAACGCAGAACATAGGGGAGCGAAACGAAATACCCAAAAGCGATTCCGGCGAGAAACAGGAATACGGTCGAGAACAGAAACCCGGTGATGGCGCTTCTTTCATGCTTGTAGAGGGCGGGGGCGACAAAGAGCCAAATCTGATAAAGAATCCACGGAGAGGCAATGACAATGCCCAAGTAGACACTCAGGGTGATCAAGAGATTGAGCAAGCCGGCGGGATGAGAGTAGACGAGTTTGGGCTCGAGATGCGCGGCCTTTAAGGCATCGGTCATCGGCTTGACGATCCAGTTGACAAAACGAGGCGCCACCACCCAGCCGATCATCGCGCCGATCAGCACCGAGACGAGGGAGTTGATAATGCGCTTGCGAAGTTCGATGAGGTGTTCGAAGAAAGTCATCTGGCCGCCGGTTTCGGCGTCCCGCACTGCGAGAGAGGAGTCAGGCTGGTTGCTGGTGGTCATGGGGGGGTTTCGGATGGAGTCGAGGGGGCCAGGTCTTTCGTTTTTTCCTGAGAGGCACCCTCAGAAGAACGTGGTACTGATTCCGGGACCGGCGCAATCACCGGGTCTGAGGGGGACGCTTCCATGCCCTGGGTCTCCAATGAATTCTCGGCGGGTGTTGCCGCTCCTGCCGAGGTCCCCAAAGTCACGGGTTGCGTTCCATTGGAAAGCTCCGGCGGCGCAATTTTCTTCCGCTCGACCTCGCGAGCCTGCCGCTCCAGGTCACGCATCTCCTCCTCGAACGCGGTCTTAAAATCCGTGGAAGCCTTCCGGAACTCGGCCATGAGCTTACCCAGGCCGCGGGCGAGCTCGGGGAGTTTGTGTGGGCCAAAGACGACCAGTACGACGACAAACAGCACAACCATGTGAGGAATGCTCAACATTGCGTCCGGGGGCCGTCTAATAGGCCCATTGGCATCATAGAAAGGGTGCCTAGGACTGTCAAACCGGACTTTGGGCCTTGCATGTTATACTGAGGCTGTACGAGGCTTTGAGAGGCTAATAATGAATCCACAGCGTCGCGGGTTGGTGCTTGTGATAGCCGTTCTGCTGGTATCCGCCGTTCTTGGCGGCGTTTATGGCCCCTCCGTGCGAGCGACCGCGGCTTCGGCGGACGATTATGAATCGTCCGTACGCCAATTTACGCGCGTGCTGGACGTGGTGCAGGCCAATTACGCCGAGCACGTAGACATCGACAAGTCGGTGTATCAGGGCGCGATTCCGGGAATGCTGCGGGTGCTCGATCCGCACTCGAATTTTTTCGATGCGCGCCAGTTCGCGCTGCTGCGGGAAGATCAGAGAGGCAAGTATTACGGCGTGGGAATGATCGTGGCGCCGCGCGACACGCACACGGTAGTCATCGCGCCTTATGTTGGCGCGCCCGCTTATAACGCCGGTTTGCGTCCCGGCGACGTGATTGTGAAAGTGGATGAGAAATCGACGGAGGGCCTCACCACCACCGAAGTGGCTGACATGCTAAAGGGCCCGAAGGGCACGGTAGTCAAGATCACCGTGTCGCGAGAAGGCTATTCGGAACCGCTGGTTTTTACTGTAACGCGCGATGAGATTCCCCGCCATTCCGTGGACATCACGTTCATGCTCAGACCGGGAATCGGCTACATCCGCCTCTCGGGCTTCAATGAAACAACGGACCGGGAAATCGCTGATAGCTTGAAACAGCTCGACGCGCGGACTCTCGACGGACTGATCCTGGACATGCGAGGAAACCCCGGAGGTTTGTTGAATGAAGCGGTTGCAGTCGCGGACATGTTCCTGGACAAGAACCAGCTGATTGTGTCGCATCACGGACGGTCGTCACCGGAACGCCGGTATTTCGCGATTCGAGGAAACCAGGGCGACACGGTGCCGTTGGTGATTGTGGTGAATAACAATTCTGCTTCGGCCACGGAAATTGTGTCAGGTGCAGTGCAGGACCATGATCGCGGCCTGATAGTGGGAGAAACGTCTTTCGGCAAGGGCCTGGTGCAAACGGTGAGTGCGCTCAGCGAGAACACCGGGCTGGCGCTGACGACGGCGCGTTATTACACGCCGAGCGGGCGGCTGATTCAGCGCGATTACAAGACTGTCTCGCTCTACGAATACCATTATGAACGGAAAGTGCCGGAGCATCCGACGGAAGTGAAGCTGACGGATAGCGGAAGGCAGGTTACCGGCGGCGGCGGAATCACACCGGACATCAAAGTGCCCGCGCCCAAGCTGACCAAGTTCGAAGAGCTGCTGCTGCGCAGCGATGTTCTCTACCCGGCGGAAACCGGCGTCGGAGGCTTCACGCGATATTATTTGGGGACGAAGCCCAGCATCACGAAGGAATTCGCTGTGGACGACCGAGTGATCGAGGAGTTCCGCGGCTACCTCTCAAAACACAAAGTGAACTACACCGAAACTGAGATGGACGATAACCTCGATTGGATCAAGCGGAAGATCAAGCAGGAGATTTTCTTGACCGTGTTCGGGCAGCAGGAGGGCTTCAAAGTGCTGCTTGAGGCGGATCCGCAAATCCAGAAGGCTGTCGAGGCGCTTCCGCAAGCGCGCGCCCTTTACCAGAATGCGCGGAAGATTGTCGCGCAACGCTCCGGCGGCAGCTCTCCTGACCAACCGTAGACCGTAGGGACACGTCTCGCTCGTCCAAGCGACTCGCCAGACGAACTGCGTTGACCGCGCAGGAAAATCAAAATTGTCGCGCAGTTGGCAAGGTAGTGAGCCTCTGCTAAAATTTTGCTGCTGCTCGTGGGCGAGTAGCTCAGCTGGGAGAGCGCCTCGTTCGCAACGAGGAGGTCGGGGGTTCGAATCCCCTCTCGTCCACCAGATTTATACGGCAAATTTCACTAACTGCTAGTTCCAATGGCGAGGGGTTGGTCCCCATTAAAGAACCACGGGGCGGCGCTTGCCGACGTTGGTGGCTTGCTCGAAGGCGTAACCTAGTTGCAGGACTCCCCAGTCGTCGTGGTGACGGCCAACAATTTGGAGGCCGATGGGAAGGCCCCCAGCCGAAAAAGCACAAGGCACGGCGACCGCAGGGTTCCCGACAGCGGAAATGTAATACGCCGAACGCATCCAGTCGATGTAAGTTTCCATTTTCACGCCGGCAATCTCGGTCGGATAGTGCACGTTAACGTCGAACGGCAACACTTGATTCACCGGCAGGATGAAGAACTCATACTTGTCCATAAAGGCGCACATGCGCGCGTATAAGGCCGTGCGCTTGGCTTCGAGGCGCGAGAGATAGGGACCCGTGAGTTTCCGACCCTCTTCGACGTGCCAATGAATGTATTCGTTCAGCTTATCGCCCTGACTCGCCAAGATATCGCCGAAGCCCATCTCAACTGACCAGTGCCGCCAAGCGACAAAGCTTTCGTTCGCGTCGCGAAAATCGGGTTCGGCTTCCTCGACGATGCACCCGAGCGATTCGAATACTTTGCGCTGCGCTTGCACGGCGCTCTTGACCTCGGGCTCCCACGGCAGGCCAAGGTCCTTAAACATGGCGACGCGGACACCTTTGAAGCTTCGCTGGTCGAGAGGCTGAGCAAACTGAGCGCCGGGTTGGTCGATTGAGATGGGCGACTGCTGATCGAAGCCCGCCAGTACGCTCAAGAAAAAGGCGCAGTCGCTTACATTGCGTGCGACGGGCCCAGGCACCGAAAGAGTGAACCAGCCCAATCGGGAAGGTACATCGGGGACGCGCCCTGGAGAGGGGCGGATACCCACGACGTTGCAAAAACTCGGGGGGTTCCGCAGCGAGCCGCCCAGATCGCTGCCGTCCGCAAGAGGCACCATTCCGCAAGCCAGCGCCACGCAGCCTCCGCCCGTGCTTCCTCCGCAAGTTTTGCTCACCTCATAAGGATTGCGCGTGGGGCCGAAGACCGGATTAAATGTTTGCGAACCCAGTCCAAATTCGGGAACGTTCGTTTTCCCCACGACGATCGCGCCAGCGCTTTTTTCGCGTTGCACCACGCGGCAATCGAAGTCCGGAACGAAATCGCGATGGAGCGGCGAGCCGTACGTCGTACGGATGCCTTGCGTCTCGTGCAGGTCTTTTACGCCTACAGGAAGACCATGCAGCGGGCCCATCCAATTCCCTTTCGCCTGCGCCTCGTCCGCGGCCGCGGCTTGGGCCACCAAGCGACCCTCTGGAACTTGAGTGACAATGGCGTTGACTTTGGGGTTTACGCGCTGGATCTGTTTCAGATGTGCCTGCATCACTTCGCGCGCCGACAGCTTTTTGTCGCGAATGAGCCGGGCCATTCTCCGCGCGCTCATGAAACAGATATCGGTATCTGAATCCACATCGCCAGGTTTGGCAGGTTCCCGCGAATCGAATGGCGGTGAAGATTCACCCAAGGGGCCGGTGAGGGAACTCGCGACGCGGGGGCCGACTGTTGCCGAAAAGGCGGCTGTTGCGCCGAAGCGCAAGGCTTCTCGCCGCGTGAGTTTATTCGTCATTTTGCACCTCATTCGCCCTCCCGAAGAGTTTTGTCGTCGTGCAATCTTCCCGAGTCTCTTCGACAGAGAGGTCTTCACGCGACCGAACCCTCGGCCTTCACTGAGTTAGATCGCAAAATGGCTTGGGCGGCATCTAGTGCATCAGCCGACTGAGCAGCATCGTTCAGGCGTCCACGAGCAAAATCGCGCGTGCCGCCGCCTTTACCACCCAGCTTTTCGAGAACCTGCCGTAGTAGACCGTTCATGTCTTTCTCCGCGGTGGGATGTTGCGCGAACACCAGGTGGCCGGAATCCTGATGCGCAAGCAGCGCCATGGACTTCTCGGTGCGAGCAAGTTGCGTGGCAAATGATGCCAGGTATTCGGGCTCAACACCCTGAATCACGCGGAAAATGAGTCGAGTTCCACTCGAGTCACTCGGAGCAATCTGCAGGGCCACAGATGCCTCCGCTTCAGCGAGGCGCTGGGTGAGGAGTTGCTGAGACTTGCGCTGGGTGTCCCGCTCGGTCAGGACGCGATCCGCCATCGAGACGGCATCGGCCGGGGCGGAATTGAGGCGCTCCGCGACACGACGCAATAACTGAAAATCCGCACGCGCAGCCTGCTCGGCGCGCTGGCCGCAGACGAATTCGACGCGCCAATCCTGGCGAATCTTTGTGCAGCGGCGGACCAGGAGCATTCCGATTTGCCCGGTGGATTTCAAGTGCGTGCCTCCACAGGGCTGGAGATCAACGCCTTGGATCTCAATGGCCCGCAAAATTCCGGCTCGGTCAACCTGCTTCCGAACGCCCATCTGCGCCAATTCTTGTGCGGTGCCATATCGGACCGTAATGGAACGATCTTCGAATACGATTTGATTGGCCGCGTGCTCCGCCTCTTCCAAGACGCCAAGCGAAGGTTCGGAGCCGCGCAGATCTATTGTAGAGAGCTCCGCGCCGAGGTGAAACGAAACGGTCGGCAATGCGTAGCGCTCCAGGAAAATTGTGGAGAGGAGGTGTTGCCCGGTGTGCTGTTGCATGTGGTCGAAGCGGCGGTCCCAATCGATGGAACCTTTTACCGGACCGGCTTGCAAAGGTCTGTCGACGATATGGAGGATTCGGTCATCTTCGTCCCGGACATCAAGAACGCTGGCATCACCAAGCCGCCCGCTATCGTTCGGCTGGCCGCCGGAAGTTGGATAGAAAAGCGTGCGATCCAGGATAAGGCTCCAGGCCTGCGCGGGCGATGCCGATTCACGATCCGGCTTGAATGGCTCGCAATGCAACACCTCGGCGTCAAAATCGCGCGCAAAAGAATCGTCATAATAAAGGCGCTGCGTGGTACGCAGGGTCATGGCCCGTTGAGTCTAGCACAGGCCTTTTTGGCTTTCCCGCGAAGCACAGAAGTCGCGCAAGAAGGCCGATCAGCGCCCCTTTCACGGTACAATGGCAACGTGGGCATACGCCTAATTGCGCTGGACATTGACGGCACCCTACTGGACAGCCGCTGGCAACTGCCCGAGGCCAACCGTGGGGCGATCGAAGAAGCAACGCGCCGGGGAATAGAGGTCGCGCTGGTTACCGGCCGTAGGTATGATTTTGCGATGCCGGTGGCGCGAAAGATCGCGTGCCCGGTCACGATGATCGTGAACAATGGCGCGATGATCCGCACGGCGGACGGACAGACGCGGTTGCGGCACCTGCTGCCCCGAGATACAGCGGAGCGAGTGCTGAAGGCGACGCGGCCCTGGCGGGACGGGGCGGCAGTGGTATTCGACCGCCTGCGCGAGAACCAGATTATGATGGAGACGTTCGACTGGGACGATCCAAACCGCTTCGGCTATTACACGCGGAACAAAGAATTCCTTGGCCAAGCCCAGCCGCTCGAGAGCTGCCTGGTGGAAGATCCCATTCAGGTGATGCTGACGGGGACGGTGGCGCCGGTGCGAGAAGCCGAAACGGTGCTGAGAAAACTGCCCTTTGCGGAAGAATATGCCCTTGCGGTGACGGTCTACGAGAGTAAAGATTTCGCGATGATCGACGTGATCAACCCGGTTTGCTCGAAAGGGTCATCGCTCGCGGAATGGGCCGCGCTGCGGGGATTCGCGCGCGAGGAAGTGATGGCCATCGGGGATAATCACAACGACCTCGAGATGCTCACCTTCGCAGGAATTCCCGTAGTCATGGGGAACAGCGTGCCGGAATTGAAAAGCTTCGGCTGGCATGAGACGGCCACGAACGACGAGAACGGCGTTGCGGCGGCTATCGAACAGTTTGCCTTGCGGGAGGCCGGATCGTGCGCCTAAGCCGCACTGCAGTTCTCTGTTGCGCGATGACGGCCATGGTCTCGACGGCGCGGGCCGAATACATCGTGCTGCGCAGTGGCCAGCGGCTCAGCGTTACCAGCTATCAGCGGAACGGCGACAAGTACAAGCTGCAAATCGCCGGCGGTACTGTGGAGGTTACCGCGGAAGAGATTGTTCGCATTGAGCCGGAAGAAGTTTTCACCCCGGTGAAACCCGACGACTCGGTGAAATCCCCGTTTCGCGATTTGATCGATGCCGCCGCGGCGCAATACCTTGTGGATGCCGACCTGATCACCAGCGTGATCGCCGCCGAATCGAACTTCGATCCCAAGGCCATCTCACGCCGCAATGCGCGCGGACTGATGCAATTGCTGCCCGAAACGGCAACGCGGCTCGGCGTGAAAGACATTTTTGACCCCAAGGAAAATATCGGTGCCGGTACGCGATACCTCGGCGAACTGCTCAAGCGGTATGGCAACAATCTCGTGCTGGCGCTCGCCGCTTACAATGCCGGGCCGGAAAAGGTTGAGAGATTCGGCAAGGTTCCACCGTACGCCGAAACCATCTCCTATGTCCGCCGCGTTAAACGGGATTTGGATTTACGCAAATCCGGGGCGGGCGCGAAGCCGAGCTCGGCGAGCAAATCACTTGCCGATTCCCCGACCATTCGCGCTGGAAACAGATAGTTTCTCACTCGCAGCGAACAATTCGTACCTCAAACTTAATACTACTATTGCGGCTAGTTAGGGTTCGGGTTCTGTGGAGGTGGGTTTGCGGGGTTTTGAATGGGTTGGATTCCGAACGGATTTTGACCTTGTGCGGGGTTTTGACTGGGCGTAATCGGCGAGCCCACTTGCGCCCCCGGCTGTCCAACAACCACAACATCTTTCGAAGGATCCCAGATAAATTCAAACAAGCGATAATTTTTGGCCTTATCGTAAATAATCACCGATGGGGCTGCGATCTTGCTTCCCACTCCGATAATGTTCCCGCCGATGATGGTAGGAGTATCGGCCTGCACGTTGGGTGGGAGATTTCCGGAAGCGTCGCTCTGGTCGCCGGGAACTGGGGGATTCTGCTGAGCAGTACCCGAGGGAGTGGAGGCAGCTGTTCCGGTCTGCGTTCCGGACGCAGATTCTGCAGGAGTTATACCGGGGTGCGCAGGATCTACGGTCGGCAGCTTTGGGGCGAGCGTACCTTGTAGCCCGGCCGCTCCTTGAAGGTTAATAGTCTGGGGAGGCTTAAGACTGCCGATGAGTTGGCCCGTGGGGCCTACGTAGATCAGCCGCCACGATCCATCCTCCTTGTTCATGGGGTCCTTATACGCCTGACGCATGAAACGCAATGAACCTGTCTTGGGCTTCGTCAGGTCGTCGATGGAGGTGGGAAAGCGGCCGAGCTTGCGGTAGTACAGCTTGACGCCTCGGACATATTGCTTTCCACGCCAGATCATCTCCTGTTCTTTTTCGCGCTTCCCTTCCGTCAGGACACTTGGGTTGGCCACCATAACCGCGGCCAGCATGAGGGCGGCGATGAACATCACCATCAGCAAGGCGTAACCGTGCTGCCGAAAATCACGATTCCTTTTTCCCCTGCGGATAATCATGGCTGTGGCCCTTGTTCTTCCAGGACAGCGGTACCCCGCTGGCCGGTCGAAATTTCCTCGAACTCGAGGTTGGCGTTGCCAATCCTTACGATGCGGAACCGCCCAAGCAACGTCTCCCCCTCGGTGACAATGTACACTTGTTCTCCGTCGCTCAGGAAGGCACGGCGGGGCGCGCCCGCCGGCACTGTTCCGTAGCCAAAGAACTTCACGGGAAGGGTTGGAGGTGGAGGTGGCGGCGGCTGCACGGGGCCAAGGTCCTTGGGCTTATCGCTTTCCCGAGGTTTAGGAAGGGGCGGAGGAGTCGCACTGAAAATGTTTTTGCCACTGGACTTGTATTCCGCCTTGCGGGCGGCGTTTAATTCCCACCAATGGAGTTGTGGATTATCTACCCCCAGGGCCGGATAGTTCTTCGCAAGCTCCCCCGGGCTGGTAACGACCTGGGGATCTGCGCTGCGAGAGCGCCACACGACCGCTGCCAGGATCAGCAACGCGGCGAGCAACGCGATTTGGTTTCTCTGCTTCATGCTCGTGACCGAAAATAGGTCCGCACGCTGAGGGATAACCGAAGGATGTCCGGCAATCCCTGGGTCTGATTCTCAGAAGCCAAGCCGAGACCGTCGACCACATAAACGTTTCCGGAGCGCTGCAGGCCGTTTAGAAATTTCACGACGCTTGCGTAGTTTCCGCTGATAGTGGCTTCGAGCACCACTTCGGTCAATTCACGGTTGGGAATATCTTTATGGCGAAAATTTTCATTTGAGATTTGTAATCCGGTGTTTTGCGCGATCGTGCCAAGCTCTTCCAATACGGATGAATATCCCGTACTCGCCGGGAGAAGCGACTTCTCAAAATTATCGCAGTCTTTCTGGATCGCCGGCATGTTCTGCTCGATCCCCTTCGCACGCTCAATATCAGCTCGCAAGAGCTTGAGCTCCAGGCCCTGGCGGTCCAATTCTTGCTGGGTCGCACGCGGAGCAGACGCCTGCCACCAGCTGTAGGCAGCCAAACTGCAATCGGCGAGGACCAATACCACCAGCAAGCCGAGGATTGCCCGCCGTCGCGATGTGAAGTCCTTGCGCATCAGGAAGTCTCGTACGTGACCGTCAATTCCAGGATAATCCGATCGACACCCGCGGTCTGGGCGGGAACGCGCACATTCACCAATGCCACTTGGGTGAAAGCCTTGGAATCTTCAAGAGAACGGAGAAATTTTAACTTGGCTTCATCGCTTACCGCGCCCACATTCAATTTGACTTCGATGCGCCCATTTTTCTGAACGGGATTGATGCTGACAACACGCACGCCCGCGGGCATGATTTTCTCCAAATCCATGAACATTTGCGTCCAATTGAAACTGCGTGCGTCGATGATGGAGTTCAGAAAGGCGGCTCGCTCGCTTAGCTGCGCGTTCTCCTTGCGGCTGAAGAACTGCTCGAGATCGGACCTCTGCTCCTGGTACTGAATAAGTTCCCGGCGCATTTTTTGCGCTGACTCCCGCAGCTGCGCATCGGATTGGCGGACTTGGTAAACGTGCCAGCTCAGAGGGATGAGGGCCGCCACAGCGAATACCGCGATTAGTATCGACCCAGCGAAAAATTTCCTGTGGGTTTCGAGCGGCTTTGTGGCCAAATTAAGCCCGACTAGCATCTCGTTTTTTCTCCGGTACCCGTCTGAAGGGTTTCAATCGCCATGCAGGGACCAGCCGACCAGGCCATCTAGTTCGCGATCCGCCAGGGCACGGGCATCCTCTCGAATGCGCCCCTCGGACAGCGTAGCTGCCGAAAGCGAACGCACGGGACAGTGAAATTCGCTTTCCAGGGGTTGAATAAATTCAGCCACGCGGACTCCAAGCCCGGCCAAAAGAACGGACTGAACGCCTTCGCTCCATGTGTCCTGATAATAGGCAGCCAAGGGGAAAATCTCCTCGAGCAACATTTGCGGAGTAAGTTCACGGCCGTGAGCCGGCAATTCCGTTGATCGATAGCCGCAAAGAACGCCCTCGCGGACGATGGCGGTGGTGAGTGCCGCCCCCGAAACACGGGCCAGCAAAGTGGGGCGTGGTGCGCTGAGAAGCGAAAGGGCTGCAAGCGAGGAGCTTAGGATGACGCCCGGGAGAAGCGCCACCGCTTCAGCGAGCCCCTCATATTCGCGAATAATGCGCAGGCGTGCCAGCGCCGTTACCACGTCTACCCCGCTTTCGCGAGGCGGCTGCAACATATAGGAGAGCACGGTTTCATCGGGCTCAAAGGGCACGCTCTTCTTCAACTTCCATCGGAGCATGGGCAGGGCTTCTTCCGGATTCCGCGGAAATTCCTCAAAATGCTGGACGAAAACACGAATCACCGTATCAGGCAGCAAGAGAGCAACCTCTTCCTCCTTGGTCTTCAACTGCCGGCAAACGCTGGTCATGACGCTTCTGACAGCGGAAGAATTGACCAGGTTTACATCGACGGCGGAGGGCACGATGGCTCCAGGAGGAAGCGGCTGCACTGCGAGGTCATCCAGACCGCCCGTCCGGGACCAACGCGCGGCAGCAATGCAATCTGGAGTGATTTCAATGGCCAGGGGCGGGTGAGGCGTAGCGTCCAGCCATTGGGCCAGGCGGCGAACGAAACCGATTTTGTAGATTCCTTGTTGAAACGCGGCAGCGCTAGTCAACGAATGTCACCTTGTTGATTTCCTTCAGGGTCGTGACACCTGCCCGAACCTTGGCCATACCGCTTTCGCGCAGCGTTATCATGCCTTCTTCCCGGGCGACGCGCTTGATTTCTGAAGTTGGCCTGCGATCCACGATCATTTCGCGAATGTGGTCGGTCAAATCCAAGAGTTCGCAGATTGCGGTGCGTCCATGAAATCCCGTGCCCGAACATTCCAGACATCCGGCGCCTTCCACGAACTCCACGCTGCCCCAGACCGCCGGGTCGAGCCCGCACTCCTTTAACTCGTCCACGGAGTGTTTCTTGGACCGCTTGCAGTTGGGGCAAATCACGCGCACCAGGCGCTGGGCCATTATGCAGTTCAATGCTGAAACAAAGTTGTACGGCTCGACTCCCATGTTAATGAAGCGCCCGATGACGTCGGTGACGTTATTGGCGTGGACGGTGGTGAACACCAGGTGTCCCGTCAGGGCCGACTGAATAGCGATTTGCGCGGTCTCGTGGTCGCGGATTTCGCCAACCATAATTTTGTCGGGATCGTGGCGCAGAATCGAGCGCAATCCCCGGGCGAACGTCAGTCCCTTTTTTTCGTTTACGGGAATTTGCGTGATGCCGCGAAGCTGGTATTCGACAGGATCCTCAATGGTGACGATCTTGTCTTCATCCGACTTGATTTCGTTTATGGCCGCATACAAGGTGGTGGTCTTGCCGGAACCGGTCGGACCCGTTACCAACACCATGCCGTATGGCTCGCGGATATAGCGGCGGAATCTCCGCGTCTCTTCCGCGGAAAAACCCACCACATCCAGGCTTAGGCTTTGAAACTTTTCAGAAAGCGTTTCCTTGTCCAGGACACGAAGAACGGCATCTTCGCCGTGGCTGGCGGGCATGATGGACACGCGGAGGTCAATGAATCGTCCCTTGTACTTCACGCGAAAACGCCCGTCCTGGGGTACGCGGCGTTCGGCGATGTCCAACTCGCTGAGCACTTTGATACGCGAGATGACGGTCGAATGCCACTCCTTGGCGATGGGTTGCATGGCGTGTTGCAATACGCCGTCGATGCGATACTTCACAGCCACCTCGGCATCGCGAGCTTCGATGTGAATATCGCTGGCCCGGCGCTCCAAGGCAGTAAAAATGATTGTTTCAACAAGCCGGACCACGGGGCTGACGGCCGTGTCGCGCGTCAACCGATCCGCGGAAATTGTCTCTTCACCCTCTTCCTGATCCTCTTTGGGAACCTGAAGCGTGAAAGGTTCCGTGGCCTGCTCGAGGACGCGCTGAGACTGTTCCGTGCGTTTGAGAATGTCGCCGATTTGCCTGGGTGTCGCCACCTTGATGGAAAGCTTCTTACCCAATAAAAGCGGCAGTTCATCGCTCAGCAAAACCTGGCTCGGATCGGCAGCAGCGAGGGAAAGCACGTTGTTCTGCAATTCGAGGGGGACAAAATTGTAACGGAACATCAGATCGGCCTGAATGCTGCGGAAAAGGTCGGGATCGATCCGCTGGTCGCGTAGATCAATGAAGGGACACCGGTACCTTTCGGCGAGTTTGCGGGCCAGCTCGCGTTCGTGCTGCTCCTCGGCTGTCGCGCCAAGCCCCGTTGTCGAGTGCACGTTCTGATCAGTCGCAGCCATGTTCTCCCTTACTTGATCGCTCCACTTGACAACGAAAAAATGGGCAAATACAGAGAAATCAAAATGAAGGCGACAAACAAACCCATGAAAATAAGCAGCGCGGGTTCGATTGCGGATACAAGAGCGCCGAGCCGCAGATTTACCTCTTCCTCGTAAAATTCCGCGACGCTGGTGAGCATCGGCCCGAGCGCGCCGCTCGATTCTCCGACCTCAATCATGTCGAGTGCAAGTTCCGGCATGATGCCTGTTGAGGCAAGAGCGCCATGGAGCGATTCGCCCTCACGGACCAATTGCATGGCGCGTTCGACGGCTCCGCGCACGAGATTGCTGCCAATGGCCTCGGCAGCGGTTTGCAGCCCGGCAACCAGCGGAGTTCCGCCGGATAAGAGCGTGGCGAGTGTCCGGGAAAACTGCGCAACCTGGAATTTCAACAACGTGTCACCGATGAGGGGAGAACGGAATTTTATCCGGTCGAAAGCCGTGCCTCCCTCCTCCGTGCGCGACCAAAGGTAGACACCCAAGCCGATCAGCACCAAAGCCCCTATCCCTGCCAGCACAAAATATCGATACTCGACCGTCACAGCGATCAGAAATTGCGTTGGCCCCGGCAGGTTCACACCCAAGTCGCTGTACAGCAGCGCAAATTTTGGAATTACGACGGTGACCAGATAAGTGACGATCAGTCCTGCGGTAGCGATCAAAATCGAAGGGTAGACAAGTGTCGCCAGAATCTTTTTCTTCACTCCGGTACTTACTCGCTGGTAGGTGATGTATTGGTCCAAGACCCCGGAGAGATTTCCGCTCTTTTCCCCCGCGAGAATGGCCGTCGAGTAGACTTTGGAGAATACTCCCGCCTCGGTAACCGCTTCGGACAGTGACTTCCCTTCGCGCACGCGATCCCGCAGTTGAGACACAACAGGGCGGAGTTTTGGTGACGCGGCGCGATCAGCCAGGAGGTCAAGGGCGCGAAGAATCGGCAAGCCTGCCTTAACCAGAGTATTGAACTGCTGGTTGAGGATCAGAAATTCGGTGCCACCGACTTTGCGGTCCGTCCGGTGTTGCGAGAGACCTGAGAGGATCCCACCGCGGGACTCCACCGAGTAGACATACAAACCCCTGTCGGCCAGCTTCTGGCGGGCTTCATTCAAGGAAGCTGCGGCCTCCACGTGTGAGAACACACGGCCGTCTGCATCCGCAACACGACAGACAAATTCCCCCATACCTTGTCAGTTTACCTCATCTAGGTAATATGCGTGTTAACAGCTGATGGTTGGCCGTTCTCTGAATAGCACCTGTCGAGATGTCTTGCCGACCACTATTCTTCTACTCTTTTCCAGGAGGTAATTCCCCATTCACAATGGCTACTCCTTTGGGTACATCGAAACGAAAGAGAGAGGCAGAAAGCGGAGGGTCGATCTGCCAGCGGGAAAATCTAAACTCCACGTCCACTCCGCCGCTCTCGCGCACGATTATGCGCACCAGCTCTCCCGTATCGCGCACCACCTCGAAAAATGCCTCGTCGCTTGAAACGGCTTCACGCGCAGCCGCATCTTTGGAGTCGATTTGGGGCGTGGAGGAATTCTCCCCACGAAGCGGGCAATGTATCACCGCATTTGCAGGGCTATCTGCCCGAATGACAGTGGCCATCTCGACCCGCGCGCATACGCGCGACACTCTCATTTCTCCAGCAAGGAGGGCCATGGGCGTCCGCAAGTCGCCGCTCTTCTTTGCGGGAACGCGAGTGACGGTGTGATCCGCAGGGACATAGAACCAGGCCGTCTTTCCATCCACCAAGAACACATTTTTCTCCGGGGACTCGTATTCCCAACGCATTTTTCCGGGCCGTAGGAAGTAGGCAGTTCCCGCTTCTGAACGTACGACGCGGCCACCTTCCGTGTAGCGCTCCAGAAAAGTTGCTTGCAGAGTCTTTGCCGAACGATATCTGGACTGCAGGCGCGCGGACACCTGACTGGCTTCCGTTTGGGTGTGCGTCACCGAAAGGAAAATCAGAGGTAAAAGACAGAAGTACTCCACCATATAACCAGTCTAGCAGGGTCCGGAGAAGTGGGTGAAGCCAGCTCAGTTCAGTTCAGCGCACTTCGGCGTGCGCCGATCATCATATTCCTACAGTATTGGATCCGTCGCAGGCTTCGGAACCGCACCAGTTACGTTGAAGTAGATCACACCCGTGCTGTCGACCAGGAATCCACGCTGGCCGCTGCTACCGATGCTTATCGGCACAGCAGACGTCGAACCGGTACCAAACCCGGGGCCCGTGCACCCAATCCCGGCAGGCGCGGCGGGAAGCGGGTTAGCACCGGTATAGGTGAAGCTGTAGCCGCTCTTGGTGAAAGTCGTGGCAGTACCACCAGCAGCCAGTCCGGCCAACACATTGTCCACCAGCCCGGCTCCGTTGGTGCCGCAGTCAGGCGGCGTGCCCGCTGCAGGATTCTGGAGCGAGGTCAGGTTCGGAGGAAGGCCGTTGCCGTACGTTGAGGAATAGGTGACAAAGGCCGTGGTCAGCGTGCGAAGCGTCGCCACTGCCGAACCTTCGTTCGCCGCCATGCGGGAGCGAATCAAGTTCGGGATAGCAATCGCCGCGATGATCAAGATGATCGCCACGACGATGAGCAATTCGATAAGCGAGAAACCCTTTTGCTTCTTCATTCCGTCCCCCTGAAAGTTGCCGCGCAAGATGGAGAGTACTTGCGATAACTGAACAAGGAGCACACACATGGCCAATCCGAGCGACTTGAAAAGAAACCTCGGCTTACTCGGATATTTTATTACGACACGCCATTCGAAAGAACAAAAAAAAAGGGAGGCAGCCTTCTGCTCCCTCCCTTAATTCAGTTTATTTCAGAACAATCTTCAAACTACTGCAACACCGGATCCGTTGCAGGCTTCGGAACCGCTCCGGTTACGTTGAAGTAGATCACACCCGTGTTGTCGATCAGGAATCCGCGCTGACCGGTGCCACCGATGCTTGTCGGGACGGCAGAAACCGTGCTCGAGCCGAACCCAGGACCAGTGCAGCCGATGCCGGCAGGCGCGGCCGGAAGCGGGTTAGCACCGGTATAGGTGAAGTTGTAGCCGCTCTTGGTGAAAGTCGTGGCAGTACCACCAGCAGCCAGTCCGGCCAACACATTGTCCACTAGCCCGGCTCCGTTCGTGCCGCAGTCAGGCGGCGTGCCCGCTGCAGGATTCTGGAGCGAGGTTAGGTTCGGAGGAAGGCCGTTGCCGTACGTCGAAGAATAAGTAACAAATGCCGTGGTCAGCGTGCGGAGCGAGGCCACTGCTGAAGCTTCGTTCGCCGCCATACGGGAGCGAATCAAGTTCGGGATAGCAATCGCCGCGATGATCAAGATGATCGCCACGACGATGAGCAATTCGATAAGCGAGAAACCCTTTTGCTTCTTCATTCTGTCTCCTTAGAGTATGCCGCGCAAAAATCGATAGTTCACAGGACAACGATGAAGCTGCATTCAGACTGCCAATCCGAGCCAGTGCATGCAAAGTATTCCCTTATTCCCATATCTCATTGTATTTACAGCCTTTATACCTCATAAGCTGTGTCGCTCTGTTAAGAGAACTCCAATAACGCAACCCTAGCAACCAGTAAGCGACCTTTTTGGTCAATCCTACGGTGACAAAGATGGGCAACTATGGCTGGAACCACAGGTGGGCGTACTCCAGACAACTTCTCATCGAAAGGCATTCCGTCTCGAGGATATTCGCAACAAACCGCCTGTTGACCCTTTTGAATCTTTTCCTCTATCGCCCAGTTGGTATCGCACTCCGTCACTGCAAGACCGGATCCGTGCCAGGTTTCGGAACCGCCCCACTAATGTTGTAGTAAAATACGCCGAGGTTGTCGATCAGGAAACCTCGCTGGCCAGTGCTGCCAATGCTGAGGGGCACTGCGGAAGTCTGACTGGTTCCGAATCCGGGGCCCGTACAACCGACCCCCGTTGGCGCCGCCGGAAGCGGGTTAGCACCGGTATAGGTGAAACTGTAGCCACTCTTGGTGAAGGTCGTGGCAGTGCCACCAGCAGCCATGCCGGCCAGTACATTGTCCAACAATCCCGCTCCGTTCGTTCCACAATCGGGTTGTGTGCCTGCGGGAGGAGTCCTTAGCGAGTTTAGATCGGGGGGAAAACCGTTGCCGTAGGTGGCTGAAAACGTAAGAAAAGCCGACGTCAAAGTGCGAAGAGATGCCACAGCGGAGGACTCATTCGCTGCCATACGCGAGTGAATCAGGTTGGGAATTGCGATCGCCGCGATGATCAAAATGACCGCGACCACGATCAAAAGTTCAATAAGCGAAAAGCCCTTCTTTGTCGTCATGGCTCCAAACTTTCTTCCCGTGTTATTGGCAGCAATCGTGGTTCCAAAAAGTCTCGATCCCCTATTCAATCTCAAGACCTGTTCGATGAACTCAAAAAAAAGGGAGGGAGCCTAAAGCTCCCTCCTTTGATTCAGCTTAATTCAAGCCAGTCGTCAAACTACTGCAACACCGGATCCGTCGCAGGCTTCGGAACCGCTCCGGTTACGTTGAAGTAGATCACACCCGTGTTGTCGATCAGGAATCCGCGCTGACCGGTGCCACCGATGCTTGTCGGGACGGCAGAAACCGAGCTCGTGCCGAACCCAGGACCAGTGCAGCCGATGCCGGCAGGCGCGGCCGGAAGCGGGTTAGCACCGGTATAGGTGAAGTTGTAGCCGCTCTTGGTGAAGGTCGTGGCCGTGCCGCCAGCAGCCTTACCGGCAAGAACGTTGTCAACCAACCCGGCTCCGTTGGTGCCGCAGTCAGGCGGCGTGCCCGCTGCAGGATTCTGGAGCGAGGTCAGGTTCGGAGGAAGGCCGTTGCCGTACGTCGAAGAATAAGTAACAAATGCGGTGGTCAGCGTTCGGAGCGAGGCCACTGCCGAAGCTTCGTTCGCCGCCATACGGGAGCGAATCAAGTTCGGGATAGCAATCGCCGCGATGATCAAGATGATCGCCACAACGATGAGCAATTCGATAAGCGAGAAACCCTTTTGCTTTTTCATTAGATTAAGATCTCCTTATAGACCTGTTTAAAGACCCTGTTTGTGCCAGAGCACTGCAAGTGATATCGCACGCGGGCGGCCACTCTGATCGGAGCCTGCCGAAAACGTTCAAAGATATCGTAAGTGATTGAAATACAGTCACTTATGGTATCGCCAAGGTGAACTTGAAAACCCTGAAACCTGGGGAATGTCGTTTTCGACGGTTAAGGTCGACAATTTATGTCAGTCAAAAACAACGCAAATAGTCACATCTCCATTGGTACGAAAGTACCAGCTGGCGCCACGTTCCGCGCCTCGTCAACGACATCCGCTTAGGTATCAGATATTGTGCTTTTTTGCGTAGTGCCGGAAGGATCGATAGGTGATTTTTAATAACTCCGATGCGCGCGTTCGCACGCCTCCAGCGCGTTCCAGCGCAGCCTGCAAATAGCGGCGCTCCACGTCGGCTATTTTCATTTCGAAATCGAGACCTTCTGGCGGAATGGTCAATGTCAGGTTCGCCGTTCCGAGGGCAGCATCGGGAGAATATCCGGCGATGCGGTCCGGCAAGACCTGGAGGGAAATTTCCGTGCCCGTTTCGAGGGCTACAGCGCGCTCCATGGTGTTCTCCAGTTCGCGAACATTTCCCGGCCACTCATAGGCCTCCAAGCGGCGCATTGCTTCCGGCGAAATGCTCTGAACGGGCTTTTCCATCAAGCCGCGGAAACGATCCAGGAAGTGTCTTGCAAGGAGGGGAATGTCTTCCCGGCGCTCGCGAAGTGACGGCAATTGGATGGGGATTACGCTCAAGCGGTAATAAAGATCCTCCCGGAAGCGGCCTTCGGCAATCTCTTTCTCGAATTCTTTGTTTGTCGCTGCGATGATGCGGACATCCACGTCAATTTCCTCGGTGCTTCCAACGGGCCGCACTTTGCCTTCCTGCAACACACGGTAGAGTTTCACCTGCATCGTCAAGCTCATGTTGCCTATCTCGTCCATAAAAAGTGTGCCGCCGTGGGCAGCCTGGAACAACCCCTGGCGATTGTCGTTGGCGCCGGTAAATGCGCCTTTCACATAACCGAACAGCTCCGATTCGAGTAGAGTGTCGGGAAAAGCGCCGCAATTGATCGTGATGAATGGTAGTTGCGCCCGCAAGCTGTTCTCGTGAATCGCGCGAGCCACCAATTCTTTGCCCGTACCGCTCTCGCCGGTGATGAGGACCCTGCTGGTTTGGGGGGCGATAGTCTGAATTAGCTCAAAAATTGCCCGCATCTTTGGGCTCTGGCCCACGATGTTGTCGAGCCCAGTCAGACGGCGCAGTTCGCGCCGTAGATAGCCGGCCTCCTTTTTCCATTTAAGACTCTCTGCCGCTTCGTGAACGGCCCGGCGCAACTGGTCGACCAGCTCGTGGTCTTTTATGACATACCGGTCGGCGCCGGCGTTGATCGCGGCAATGGCGGTCTCAACGGTAGGGACGCCCGTAATCAAGAGGAAGAAACAGTCGGGGGCGATTTCTTTCGTAAATTTCAGAAGGTCCACACCGCCCGCGCCGGGCATGCGCACGTCGGATATGACAATATCGAAGATCTGAGATTCCAGCTTGCGCTTAGCTAGTTCCACGCTGGCGGCGACTTCTACGCGATAGCCTTCCTTCCGGAAAGTGATCTCAAGCAGTTCGCAAATGGACCGCTCGTCATCCACCACAAGGATGTGCACCATCTCTTTGCTTGTTTCCTTAGCGGCCACCTTTGTCCCTTGCATGAAGCCCTCACGCCACTCGTGGCAAATCGACGATGAATTCCGCCCCTTGATCTTTTTCTGAAATCACGATAATTCTCCCGCTGTGGGCCTGAACAATCTGATACACAATGGAAAGACCCAAGCCCGTTCCCCCTTCGAAACTAGGTTGGAGGGGTTCGAAAAGCTTTGCTTTTTGCCGCGAGTCAAGGCCCACCCCAGTGTCGCGGAACGCAATCCGCAACCGGAAAGGCTGTTCTTCGAGCTTGACCGTCAGAGTACCTCCAGCCGGCATCGCGCGCAGTGCGTTATCGCACAGGTTCCAGAACACCTGCCGGATCTTGTTCGCATCCACACGCGCTCTTGAGAGTCCCCCGTTAAAAGCCCGAACAATGCGGTACTTCGTCCCAATCTCCGGTTTCTGCTCGACCAAAGTAAGCGTTTCATCGAGCAGCCTGCGCACGTCCTCTTCCGCGAATTGATATGTTTTCTCACGCGAGTAGTTCAGGAAGTCCGTGATGATATGGTTCAAGCGTTCTGACTCGCGGCTGACGATGCCCACAAGATGCTTTTCGTCTTCTTCCAGGGGCACCAAGCGGGCTAATTCCTTCACCGCTCCGGCCATGGCCGTGAGCGGCTGCCGAATTTCATGGGCAATGGCGGCCGATAAACGCCCCAGCGCGGCCATGCGATCCTTCGTCGCCACTTCCTGTTCGAGCCGGCGCAGTTCCGTTAGATCTTGAAAATTGAAAACATACCCGCTTCGCGAGGAATCGCGGGAGCGCAAGAGAGAAACGGAGATACCGATGTATCTCAGCTGGCCATCCGCGCTTCGGTAGTCAATCTCCTTGCGAACGCCATGTTTCACATCGGCGTCAAAAGAACCTGGCAACCAGAACTCCTCGCTTATTTCCGCCAACTTGCGCCCGCGAATTTCAGCGAACCTCGCGCCAAGAATCTCTTCGCCGGTCCGGTTAAGAAGAACGATGCGGCCTTCCAGATCCGTGGTCAAGAGTCCACCCCGCATGGAATGGATAATGTCCTCGGTGAAATCCTGAAGGTCCAGCAACTCTTCTCGTTTTTCTTCCAGTTCCCTGCCCTTGCTGCGGAGGGATTGCGCAAGCAAGCTCGAAAGATACGCCACCGCCAGAAAACCGAGGAGGTTGCTGAACAGCCAGATGCGCAGACCCGGCAGAGTGGGAGACGTCGATGCCGTGTGAGGAATCTTCCCAAGAGTAACCAGTACCATCAGACCGGCCAAAATCCCCAAACAAGTCAACGCGGTTGCGAAGGCCACGCGCCTGGGGAAGAGAATGCTTGCGACGATGATGACCAGCAGATAAAGCGAGATAAAGTAGCTCTCTTGCAGCCCCGTTACGTAAACGAGGGCAGAAATCATCACGATGTCGCTGGCAACTTGCAAGCCCCCGTGCCACTGCGCTTCGGGAATCCAGCGCACCAAGATAAGGTGAAGGATGCCCTGGGTAATCCAGAGGATGATTAACGGAAGGAAGTATCGGTTTGCATTCGAATTCGGAAAATACTGGGGCCAAACAGCGCCCACGCCCAGTATCAACACGATCATGAGCAGGCGGACGCGCGTCAGCCAATCCAACCACTCCCGGCTCGTTGTACTTTGCTCCCTCGTCATTCCCATGTCCGACGCGCTGAAATCTCAGACGCTCCCACACGCTTCATTATTATGCAAAATGGCGGATGGGGGGGAGTTCCTTCCCCGCCATCCGCCAATAGAGCAACCCTTCGGATGATTGGACAGCTAGTGAGTCTTGCTGAGCTGGCCGATCAGCGAGAACAGCGGCAGATACATGGAAATAACGACGCCGCCGACCACCAAACCCAGAAAAACGATCATCACGGGTTCGAGGGCGGTTAACAAGTCTTTTACCGCCGCGTCGACTTCTTCCTCGTAAAAATCCGCAATCTTCTGCAACATGGCATCCATTGCGCCAGTTTGCTCGCCGACACCGATCATCTGCGTAACCATCCCGGGAAATACTTCCGATTCCCTGAGAGGCTCCGTCAGGGACTTGCCTTCCTCGAGCGACTTGCGCACCTTTTGCAGGGCGCGCTCAATTACAGCGTTGCCTGCGGTCCTCGCGGTGATATCAAGCCCTTCCAGAATTGGCACGCCGCTCGATATCAAGGTTCCCAGGGTACGCGTGAAGCGAGCCACCGCAATCTTCCTCATGAGGATTCCCAAGATAGGCAGCTTGAGAATGATGGAGTCGATTACATATTGGCCCTGCTTGGTCCCGTACCAGATCTTAATTCCTAAAATGCCGCCTGCGACCGCCACGAGGAGGAGAAATCCAAAAATGCTTCCCACGAAATTGCTCATACCGATGACAATTCTTGTGGGGAGCGGAAGATCCACACCAAGGCCCGTGAACAAGGTGGCAAAAACTGGAACGACTTTCCACAAGAGCAGCGTAATAACGCCCGCCGCCACGGTCAGGACGCCGACGGGGTACACGAGAGCGGACTTGACGGCGCGTTGCAACTTGACGTTTTTCTCGATGTAGGTGGAGAGCCGCTGCAGAATGGTGTCCAGAATACCGCCGGTCTCGCCTGCTTCCACCATGTTGACGTAAAGCGCATCGAAGACTTTCGGATATTGGCGCATTGCCGCTGAAAGGGTCGCGCCGCCTTCGACAGCGCCGCGCGTCCCAACCAGTACTTTTTGAAAGGTCTGATTCTCCTGCTGGCCCGCCAGAATCTCCAGGCACTGCACCAGGGGCAAACCGGCGTCGATCATCACCGAAAATTGCCTGGTAAAGACAGCCAGCTCTTTTGCTTTTACTTTGCCGCCAAACGTGGGCATGTTGAATTCCTTGCCCTTTTCCGACATTTTTGTCGGCGTAATTTGCTGGCGGCGCAAGAGGCTCTGCAATTCCGTCTTGCTCGAAGCCTGCATAACGCCGCTGACGCTGGCGCCGCTCCGATTGGTTCCTCTATACGTGAAGTCCGGCATTTGTATTCCTCCTCAAGCAATTTCATCTACCACAGGCCATGCCAGCCTGCGGGGATTCTTACCGTTTTCCCGCCACGGGGGCTTTCGAACCCCCGGAGGGTGAAGATACGCCTCGATTGATCATGTCCTGCAATTCTTCTGGATTCGAAGAGCGCGAAAGCGCAATTTCCAGAGAAATCGCTTTCGTGAAATACGCGTTCGCAAGACCCTGATTGAAGGTCTGCATGCCCGTCTGGCCGGTTCCCGTTTGCATGGCGGAGTAGATCTGGTGGATCTTGTCCTCGCGAATGAGGTTCCTGATAGCCGGGGTTGGCACCAACACCTCCATCACCATGGCTCGTCCGCGCCCATCGATCCGCGGGAGCAGCGCCTGACAGAGAATTCCCTCCAACACCATCGAGAGCTGCGCGCGAATCTGTGGCTGCTGGTGCGCCGGGAAGACGTCGATGATGCGGTTAATCGTCGACGAGGCGGAATTCGTGTGCAACGTCGCAAAAGTCAAGTGGCCCGTTTCCGCGATGCGCAGGGCGGATTCGATGGTTTCCAAGTCGCGCATTTCTCCGATCAGAACGACGTCCGGGTCTTCACGAAGCGCGGCGCGCAGGGAGTTCGAGAAGGAATGCGTGTCCGCGTGCACCTCGCGCTGATTCACAAGGCATTTCTTGTGGTTGTGCAGGAATTCGATGGGGTCCTCGATGGTGATCATGTGCTCTTCACGTTCGCTGTTGATCTTGTCGAGCATTGCAGCGAGAGTCGTGGATTTTCCCGAACCGGTGGGTCCGGTTACGAGCACGAGTCCGCGCGGTTTATCGCACATTCCCCGGACCACGGCCGGAAGGCCCAGCGCATCAAAGCCTTTAATCTCCCACGGAATGGTCCTGAACACCCCCCCGACGGCGCCGCGTTGATTGAACACATTGCCCCGAAAACGCGCGAGATTCTTGAGGCCGAATGAAAAGTCAAGCTCCAGATTTTCCTCGAAGCGATGTTTCTGCGCATCCGTCAACACGCTGTAGGCCAGCGATTTGGTGTCTGCCGCCGTCAAGGGGGGCATATCGAGTGGCCGCAGCTTTCCGTGAACGCGCACCCGCGGCGCGCTATTGGTCGTAATGTGCAGATCGCTGCCACCCATCTCGACCATTTTCTTCAGCAGCTCGCTTAAGGTAATTCCCGCCATTGCTCACCTTCTCCGTTCTACAGAACCGTCTCGCGCAGAACTTCTTCCATCGTCGTCATTCCGGCGGCAACCTTAGTCAATCCACTCCGCCGCAATGTGATCATTCCCTGCTCGATCGCCTTCTTCTTCAATTCCAATGCCGAAGCGCCCACCAGGATCAACTCTCGCAGTTCGTCATTAATCTCCATCACTTCGTACAGGCCGGTGCGTCCCTTGTAGCCGTTTTTGTTGCAGGTTGAGCAACCCTTGCCGTGATAGATCTTCGTCGTCTTGGCCTCTTCGGGCGTATATCCTGCATCGATGAGCGCCTGGGGAGGGACTTCGAGTTCTTGCTTGCAGTTGGTGCAGATGCGCCGAACGAGCCGCTGCGCGCAGATTAGGTTCACCGAAGTGGCCACAAGAAAGGGCTCAATTCCCATGTTCATCAAACGGCTGATTGTCGAGGGAGCATCATTGGTGTGCAGGGTGGAAAGCACCATGTGCCCCGTAAGCGCCGCTTTGACGCCGATTTCCGCCGTTTCAAAATCGCGGATCTCGCCGACCAGAATGATGTTGGGGTCTTGGCGGAGGAAGGCACGCAGCGCAGCCGCAAAGTTCAGGCCGATCTGCTCCTTCATCTGCACCTGGTTAATTCCAGCCAACTGAAACTCGACGGGATCTTCAGCCGTCATGATGTTGGTATCAACCGTGTTCAGCCTAGCCACCGAGGAGTACAAAGTATTCGTCTTTCCTGATCCCGTTGGTCCCGTGACCAGCACCATGCCGTATGGCTTCAAGATGTTGCGTTCAAATTTCTTGAGAGATTCCGCTTCGAAGCCCAATTTGGTCATATCCAGGCGCAGGTTCTCTTTGTCCAGCAACCGCAAGACAATTTTTTCGCCGTACAGAGTGGGGACAGTGGACACGCGGAAATCCAATTCCTTCTTCTTCCCGTCCGCCTTGTACTTGATCATGATGCGGCCATCTTGCGGCAAACGCTTTTCCGCGATGTCTAGTTTGGCCATGATCTTCAGGCGGCTGGTGATGGCATCCTTCAATCGCAAGGGAGGGTTCATCACCGTCTGTAACACGCCGTCAACGCGGAACCTCACGCGCATTTCTAGCTCGTATGGCTCGAGGTGAATATCGCTGGCGCCCCGCTTGACGGAGTCCGTAAGAATCAGGTTCACGAGCTTGATGATCGGAGCTTCTTCCGCTGCTTTCTCTAGTGAAGCCGCATCCAACTCTGATTCTTCTGCTGCGAGCTCCAATTCCTGCTCTTCCTCGGCCAGGTCCTTCATCAGGTTGCTGAGCTCTTCGCCGTTCGCGTCAACTCCCCCGTAAAAGCGGGTGATGGCGTCGCCAATCGCCGATTCCGAAGCAACCACGGGCTCCACGTTGAAGCCCGTCATGAACTTGATGTCGTCCATTGCGAAAACGTTGGTGGGATCGGTCATCGCTATGGTCAGGACAGAGCCTACACGCGACAGCGGGACCACCTGATAACGCACCGCGGTGTCCTGGGGAATCAGTTTGATGACCGTCGGATCAATCTCGTAATATTTCAGGTTGATGGAGGGTACGCCGTATTGCCTGGAGAGCACACCCGTGATGTCATCATCCGTGATAAAGCCCATTTTCGTCAGGCAACTCCCCAGCTTGCCCCCGTTGGCGCGCTGATACTCAAGCGCCTTTTGGAGCTGGTCCTGCGTGATGAGGCTTTCCTTAATCAGTATTTCGCCGAGACGGACGGACATCCAAAGTGCTCCCTACCGCTAAAACACCTAGCGCTCACCTTAACAAATCGGAGGCGGTGAGTGAGATAGAAATTCGCTCTCCGTGGTGAAATGGCTAATACCTGCCCTCCGGGACAGGTACATTTTCCCCGGTACAGGTATGCGCCTTGACTTGCCGCGGTGCGCTGGCTATCTTGCGTGGGAGATGTCTTCAAGCTCTCCAGAACCGGAAACTGTCCGTGGTCGGGCTAGGTTGGCTGAAATTGCCGTCTGCTGAACGCATGAAAAAATCGGAGATCTACGACGTCGTCAAAAATGACCACGAACCGGAAGCCGGGGAGCTTGGCCTGCACCGCGGACTGTCTCAGCCATTGCAAACGGCGCGTGCCGGCCTCCCTCAGGCGCAGAATACCCCTCCGCCGCGCATGAAGGCAAGAAGATGAGCCCGCTCGAATCCAAACAGCGCTGGGGCCTCACAATCGGGGGAATCCTCCTCACCCTGCTCCTTGCTGCCGTGTTTACCTTTGGCTCGCTCGACGTCCCTTTCGAGCCAAAAACCTGGCGCGAGGTCATGGTTCTCTATGCCGTCTCCAGCTTCGTCACTGCGGCGCTCCTCGTTTTCGGCCTCATTCTTCTCCGCTCGATTGTTCGTCTTTGGGTCGAGCGGACCAAGGAGCAGCTCGGCGCGCGCTTCAAGACCAAAATGGTTGTCGGTGCCATGGGCCTGTCACTCCTCCCCGTGGTTTTCATGTTCTTCGTCAGCTATTCCCTGCTCAACCGGACTCTTGGCCGATGGTTTCCACGGCCGCTGGAAATCGCTTCTGAACAGACGCAACAACTCTTGACCGATTTTGGCAAGTCGCAATTACCGCGCCTCCGAGCCCTCGCTTGGAAAGCTCAGTCCGCGTCTCGACAGCCCTTGGACAAGCTCTTGCAAGAAACATTCACGGCCGGAGCCGATGCGGTCTGGATTCTCGATGGGGGCGGCAAGGCGATCCGTGGCGGCGTAATCTGTGACAATCCTCCCGAGGACCGTTCTGGAAAGCTTTGCGCAAAGGCCAATATATTCGGCAGCCAGGTTAGAGTTTTACCTAGCGGAATTGAGCTCTGGGGCGCGGAGGGGAAAAACTATCTCGCCGCCCGAATCCCGATCGCGAACGCCGGAGGCGCCGCGCACTCGATTGTCGCCGGGTACCGCACTAGCCCGGACTTTTACCAACGCTATACGGAAATTCAGGCGCAGACGCGCAACTACGAACTCCAAAAACAGAACTTGAGGACCCTGAAACGCCAGATGCTCCTCATTTTGCTTCTGTTCACCACGCTTCTGCTGTTTGCCGTGATGTGGCTGGCACTCTTCCTCGCCAAGCAGGTGACCGTGCCGATCCAAGCCCTCGCTGAAGGCACGCGCGAAATCTCTTCCGGAAATTTCGATTACCAAGTCCCCGAACAAGCTCAGGATGAATTGGGCCTGCTGGTCAAATCCTTCAACACTATGATCGCGCAGCTGCGCGACAGCCGCTCCCAGATCGACCAGTTCACCCGCAATCTCCAACTCGCCGTCCAGGAACTCGAGCGCCGACGCCAGCTTATGGAAACCGTCCTCGAAAACATCCCTACCGGCGTGGTTTCGCTGGACCCCAACGGAGCAATTCTCCGAGCCAACAGCGCGATTTCTCGCCTATTCGGCGTGGCATCCCGAGAAATGCGTTCTCTCGAAGATCTCATGGGCGTCGACGCGGCCCATACAGTACAGCACCTCATGCGGCGTTCCCTGCGCATGGGAGTTGTGTCCCGAGAGATTGAATTGATTCTCGGCGGCCGTATGTTGCACGTGGCGGTTACGGTCAGCTCGCTGGGTCCTCGGCGCGCCAATTCCGGTTATGTTCTTGTGCTCGACGATTTGACGGAGATGCTCCGCGCGCAGAAATCGGCGGCCTGGCAGGAAGTTGCTCGTCGCATCGCCCACGAAATCAAGAATCCTCTCACCCCCATTCAACTCTCTGCGCAACGCCTGTTACGTTTTATGGAGCGCCGCGACCCTTCTGAGGCCAACAAGTCAAAAGATCCCGAACTGAATCGGCTTGTCGAAGAGTGCTCTCGGCTCATCGAACGCGAAGTCTCTACGCTTGCCGCGCTTGTTAACGAATTCTCCCAATTTGTGCGCTTTCCCGCAGCCAAGCTAGCGTCCACCAACGCCAACACCATCATTCAGGAGGCCGTGGAAGTCTTCTCCGGCCGCCTGGATGGCATAACTTTGAAAACCACGCTCGCCGAAAATCTCCCCGCTGTCCGCGCGGATGGCGGTTTGCTCCGCAGCGTCGTGGTCAACCTCATTGACAACGCGGCGGAAGCCCTCGAAAACGCCCCTCTCCGCGAAATCGTGGTCTCCACGCATGCGCACCTTGATGCCGAGACGATCGAAATTCGCGTTGAGGATACTGGGCACGGCATTTCTCCCGAGGACAAGGACAAGTTGTTCCTTCCGCAATTCTCCACCAAGGAGCGCGGTACCGGTCTGGGCCTGGCCATCGCCGCTCGAATCGTTGCCGAACATGGCGGCACTATTCATGTGGAAGACAACATTCCCGTGGGCTCGCGATTCCTCGTCGAACTGCCCATCGCCGAACTCGTGTCTTCGTCGACCGCAGAGCGCAACGGAACGGTACATTCCTGATGACGAGCCGCCCGCACCTGCTGATTGTTGATGACGAGGCCGGCATTCGCGAATCTCTCTCCTTAATCCTCAGGGACGAAGGCTACAAGGTTGATACCGCGGCTTCGGGCGAAGATGCTCTGGCCCGCGCCATTTCCGGGAGCTTCGAGGTCGTGCTTCTGGACGTCTGGCTGCCCGGAATCGACGGGCTTCAGGCTCTGAGTCGCCTCCAAGCCCTGCCGCGGCCCCCCGCCGTCATCATGATTTCGGGCCATGGAACGATTGAAACCGCGGTGCGCGCCACAAAGCTCGGAGCTTTCGATTTCGTCGAAAAACCGCTGTCGCTCGAAAAAATTGTCGTTCTCGTTCGAAACGCCATCCAGCAGCGGCGCCTCGAGGAGGAGAATCAGCTCCTACGCAGCGAGCTGGGTCATCGTTATCAGGTCATCGGCGAGAGCGTGCCCATGAAGGCGCTCCGCCAGCAAATCGCTGTGACCGCGCCCACCAACGGACGCGTTCTCATCTATGGCGAGAGCGGAACCGGCAAGGAGTTGGTAGCCCGCGCTCTGCACGCCGCGAGTTTGCGCAGCCACGGACCTTTCGTGGAAGTCAACTGCGCAGCCATACCCGAGGAATTGATCGAGTCCGAGCTTTTCGGCCACGTGAAAGGCAGTTTTACGGGTGCAACCGAAGACAAAATTGGAAAATTTCAAAAAGCCGATGGCGGCACTCTCTTTCTCGACGAAATTGGTGATATGAGTTTGCGCACGCAGTCGAAGGTGCTACGTGTGCTCGAAGAACAGCGCTTCGAGCCGGTCGGCTCCAACCAGACTCTTCACGCCGATGTGCGCGTAATCGCTGCTACCAATAAAAATCTTGAGCTGGAGATCGGCCGCGGAGCATTCCGCCAGGACCTCTTCTACCGTCTTAACGTCATACCATTTTACGTCCCGCCCTTGCGCGAGCGAAAAGAAGACATTGCGATTTTAGCGCGCTATTTCCTCAATGAATTCAGCTCCGCCTACGGCAAAAAGACGCGCGAACTCAGCGACCCCGCTATGGAAATTCTTCTTCGCTATCCCTGGCCGGGAAACGTCAGGGAGTTGCGCAACCTTGTCGAGCGCCTGGTAATCGTCTGCCCGCAGGCGCACATCGAACCGCACCATCTCCCGCCGGAACTCTTCCGCGGAGTCGCGGAGAGTCCCCACCAGCCGTATTCCACGCTGCATGAAGCTCGCAGCGCCTACGAACGCGAATTTATTTTGCGTAAATTACAGGAACACCGGTGGAATATGACGCAAACCGCCTCCGCCCTCGGGCTCGAACGCAGCCACCTCTACCGCAAGATGAAATCCCTCGGTATCGCCGCTCCCGACTAGTGGAGCGGTCTAGTCTTCCTTATCCTGGGCCAGCCCCTCGAGCTGGAAATGCCAATCCAGCTCCCGGACCTTTTGTGGATTCTCGCGCCAGTCAGGGACCACTTTCACGAATAGCCCGAGATAGATCTGGACGCCAAAGATCTCTTCCAATTCCTTCCGCGCCGCGGTACCGATCTTTTTTAGGACTTCGCCTTTGTGCCCGATCAGGATTTTCTTTTGCGTATCCCGCTCCACATTCATCGTTGCCTCGATGCGCAGCAGTTTGGGTGACTCCTCGAATTTCTCCACAAAGACGGCCAGTGCGTACGGAACCTCGTGGTACATGACCTGTATCGCTTTTTCCCGCACGATTTCGGCGGCCAGAAAGCGCTCCGGCTGGTCAGTTATTTGATCCTCCGGGAAGTAGGCATTCCCCTCAGGAAGCTGCTGCAATATTTCCTGCATGAGCTCCTCGCAACCGCCGCCTTTCAGCGCGGAAATCGGCACAATGGCGGAGAATTCAAATGCCTTGCGAAACGCCTCGATCAAGGGAAGCAACTTCGGCCTCGGCAGGCGGTCGATCTTATTCAACACGAGTATGGTTTTTCCCTGGAACCTCTTGGCGCGCTCCAGCAGGAGTTCATCGGCGAACGGCAGCGTGCGGCTCGCATCCACTACCAGCAACAACACATCGATCCCCTCGAGCGCGGCCGCCACTTCCCGCATCATCTGCCGCCCCAGCGCAGACTCCGGCTCGTGAAGTCCGGGCGTGTCGATAAAGATGATCTGTCCCTCGGGTCGCGTGACGATTCCTTGTATCCGGTTGCGCGTGGTCTGCGGCTTGGAAGTGACAATCGCGATTTTCTGCCCCACCAGGCGATTCAGGAGAGTGGACTTTCCCGCATTCGGACGGCCGATGATCGCGGCAAATCCCGCGCGTCCTGTCGGCTTCTTCCCTACTTTTTCGGTTATCTCGGGGGACATTAGGCTTTCACAAAGCGTTCGTTTAACTCTCGCATCGACATTATGTCTCTATCGTTCCTTCTTCGCCGCGCTCAGCGCCACTTGCTTCCGGATTCGCAGCCGAAGCACCTTACGCTGGTTCGCCTCCACCACTTCAAAGCGATATCCCGCCAAATCGATTTTCTCTCCCGGAGCGGGCACCTTCCCCGCTACATGGCTCAACAATCCCGCGATCGTTGTCACGGCCTCATCGGCTTTTTTCCCGAACCTTACGCCCAACAATTCTTCGGCGTCGCGGATCGTCGTGCTCCCGCGCAAAAGGAGCCCGCCCTCTGCTTCACGTACCAAGTCCGGAGCCGGCTGCCTTCCGTCATAGCCGCTCTCTCCCACGATCTCTTCCACGAGATCTTCGACCGTTGCAATTCCCGCCACCAACCCGTGCTCGTCGATAACGACGGCCATTTCCTGGCCTTTCTGTCGCATATCCCGCAACAAGTCCGAGCCGGCTTTCGTTTCCGGAATGAAAAGCACCGGTCTTACCAATTCGCGAACCTTCCGGTGCGGAAGGTCCTGGTCGGCTACTTTCAGCATGTCCTGTGCGTGAACCACGCCGAAAATATCATCCAGCGATTTTTCATAGACAAGCAGGCGCGAGTATTGTGTCTCCATAAATCTTGCGTGCAACTCTTCCAGAGATGCGTCCGCCGCGATTGCCACGATGTCCGGCCGCGGCGTCATGACCTCGCGCACGCGCTTGTCGCTGAATTCCACCACCTGTTCGATCAGATCCGCCTGATCCGCTTCGATGATCCCTTCCTCCTCCGCTGCCTCCACCAGAGCCTCGATCCCTTCTTCGGTACGCTGCTCTTGCGTCTTTTCCGGTTCGTGCTCGGAGATTCGCGCCAGAGATTCCGCGCCCTCCAGGAAGATGCGCACCGGCCACACCAGCCACATGGCCGCCCGGATCAACGGCAGCAGCTTCAGCAACCACCTCCCCGTCGTTCGATAGAGCAGCATGTCCGGAATGAAGTGCATGAGCATGACAACTTCGAGCGTCAGGAACACGCAGAACTCTACAAACGACTCCCAAGTGCCAGGCACGAAATAAACCACGCCCCGCGTGGTCTCCAGTACGAGAAACGCCAGCCAAAAATGACCCAGGATGCGAAATGTCCGCCCCCCGCTACTCCGGTTGATCTTCAGCTTGGCCTCGATCTCCGCTTCAAAAATATCCAAGTGTTCGTGGACGCGCCCTGTCGTCATGCGCCCCAGCTCGCGATAGATCAGTGTGAGGTAGGAAAGAACGGGCAGACCGAGGGCCAGGAGAAAGATGCCCAGCACATAAAGCGAGTAGAGCATGTTTACGCCAACCCGAGGCGCCCGCGCAGATTTTGTTCGAGGCGGTTCATTCGGCCGCGGTCGGTTTCGTGATCAAAACCGAGCAAATGCAAAACGCCGTGGAGGATTAAAATGCGCATCTCGTTTGCCAGCGTCCTGCGATATTTCTTTGCGTTGCGGCGCGCCATCGCGGGAGAGATAGCGATTTCGCCCAAAACCATGCTTCGCATCCGCGACGGGAGTCCGCGCTTGACCGATATCGGGCGTTGCCGCCGCACTGATGGAAAAGACAAAACGTCCGTGGGTCCACTCTTTTTGCGGAACGCCTCATTCATCCGGGCCATCTCAGCGTCGCTTATCAAACAGACTGTGATTTCCGCGTCCCCAAGACTCAGTTCGTCTCTCACTCGCCTCACAAATTCTTTTAGTGACAGTCGGTCCAATCGCACCGCTCGCTGACGATTGAGGATCATTTCTGCGGAATTTCTTTGGCGCGCTCCCGTGCCGTTGGTCTTTCCTGCTCTTTCCCGCGCCCCGCGAGCCTGCTGTTTTCAAAGGCTAGGCGGTTCTGCGACTGTCCTATCTCGAACTCTTCATACGCGCGGATGATCTGCTGCACCAGGTTATGCCTGACCACATCCTTTTCACTAAACTGTACCACCCCGATCCCTTCGATCTTCCCACAAATCTCCAGCGCTTCAATCAGCCCGGACTTTCTTCCCGCCGGCAAGTCGATCTGCGTGACGTCGCCGGTGATCACCGCTTTGGAATTGAATCCCAACCGGGTGAGGAACATCTTCATCTGCTCGCTGGTCGTGTTTTGCGCCTCGTCCAGAATCACGAACGAATCGTTCAGCGTGCGGCCGCGCATGAACGCCAGCGGCGCCACTTCGATGATGCCTTTTTCGAGAAATCTCTCCAGCTTGTCCGCGTCAAGCATGTCGTAAAGCGCGTCGTACAGCGGCCGCATATAGGGATCGATCTTTTGTTGCAGTGTGCCCGGCAAATAGCCGAGACGTTCACCGGCTTCCACCGCCGGCCGCGCCAATATGATCCGGTTGACCTGCTTGGTCAGGAGCGCGCTGACGGCCATCGCCACGGCGATATATGTCTTCCCTGTTCCGCCGGGTCCGATCCCGAACATCATGTCGTGCTTTTCAATCTCTTCCATGTAACGGCGCTGGCTGGCGTTTTTCGGTGTGACGCTTTTCTTCCCGAAGGAGCGCGCGCGGCCGTGTTCAAACATGCTTCGGGGAGATTCGTGCGGCTCCTCGGTGGCCACACGCAGCAGCGACTTCACTTCTTCGCTCGAAAGGGTTTTCCCGTGGCGCGTAAGGTGGTTGTACTCTTCGACGATCTTCACCGCTTGATCCACGTTTTCCTGCTCGCCTTCGATGGTCAGTCGCGTGTCGCTCAGGTGCGTGCGCACCCGCAGCGACTCCTCGAGCAGCCGCAGATTTTCATCCAGCGTTCCAAAGAAAGGCTCGATTTTTCCGGAAATGTGAACGGTACGTCGCATCCAAGTGGAAGGTCTTCCTGACACGGAAACCGGGTGGCCGATGACAGTTTCCTCCTCAACCGCGCGTGACCTCATCCAGGTCAACTCTGGGAGAAACTTCTTACACCCTATCCCACCACCGTGCCCCGGTCAAGTTACACGTTCACGTAAAAATGGGCCGTGTGGAATACAAGGAGTGAAGACGGGAAAAAGAAACCTAAAAACCCGCACACGCCCCGACTAGGTCGTGGTAGACGCCACCGGCGTATGCGGCACCCGAGTCTTTCTGGAGGCTCGGTCTATGGCCCACCCGCCACCCACAAGCTTCCATGTTGGCGCTTCCATTTCATCAATTCTTAAGATCCGTAAACCTGGCCTCGACCAACCGTTGAATGAGGGCAATGATCATGGCCGTCGTCAACCCAAACAAGAGCACTCCATTTGCAGCTTCGAGGGGTCCCAGCAATCTCCAGGAAGGTGTCATAATCACATCACCGTAACCCAAAGACGTGTAATTGACCGCTGAGTGGTAAAAGGCAGTTCCGAAGTCTGGAAATTCTCCGCAGATTATGAGCAACACAGCCCACAATGCAACTTCAATGAGGTGTGCAAGTGACGCGTACAATACGACCCGGACAAAAATTCCCATATCAATCCAGGGGTTTGTGCCGATACGACCTAGTCTTTTTTCGCGGCGGATAAGGTTGATCGTGGCTCTGAGTGGCAGCAGATGAATCATGACCGCGCAGATGCTGACGACCACACCAACCGACAAAGGGACTAGGACCGCGATGCGATGAACTTGTATCATTTCGCCCGCAAGGGTATCGCACTTCACCGGAATCAGCCTAGACCTCAGAACATCAGTTCATGGCGGTCGCAGAAACATACTGCAATGGTTTTTGGGCAAGCAGCGCCGAGTGGGTCAAAACCCACGACCGCTGCTGGAGTCTTATTCTTCTTCTTGATTCTGAACAGAATCGCTGGATTTTCCTATTGGGCTGGTTAGCAGGCCAAATGCCCTTTCGGCTGCGCTGATTGGGTCAGAATCTGCAACAAGTTCCGCAAGCTGGTTTTCGGGATTAAGATGCGAATTTAGGACGAGCGCTGCACTTTCTATTTCGAATTGCCTTTTGAACGCGTCGATCTGATCCCTCAGTGTCGGGTGGGGAATTTGCGCCCTAAAGGCAGATCGCGAGGTCTTTTTCAGTCCGCGGGAACCGCCCGCGTACGAGCCCATTTTCGAATGGATTGAATATCTTCCGCGCGCGTCACGCTCAGCGGCCGCGTGCCGCAAATTTCAGAGAGAAGAATTTCCGTCGTGAGTTGCTGCTTCTTCTGGAAGGCCGTGAACAGACCTGCCACGATCACTTGCTCGATCTCCGCGCCGGAAAAACCCTCGCTGGCCCCCGCCAATTGGGGAAGGTCAAAGGATTTCTCATCCCTGCCGCGTTTTTTCAAGTGCAGCGAGAACAAAGAAACCCTGACCTCAACGCTCGGTAGGTCGACGAAGAAAATCTCATCAAACCTTCCCTTGCGCAGCATTTCCGGGGGCAGCGCGGAAATATTGTTCGACGTCGCCGCAAGGAACACTCCGCTCTCGCGGTCCTGCATCCAGGTCAGTAACGTCGCCAGGATGCGCTGCGACAATCCCGCATCCGCGTCGCCGCTCGCTCCCGCCGAGGCGAAGGCCTTCTCGATCTCGTCTATCCACAGCACCAGCGGAGACATTTTCTGCGCCAGCTCCAGCGCCTTGTGCAGCTTCTTCTCGCTTTCGCCCACGTATTTATCGTAGAGCGCGCCGGCCTCCAGCCTTGCAAGCTCGAACCCCCACTCCCCTGCCACCGCCCGCGCCGCCAGGCTTTTCCCGCAACCCTGCACTCCGGTGATTAACAATCCTTTCGGAGGTTCCAACCCGAACCGCCGTCCTTCCGGCGTCATGGCGCTGCGGCGTTTGTCGATCCACTCGCGCAGGCGGCGAAGTCCCGCAACGTCGTCAAATGTTGTGTCTCGCCGCACGGATTCGAGTAAACCTTCGCTGCGCATTGTCTGCCGCTTGGCATCGAGCACGGCTTCGAGCAATCCCGAGTCCGCGCTACGCCTGCCCAGAATGCACATGCGCAATGTTCGCAGCGCCTCGTCTTGCGTCAACCCTGCGAGATTTCGTGCGATTGCCCCCATCGCATTTACATCGATGGTGATGGGAATCTGCTGCTCGCGGTTCAGTTCCGCGAGGACAGCTTTCACGCCTGGGAGTAACTCATCGGCCGACGGCAGTCCCAATGCAAACGGCGCCGTGTCACCCGCGAGGTCCGGGGGCAGGACTATAGCTGCCGCCGTGAGCACGATGGACCTCCGCGCCGTGCGGAATTTTTCCGCCAGCTCTCGCAGCCGCCGGCAGATGCGATCGTTCTCGCAATAGCGGCCGAAATCTTTCAACAGGAAGATGGCGTCACCCTGGATTAAGGCGATGTTGGCCAGCGCCATCTCCGGCTGATCCGTGTTGTAGAGGGGGGCGCCTCGCGCCTTGGAGAGTCCTGTCGTGACGCTCCACTCGTACAGCGGAACATTCATTTCCGAGGCAATGTCAACGAGCAGCGCTTCCAAGCGCTCCTCCTCGGGTGTCTCGACGGTGATAATGGGGTGCCGCGAATTCACCAGGAGCCGCAACTCGTCGTGCTTGTTTAGTGTAGGTACTCCCGCTCTTGCCTGTGGCAGACTTGTGACCCCTCCCGCAGGGCTTCCCGCAGTTCGTGGCGATATTGCCGGCAAAACTTGCGCTGGATTCGGGCCCTTTACCTCGTTTGACAAAGCCTTGTGCCTCGTTTACCGTTAGAGGTTTGAGCTATACGCAAAAGGAGCGATAGATGGCCCAGGGACAGGCTACCAAAATTAAGAAGAAGAAAAAGTCGGTTTTGAAGCGGGCGGCGCAATCTCGCCAACGCGCCGAAGTCAATCGCGCGAACCGCACGCGCGTCCGCACGCTGATGAGGCGCCTGCGCACCGCCATCACCACGCGAGACGCCACCGCTGCCGGCAATCTTCTGCAACCCACAATGTCCGCAATCGACAGCGCCATTACCAAGGGCGTGTTGCACGAGAATACCGGCAACCGCTACAAGTCTCGCCTTTCTCTGGCCTTCAACACCCTTAAATCCGTAAAGGCGTAACAGATCTTCTTTATTTCTGAATCAAAAATAGCGTAAGCGTAGTATTTGAACCCTTACCCCTACCGCGCGGTTGCGGCCGCTCCTGCACTCGTCAATTCCGCGATCAGGAACTCCATCACCGCGCGGGGATTTGTATTCCCGCGTTTCAACCGGTCATCCGCATTCTGTAACGCCTGCAAGCCATCGAGAAGTCGCGCTTTCGGGATCTTTTGAGCGCTCCGCAGCGCAAGTTCCGCTTGCTCGGGGCGCATCCCCAATGCACGCGAGGCTTGCCACCCGTTCGAGACGCCTTTGAGCTCGCTCGCTTCGATCAGCTTTCGATACATCCACGCCATGGCCCCGAGCATCGACAGCGGCTCTTCGCCGTCGCGCAACAAACGATTCAGAAATTCCAGCGCCTTGCTCGACTGCCGCGACGCCAGCAGATCCGCCAATTCCCAGACCGTGGTGGTCTTTTCAGAAACCACCAAGGCGCTCACGTCTTCTCGACGGATCAGTTTGCGTCCCGCGGCAAACGTGGCCAGCTTGTCGATTTCTGTTTTCAACCGCATCAAATCCGCGGCAACGAATTCCGCCAAATCTTCCGCGGCGCCTTGTTCAAATGACACGCCTTGTTCCTTCCCGATTGCATGCGCTAAGGCTACCGCTGTTTCTTGCCGATGGCTGGCGTTTTCACCGAGGCCCACATCAACAACCAACGTTTTGTCCATCAGAAGCTTCGCCAGCTTCATCCGTTGGTCCAGCCCCGTCGCTTCCACGACGAGCACTGTGAATGGTGCGGGATCGCGAAAATAATTCTCGAGCAGCGCAATGGTCAGGTCGCGATTCTTTTCGCCCAGGTTTTCGATGGCTTCAGCCTCTTCCAGGAATATGACCTGCTGCGGCGAAAGCATCGGAAGAGTTTGCGCCTGCTCCAACGCCGCTTGTGTTTCGCCCCGGTCCGCGGAATATCGCGATACCGCCCAGGCTCGCGAGGCTTCCGGGACGAAGGTTTCGATCAACTCGGACCGGCACTTGTCGCGCAAGTAGTGTTCTTCGCCGAGCAGCAGCAAGGCAGGGATTGGCTTGCCACTTTCCAGGCGAGCCAGCATTTTTTCCGCCGCTACTCGCGCCATCTTTTGCACCCCTTAACCCCCGGGCCGAGGCCCGGCGGATCGAATCAATAATTCTCCGTTACGAGCGCCACGAGGCGCGAAGCAAAGTCTTGCGCCAGCCGGTCGAGCGCCGGATCCTGCTCTTCGAAAAAGCTCTTCACGTCGGTCGAAATTTCGTATTCGTTACGAAACAAAAAATCCCCCGTGTGATAGAGCACTTTCTGCGTCGTCACCTCGGTCAGCGAGATTTCGCATTTCACGGTGACCAGCATCGTCGTCGCTCGCCCGCTGGCGGTATCAAAGAGTAGCGGTGTCGCTTCCAGGCTCAGAACTTTCCCTTGCAAGACCGCGTCGCCGCTCGCGGGATTCGAAGTGATCTTGTACTGCGTCTTCGCCAGGAATTCATGAACCGTCGCCGCGGTCAATTTTTGTTCGATGCGATAGCTCGCGGTTTTATTTTCAAGCGCCGGAATGGCGATCACGCGAATGCTCTTGGGAAGCGCGTCGCTTCGCCCGGCAACGTGGTAGCCGCAACCAGCGATGCAGGCCGCGGCGCTTAGACACGCAATGGCAATGCTTTTCATCCTTCTGCACAAGTCTCTCAAGGCAACAATTTCTCTGCCAGCTTAACGGTATTCCACGCCGGCAATCGAATATTATCCGCCGCTCCCCAGAGCCACCAGGTTCCTGGGTGAGCCGGATCTTGTTCCGGAGACTTCACATGAATTGCGGACTCCCCGGCGGCGCTCAAATTCCCCAGCGGTACCGCGGAGTCCTCTTCAACGTGCAATCCGGCATTTTTGAGATTCTCCACCAGTGTTTCTTGCTTCTCACTTGAATTCAATTCTGCAATGACCGAAAAAGTGTAGCCGTAAAAAACCGGTACGTGCAGAACCTGGATGGAGGGTTCGACAAGGTTCTTACCGGCTGCGGCGCCAGCTTCGTGGCGGATCCGGTCAGTCACCGCGCCCAAGTTCTCGCTGCTGGACTTACCGTAGCGGTCGAGCAAGCTGTAGGCCACCTGCGCGCCGAAAACTCGTTCGCCCATTTTCTGGAAGGAAAGCAATTGCGCGCACTGCGATTCCAACTCCTCGATACCCGCCCGGCCCGCTTCCGACACCGGCCTGTGAAAGACCATTGCCAGGCGATTCAGGCCTGCTCTGCCAAGGGCATTCAGAAGATGCCCGGCAATCGTGCCTGCCGCCGAAGGAATTAAATACAAACTCGCGTTGGCGTCAGGCACATCCCGAAACGAAAACCACACACTCGAGTTCGTCGCTCCTAGCCCGCCGCCTGACAAATCGATTACGGTCGCACCAGACTCGAGGGCTGCGGGAAGATTCGCTCTTGTGAAGTCGGCGGACCCGGTGAAAAATACTCGCCGCGCCTTGCGAAAGCTTCCCTCTTCCACCGGTTGGATGACGACCGGCTCGCCCCCTGCTTCGGTTAGTATTCCGACAGCGATTTCCTCGTCCACCAGGCGAAAATCCCATCCCGCAAACCGGCTCTCCTCCAGCAAGGATCGTAGCTCCGCCCCTAGCAGCGACGACGCACCCGCAATCACTATTCGCTTGGAGTCCCGCTCAAGAGAGGGCATGAATCACGCGGCGCGGGGAACGGCGCGGCGCCTCAACAAGCGAATCACGTGCAGCGCTACGCAAATTACGGTGTAACTGCCCGCGAAAATTACCAGCACATATTCCGAATAGCGCCAAATCGCGCCGATCATAACGACTAAGAGCACAATCGTCAGCGACGGTTGTCTGCGCTTCCAAGGCAAATCCTTAAAGCTGTAGTAGCGAATGGTGCTGGTCATCAACGCTCCCAGCGCCGCAGTCAGGAGAAACCAGGCCATCGACAGCCGCCAGTCTTGCAGGGGCGATTTGAATCCGTGCACGATCGCGGCGATCATGCCGGCGGCGGCGGGCGTCGGCATCCCCACAAAAAATTTCGATCCGCCCGGCGCCATGCCCTGCACGTTGAAGCGCGCCAGCCTCCAGGCGCAGCAGACCAAAAAAGCGAGGCAGAGCACCCAGGCCATCTCCCCGAGCTGCTGGATTTTCACCGTATCCCGTCCTGATAGACCGTGCAGACCCCAGCTATAGGCGAGGATCGCCGGCGCGATTCCAAAGCTCACCACATCCGCGAGCGAATCGAACTGCACGCCAAACTCGGTGTTTGTTCCCGTCATGCGCGCCACGCGGCCGTCCAGCGAATCGAACAAAATGGCGAATCCGACGGCTTTGGCGGCGTGATCGAAATCGTCGCGCGTACCCATCAGCGAAGCAACGACAGCGTAGTAGCCACACAGCAGGTTCCCCACGGTGAACAGGCTGGGAAGAATAAATATCCCACGGCGCAGCTTCGGATTCTTGAAGCGACGCCCTTCGAACGGTATCTCCTGCTGTTCCAAGTCAGGCATGTTTACGCCCGCTCCCCGTCCCCGTTAGGTTTGCTTCGAGTTCCACTCGAGCTTTGCCATCTCCGGACTGCTCCACATCTTTCCTTAGCCAGCGCGCAACCACAGTCGATCCGCCCTTCACATTGTCTCCCAGGCGCACAAGAATTTCCGCTTCCTTCGGCATCCAGACATCGACACGCGAGCCGAAGCGCACCAAGCCGATTCGCTCACCGCGTGCCACGCGGTCGCCTTCTTTCTTCCAGCACACTACGCGCCTGGCGATGAGGCCCGCGATCTGCTTGAACGTCATTTCGCCCGCGTCGGTAGAAAGCGCGATGATGTTTTGCTCGTTTTCCACGGATGCCCTTTCGCGCATGGCCGCCAGGAATTTCCCCGGGCGGTACTCGAGTTTGCTGATTATCCCTGCTGCCGGCGCGCGATTGACGTGCACGTTCCAAATCGCCAGGAAGACGCTGATTCGCTTTCCGGCCCGTCCGGCATTCTCCTCATCGGTCACGACCACTACGCGACCGTCCGCAGGGGACACCACCGCCCCGGGCTCCGCAGGAATGCTTCGCTCGGGATCGCGGAAAAATGAAAATACGAATGCAGCCAATCCGACGAGCAGAATACCAAGGATAGTCCAGTGCGCCAGAAATGCCACGCCACCCAGGACGAGCGGCGGAATTCCGAAATAAAAGCCTTCTTTGACCATGCTGCCCGGACTAGACCTCGCTGTTTCGCGCGCGCTTCTCTCTCGCCGAGCGAACCATGGTCATTTTACGACAAATTTCTCTGACCCGAAGGCGTTATTACGCGTAGTGCGCCCGCGCCCGCTGGACCCGCGCGGCAATCCTCTCCATCTCATCCTTGCAGTGCAACTTCATCTTTTTCAATTTGATTTCTTCCAGGAGGTCTTCCGAACTGAGGTAGGGGGCCTTGGAGATTCTCTGAAGCTCTGTTTCGTAGTGCCGGTGCTGCTCTGCCAGACGCTGATACTCGGCGTCTGTTTGAAGAAGTATGTCCCGAGGGTTCCGCTGTAATTCCGCCATGCGTTCCTCCTCATGACTGCTCGTTAGGTGAGTGGCTTACATAGACGAAAGATACCACTCTGGTTGTCCACGTCAAGCGGGAACCAGTGGCATTTTAGTCCTAGCCTGTGAGTTTCTTCTCCATCAGGATCGCCGCCTCGTCCGGCTCCCGGTAATACTTCGGGCGCACACCAGTCACTGCAAATCCATGATTCTGATAGAAGCTTTTGGCCTGCGTGTTGGACTCGCGCACTTCGAGGTAGACGCGCGTCACGCCCCGGTGGCGAAGTTCCTCCACGGCTGCTTGCAGCAATATCCCCCCAATTCCCTTTTTTCTCGTCTCTGGCCGGACCGCCAAGTTCAGCACCTCGGCCTCCTCTCCGAGTCGCCTTGCAACGATAAAGCCCGTGATGCGTCCCTCCGATTCGTGAGCAAACGACAGACATTCGCCCGATCGGATAAAATTCTGATAAGTTTCGACCGACCACTCCGCCGCCCCCGGCGCAGCTGCTACGATGGAGACCAATTCAGGCGCGTCTTCCCCACGCAGCCTCCGGACTTTCTCTCCCCCAGACGCAGCCTTTCCTTCAGCGGGCATGGGTCGTGTCGCCCTTCCAGAAAATCTCCGCGTCCGAGCGACGAACATAGTTCGCATCCAAGCGCACCGCATCGATGAGGCGCCCTTCCTTGGCCATTGTGAAACCTATCTTCCCGATTGCCGGCGCCAGGATGGGCGAAACTCTCTGTAACCTCTCTCCCTTCCTATCCCTCGCAACCCATTCTTCCTGGTGCGTCATGCGATCCGGGTCCGTCGAGACCCAGGTGACAGGTTCCTTGCCAGTCCGTTCCGCTACCCATTCGACAAACTTTCCCGGCTCGATAACCATCTCCTCATCGACAAGCTCAAGTTTTTGTTCCTTCCGCCGGTACAACGCTCCAAATATCTGCTCCCGATGTGCGTCCGTGAAGGCAGCCACCAGGCCTGCCGTCGGCTCCGCATGAGCCGCAATCGCTTCCAGCCGGGACACCGCCGCAATTTGCCGAAGATACACCTCGCTCCAGGCCTTCACGGTCGTCAATCCCACGCGAACTCCAGTAAAGGATCCAGGCCCTGTTGTGACGCCATATACGTCAACCTGCTCGATTGCTAGCCCGCACCCCTGCAACAGGCGTGCGACAGCGGGCAGCAGCCAGGAAGAGTAGTCTTCTTGCGTCTCGTGGGAGGATTCTCGCACCACTTCTTCGTCTCGCAGCAGTGCGAGGCTGCCGCGAGGATCACAAGTGTCTAAAGCGAGGAGAATCACGCTTAGATTCTAACTTAGGAGGGGAAAGTAGCGGAATTTGCCAAGGTTCGCGTCCATTTGCAACGCCTGTTTCAGCGCGTTGGGTGCAATTTCGAAGCAGATGTGCGCGTTCCGCTTGCCACGTTGCGGCCGTTTGTGGTCAATTGAGCAGAGCAATTTCGATGCCAAAATGGAACATCGTTTTCCCTAACTCCCTGATTCCAGACGATATATCTTGACTCTTGCGTCACATCCCGTTACACTTTTGGTGCATCTCCAGGGGGGCAATCGAAGCTATGGACTACAAGATCGGCGACAAGGTTGTGTATCCGAACCACGGCGTGGGGGTTGTAGAACAGATTAGCTATGGCATTTTAAACGGTAGAACCGAACGTTACTTCATGATTCGCGTCGTATCCAGCGGTCTTCGCGTGATGGTTCCACAATCCAACGCGCTGGCCGTTGGTCTTCGTTCCGTCATCGGCTCAAACGAATCCACCAAAGTTCTTGGGTTCCTCGAAAAAGGCAAACTCAATTCGCATCACGACTGGAAACATCGCTTCAAAGAGAACTCCGAACGCATGCGCACCGGATCGCTCCTCGAAGTCGCTGTCGTCCTGAAAAGCCTCGTTTCCCTCAGCCGGAGTAAACCTCTCTCCTTCCGCGAAAAGAAAATGCTGGAGCGCGCCAAATATCTGCTGGTGACCGAAATGGCGACAGCGCGCAACACGTCGCCGGAGAGCGCGGAGACGCTCGTCGTCAAGTCCCTAGCCAAAGCCAAACTGCAATTTCCAATAATGTTGGAAAAATTTGAATAGCTATTGAGTTCCGTTCATGCGGCGGGCAGTCCTAGCGGGTTGCCCGCTGTTTTTTTCTCCAGGCACTCCGGTCCTCTCCCTGCTAAGCGTTTCGATTCGCAACACTCCCAAACACGGCTCTAGTGTTTCGCGGTTTTCTGTTCGTTGATCCAGGCCGTCACCCGGGATTCCAGGACATCGAGGGGCAGGGAGCCTCCATTCAATATTTCGTCGTGGAAGCTGCGAATATCGAAGCGATCACCGAGTTCCGCCTTGGCGCGGTCCCGTAGTTTCAGGATTTCCAGTTGGCCCAATTTGTAGGCGAGCGCCTGTCCGGGAACAGCGATGTACCGGTCCGTCTCTGCCTGCACGTTTGGCTCGTCTTCCGACCCGTGCTCGTGAAAGTAATCAACCATCTGCTGTCGCGTCCAATGTTTGTAATGCACGCCAGTGTCGAGCACCAGCCGGATAGCACGCAGGATTTCATCCGACAGCCGTCCAAAATCGGAATAGGGATCCTGGTAGAAGCCAATTTCTTTCCCCAGCCTTTCCGAATAGAGCGCCCATCCTTCCACATACCCGCTGTTTCCGCCTTGCTGCCGGAACGGCGGCAAATCCGGCAGCGTCTGCGCGATGGAGATCTGCATGTGGTGTCCCGGGACGCCCTCGTGATACGCCGTCGATTCCGCATTTAACAGCGTGCGGTGTTCATAGTCTCCCGTATTCACATAAATTACCCCGGGCCGGGAACCGTCGGGAGTGCCCTGGTTGTATTCCGCGGCGGACGCCTCCTTCTCGCGATATTCCTGCGTCGGGCGCACCTCCACTCGCGTTTTCGGGAGCAAGCCGAAAAGTGTGGGAAGTTTCGGTTCCATTTGCTGTATGTAACCGCGGTATTTTTCAAGCAGTTGCTCGCGCGAGGTGGCAAAGAGTTTGGGGTTCGTCTTCAGCGAAGCGCGAAAGCTCTTGAGATCAGCAAAGCCGAGCTTCTTCGCTATCGCGGCCTGCTCGCCCTCGATGCGCACAACTTCTTGCAGACCCAGCTGGTGAATCGCCTCCGGCTCCATCCTGGTTGTAGTCATCAGGCGGATCTGGAACCGATAGCGCGCGTCCCCATCGGGGAGTGCCCAGATGCCGGGTTCCGTGCGGCCTTTGGGGGCATATTCTGTAGCCAGGAAGTTGGCCAGCTTCGTATAGGCAGGCCGAACTTCCGTGTCCACCGCGGCCACGATCCCATCGTGCAGTCTCTTGCGGTCGGCTTCGGGCACGCCGTCTGGAAAATGCGCGACCGGCTGGCCAAAAGCGTTGCTCTCGCCAGTTGGCTCCGCAATGGATTTGCACTGGGTGACTGTTTTCTCCAACAAGAACCGGGGTGGCAGCAGCTTGTCTTTTTCTCCCTGCTGAAGAATCGCGATCAGTTGATCGATGACCTGCGGAAGTCCGTGGAGCCGCTTAAGATAGTCCTCGTAGTGCTTCGTAGAGTCCGCGGGGACGAGCGCGACAAACTGCGCGAGTTGGAGATGCGCCCCGAAAAACTGGTCCACCGGCATTTCGAAGGTTTTTAGCTCGACCGCCTGGAGCCGTTCCTTGAGGTTTCGCACCATCAAAGACTGATTAAGTTTTTCCTGCTCGGGGAATCCGGTCGTATCAACCTTTTCGAATCGCGCGACCCACTCTTGAGTATCTTTTGTCTGTTGCGCTATGTGCGCCAGCGAGGAGTCGCTCCACCGGTCGTTGTAACGATAGTCCCCGATAACAGTGGCCAGTTCGGGGGATTCCCGCAGCTCATACTCCCACTCATCCGCCACAAGCTGCTTGAGCTGTTGACGGCGAGCCTCAAGGCTTTTCGATTCATCCCCGCGCACGTAAATGCCGCCTAGCAAAACCACTAGCGCGACTGCAATCCATTGACCGCCATTGAATGACCGCATTTGGCCTCCTAAGACTATCGTGTACTTGCGTGGTTGATTTCTCGCACTTGCACTGGCGAAAGGCGAGGTCATTGTCTCGCAGAATCCCCTCGCTTGCCAGAAAGTGCACGAAGTCCAATGCCCGCCTGCCGAAGTGTGCGCGCAACGGTCGCAGCAATCTTCACAGCGCCGGGAGTGTCACCGTGGATGCAAAGGGTTTGCGCGTCAACCGAGACTTGCGTCCCGTCTCGAGCAATCACTACCCCTCGCTCGACAATGCTTAGTGCCTGCCGCCCAGCTTCTTCGGGATCGCGAATCAAAGCATCGTCAAACTTCCGCGATCGCAATGTCCCATCCGGTTCATACCGCCGGTCCGCGAACGCTTCGGCGGCCACGGCGAAGCCCGTCTCCCGGAAGACATCCAGCATGGGAGATCCAGCGAGTCCCACCAGAACGACCTCGCGACCCCATCGAGCAATGCCCTCTGCAATCGCTTGCGCGAGTTCGCGATTGTGCACCGCCTGGTTATAGAGCGCTCCGTGTGGCTTGACGTGCGTCAGCCGCACTCCGCAGCGAGCGGCAATGTCGGCAAGTGCCCGGACCTGTTCGCAAACGGCATCGGCGATTGTTTCGATCGGGAGCTTCAACTCGAGGCGCCCAAAGTTAGCGCGATCGGGATAACCGGGATGCGCCCCGATCGCCAGCTTCCAGCGAAGAGCCTGCTCGATGGTTGTCCTCATCGTCTGCTCGTCGCCGGCGTGCCCGCCGCAAGCGACGTTGACGGATGTGAATGATGGCATCAACGCTTCCTGCGTACCGTCGGCAAAGGCCTCCGGCAGTTCGCCCATATCGCAATTCAAATCAACATTTGGAGGAGCGCTTTTCATCCCGAAATTAATTCCTCCGAGGCTAGCAATTCTTCCTGCCGGCTCAACAAGGAGCGCGCCATCTCCCAGTCCACCGGTTCGAATCGAATTTCATCGCGCGGGCGAAGCTGCCCCAGGCTGCCCAAGTCGCCGGAAATTACGTTTGCAATCTTCGCATAACCTCCTGTGGTCTGTTGTTCTACGAACAAAATAATCGGCAAGCCCCCCGAAGGAACTTGAACCGCTCCAATCGAAACGCCTTCCGTAATCATCTTTCCGCCGGAACCCTCCGGTACGGGCGTTCCCTGCAACCGAAGGCCCATGCGGTTGGATTCCTCCGCGACGCGATACGCGCTGGCGTAGAAAACTTGCTGTGATGATTCGGGGAACCACTCGCTTTGGGGCCCGGGCGTCACACGCAAGATCTTGCGCGGCGACAGCTCCTTCAACGCCTTAGCAGCCACAGTCCTTTTCCGGTAAGTGCCATTCGCCTTACCGATCTTCAAAACGTCTCCCTTCCGCAGCGCCCTACCTTCGTGACCGCCGAGCCCGCTCAAAAGGTGTGTCGAAGCACTGCCGAGAAACAGCATCACCTCGATTCCACCCTGAACACACAAGTAGCAGCGCGCTCCCGAACGCGTTGGCCCCACGCGCAGAGTCTGACCGCCCCTCGCTTCGACGGATGTCCACGGCGGGACGGGCGCCCCGTCCAGCGTCGCTCCAAAATCGGACCCTGTCAGCGCCAAGACGGCGCCATCGGGAAACACAAACGTGCCACCGAGCAGCGTCATCTCCAGCGCGGCTGTCCCCTCAGGATTGCCGACCAAGCGATTTCCGACTCGAAGCGAAATCGCATCCGCCGCTCCGGATGGGGATACACCCATGGGACCGAATCCTTCTCGTCCCAAATCCTGCACCGTGGTGAGCAGACCGGGCGCCTGCACCTGGATCGAAGCCAGCGCCAAACTCATCTGTTCTCCAGCGCTTCCACATGCAAGCCTGTCATCCCGACCGGAGCGGCCGGTTTTTTCTTTCGCTCGCGAACACGAGCGCTGGCCGCGCAGTGGAGGGATCTGCTTTTATCTTCGCGCTTCAATTTCATCCGTGCTCCAGCACCGCGAATCGCTCGGGCGAGATCGGTACGAATCGCACGCGATCTCCAATGGAGAGAAAGCTCAAACCGCTCTCGTCAGCCCGAAACATCGAGATGGGTGTCCGCCCCAGCAACCTCCAGCCACCGGGCGTCGCAACGGGGTAGACTCCTGTTTGATTTCCCGCAATTCCCACGCTTCCCGCAGGCACAGTTCGCCGAGGCGTCGCAAGCCGAGGCGTCACCAACGCTTGAGGCAACTCCCCGAGATACGCAAAACCCGGCACGAAACCCAAAAAATAAACGAGATAGCTGGTGGAGCTGTGCAGCTCAATCACCTGCGCGGGCGTCATCCCGTGGATCGCAGCCACGTCGGTCAGGTCCGGGCCATACTCCCCGCCGTAGCACACCGGGATTTCCCGTTGAAGGGGTTCGGGGAGGCTGACTTTTTCCAGCCGATCAAGGTATTTCCTGAGAATCGCTTCCAGTTCGGAGTGCCGCAGCTTTATTGCATCAAACTTGATCAGCAGCGAGCAATAAGCGGGATGGACATTGCGGATGCCTACAATGGGTTCCGCTTCAAGCAGCAGAAGCAGTCTTCGGACTCGTTCATGCCCTTGGAGCGTAATCTCATGGCCGAAATAAACGAGCAGCGATTGATCACTTGCGTATTGGAATCGCGCGCCGCCCGTGGTTTTGGCCATGCCAGCGAAAGTATACTGCTGAACTCCCAACGACATATTCGTACCGCGCAAAATTTGAACTTGGAATCGATCTCTGATCGCAACCCGTAAACGCCTATTTCGCCCTCTCCGGAGAAGCGGTTGTGCGCAAGGCGCGAAGAGCCGAGTAGCCAAGGAGCAAAACTGCTGCGCCGAGTGCTATCCAGAGCAGGTAGGAGTGGCGCTCTGTGAAGGGCCGGGGATCTTTATAGTTCAACGTGAGTTCTTCCGACCCCAGGTTCGACGGGAGCATCGTCTCCATCGCCGGAATCTGCAGGGTCCTCGCAAGGTCATACTTAGGAGCTGTAGTGCGGTAATTCCCGTAAATCAAACGATATGAGCGGCTCGCCGCCGGATGAAAAACGACAAGGCGCAGAGGCATGGCCACCGAGGCACGAACCGCAGACAAAGGCGCATCGTTGCCGTTGAGTACTTCCACGCGCCAATAACGCGGCCCCCAGGACTCGTAGCACTGCACGTCCAGCGAGTCTTGGGTTTTGCCATCCACTATGTAGCGGTGGATCTCGCCGCCTCCGGTGGGCTGCCATTCTTTCTCATCGCTGCTCGTAAGGATGCGTACTGCGCGATAAAACTCCGGCCGGCTGGTTTCGAAAGTAAACTTCGCCACAGGAATGTTCGCGCTGACCAGGTCGACGGTCCATTGCGTTAGCGAACCCGCACCGTTTGAATCGGGGACCAACAAAACTGCAAGAGGAACGCCGCCTTCTGCCGGGTTCGCTTTCTTCATGGCCGGTGAGAAAAAAACTTCGATACCCGTGACCTGGAACGGATGGTCGGCCTGCTGAATTCTCACGCGCAGGTAGCGGGCGTTATTTTCCGAATAGCGAACGGTCTGGCTGCCTTCCAGATTGTCCTGGCGGAAGCGCGAGATGGGCGCGCGAGCATTAACGATGCGCCACACGTGCGCGTCGTCGCTCGCCGCAATTTCCACCCAGTTGATGAAATCGGACTCAGGAGTCTGAACGCGCAGACTGTTATGAAAGCCAGTCTGCTCGCCCAGGTCCAGGACAACCTGCGTGAATTGGCGTGGCACGAAACTGTTTTCTCGCAGAGCGGCCGAAACTCTGACAGGTTGTGGCGGCATAATCTGAGAGCGCACTTCGTACGCGAGCTCGCCACCTAAGTCATCGATAATGCGGAGATCGGCGAGCCGGTTTTCCGAATGCGAAAAGACGTTGCGGTCCAGCGTTATGTAGGTGAGCGCATCCGCGCGGGCTGGCCCAATGACGCGCGAATAACGCCATGAGCGCCAAGCCGATGGCAATTCCGCAGCCAATACCGAAACGCTTAAAACTAAAAGCGCTAGCGAGATCAAAGGTAGGCGTAGCCTACGGCTCATCATGAGGAAGAACGCTCGCGCGCAACTTTGCGCTGGTAAAGAAACGACACAATAAGCAACACCAGCCCAAGAATCAAGAACGACACAATACGATAGAGGCGTTCAAGAAATGAGCTGTCATAGATAAACACCTTGACTACAACCATCCCAAAGAGCGCCAGCGCTTGCCAGCGCAAGAGCGCGGCTTTTCGCTGGATGCCCAGCGCGATCAACGCGGAAGCATATGTGGTCCATAGAAGCGAAAGCGCGAGATGCTGTGCAAGACCGATGTCGATGCCTACCCCGGATTGACGGCCAAAATAGTCCCAGAACTCGAGGGAGAGTGCGATCAAGGCAAATACGTTGATTGCCACCGCGCACCCGCCGAAGAGTCCAAGCTCTTCCTTCGCCATTGAGTCGGTACTCTGGCGAACAGAGTAAAGCACTGCGGCAAGGCAGGCGACGAACACCGCGTACGCCCCGAAGCGCTCATTCCACAAAAACTGCGGGGCTGGTAACGGAAAAACAAGGAGTCGAATGGCCGCGATAGCGAGCAAGAGAAATCCGGCTCCCTTCACGAATGCAGTCTTCGAGCGCAGCCCCGTCCAGACGAGAGCCGCACCCTCGACGGAAAAGCCTATGGTAATCCACTTGCCATCGAGCCGAATGGGAATGGCCAGCGTTGCGAACGTCAGCGCTAGGCCTGCAAAGAGCAATCGGGCCACCTGCAACTCTCCCGGTTTTTGCTCCGGAGTGATGCGCGCTATGATCAGGTAAGCCCCTGACAGTGCGAGCACCAGAAGCGTCAACGGCCAGCGGTCTCGGGGCCACAGCATGGTGTACAAAGCGCAGAAATAGACAGCGGCATTGCAAAGAACGACCAAAATGTCGAGTTCTTTCAGGCCGGAAACGCGAACCGCGCGAAGGAAAGGCAGCGAGGCGTATAGGATGAAAAATACAGTGGCAAATATAAGTGTGCGCTCTAATTTGTCGGGCTGATAGAACCTGGAATACCAGCCCCAAAAATAAATTTGGCTCAGCACGAAAGAAATCGGCGTGAGCGAACGCCAATCTCGGCGAAGCTCGATGGCCAGAAGTCCCGCACCGAGGATCAAAAGATAAGTGAAGAGGACAACTTGCTCATCTTTACCCGTGCTCACCAGCACGGGAGTGAGAAATCCGCCCACAAGCGAAAGCAAAGCGATGCGCTGCGAATCCCGGCCCAGCGCTATTGCGCCCATTCCTGCCGTGACCACGATCATCGCGTAGAAACCGACACTCTGGCTGAACAACGTGTAGTATTGGCAGCCGGCCCAAATGGAAACATACATGACCGCGGCACCCAGGCCTGCGATTCCTTCTGAGAAATACGAATATCCCCGGCGCAACAGCCATTGGCTCCAGGGAAGCATCAGGGCGCCAAGCATCATGCCGATGGCTACCCGGCCCCTGGGTCCGATCCAGTTGTTGTCAAACGCGTATTTCAGAAAGAAAGTGACTGCAAGGATTAACGCGGTGATGCCGATACGATTCAGCCAGCGCCCTCCGACGATCGTTTCCCAGTCCAGTGTCGAGGTTTTGGATTGCGAAGCGTGCAGCGGTGGCGCCGCGAAAATATTAACTTGGGGCGGCCGGGAAGAAAGTTCGCGCGGCCTGGGAGTTTCCGCACGGAAAATGGGCGGTGAAGTTTGCGGAGGCGATATCACCGGTGCCACCGGGGTGGGTGCTGGTTTTGGCGGCGTCGCGATACCTGCCTCCCCGGACGAAAGCGTTTTTTCGATGGCGCTGATATGCCGCTCCAGGGCCAAGAGTCTGCTCTCAAGTCTGTCCACCGATAGTGTGCGCAACTGTTCCGCCAATTTCTCGACGCGAACGAAAGCGGAGATGGCGAGAACGGGTGTGGCGATGACCAGAAGGACTGCAAGGATGCCGAGTAATTCCATGGTGGAGTGGACGACCCGGGAAAGACGAATTAGAGCACAGTTACAGACTGCGAGCAACCGGCCTTGCCGGCACTAGAAGCGGATCAGTTCCGAACACGTTGCCGACAACCGAAGATTCGCATTGTCCTGGCTCACGCGAGTGCAAGGCTCGCGTCCGCGTTGAGGCTCGAATCGGCAAGAATCCCCGCCCGCAATCGTGGATACGCCGCTGCCGCGATCATGGCCGCGTTGTCCGTCGAAAGAGCGCGGCTCGGAAAATAAATTTCGAATCCCGCTTTCTTCCCACGTGCCTCAAACGTCGCGCGCAATTGGCTGTTTGCCGCCACGCCTCCGGAAACCAGCACACTTCCGGCTTGCAATTCTTCCGCGGCCATCATGGTGCGTTCGACCAGATCACGCACTACGGCGTTCTGAAACTCGCGCACTAAGCCAACGGTCTTCGGGCCGCAAAGCGGCAACAGTTGCTCGAAGTTCCGCTCCCCGCGCGCAAGTGCCTCTTCGCGTCGTCTGATCTCCGGCGCGTATTCCGCGTGCTCACGCACGTGATACAGCACCGCAGTTTTCAATCCGCTGAAGCTGAAATCCAGGGGATTCCCGCGCGTCTTGGTCGGCCCAAACTTTACCGGGGCGGGCGAGCCATCAGTCGCTGCCGCCAACTTGTCCAGAATCGGCCCACCAGGGTATCCAAGTCCCAGGAGCTTTGCGACTTTGTCATACGCTTCACCGGCCGCATCGTCGCGCGTCTGCCCGATTTTTCTGTAGCGAAAAAGCCCGCTTCCATCGCCCGGTGTTTCGTCCAGTTGTTTGACTTCATATAAAACCGTGTGTCCTCCAGAAACTATCAGGCATACCACCGGAAGCCGGGGCGACCGCCCGGCCTTGTGCGCCTCCAGAAAAACCGCGTGCACATGACCCTCAAGATGATTCACTGCCACAAGCGGCTTCCCCATCGCTGCGGCCAGGGTTTTTCCGTACGTAATCCCCACCAGCAATGCGCCTACTAGCCCGGGGCCTTGCGTTACTCCGATCGCATCGACTTGTTTAAGCTCCATGCCTGCTTGCTCGATGGCCTCACGCACCACCGGCACGATCTGCCTCAGGTGTTCCCGCGAAGCAAGCTCCGGCACAACACCGCCGTATTTGCGGTGCACGTCGATCTGCGACGCCACAACGCTGGACAAAATCTCGCGTCCGTCGGCCACGACCGCCGCTGCTGTCTCATCGCACGAAGATTCAATCCCGAGAATCCGCACGCTCATCTGCAATCCACCTAAGAAACCCCTAGAAACACTCATGCTAACACACGCGCATCCGAGACGTTTTTTGGAGTCCTTCCGCGAACTCTTCTCGCGAAGGTCATCACCTTGCGCTCTCCTCCAACTCCGCTCAGTGCCTTTCTCGGTATCGTCACGTTCACGCTTCGATTGACAACTCCTCGGCTCGCCGCTACTGTGCCAAAGCAACGGTACGCCGTCTTAGTTTTGCTGCTTTCGTGACTCCAATGACGACAAACTCCGCAAGCCTGCCTCTCAACTCCGGTCCGGCGCGCAAGGTCCGCAAAGCTGTCCTGCCTGCCGCGGGCCTCGGAACTCGATTTCTCCCCGCCACCAAGGCCCAGCCCAAAGAGATGCTGGCCGTCGTCGACAAACCGCAAATCCAATATGTCGCCGAAGAATGCGTCGCTTCGGGGATCGAGCACATCATCATCGTCACCGGCAAAGGCAAGAATTCCATCGAGGATCATTTCGATAACGCTCCCATGCTCGAGCGTTTCCTCGAGGAACACGGCAAAAAAGATAAGGCGGAAATGGTCCGCCGCATCAGCAACATGGTTCAGGTCAGCTATACGCGGCAGAAGGAGCCGCTGGGTCTGGGGCATGCCGTTCTTGTTGCGCGAGATCTCGTGGGTGACGAGCCGTTCGCCGTTCTCCTCGGTGACGTTCTCATTCCCGGAGAAAATCCCGCCACAAAACAGCTCATTGACGTTTACGAAGCTACCGGCGTCGGCGCTATCGCTGTCGAAGAAGTTCCTAAGGACAAGACGCAGCTCTACGGAATCGTGGACGCCGAGCCCGCGCCGATTGCTCCGTTTGGAGCGCGCCTTCTGCGCATTCGCGACCTGGTAGAAAAACCGAAACCCGAAGCCGCGCCCTCGAATCTCGCTATTACCGGACGTTATGTCCTGCCGCCGGCCATCTTCGATTGCCTTGCGCGCACCAAGCCCGGCGCAGGAAACGAGATTCAGCTGACCGACGCGCTGCGCCTCCTCGCGCAGGAGCAGGGTTTGTGGGCCTATATTTACGAGGGAATTTCTTACGATGCGGGAGACAAACTAGGCTTCCTGAAAGCCACGGTGGAACTCGCGCTGCTCAATCCTGAACTCGGTGAACCTTTTCGCGCCTACCTGAAAACTCTCAAACTATAGCCCGCCCTGATCTCAAATCCGATCCTTAATCTCTATCTTTTTTGACTGCCTTCTTTTCACTCGTCCCTTTGCTTTGACTTTCCTTCGCTGCGCTCTCTTTGGCCGCAGATTCCTTTGTTGCGGCCTCTTTCGTTTCTCCCCCCGGTTTTTCGGTTTTTGCTCCGTCTCCCGTGGAAGATTTGCCGGCATAGTCAGTCACGTACCATCCTGACCCCTTGAATTGTATCGACGGCGCCGTCACGACGGACTCCACCTTAGCACCGCAGTGGGGACACTTTTTCAAGTGCGGCCCCGAGACTTTTTCAATTTTCTCCGTAAGGCGTTTGCACTTCACGCACTTGTACTCGTACAGGGGCACAGCCGATCCTCCTCGCAGCCCGCCAAAACTCTCATTCTATCATGGAGGTACACTCGGCCTTTGTGCTCGCCTCAAAGACCGCATCTTCCTTCCTCCACGGCGAAAACCAGACTACACTCTTCCCCATGATCCCGGAGAGCTCAGCCTCAAGTTCTTCAGCCTCCGCAGGCTGCCTCTATCTCGTCGGCACGCCCATCGGCAACCTCGAAGACATTACTCTCCGCGCCGTGCGCATTCTCAAGGAAGCGGATCAGATCGCTTGCGAGGATACGCGGCACACGCAGAAGCTCTTAACTCACTACGACATTCACAAGCCGCTGGTCAGCTATCACGAACACAACGAGATGACGCGCGCGCCGGAGCTGCTCATTGCCCTGGAACAAGGCGCCAAGATCGCCCTCGTCAGTGACGCCGGAATGCCGCTGGTCTCCGATCCCGGCCACCGCCTCGTCGGCTTGTGCCTCCGGCACAGAATTCCGGTCGTGCCGATTCCCGGTCCCTCCGCCCTGCTTGCAGCTCTCGCGGCCTCGGGACTTCCCAACGAAGAATTTCTTTTTATCGGTTTTCTCCCCGCTCGCTCAGGAGAGCGCCACCGCGCGCTCGAACGCCTCCGCATCGAGGACCGCACTATTATTCTTTACGAGGCTCCCCACCGCATTGCCGAATGCATCGTCGACGCCATCGAGGTTCTCGGCGACCGCCACGCGTGTCTCGCGCGCGAAGTCACAAAACTCCATGAAGAATTTCTCCGTGGAAAACTATCCGAACTTTCCGCTTCGCTCGAAGAACGCCCTGCGCGCGGCGAAATCACTTTGCTGATCGCGCCTGCCGACGAAACTCAGACCGGCGCCCACGCCGATTCGGCGCAATCGCTCGCAGCCCGCGTCGAAGAACTCATGCACCAGGCCAAGCTTGACCGCAAAGAAGCGTTGAAGTTAGCCGCGAAAGAGAGGGGGCTGAGCCGCCGCGCCGCCTACGACCAGCTCATCGACAACCGGGAACAGCCCGCAAGCGAAGAGTAAATTTATCCGCTCAAAGAATCCGCATGCCCGGAAGTGCCTGTTATTAAGCTACCGATTCCGACCGAAATAATTTCTGAAACCTAGGGCCGGTAAATTGAACCCCCACGATGCGTTCCCCATCCGGGTGCGATTCCGCCACATGCACGACGCGGCCCTGGGTGGCAAAGTCCGGGTCGCTTCGCCTGGGAGTGAGTCGCGGCGTCGGAATGCGAATTTCCAGGTCAGAACCAACGGCAACATCGAAACGCGTTACGAAGGCCGCGCCGTTCCGGCATAGATTTTCGCTGGAAGTTTCTTCCTCGAAGACGACGCCGCGCGCGTCGCGTCCCCGGACGTGCAGTGGCAACCGGACGGCGATTCTACGTTCCGACCGCTGTTTCGAGACGAGCGGGCTGACGTTCGTCATGGGCTGGCTCATCATTTCTGGCGACCGCAAAGCGGTCGACCCCCGCGCCGGCGTGGCTCTCGAAAAAGCGTTCCACGGTCTCGAGTACCTCGCTGGGCGTTCTCGCCGCATGTACCCCCCGGCGAAGCTCGCTGCCGTTCCCCACCCCATGGGTAAACCAGCAAGCGAACTGCTTCATTTTGCCAACAGCGTCGGGCAGTTTCGCAGCATTAATTTCCCGATAGTAGCCGGAGAGTAAACGGTGGCGGTCGGCATCCGTCGGGGTGTCGTAACGGCCTGTTGCGGCGTACTGTGCCATCTGCGAGAAAATCCAAGGGTTAGTGGCCGCTGCGCGGCCGATCATAACCGCGTCGCAGTGCGTCTCGGCCACCATGCGCTCCGCGTCTTCCGGCGTGTTGATGTCACCGTTTCCTATGACTGGAATCTTCACCGCTCTCTTTACCGCGCTGATGATTCCCCAATCCGCGCGCCCGTTGTAGCCCTGCATTCTTGTGCGCGGGTGGACCGCGATGCCTTCCACGCCCACGGACTCGGCCAGCTTGGCCACGTCCACCGCGACAATGGAATTCTCGTCCCACCCGGCTCGCAGCTTGATGGTCAGAGGAATTCGCACTGCCGCACGAACGGCGCGAAAGATATCTCCGAGCAAAGGAAGATCCCGCAGGAGCCCCGAACCGCCGCACTTCACCACTTTTTTCGCGGGACATCCGAGATTTATGTCCACCGCGTCGAAGCCCAGGTCCTCGACCATGCGTGCCGCGTCCGCCATGACGCCAGGATTCGCGCCAAAAAGCTGCGCCGTGATCGGATGTTCATCTTCCTGAAAATAGAGATACCGCAGCGTTTTGCTGGCGTTGCGCGTGATGCCCTCGGAGCTCGTGAACTCCGTCATCAACAGCCCGCAACCGCCCAGTCCGCGGATTACACGGCGGAAAAGCGTATCGGTGACGCCGGCCATCGGCGCAAGCACGGCCGCCGGGCGTATGGTCAAATCGCGAATTTTGAACGAAGCGGGAATCATCGTTTCCAGTTTAGGCTTGTGTGCGCACTGGAGCAAGACGGGATAGCCACAGAGGCACTGAGACACGCGGCCATAGACCAGTGACTGGTGGCTGATGACTGGTGCCTGGTGAAGAAAGAAGACCTCCTTCGCTGGGTCGAATCTCCCGTTCTTGGGGGGCAGCGCAAAGCGGCGGAGACACATAGATGGACCCTTTCCGTAGGGGGGAGGGGGGTGTACCCCCCCCTCCTGTGAAGAAAAAAGACCGATAACGGCATGAAGAGAAAAGGGATAGAGGGCGTTTTCCGTCGTTGCACAACGGGGTTCCAACGGGACCACAACGAAAGAAAGTGGCGAGTGATGAGTGGCGAGTGGCGAGAGATAAACTGGGATTGGCCCCCCACCCCGGTTTTTTTGTAAGTGTTGCTTCTAAAAGACTTAGAGTTTCTGTAAGTCTTTTGGAATGAACACTTCCAGACCATCCTGTAAGTGTTGCTTCTAAAGGAGTTAGAAGGAGTGACCCCTCGACTGCACTCGGGATAAACGAGTGGCCCCTCGACTCCGCTCGGGACAGACGAGCGGTAAGGTGAGGAAAAGAGTGGAGAAGGAGAAAGGCTGGAGAGCGACACCCCGATGTGATTTGGGTAGACCTCGCGTTCGTAGGGGCGAATGCCCTGCGCGGAGGACGGCCAAACCATAAGACATATTAGCCCAGAATGGCTTTACTGTCAAGGGAATTGTTGCAGTGGTATCGTTCGAATGGGGCGAGACGCCCTAAGAGAAAGGGTGGCAAGGGTTTACGGGGATGCGCTACGGGAAGTAGCAGAGGAAAGATGCGCGCGTCGGTCCCCAAAAGGGAACGTGAGGGCAGTGTGTCTCGGCCTGACCTTGCACGAAATTGACTCTAACCCCGCACACGCAAAACCGGCGTATGCGGCACCCAAAATCATTTTACCGCTTTATGTTTGCGCCACCGGCCGAATTCTCGAGCGACTGCGCGTGACAGTGCCGATTCACTCCGCCACGATCAGCGCTTCGTCATACTTGCTGCGGTACTTGCGGGAACTCAGTCTCGACTTCACAATTAAGTCACGGATTGGCGCAGAGCCGTGACACGCCAAAAGCGGTGTCGGAAGGCTTGTACCTACACAGTGAATCACCTAGAAAGGACACCTCGATGTCACAACCGCCTGGCCCAGATGAACTGGTAAGTATTCGGGAAGACATTCAATCAAAGGTAGCGGCAGAACTTCGCAAAGATTTAGAAGCTGGTCTAGCAAAAGTTCGAGAGGAGATCAATCAAGACAAAATAAATCGGGCAGAACAACACTCAGGTTATATGAGAAACTGGCTCGCCATCCTCACCGCGACAATTTCAGCCTTGCTTGTCGGTTTCGGATTCCTCGGTTACACCCATACTTCAGACATCGAAGCATATAGGAAGCAAATGGCTGCCGATGCCGCAGACGTTAAAACACTCTCCACCGGGGTTCGAGAAAATGTCAAGACGGTTGCGGATTCGGTTAACTCGATTCGCACTTACCAACAGCGGGTCGCGGACCTTGACTCGAAAATAGCCGACACCGATGCGAGAATTACAAATACTGACAGGAACATCGCGGGAATTGAAAAACGGTCGGAACAGGCAGAACGACAAATAGTCGCCGCCCTCAACAGGACTTCGGCTTTGGCACAGCAGACTCACAACGACTTTCAATCAAGTGTCGCGTCTGGGTTCTTGGGAGACATACCATCCATTTCAAGCGCAAAGTTGGTTCAAGGCCCCGCACTGTCTTCTATCGAGGGAACAACCTTCGGAAACTCTGCTGGTCATATATTCGTTGATATTCAACGCATATCCTTTACTGCTCTTACCCAGCTTCCGACAAGGATAGAAATACAGCCTCCGTTTAAGAAATGGACGAATACAAAGATAGAGTTTGAATTATCGCCCTCTGAGTATCAGAAGATCAGGGACGCTCGCGCCAGTCAAGCGTCGGTATCGTCCGTTTTAGCGCCTTCAGGCAACATCGGCGTGAATCTATCGGAGGGACTAGGTTCCTCAGTCTATTTGTCCTTGGTAGTCGAGACATCGCAGGGTCGGTTTTCTATATCTGGATCATCTTCACTGAGTGTTTCTTGGCCCTAGAGTCACACTGTGTCTGAAAAAGTCGCAGTTGGTGCCCCGGACGGGATCTTCAGATGGCTGCACAGGTTTTTAATCGCGACCAAAGCCTCCGCTCCGACCTCCTCAGAAAGAATTTACTTGGGCGATTAACGCGGTAATCGGGTGAGTAGTGGGTAGTGGGTGGTGGTTCAACCCGCAAGGAGTAAAGCGCTACCTAGGGCACCCGCTTGCCCCTGTAACAGTGGCGCCATGTTAGAATGTCGTAGCGGGGCTATCCAGCCGATGTACTATAAGACTATCCATGACATTTTGGAGTTGCTCTATTTTGGAGCTGGCATCGGCATCGCCATCTTTGCAGGCTTCGGTTTGCGTCAAATAAAAATCGCCTCAGACCAATTGCGCCTCGCCAAGGACATCGTCGAAGCGAACAAGAAGCGAGAATCCGTCAAACTCGCCGCAGAACAATGCCGTTATTATGCTGAGGCCGTAGTTCCGACAAACGGCAAACTGGCGGAGGAATGTCAGCGAGTACAAACACACGCCTTCGACCCGCAAAAGCAGGCTAATCGTCCACAGCCCCTCTTCACGGTGCTGGACGGCGAGATTAAGCATGTTAATTGGGACCTAGCAATACTTCAAGCCGACTGGCTGAAGATTGGTGATCTTACCGTCGAGTTCTTGAACAAAGCGGAGAGTTTCGCCATTCCTTTTGCGGCTGGTGTTGCCGATGACAGTATCGGTTATCAGGAGACGGCTGCTGCTTTCTGTGCCCAAGTCAGTGCCCTGCTACCGGCAATTTGGCATTTGAAGCAAACGCAAAACGTAAACTATAAGAGCGTCCTAACTCTCTTCTGTATTTGGAACAATCGGTTGACGGCTGACCGAATAGCACCAGCGTACAAAGGAATGCAACAGCTAATTCAGGCGGTCGGTAGAGATAAGGATAAGATCAAACCAATCTGAAAACTCGGGCGGGTGGGGCAGGCTTTTGAGCTGGGTGCGGTCTTTGACGGAGCAAAGAAAAAGCAGATCCCTCGCCCCATTTGCGAAAAACCGCAACTGGGGTCGGGATGACACCTGAGCAACCGGGGGGAACCGGGGGACACGGACGGGAAGTTTCCCCTACTTCGGAAACCCCCAATCGTCATGAGCAAGACGAGCCTTGTAAACAAAGATCAGAAAACCTTCCGCCTGTCTCCAGTTCCACTTAAGTAGTTCAGTTCGCTCGAATTGGACTAATTTCGTCAAGCGCGACGAACCTGAAATCACTGAGGCGAGGGATAAGCCACTTGGTAAGTTCGAGTGTCCGGTTCTTGCGCCGTAGTTCCGCGCCGCGGTCTCCGGAGTCTGCCGACCAATCGTGTAGCAAGACGACTCCGCATCTTCTCGTCCGAATCCCTTGCAGATAGTTTTCCTGACATTGCTCCAAGGTATAGAGCGGGTTTCCAGGTTTCAGATTTCGGGGAGATCCGATTTCGTAATCACCAAATTCGATGTCCCAATTGAAGGGTCCGTAATACTTGCGCAGTCCCTCGGTACGATTGAGTATTTCTGCGGCGCCTGCACACCATTCCCCTCCCGGTGCGCGAAGGAGGAATGGACCCTCTCCGATGAATTCTTGGATCTCGCGGTCGGCCCCCATCACTTCTAGGGTCAATTTGTCCGGCTCAGGTACGAGTTTGGACAAAAACTGATGGGTATCCGTGTGGTTTGCGATCAAGTGACCTAATTTCTTGACTCCGCTGACCACATCGCGATGTTCACGCACATGCTTGCCAACAACAAAGAATGTCGCTCGTATGCCGTGCTCGCTTAAAAACTCCGCGATGGCAATGCTTCGCGGTCCTGGTCCATCGTCGTATGTCAGCGCCAGGGTCCTGTCTGGAACGTTCAAAGGAAGATTGTCAGTGGAAAACATACCTAAGATATTAGTCGAAGTGTATGTATGTTGTTGAACAAACGTGCGGCCTACCTCGGCGGATGTTGTCCAGCGACAGCTGCATCGCAAATGTAATAGTCTTCGGTCCTCAGATAACGGGCGAGACCCTTGGTTTGCAAACGCGTCCACATCTTGTCGGCATCCTGCGTGCGAAACTCATTCGTACCTTTCGTGCCGACGTTTGAACTCGAACGAATTGCTGCACCGAGCACCCGCGAGGCTTCCGGAATCAGCGCATCAGGTATGCCTACCGCTGTATAGTGCGCCCGCCGCTCGACGTCCCCTATGTACGTGATCTTCCAGAATCCATCCGCGCAGCGCTCGAGGGTCATCTCGAACCAGTTTTCCTCCAACATTTTTGGCGGATTAGATTTGTGTACACGGAAAGTGATGACCGTCTCCCGGTACACTTCATCTCGCTCCCACTCGTACCAAAATATACGGTTCGTACCGTTTCTTGCGTGACAGGTCAAGGAATGAAGCAGTTCCCGCATCACTAGTATTTTGCAGCTTTCTTCATTCGTTTTCTTGTCATTCTTCCACGCCATCGCCACGAGAGCGGCACTCGTTCCAAAACCGAATAGCGGGTGCCCACACGCCGCAGCTTGCCGCATGCCCCACACGCCGCCCTTGCCTGGGGGTGAACACTCCTCAAGGCGTGGTTATAGCTAAGACGCGTCATGGCAAACGCCATTCGCGGGTGGCGCGTCCGTTATGAGGAAGTGGCGAGTGACCCCTCGACTGCGCTCCCCTCGAAGCTCCCTTCGCATACGTCGCTCTGGGCAAGCGGGATAAACGGGATAAACGAGTGGCGAGAAATGAAAAGAAGACGAGGAGTCCGTTTGAATTTGACCCCGATTGTCACGAATAAGAAATTCAAACGGACGAGAAAGACGGAAGAGCGGCTGTGGCGTCCTGCGCCGACGGCCTAGCATCCTTGATGACGAGCCGAACTGCCCTAAGTTCCCGGTAGCGGGCCAGATTCCGAAAGCGGACTTACCAGGACTTTAGGGAACCGTATTTGTTCGCTTGACGGAAAACATGCATGGAGGTACACCGAAAATAGAGGTGGCAATCATGAAAGTCGTAGTCATCGGCGGCAGTGGACTCATCGGATCAAAACTCGTGACCAAGCTTCGCGAGCAGGGACACGAGGCAATCGCGGCGTCACCCAAATCGGGTGTCAACACTCTCACCGGCGAGGGACTGGCCGAAGCGCTGAAAGGCGCGTCGGTGGTCGTTGATGTAACGAACTCTCCTTCCTGGGAAGACGCGGCCGTACTGACGTTCTTTGAGACATCAACCCGTAACCAGCTCGCCTATGAAGCAGCCGCAAGCGTAAAACATCATGTTGCGTTGTCAGTCGTAGGAACGGAACGCCTGCTCGCAAGCGGTTTCTTCCGCGCAAAAATGGCTCAGGAGAACTTGATCAAAGCCTCTTCGATTCCCTACACAATTATTCGCGCGACGCAGTTCTTCGAATTCGTCAAGGGCATCACCGATTTTTCCACCGAGGGCAACAAAGTACGCTTGCCAACTGCGCTCATCCAGCCTATGGCGGCTGAGGATGTGGCCAGTGCGGTGGGCCGGATCGCGACGGGCGCGCCAGTGAATGGCACCGTTGAAATAGGAGGGCCGGAAAAGTTTCGTCTCGATGAACTCGGCCGGCAATACTTGGCCGCAAACAAGGATTCGCGCGAGGTTGTCGCGGACCCGAAGGCGCGCTACTACGGCGTGGACATTAGCGAGAGGACACTCCTTCCTGGCGATGACGCGCAACTCGGAAAGACGCGGTTCGAAACCTGGCTCAATCAGTTAGCGGCGAAAGCGGCGGCGGGCAAGTCGGTCTAAACAAGAATTAGTCCGCAGAGGGGGACCCGATGAAGCGCACGTGGACGATCATAGGGGTAGGCAACGTGCAGGGCAGCTTCAAATGGTACCAGGCGCTGTTCGGTCAGCCGGCTACCCTTCCTGCCCATGATTACTTTGGGCAAATCCTCGATTCAGATGGAACTGTTTTGCTGTGCCTCCACGAGTGGGGCGCCCACGAGCATCCCTCATTGATGAGCCCCGATCACGGGACGCCCGGCAACGGGCTCCAGTTGTTCTTCCTTGTCGATGATTTTGACCTGGCGCTTCAAAGGGTACGCTCTCTCGTCACTCGACTCGAAGAGGAGCCACACGTGAATCCGAACACTCACGCGAAGGAGTTCTCGCTCCGAGATCCGGACGGATATTACGTTACGATCAGTGCGCTCTCTGCGGCCTGACAAGGCGCTCCTCCGGGTGGCCCGCCGAACAGCCCTAAGTTTCCGGCAGCGGGCCAGTTTCCGATTAACCAGGTGCTATGTGGCTCTGTTGACGTCCTCGCAACTTCACTGAAATTCGAGAGGGCGTGCGATCGAGCGTGTCGCACCTACGGCGCTTGAGGTTGCCGATTCGCTGACCCCGCCCTCACGGGCGGGGCTAACTTGTGTCGCACCTCCCCGACAGGGTCGGGGCAAGCCGGCGCTTGTTGGTGAGCACCGGTGATTCTTATGAAGCGTGGCGGTTTCCACTAGGATGTCAACAGTGCTATGTCAATCCAGCGCAAACGATTATTCTGAAGTGTGACTGAAAATCCAGACACACTCCCGAAGACTCCGCGTCGGAAGGGCTCTCTCCGATTCTTCTTTCGATGGGTTCTCATCGGAGTGGCGCTTCTTTGGTCGCTTGGTGTGCTGGTCCTTCTGGCTGCCCGGTGGATCGACCCACCGACCACCGCGGTCCACATGGAGCGCCGCTTGCAGGCGTGGATTCACCGCACGCCCTATCACGAACGATACGAATTCGTTCCGTTGAGCCAAATCTCGCGCGACTTCCAGCATGCGGTCATCGCCGCGGAAGACGCACGCTTCTACCAGCATCATGGATTCGATTGGCAGGCCATGCAAATCGCCGCGGAAGACGATATGGAAGGCGGACGCATTCGCGGTGGGTCCACCCTTACGCAGCAATTGGTAAAAAACCTGTTCTTCGGAACGGGCCGCTCGATTATCCGCAAGGGCGCGGAGTTCACACTTGTCCCGGTGGCCGAATTGGTCCTCGGCAAGCGGCGCATTCTGGAACTCTACCTCAACGTGGTCGAATGGGGTCCTGGTGTTTATGGTGCGGAGTCGGCCTGCGGTTACTACTTCCGAATCTCGGCCCGGAGTATCGACCGGGAACAGGCGGCCAGACTCGCCGCAATTTTGCCGTTACCCCTGAAGCGACGGCCCGATCACATGAATCACTACAGCGAGCTGATCCTAGAGCGGATGCGCCAACTGGGCTGGTAATCGCGCATCACATTGTTGAGCTTAATTTAGCTCCAGGAAATCGAGAGCTCGGAAAATGCCTTGCCCTCCTCGATCGGCACGGTGAAACAGAGGACCACGTCCTTGGCTCCGGAAATCTCCAGTGCTTTCTTGAAAAATCCTATAATCGCGAATCCCATAATACGATGCTGCTTTTCAAATCCTGTGTATCTGACCACTGCTTTGCCATGTCCCTGCAATTGCACCTCAATCGGAACACCCTGAAAGTAGGTTGCGTGAACAGCGGCGATTCGTTTGATCACGAATTCGGGGGAACCAAGTTTCACAAAAGCCTTGTAGATTCCACGAAGCTGCCTTTCGATTACCACTTCGGAGCCGCGCGTGACCATTTCTTCCTTTCCGTCCGCGAGCACCCTGATCTCCACTTCGAGGAAGCGGGTGAAAACATCCAACGGGTACCAAGTGGAGGAAAAAACTTCATTCTGGCAAATCGCTCGCGTTTCTTCGTCCAGAAGGCCGAGGATTTTCTGGAGGGCTTCCTCGCCGGCGCGGGACTTGATCTGGTTAATCGTTTCCTTGATAGCGGATCCTTTAATCTGCACCATGCCGCACGCACCTCGGAGGGCGGTCTTTGCCGCCTGCTCCTCTTTCAACCTTACTCTGTTTCTGCGGGTGTCAAATCCAGGCTTGCCCTAAACAGAACTGATGGATTGTTCTCTTTGGCACGTCTGCGGGTGATTTAAGGGGCCGCTGCGCGGGAGGGAGCAAGACCACCGGTTTGGAAACCGGCCACTACAGTGTCTCCAGAGGTTCCCGACAGGAGTCGGGACGAGCCGGGGTAAGCGGGGCAAGGCGGGGCGGGCAAGGATGTGGCACGCGGCACTTCAAATGAAACTAATCGGGGCGTACCATAGGTACTCCCAGACCAGGGAGTAAAAGCATGCACAGCTTCCCTTTTCCCAAAGCCCGCCGCTCGAAGCGGGTGGTGGCGAAGAGGCGCGCCAGCCTGGTCATCAATCTGGACCGCAACCAGAGGAGGCTCCCCTGCCTCCTCCTAGATTCCTCGAAAGAAGGTTTCCGGCTGCGTGGAATTTTCCACCTCAGGCGCAGCCAAGTGGTCGAACTTATCTTCGATGAAGACCCGCTCAGCTCCAAGCGCTGCAGCGTGGTCTGGGTCGGTAAAGCCGGCTCCGAGCAGGAAGGAGAAGTCGGCCTGGAAACCATCTAGACGGTCATCCGGCGGTGGCCTCACCACTATCGTAAGCCGAACCCAATCGGCCTATTGCGATGCCGCTTTGGGCGTGACTCTTAAACGCTGGGCGGGGTTGACGCTCGACTTGGGCAGCGTGTTGGTGGAGACTGCCGTTATGGTATTCAGCATGACATCCGCACCGCCACCGTCCTCCTGAAGGGCACCGTTCGGGCCGAATACAGAAAAACCACTTTGTCCGCTGTTGAAGAGCCCCTGGGTTACCGTAACGTAGCCATACTGGTCGGCGGTGATTGCGGTGACATTAATCGGTGGAGAAAACCCTCCAACTTTCGTGACGGCGAAGTTGCTCTTCTGCACTCTCACAGCCTGCGGGCTTTGATCCGTTCCTATGAAAAGGAAGCCATTGTTGGCTGCCATGGAACATAGAGTATTGATGCCACCGGTTAGAGGCAGCGCAACAGTTCTAAACAGGGTAACCGTAACCGTATCGAATGTTGAACTCACTACGTCGGTTTTTTTATAAACATAGAGCACTACGCCGCTTGCGCTGGCGGTATCCACGACAAAAATCTGTCGAGTGACCGTCCTTGTAATCGAATTTACGAGTGGGTTGCCTTCCAGCAAAGCGCTAGCTCTGCCGAATGGCCCCAGAGTGCCAGAACCATAACAGCCAGACGACGAGGCCGTGGAACCGCACACAATCCAACTAACGTGCTGATCCAAGGGGTCTACCATATAAGTGGTAAACAATGTGGCGTCAAGGATGCCAGATGCAGTAGTCACAGCCTGAGGAGAGGCCGACGCAGCAGTCGTAGCCTCAGAGGTGCCGGTCACAGCAGCCGTGTCCTGTCCATGGACTGGGAGAGCAACACCAAAGAGTAACAAAAATACCGAACCTCCCAAAAGCCAGCGGTTTCGTATTGTGCGCATGCTATTGTCTCCTTCTCCCATTCAGGCGTTATATTTTCGGGCGTCTCTCGGTGAAATCCATAATCGCGGTCGATGGCCAAAGAAACCGGTCGTTTCCCAGTTCCTGGAACCGGCCGTAAGTATCTCCTTTGTGAGCGGCGCCTATATGCAACCGATACTATTTGTTCTGAGGGTACAAAACAAGTGCATTAAGTAACCCCGGGGACAACAAGCTGGGCACGATCCCGACAGGAGTCGGGACGAGTTATAGCTTGCCGAACTATCAGGCTAAGTTCTTGGGTCTACCGCTGAAGGGGAGGAGAGAAGTCGGTTAGAACAAGGTAGGTGGAGTCGATATGGTCGACGAGCTTGCCGTTGGCCTCGGATTTGTCGCGGACGGATTGCCATTCGGGGTCATCCCGGAAGGCTTGCCAGTTGGAGGTTGCGGCTTCACGGCTGGGATGCTCGAGGATGTAGACGAGAGTTTTACCTTTCAGGGGATCGTCGGTGGGGGTCCAGAAGGCGAGGCTTTTCATGTTGTGCTTGTTGAAGAGGGCGATGGTGTGATCGCGGAAGCGGCGGAGGAGCTCGTCGAGCTTGCCTTCGTTGACGTGGTAGATGCGTAGTTCGTAGACGGAGGAGGTGGATGGCATGGCGTTCTCTCTGGTCGGGCTTGGTTCCTTGTTGGTGATGGGCCAGGCGGCGGACTTCAGCAGCGCGGCCGCGGGCAGGGATTGCAAGAGCGTGCGTCGGTTCATGACGGGATTCTAGCAGAGGAAACAAGCTTCCTGTTAGTTCCTCAGCCGGGATTCGCCGGCGTTGCACGCAAGACAGAGATCAGGCGGGCAGCCAAGGATTCCCGCGGGTGTTCACAATTGCACAGACACTCGCCTCCGCCGTCACTAGCATGGCCGGACACTCAGCCCCACCTGCCAAAGGAGGCCGGATTATGCGCATGAAAATGTTTGCTGCTTTCGTAACACTGCTGTTCGTGGCACTCGCTCTGAACATTTCAGCCGCGGCACCCGATCAGCACACTGGGACCTGGAAGATGAATCCTGCCAAGTCGAGTTACAGCCCGGGGCCAGCGCCGAAGGCTCTTACGGTAACGGTCGTCTCGGATACCGAAAATGTCAAACTCAGTTCAGACGGGATCGACGCCGCTGGAAATCCGACTCACGTCGAATACACCGCGAAATACGACGGTAAGGACTACCCCATTACCGGCATGCCAAACACAGATACGGTCGCCGTAAAGCGAATTGACGCCAGCACGGTCCAGTCCACCTTAAAGAAAGGCGATCAGATAGTGATGACCGTGACAACGGTGCTTTCCAAAGACGGGAAAACGCGGACTTCGACGTTCACGGGCAAAGACGCGCAGGGCGCTGATGTAAATAACGTCGTCGTTTACGACAAACAGTAAGGCGATTTCTATAACTCTTGGCGGTGATGCGGGCGTGAGAGGCGCTCGCGGGAGCGTTGGCGAGCCTGCGCTGAGTTTTGCCACACAGGGCGGGCTCTTGCCAGAAACCTCGCGCCGCTGGTTGCGGAACCCCGGCAATGTCCGCAGCCGGGGAAATCCATTTACGTTATTCTGCCCGACTTGAACAGAGTCATGGGCGTGCCTTGGGTTCTGGCTCCGCCTTCGGAGCCGTCGCGGTGTGCTGTTTCGGCACCTCGCACACATAGTTCTTGATTGTTACTTGTGCGACCAAAAAAATAGGCTTTTGTTCGCGCTTTTCTGGATGGTCTTTTATGTATTGAAGGACTAGGTCCAGCGTAGTTCTTACTGTCGCAGTATCGGGAACACAAATCCTCTGGCCGGTGTCGGCCCAATTGAGCGCGAGCGTCCCAACCACCCCGGCAACGTAGGCCAGGCAAACATCAGGCGGATGGTTGTTATCGTATTGGCAGACGGCCAAAAAGTCATCGCCCCGGTTTATGATGTCCGAAGTCTTCTGGGCCTTTGCTGCGCTTGATAACGCCAACGTCAGAAGTGCCATTGTTAGAATTTTTATATACCGTGCCTTCATGGCTGGGTTCTCCCTCATACCCTTCAACCATGACCCGCACCTCTAAAGAGCAGCAATGGTACTTTTGTCTAAGAGTTAATGGCTTTCGCGCGCGCGACGTTTTTCGATCATTGTGCGAATTCGAACAGCGCTAACCGGCGAACGATGGCTACGCTACTCACTGCGTTCAATCATCTGCGGAGGCGGTTTTCGGGGTCGAACGGCACCACAAAGGAAAATCAAATGAAACTGAAGACATCGCTAGTAGTGGGTGCGTTCTCGCTAGTGCTATTTATGTGCGGATGCACCGCGAGCCAAACGCCGGCCCGCGACGAAGAACAGAGACGGGCGGACGAACAGAGAGGGGCCGACGAGCAGAGACGGACCGACGAGCAGAGACGGACCGACGAGCAGAGACGGACCGACGAGCAGAGACGGACTGAAGAACAAAGACGTACCGGCGACAGGCCTCGAGAAGATCACGACGCACCATGTCCAGCAGGAGAGCATCGCTATACAAACCCAAATTCTGGGGTTGTGAGCTGCGTCAGGGACTAACGGCCTGAACGGAAAGTTTTGCGTCTCGATTCATGTCCTTGTCTTGTACTGAGTCTTGTACCGAGCCAATGCGTTCGGACGCCCTGACGCGCCAGCTCGCGGATTAGAGAGATAACCTGTCTGAACATCTGGTGAGGCCGACGCCGGCCTCTGATTAGCCACTCGATTGTCCCGTACGGCACAGCATTAGTGTTTCCTAATAAATAATCGTTAGTACTATAGGTAACAGCGCTAGGCGAGCCCATAGTCGGTTCAGCATCTGGGCCCAGGCCACGCAGTATCAGAGACTTCCCCACCATGCAGTCTGCTCATGCTGCCCCTAGGAAATTTCTGGTTTTGCCGGCATCTTTACAAGGAGACAGAATGAAAAAGCAAAAGGGTTTCTCGCTTATCGAATTGCTCATCGTTGTGGCGATCATCTTGATCATCGCGGCGATTGCTATCCCGAACTTGATTCGCTCCCGTCTGGCGGCG